>Ga0315281_10007331_pt1 | contig 15548 bp, 11 predicted proteins | sample YL17G07_0_MG_FD_204540 | JGI IMG/M metagenome (GOLD analysis project Ga0315281, IMG submission 204540) | Sediment microbial communities from Yellowstone Lake, YNP, Wyoming, USA - YL17G07_0 | ecosystem: Environmental > Aquatic > Freshwater > Lake > Sediment | place: USA: Wyoming | collected...
ACCAAGCCCTGCGGCGTCGAGGCCGCGACCGCGGACTGTTGCCCGCTTTCCACCGAGACTCTGTAAATCGCGCTACCCTCGGTGAACGCCAGCAAGTGACCGTCCGGTGAGAACGTCAGGTTGCGACCCGCTGAAGTCGAGAGTTCGCGCGCCGCGAGTTCGCTGAAGCGTCGTACGTAGGTACGAAATCCCGAACCGCCGACGGAGGCGCCGACCCCCATGAACGCCAGCATGTCTCCCTTGGGCGACACGGCGATGGTGGTGCCCACGATCGCATCCTGAACGCGGATGCCGGGCGGCAAATCGAAGTTGGCGCGTATGACGGGCGCCTCGGGCGCTGCGCGCGTCGCGCGCCAGCCTGCCCAGGAAGCGAGGGCGGCGACAAGGGTCCACGCGGCGAATTCGCGAACGCGCGCCGAGCGCCGAGTGGCCCCGGCGGGCGCGGCTGCCCTATATGCAGAGGACGTCGCTGCGCCTCTCCCTTCGAGTGCCTCGGCGAACTCCTTCGCCGTGCCGAATCGGTCGGCGGCGAGTTTCTCCAGCGATTGCCCGATCGCTGCCTCCACATGGGGCGGCACGTTGGGGCGACTCGTGCGTATGCTCGTGGGTTTTTCGGTCAGCACCTTGGCGATGATGGCCTGCGCGGTGCTCGCGGAGTGTGGCGGGTCGCCCACCAGCATTTCGTACGTCATCGCGCCCAGCGAGTAGATGTCCGTGCGGCCGTCCACCACGCGGTCGCCCGTGGCCTGCTCAGGGCTCATGTACTGCGGCGTGCCCAGCGAGATGCCGGTTTGCGTGACGCGCGCGCCGCCCGCGTTGCTCACGGCGAGCGCAATGCCGAAGTCCGCGATCAGCGGTTGGCCTTCGTGCATCAAAATGTTCTCGGGCTTCAAGTCCCGGTGGATCACCTTGTGCCGGTGCGCGTAGTCCAGCGCGCCGGCGATGGCCGTCGCAATGCGCACGGCTTCGTCCACGGGGAGCTGCTTCTCGCGCATGAGCCGCGCGCGCAGCGACTCACCTTCCACATACGGCATCACGTAGAACAGCAGCCCGTTTGCTTCGCCCGAGTCGAACAGCGGCAGGAGGTTCGGGTGCTGCAGGTTGGCCGTGACCTGAATCTCGGCCAGGAACCGATCGACGCCGAGCACGGCGCCGAGCTCGGGGTTCAGGACTTTGACGGCGACGCTGCGTTTATGTCGCGCATCATGCGCCAGGTACACGGTCGCCATACCACCGGCGCCTATCTCCCTATCAATGGTATAACGGCCGGTGAGGGCGGCGTTCAGTGATGCGAGAGTGGCGCTCATTGGGGGCGTGGAGTGGCAGCGCCCCTTGCCGCGGCGCCAAAGCAAAATGAAACAGTGGTGCGCTCCGGCGCAAGAATCGCGGCCATCGTCCGATGCCTACACCGCCGCCGCCGTCGCGGCCGCCGCCTCAGCCTGTCGTTGCGACTCGGCCAGCACCGCCAGTGGCGTGCTCCCGCCGAGATCGGTGGCAATCGTCGTGAGCCCGGAACCAAGCCCCTTCAGCGGCTCGTGCCACAGCAGCGATCCATCGCTCGGATCAAGCGCAAAGATCTCTCCCGCGCTCGTGGCGAAAAGTCCTTCCGCGTCGCGGACAACGTTGACGAGTGATCCCGAGGTCCTGTACTTCGCGGGCAGCTGCGTGCGCCAGATCTCCGCACCGCTGTTGCGGTCGAGGGCGAGCACGTGAGTCTTGATACCGACGTAGACCAGGGAGGCGCGGGCGCGGGCGCGTGACATGTGGGAGCCGGGAGAGGGAGAGTCCGGAGTAGTGCGACGAGGGGTGCCGAGCGGATCCTACTGAATCGGAAGCATGTTCAATGCCAGCGCGTCGAAATAAGCGATCCGGTTCGGGATTGTCAGAAGTATGGCATTGGCGAGCGCCTGCGTCATCCGGCCGGACCGGTAGCGGACGGCGAGGTAGGGGAGAAAGCTCTCCGCGATATCTTCGCGCGTCGGATTGTCCCGCGCATACGTGGAGATGAAGGTACCGTCGGCGGTCTGGGCCGCGATCCACCCAGGGGAACCGGCATGCGCGGCGTCGAGCGACGTGTGCGCGGCTTCGTGCACGAATGTCTCCTCGAGAATGCCGTCCTTCTCGTAGAGCGCGGCTTGGCCAACGTGAATGAGCAGGTTGTTGTTCCCGCCACCAAACGGATTCACGCCCTTGTGAATCCATACAGTGAAAACATCCTTGCGAAGTGCCTTCGGCAGCCGGCCGATCACTGTCGCGTACTTGAGCGCTTGCACCGGTGCAGAATCCACGCCGAACTCGGGATTTACCTGAACTTCGGTCGCCAGTCCGTCATCGAACGTCGCGGTGAACAGAAACGCGTCTACCAGGATGAACGCATTCGCCCGGCGATCGTACATGGTGCGCAGGCCGTGACCGTTGGCCGTCAGGCTCTGGAACGTCGTGGGGTCCGCCGCGGTGATGATGTCCGGGTCGATGAAAATCGTGCCACTGAACGGAGGTGTTGGAATCTGCCGCGGCGCCGGCGTGAGTGGTGCGTCGCCGGTGCCGCACCCGGCGACTCCCAAAACGAGCATGCTCGCACGGAGCAATGTCATCGCGACATCACCGGTGTCGTCCGAAGTTGTCGGATCAAAAGCCGAGCAGGAATACGGGTGCGCATGCCGTGATCGCGGCGCAGAGGTGCAGCGCCAATATCTGCTGCGCGGGTTTCGGACTCTGCGGCAGCCACTTGATGGCGAAGAACGCAACGATCGGCACCTGTGCGGCCATGAGCAGCTGCCACAGATGGGCAGCGGCGCCCTCGTCGGCCTCGCGGGCAACGCCGAACACGGCAACGTGCACGAGCACCGTGGCGAGAGCGGCGACCGAGAGCACCAGTGGCAGAAAGCCGGTGGGCTTCTTGAGTAGCGAGAGCATGGTAGACCTCAACGACGTGCCGGAGCCGCAGCGGCTTTGTTCTTCTTTGCCATTCGTCTCAAGAGAAATCGCTCAATGCCCTGGTTGATGGGGCTCAGCGAGAAAATGATCGCCATCTTCACCGCCAGCAGCACGAAGTAGTTGTGGCTGGGCAGCAGTCTCAGCACGGTGCCGAGGATGGCGTCCTGGAAAATGAACAAGATGATCGCGACGCCCAGCGTCAGTGCCTTGGCCTTGCGGCCGATCTTGGCGCGGGTGAGCTCGTCGATGGTGTCCTGCAGCTCGACGTTCGTTCGCTGAATCTCTTCCTTCTGTTGCTTGATGACCGCGTTTTCCTTCTTGGTCTGCTCAGCCTCGAAGATCAGCCTGGCGTCGGCCAGCTTGCGGGCGCTGTCCTCCCGCTCCACCTGTTCGCGGAGTTCGTGGAACCGCCTGTAGTGCAGGAGGCTCGTTTCCGGCTCGTTGGTGTGTTCGTACAGTTCGGACAGGAGCTGGTGCACCTGCGCCATTTTCGGCTTCACTTTGAGCTCTTCCGCGATCGCCAGGCCGCGCGCGAGGAAGGGAAGCGCCTTGCGCCACTCTTTTCGCTTGCCGTGGATCTCGGCGAGCCGGATGCAGTTCGTCACCGCGCCGCCCATGAAATGGTGCTTCTCGCGAATGGCCAGCGCGCGCTCGCTCAGCCGCTCCGCTTCGTCCAACTGGCCGGTGCGGTAGCGCAACGTGGCAAACTCGGTCAGCGATGTGGAGATGTGCAACGGATGCTCGTGTTTCTCGGCGAGCTGGAGTGCGCGGAGGAACATGTCTGTCGCTTCGGACGGTTTGTCCTGGAGCATGTACACGCGACCCAAGCCGTGCAGCGCATAGATGATGAAATAGAAATCGTCTGCGCGGGTGCTTTCCTCATAGGCGACGTTGAACATCGGGAGCGCTTCCTCGAGATTGCCCATGTCGAGGTCAATGTTCGCCATGCTGTTCGCCGTCGCGGCGAGAAAGATCGGATAGCGCCCGGAGGCCTTGAGCAGCCCGTACGCTTCCCACAGGATCTTGAGCGCCAGATCGAAGTTGCCGAACGTGCGGTAGATGGCGCCGATCAACATGGCGGTGAGGCTCAGGCCGTCATGGTCGGCGTGCTCGGCGAACATCGTCCGCGCCCGCGTCAGCAGTTGCAGCGACTCGTGATGCTCCTCATTGATGAAGCGGTCCAACGCCTGGAGGAAGACCGCGTACGCGCATTTGTGCGGCGCATCAGCGGCGTGGGCATCAGCCCAGTGGAGAAACTCGTCCGCGCACACGCGACGCTCCGTCCGCGGGATAAAGCGAAAGTGCCGGAGGGCAGGGGAGAGATGCGTGTGGATGTCCTGCGTGGCGCAGCCCTTGAGCGCGTCCAGGTGCGGCGTGACCTGTTCCAGGTCGGTCATGAGGCTCGGTCCTCGGTGGCCGTCATGGCGGCGACGTCAATCACCGACATTCCCCGGTTGGATCATCTTGATCGGAGTATACCTTGTATGCGGTATGCGGTGCCCGCACATGCGAAATCAACCGACTGGGTGAAACGACGTGAGACGTCCTGTGACAGTTGGTTTCGCAGTTGCCAGCCTCTTGCTCGCTACTGATTCGGCGGCGTCGCAGGCCATCGTAAAATACGCTGCCAGCGGAGCGAGCACGGAGGCGGCCTCCAGTGTGGGCGGGTGGTCATTCGGCCCGACAAACCCGCACCTCGTGGACGCGGCGAAGCGAACGGCCTACGGCTTTACCGGAGGCGCCCTCTTCATGGCCGTTGGTCTCGGTGTTGATCAGCTGAACGCCTCGCAGTGCCGTCGTAGGGCTTGCGGTTCGCACAATCCGGTGCAGACAGGCATGACCTTTGCGTTTCTCGGTGCTCTGAGCGCGGGGACGAGCCCGCAGTTATCGAGCAAGTGCAACCGTTCGGGTCGCGCCATCCTTGGTATCGCGGGGGCCGTGGCTGGCGTGTCGGTGGCCGCTTCGATTGCCGACGTCAGGCTGTTGGACGCCAACACGCTCGACCCCGCAACCTTCAGGACGATGTCGGCCGGATTGCTGGGGCTCAGCATCGGCACTGGGGTCGTGACCGCGATCTGCTAGGTCGGTCGCTCGGGGAAGGCGACGCGACCCACGTCACATCGTCAGGGCACGACGGTTGGCACGGTGGGATACTTGATGCCGAGCTGATCGAGGTACGTGCCATACTTGGTGGGATCGTAGTAGAATTTCCGCATGTCGTCGCGATAGCGGGCCATTTTCTCCGTGTTGAGCCACGTGGCCGGCACATCGCTCGGCGCCATCAACGGCCGGTACTTGATCGTCTTCGTCTGCACGTCCGTGAAGTATTTCTTCGCGTCGGTGATGAGCATCGGCTGGAGCATCAGGTCCAGCAGCGTCATGGCCTGCACCTTGGCACCGGCCACCACGCCTTTGTGCGCGATGGGCGTGGCCATCGCGATGCCGTCGGCCCAGTTGTGCCCGGGCGTGCCGGGAATGTTCGAGGGGTAGTAGAGCGTCACCGAGGGCACGGTCCACGTGACGTCGCCGATGTCGTCGCTGCCGGTGCCGCCGCTGGCCCTCGCGGCTTCCTCGGGGGTGCGGAGCGGCGGCACCTTGGTCTGGAGCCCGCTGTCGGGCTGACCCATCATACGCTGCACGGCGCGCGCCATGGTCTGATCTTTCTCATCCCACGCGGGCATGCCCACGCGCATCGCATTGGCGTGCATCGCCGTAGCGATCGGCTTGTTGAAGTGTGGACGCCACGCAGAGCCGATGACCATCACGGTGTCGAGCGTGGTGAACGTGGCCTCGGCGGCCGCCCGCGCGATCTGCTTGGCGTCTGCGTACATCTTGCTCACGCGTTCCACATCGCGCTCACGGAAGAAGAACCAGATGGCCGCGGTGCTCGGCACTACGTTGGGCTGGTCGCCGCCGTCAGTGATGACGTAGTGCGATCGCGTGGCCAGTTCCATGTGCTCGCGATGGTACTCCCACGAGTTGGCCATGTTCATGACAGCGTCCAGTGCGCTCTTTCCGCGCCAGGGTGCGCCGGCGGCGTGGGCAGCCTGTCCCTTGAACTTGAAGATGGCGGAGATGAGCGTGAGCGCCGGCTCGTCGCCCCATGAAATGCCGAACTCGTGGGACACGTGGGCGAAGAGGTTGGCGTCCACGTCCTTGAACACGCCGGCGCGCACGAGGTAGGCCTTGCTGGCCAGCTGTTCTTCGGCGACGCCGGGCCAGAGCACGATCGTGCCCGGGATGTGGTCGCGCGTCATGAGGTCCTTCACCGAAAGCGCGGCGATGATGTTGAGCGGCACGCCGCTGTTGTGTCCTTCGCCGTGCCCGGGCGCGCCGGCGACCATTGTCTCATGCGACGCTGTTGCGGGTTTCTGATTCGCCTGGGGAATGCCGTCGATGTCGGAGCCGAGCGCGATGACGGGGGAGCCGTGTCCCCAGCGGGCCACCCACGCGGTGGGCATGCCGGCGACGCCGCGTTCGACAGCGAAGCCGTTCTGTTCGAGGACGCCGGTGAGGTACTTGGATGTCTCGATCTCCTGCATGCCGAGTTCGCCGAAGGAGAACACCTGGTCCACCATTTGCTGGGCCAGCTTGGCGCGCGCGTCGATGGCGTGTGAGAGTTCGTTCTTCAGGCGGTCGAGTCGCGGGTCAGGAGTTGCCTGGGCATCGAGGAGCGCGGGGACGAGGAGGGCAGGCGCGAGGAGTCGGCGAAGTGCAGCGTGCATCGGAGTGCGGCGGTTCGGGTGGATGGCGTGAGAAGCGGCTGTAGTAAATTTGACCTAGTATTGTATCGCGGGCGCGTTATTCACAGTAGATGAAAGAGAAACAGGAAGAATGAACACTGGGATCATGCGCCGAGCGCTCATCTGTCTTCCCTTGGTGACGGGCTGCTACGCGTACGTGCCGATCGAGACGGCCCTGCTCCGGCCCGGGATGAGCGTGCGCGCCAGGGTCTCCGGCGCCACCGCAGACCAGATCGAGCCTTTGCTCGGCATTCCCAACGCTCGGCTCTTGAGAGGCACGCTGATCGCAACTGGGCCCGACACGTTGATCGTTGAGGTGCCGGCGGTCCTCCGCGCCGAGGTCGGCAGCTCGCTTCAGACGCTCTACCAGCGTGTATCGATCCCGCGCAGCGGAGTACTCGAGCTGGAGGCACGAACGCCCGATCGCTTCAAGACTTACGCGGTCGCTGTCGGCGTAACCGCAATCGTAGCGGCCCTCGTCCTCAAGTACGCGATCATTAATCCGGGCAAAGAGAACCTGCCCGGCGGCGGCGGCCCGGCCGACTTCCGGATTCCGATGTTCCATTTCCGGAGATAAGGAAAAGAGCGTGAGGGCTGATGCCCCCACGCTCTTCTACTTTGACGGTCAACTCACTTACGGAACATTCGGATTCGTCTCTCTTTCCGAGCGAGAAACCGGGAAGCAGAGAGATTGCGACGTCAGGTGCGATGTAAGGGCACCGACCGTCTCCAGAGCATCGAGTGCGCCGGGCGTGGCGCCGGCCAGCCAACGCCGCAAATCGCCCATGCGACGTGCTTCCAGCCACAGCTCGATGCCGCGCTCACGCTTGAGCAACCGCCAGGCATCGGTCAGGTTAATGTTTGTGATGGTGGGAGCGCCCGCGTTGGTGCGCGCTGCGTTGATGAACGCCATGCCGGTGACATCGCTACTGGCGCGCAGCTGCTCCTCGGCGCGGATCAACTGCATCTCGCGCCCGCTTGTCAACCGGATCGGTGCGGCGGAAGACAAATGCTTGGCTTCAGGAAAGAAGGGCACTTTCCCGCAGCAGTCGATCGCGGCATCGCCCAGAAGCGTGGTGATGCCGATCGTGATGCGCGGGTCCGCCGTCACCGCCACGGTGGCCGCCGTCGGCGTCGCCGTGCCGTACTTGTAGAGCAGGTGCCAGGTATTCCACTGCGTGTGCGCCCGATACGCCGAGCCGCTCTCGCGGGAATTCCCGGACGAAAAGAAGATGCGGTTGCGCTGTGCGTCATCGCCGATGTTGTAGTACGGCATGTTGTACACAAAGGCGATCGGCACCAGGGCCGCGTCGGCGATCGCTCCAGGCCAGTTGCCCAGATGCACGCGCACGGCAGCTCGCCCACCATAGGCAGCCGTGGACTGTGCCAACATGGTCGTAGCCGTGCCGCCCGTCACAGCGATGGCCTTGGTGAACAAGCTCTCGGCGCGCTGCAAGAACACCGTGGCGCCCGCCTGCAACGCGCCGCCGTCGATGACTGCGTCGCACATGTTCTCGCCGAGCAGTCGATTCGCGAATCCGGCCCACAGATATGCGAGTTGCAGGACGTTGTTGTACGCAGTCAACGTTTGTAGGCTGCCAGCTGGCGGAGGGCCGGCCGCCTCCAGGCGGCGGACCGCTTCTTCGCCGAGCCAGCGCGCGCGGGAGGCCTGCTCCCAGTGCGTGTCGTTGTCCGCATCATCCGCGGCCAACTCGCCGGCCTGCCATCGATTGGTGATGCCGAAGCTGCCGGTCGATCCGGCCGGGTGAATTTCGCGCGTGACGGCCGCGCCGGTGTAGCTCACCCAATTGATGGCCGACGACAGCGCACGGCCCGCCCCGGCCGTCAAGGCGGCCGCGGCGTTACGGTCGGAAAGGAAGTCGTCCCCGACCGGTCCGGGATTTACCACCGTGGTATCGCAAGACGCCGCTCCCGCGAGGAGCAGCAGAGCAAACCCAAAGGGCTTGTAGTTTGTCATGGTCTCCTCTCAGAAAGTCATGCGGATGGACGCCGTGTACACCGCCGGCGGCGGCACGTGCTCCAGAATGGACCTCACCCGCGAATTGAACCCGTCGTTGTTGCCGGTCTCCGGATCGAAGACGGGGAAGTCCTTGTTCACCCACTTCCAGACGTTCTGCCCGGCGATGATGAAGCGCGCGGAGGTTGCGCTGCCCAGATACTTGGTCGGGATCGGTGCGCTGAGCGACACCTCACGCAGCTTGAAGAAATTCGCCGGATAGATGAAGTAGTCTGCCTTCGAGGCGGATTGCGTGCAGCGCGCCGCATCCAGCGACGTCGCCTGCGCAATCTTGCCGGTCTCAAGCAGCGTGTAGTAGTGGTAGCATCCCGGCCACCGGATGCCGCGCGTCACCGCGTTATACGCGGCGCCATCATACATGTAGTGACCGCCCATATACTCGCCGCGCATTCTGAGGTTGATTCCCCGCGGCAGATCGAGACCGGTGCGCATGCCGTAGATCTTCGTCGGCAGGTTGGGTCCGTGGTTGCACGCGTTGGGGTTCGCGCTTGTCGTCGAGATGATCACCGGTGTGGGAACACCCGTCGCACTCAACGGCACCGGCGAGTCGGGATTCTGGACGCAGAAATCGGTGCGAATCATTGGAATCGGCTGGCCCACCATGATCCAGCCGAAGTTACCGATCGAGAAGTCCGCGGCGCCGCCCAGCGTCGTCACCTTCGAGCCGCTGGTGTACAGCGAACCGCCAACCGTCCACTCGAGGTTGCTTCTGCGCAGCACGGTCGCGTTGCCGACCAATTCCACTCCGTTGCTCGTCATCGCGCCAACGTTCTTGAGTTGCGAGTTCAAGAACCCGAGCGACGGAACCTGGCGCACGTTGAACAGCGCGTCGGCGATGTCGCGCGTGAAGTACGTGAACTCGCCGGAGATACGATCGTCGAGCACCGAGGCGTCGAAGCCGATCTCTATTTCCGTCGTGCGCTCAGGTCCGAGGTCCGGATTCCCGACGGTCCTCGGGTAGAACGCCGGTTGGCCGCCCCATCCGCTCGGCGCATTTTCCCAGGTGCGCACTGCGTCGAACGCTCCCGGCGCGCGACCCGACTGCCCCAACGCTGCGCGCAGCTTCATGGACGGGCTCCACGATGGCCAGAAGCTTTCGTCGGACGCCACCCACGAGAAGCTCACCTTCGGGTACGTCTGCAGCCCAAAGTTCTGGCCGAACGCGCTGTTGCCGTCGACGCGTGCGCCCAGGGTGACGAAGTAGCGGTCCTTCATGTCGAGCAGGACCTGACCGAAGAAGCCCGCATTCACCACGCGTTGCCGATCCTCGAATCCAAGCGTTGTTCCGCCGCTCGATACGGTGGGTTGTCCCGGACCTGGGAAATTGTCGCCGTAGGCCTGGGTTTGGCGCACGTCGGTCGTGACGCTTTGCCCGCCCCATGACAGCGTGGTACGCAAATCCTTCTTGACGCTGTGCTGGAAGTTGCCCTTGTAATCGAACGTCAGCGTCTGGTACGCGGCCTTTCCGTCCGAGATGATACCGGTTGGCGCCGAGATGAACCCGAACGGGCGCAGATTGCGATTGTCGATTTGCGCCAGGTCGTACCCGACGGTCAGGGCCTGCGTCAGGTTGGTGAGCGGACTCCACGTTGTCGTGCCGCCCGTGATGAAGTGATCGATCTCGCTGGTGATTTCCTGGTTCAGCAGCTTCTTCACAATCTCGGGGCGATCGTCCGAGGCGTAGTTGCGGTCGCGGCGGAACGCGTTGAGCGTGATCCCGTGCGCGTTGTTGCCCGCCGCGGTGTTCGCAATGTGGTCCTTCGTGTACGAAGAGTTCCAGTTGAATAGCAGGCTGGCGAGCGGCGTGAACGAGAAGTTGCCGCGAACGACCTTCCGCCGCTCGTTGTCGTTCGGCAATACGCCGTCCTCGTCCGACGTCGTTCCGGAGACGAAGTAGTGCAGCGTTTCGCCGCCACCGCCCACGGACATCGATTGGCGGGTGCGGTAGCCGTTGCGGAGATACGGATCGATGAACAGGTAGCTCGACGATCCTCCGGCGCGCGAGACGCCTACCGCCGGCAGGCCGGCGAACCGATCTGGGAAGCTGTCGCGATAGAGCTTTGCCGTGCCGACGCAGCCAGCAGGGGCTACGTTCGTGACGCACCCATAGATAGTGTCGCTCGGCGGCGCGGTGATGGGATCTGGTCCGAACTTGAGAGTGTGGGCGAAGCCATGGTCTGTCTCGAACGTCCACTGTGGCCTGCCGGAGTGGCCCCTCTTCGTGAAGATCTGGATCACGCCGGCGGCGGCTTCCGTGCCGTACAGCGTCGCGGCGGCCGCGCCCTTGATGATCTCGACCCGCTCGATGTCGTTCGGGTTGATGTCGTTCATCGGGCTCGCAATGTCGTTGCCGCTGCGCAGTTGCGAACCGGTGGGCGGGACGTTGAGCGCGTAGCCGTCGCTGCGGAGACGCACGCCGTCCACATAGATCAGCGGTTGGTTGCTCATCGCAACGCTGACGTTGCCGCGGAGTCGGATCATCGAGCCGCTCCCCGCCATCGCGGAGCTCTGCATCACCTGGATGCCGGCAGCCTGGCCCTGGAGTAAGTCACCGACCGTCGCAATGGGCTGTTGGATCTTCGAAACGTCGATTTGCGAAATTGAGTTGCCGACCTCGCGCTGCCGCGCTTGTCCCGCGGTGCCGGTAGTGACGATGGCGTCGAGGCCGATCGCCTCGACCTTCATCACGAAGTCCTGCGTCGTCGTTGCGCCCGCGGTCACCGTTATCGCGCGCTCGATGGGTCGATGGCCGATCGACTGTGCCCTCAATCGGTATTGCCCAGCGGGCACATTCGTAATGGTAAACCGGCCACCCTCACCAGTCCGTGTGCCGAGGCCGGTACCGACCAAACGGACTTGGGCTTCGATGAGTGCCTGACCGTCGGAGGCAGCGACCTTGCCGCTGATTGTGCCGGTCTGCGTTTGTGCGGCTAGCGCGGGCGCGCCCAACAACAGAGCCGCGACGAGAGTGAGTGCACGGTGACTCATTGCCACTTGCATAGCGGTCCCCAAGCGGGAGGATCATCGATAGCCACCACAGCCACTTGGCTGGGCGAACGGACATGCCATACGATAGATACCGTCCATTCCCTGTCAAGGAACGCGGCGGGAGGATCGGGCAAACCTCGAAGCGGTTTCTCCTTCGAAGTGACTTTCCTCGGCTTTGACTAGTTGACGATCACCTGGACGGTCGCGTTCTTCGGGCCCGCCAGAGCGTCGGTCACGGTTGCCTGGATCTGGAAAGTGCCTTTGGTCAGGTAAGCATGCTTGAACGTGATGCGAGCCGAACGCGCGCCGGCCGTCCCGAATTGGTCGTTGCTGCCGTCCGCGAAGTCGATGTTGACGCCGAGAAGATTGCCGCCTTGTGCGGTCACGAGAAAGCTGACAGTGTCGCCTGGGGTGGCCGTTACGCGGCTTGCCTCCAGGCCGACTTCGAAGGGCAATGGCTCCAAGTCCTTCCAGCACGCCCAGGCGACCACGAGCACGAATGCGAACAGAGTGCGCCGCATGACTTCAATCGTACCGCTTGCCGCTGCCCGCGCCAAGGGCGTCGCGCGGTTGCTCACCGAGGGCGCAGGCTGATGCCATTGCGGCCTCACGCGCGCCAGCCCTCGGCCCTTAGCGCCTGCTCGAGTTTGCCCAGAAGCTGGCCTACCCGATCGGATTGCGCGTTGTAGCCCATCACGCCGATGCGCCACACCTTGCCCGCGAGCGCGCCCAGTCCGCCACCCATCTCCACGCCCATCGATAGTAGCCGCGAGCGCACCTTGGCTTCGTCCACACCTTCAGGAACCTTCACGACGTTGATCGTCGGTGCGCGATGTATCGCCGGCGTGAACAATTCCAATCCGAGCTTGCCGAGTCCGCTGGCGAGAGTGTCGTGCGCCGTTTGATGCCGAGCCCAACGCTTCTCCAGACCCTCGTTGAGGATCAATCGCAACGCCTCGTGGATTCCGTAGATGCTCTGGATCGGCGCGGTATGGTGAAACGCGCGTTTCTTTGCGCCGCCATCGTCGCCCCAATACTGGAACAAGAGCGACAGATCGAGATACCATGTGCTCGGCTTGGCCTTGCGCGCCTTCACCGCCGCTATCGCACGCGGGCCCACCGTGATCGGCCCCAGCCCCGCGGGCGCGCCGAGGCATTTCTGCGTGCATGAGCCGGCCGCGTCCACGTCGAGCGCGTCGATCTCCAGCGGCATGCCGCCCAAGGAGGTGACGCAGTCCATGGCCACGAGCGCGCCGTGTTTCTGCGCCACCTTCACCAGTGGCGCGACGGGCTGACACGCGCCGGTCGTGGTCTCCACGTGCACGAACGCCAGCAGCTTGGTTTTCCTCGCCGCGAGCGCCTTCGCCACGTCCGTCGGATCCACGATCGCACCCGGCGGTACTTCGACGACCTGCACGTTGGCGCCGGCGCGACGCGCCAGTTCCGCGAGCCGCTCGCCGAAGTGTCCGCCGACGCACACCACCGCGTTGTCGCCCGGCTCCAGCAAGTTCATCATGATGCACTCGAGTCCCGCGGAACCCGTGCCGGAAATCGGGAGCGTGTGGTGGTTCTTGGTGCGGAATACGCTGCGCAACGCGGCCATCGTTTCGTCCATCAGCTGCACGAAATACGGATCGAGATGGCCGATGGGATGCTTCGTCATCGCCTCCAGCACGCTCGGGTCAGGATTGCTGGGTCCGGGGCCCATGAGCAGGCGCTCGGGCGGATTCAGCGGCAGCGGCCCGGGTCGGGCGATCATGCTTTCGACGTCAAACGAGTGCGTCATCGACTACCAGGGTGCGGGGTGCGGCGTTCAGGGTGCGCAGGAAACGGGCTATCGCGCGCTGAAAAGTATGGAGGCAAGCGCCGGTTCGTAGTGGACAGCGTGCGAACGCGACTGCGGCGCTTCCTCGCCCGCATCGCGCTGTGGCCATACATTTGCCCTTCGACGCAGGAATACTCCTCTCTCGCCAAGGCCTTGAGCCACCAGATCCGGGAGCAGTTGCAGGCCACGCTCGGCGCCGCCTACACGCTCGAACGCGAACTCGGCGGCGGCGGGATGAGCCGTGTATTCATCGCCGAGGAGCACCGCCTCAAGCGCAAGGTGGTGGTCAAGGTGCTGTCGCCGGAACTGGCGCAGGGAATCAGCGTCGAGCGCTTCGAGCGTGAGATACAGACCGCTGCGGCCCTGCAACAGGCCAACATCGTGCCCGTCTTCAGCGCGGGCGACTCGCACGGGCTGCCCTTCTATATGATGCCGTTCGTCGAGGGCGAGTCGCTGCGCGCGCGCCTCGCACGCGGGCCGCTCTCCGTGACTGAAGTCATCAGCGTGCTGCGCGACGTGTCCAAGGCGCTGGCCTATGCGCATCGCCATGGCGTTGTTCACCGCGACATCAAGCCGGACAACGTGCTGCTCTCCGAGGGCACTGCGGTTGTCACCGACTTCGGCATTGCGAAAGCCATCAGCGCCGCGCGGACGGGCTCGGGTGGCGCCACGCTCACGCAGATCGGCACCAGCATTGGCACGCCTGCGTACATGGCGCCCGAGCAGGCCGCGGGTGACCCTGGCATTGACCACCGTGCGGACATCTACTCGCTCGGCGCCATGGCGTATGAGCTCATCACGGGACGGGCGGTGTTTGCGGGACGCACCGCCCAGCGAATGCTCGCCGCGCACATGGGCGAGCAGCCCAAGCCCGTCACCGAGTTTCGCGGCGACTTGCCGGCCCCGCTGGCCGAACTGGTGATGAGTTGTTTGGCGAAAGAGCCGGATCAACGGCCCCAGAGCGCCGCTGAAATAGCGCGCGTGCTGGAGTCGATCACGAGCGGCAGCGGCATACAGGCGATGGCGCCGGTTCTGCTGGGCGGGCCGGGCATGTTCAAGAAGGCATTGGCGATCTACGCCGTCGCGTTTGTTGCTGTGGCGATTCTGGCACGGGCGGCCATCGTGGGCATCGGCCTGCCGGATTGGGTGTTCCCCGGTTCGCTGATCGTAATGGCGCTGGGTCTGCCGGTGGTGTTGTGGACCGGGTACGTGCAGCGCGTGGCCCAGCGCTCCGTGACCGCGACGCCGTCGCACACGCCCGGCGGCACGCCTGCGACGACGCACGGCACCATGGCGATTCTGGCGCTCAAGGCGGCTCCGCACCTGAGCTGGTACCGCACGGCCCGCGGCGGGATGTACGCGATGGGCGCGTTCGTGCTCGTGATCGGATCGTTCATGGTGATGCGCGCGTTCGGCATCGGGCCGGCGGGATCGCTGCTGGCGACCGGTGCGCTGCGCCAGCGCGAGCCCTTGCTGCTCACGGACTTTCGCACGACGAACGTGGACTCGACGCTGGGTCGAGTGGTGAGCGACGCGGTGCGCGCGGGCTTGTCGGGTTCGTCTGCGTTCGCGCTCGTCTCGCCGGCGCGGATCGTGGCCGCGCTGGAGCGAATGAAGCAGCCCAGAACGTCTCGCGTTGATTCTGCCATCGCGCGCCAGATCGCGCTGCGCGAAGGCATCAAGGCGATCGTCGATGGCGAGGTGACCGGAGTCCCCGGCGGGTACATCGTCGCCATCAGGCTCATTCGCGCCGACTCGGGCACCGAGATGGCGTCGTTCCGCGAGACCGGCGACGGTCCGCGTGGGCTGATCGATGCGGCGGACAAACTGGCACGCGCATTGCGCAGTCGCGCCGGCGAGTCCCTTCGTTCCGTGAACGCCACACCGCCGCTGTTTCAGGCCACAACGGGTTCGCTGGACGCATTGCGAAAGTACACCGAGGGCGTGCGGGCCAACGTGCTGGGCGATGCGCGATCGGTGCAGTTTGGGCGCGAGGCCGTCGCGTTGGACTCGACGT
>Ga0315281_10007332_pt1 | contig 15548 bp, 14 predicted proteins | sample YL17G07_0_MG_FD_204540 | JGI IMG/M metagenome (GOLD analysis project Ga0315281, IMG submission 204540) | Sediment microbial communities from Yellowstone Lake, YNP, Wyoming, USA - YL17G07_0 | ecosystem: Environmental > Aquatic > Freshwater > Lake > Sediment | place: USA: Wyoming | collected...
CTGGATGGCGTCAACAACGCAGAATCAAGATGATTGCCGCGTTTATGGTCATCATGATGATCTGTTGTATGTTTTGGTGGTTTCAGTAGATGACCTATCAGGCGAACACAAAAGCAAGTGAGGAACTGATCTCCAGAGATGATATGGGGTTGTTTTGGTCTTCTGCAAAACCGAGTACAGCACGAGAATCTTCAGTCTTGTTGCAACAAGTACAAGCACAGTACTACAAGCGGATCCAGCATCTCGAACGACAACGAGCAAAACTGCGTGAAGATGCAAGGGCACATTTGGTGAACGGTTATCGCATTTTGGCTCATCAGTTTCTCGCCCGGCGACAACGATTACTGAAGCAGATTCAAACACTTCAACACTATGACAATGTAGTTGATACGCTACGAGGCGAAATCGAGCAAATGTCGCTCACGATTGCTACTGTCGACAGCATCCGCTCCGCGAGTCTGGAACTTGGCGATCTGCGCAAAAGAGTCAATCCTGCCGATGTCGAGCAGTTGCTCGATCAAGTCCGCGATCATGTCGAGTTGCAACGTGAGGCGCTCGATTTGTTCACAGAACGACATGCCGAGATTCAAGAAGCGCAACTCGGTGTTCCAATCGACGAAGACGAACTTGAACGGGAACTTGAGCAACTGAGTCGAGAACCAGTCGGCGATACACAATCGTTACTACTACCGGCGCCAAACAGTCGTCGTGAACAGAGCGATGAAAACGACTCTGACATAACAGCATTACATCAATCGATGACTGATAGCAGTATTCCTTCCTCGTGGCAAACAACAACGAAACTCGCAATCTTGGCAAACAACTAATAAAACTAGTGTCCAAATTCACGACTTTCTTTTTTTGAACAAGTGTCTTGTACGGCATATAAGGAGTTTTTTTTCTTTATTTCTTCTACGTTAGTAACTAATTACATGGGCATTACACCATTCTGGCGCAATCTACTTCGTCTTTTGTGTCGCAAGGCATTCTACCCGAATCCAGGTGCTCGTTGGCCACTGAATCCTAACCGACCCATCAGTGCGTACATCAGCGATATCAACTCGCTCATCCGTAAGAAACAACTCGCTGTCTCGAGTAACGGTATCCGACTCGACTACGGATTCAAGACATGGGGGGATTTGACCTCGTGGCTCGGACGTGATTATAACAAACTCTTTGCCGAGGGTGTCACACAGCTGTACGTTGTGTTTGACGGCAAAACACCCGAGAACAAGGCAGTCGAGCAACAGGATCGGAAACAAAGCTGGCAAAACGGGTTCGATCGAGCCAATGCTACACGCGAAGAAAGTGAACCCGAACTCAAACCATACGTCTGGCCACGCGAAGATGATGACAAACCGTGGTTCGACAAATCGAAACAAGTATTTTGCTCATTCAATGATATCTATTACGGAGGTGCGCTATCGAAACGCAAATTCTACGAGTTTATCTGCCATTATCTTCTCTATGAGATGCCATTACCTCCCACCTGTCAGGTCATTATCGATTGCGGCGCACTCCATGGCCGTGGCATGCTCCGTCGACCGGTTCGTGCGCGTATCCAGCACATTTGCGATCCCGGTGCCGATCGAGCGACTATCGTGCAAAGTCTTGCATGTGCAACCGAAGCAGGCATCGAGAACAGTCTCAAGCGCATCGTCGAAGATGTACCTGGCGAGGAACCCTATAACACCTGGACCGAAGCCGATGATCGGCTGATTTACTGGGTTTACAAAATTACACTCGATGCACAAAACCCGCGAAATGTCATTATCGGTTCCGAAGACGGCGATGCCATGCTCGCATTGATGGCAACTTTCCCGACGAGGCGTGTATTGCGTCCCGCGAATCAGCCTCCTGGGCGTGTCTATCTGAGACGCACACAAATCATCGGTTATCTTGTGAACGAACGCGGAGTCAAGAACAAAGTAGACCAACCCGAGTGGATTGATACCGATTGCATTGCAGAGTACCTCGATGATGCCTTTGGTGGTCTGTTGTGTGCCGATGTGCGCAACCAAGACGATTATACGTCTCGCGAACGATGTGATCCGGTGATCTTCTACTGTATGATGGCGTTGATGTGTGAAAACGATTACGTCGAAGGTCTCAAAGGATTAACAGCCGTCAACATTCTGCGTGGCATGATCGAGCGACCAGACTTGGCTCGAGAATCGTTGTTCGTTCGACGGCCGATCCGTAGCAACGGTAAACGTCCGGCACTCGATGAATCAGCACAACCCGAGAGTTGTCTGGTAAATGCGGAGTCGGCACGGAAATTTATCAAGTTCTGTTACTCGGTAGCACACCAGAACCGGGTTAGTCCGAAACTCTATCCGGTGCCTTCGGACGAGTTCCTCGACTCGGTGCTGGCACGCATGAGTTGGACACTCGACAAGACAGTGAATGCCGGTCGACCCGGTTATCAACTTGAGCATCCGTTCCTATCGTCGCCCGACACGATGCTTCCTGTGCATGGTTACGAGTATCGCGAGGTGCGCGATGAAGAAACAGGACGTGTGAAAAAACGCCCCAAGTTTGCCTCGCGCGTTGATCGGCGTCAGTTTTACGGCGTCGCTCACAAAGATCCGGTTGTTTCGTCAAAGTAAAATAATGGTTTTTCAATAAGCATACAAATCATCATCAACATTCTTCTTGTCAATCGGCTGGCCAACCAGTTTGACCACAGACTTGTCTGGCGTCAGGTGTATTCGTTCAAGAGCCTTTTTCATTTGTTCTTCCCAGATAGCGTCGTCTTCTTCTGTATCGTCGTCACCACCGATCTCGTCTTCTATCATTTTTTGCGAACGTTCGAAGGGTTTTAGTCTCGAATCAATAACGAATCCGCTATCGATCAATTCTCCTTCAGAAACCAAGTACGTTGGTAGGCCTGTACTAGGCTTGATAATTGTCAGAACGTTGTTACCAATTTCTTTGTAGATATCTGTTAGATTTTTTTCCTCCCATTCGACTTTGTACTTGTAACCAGCCAAGCGTACGAGTGACCCGAGATAGATAACCCCTGCTTTATCTTCGTGCGTCAATAAAGAAAGTATCCGATTGACAAAAGGAAGAAGAGTCAAACCGCGATATGCAACAAGACTTTGTCGAGCTCGTTCGGAAGTCTTGACGATGTAGTCTTTGGTAACACCCATCGCGTCAATTCCAAGAGCCATAATCATGCAATGTCGAATCCAGTCGGTGTCAAGAGCAATTGTCCAGATGCATTCAAACGTCCTTTGCGTATTTTGAATAGCATCCAATGCTGTCTTACCAGAGATTGATATCGGCTTTGATTTTGTTATTTCCTCGTGGTAATAATCTAGCCACACCTGCAACGCCTCGAAAAGCGTCTTCGTTTCCAAAAGAAGTTTGGAACTTCTTTGATATTCACTAAGAAAATCACGGATTGCTACTTCTATTGCAACCCGAGAAATGATTGTAATGTCTTGTATGTAGGTCTGCCACAGCTCACGTACGACATCTTGTTGACCCGAATGAAGTGCCTTGTACATATCATCACAAAACTTCACCAATTTCTCCCAGTACTCGGTTGCAATTGTTTCGATCTTGAGAAAATTAGTTAACGGAGATGGCTTGACAAAATCAGAACGAAACACAAACTTTTCGACAACATCATGAAGACGTGGTGTGCCGATCAAATATTGTAGAATCGTATCGTAGAATGTTGTTCGATGTAGCTTCAGATATTTTTCAAAGGTGTCATCTTTGATTCCAAAATCTTGTTTGTAATTTCGTATGTCATCGGACACAGACGATCTCGGATGAATTATCGCAGCAGCCATCGGACTTTTGCTTGATAAAATCTATTTTGCAACAGTTTTAATATTAGTTCTTTGACGATTTTGATATGCCTCGTTTCTTTGTAGGTTGACCAGGTTGCCGACCTGGTTCACTTGAAGGTTCGACAGGTTTACTCGGTGATATATCTCGTTTGAGACTCGAAGTGTTTACAACTTCCGATGCTAGCAAGGCGGCCAGACGCTCGTTCAAAGATTGTTCGACAGTAGCAGTGAAGGGATTCGAAGCAGATGGGTTGAGAAGCTTCTGCTTCCATTGCGGTAACAACGGTTGTACTGGTGGAGCAACAGGAGTTGGTCGTGCTTTTTTTGCTGCTTCATCGTCGTCTTTGGTCTTGGCTTCGGCTTCGGTTAACAGCAGAGGGCGTTTCACCGATGGTTTTGCGGCGACAGGAGGTGATGGTTTTTCGGGAAGTTTTGGTGATTCGACACCAGAAAAGAATCCAGGGGTAGTGCTTAGACAATTGAATAATTCTTCACTGACGTTGGCCTGGCATTTGGCTGCTACATCTGCCAAGAGTCGTTTGGCCAGAAGTTGCCGAAACGTGTTTGTATTCGCTTCCAGATCTTTGTACGACTTGTTGCTCTCAGTAGCCCAGCCCATTAGACTGTCTTGATCGTCTTTGTTCGGTTCTCCAATAGATTGAAGAAGATGCAAAAAGATGTTGTAAACGAACCGTTTGCGCTCGGCATTTGCTTGGTTTACTTGATTCGTGAGAGTTGTTGCTATCCTATTGGCAGCTGTAAGATTTTCTTGTAACGTAACATTGGTTTGATTCGCTGTAGCAAGTTCGGCATTGAGATTAACAACTTTGTTTGCTGCGTCGGTTAATTGTTGGTTTTTGGTTGCGAGATCGATTGCGGCTTGGTTGTTCTGTTTCTGAAGTTGTTCGATTTGTTGGTTTTTGGTTGCGAGATCGAGTGCGGCTTGGTTGTTCTGTTTCTGAAGTTGTTCGATTTGTTGGTGTAGCGCATTATTGGCTAGATTCCTTGTGGCAAGTTCGGCATTGAGATCAGCTAATTGTTGGTCTTGGGTCGCGAGCTTGGTTTCGGCTTCCTTGTTCTTTTTCTCAAGTTCTGCTTTTTGTTTTAGCAAGTTATTGAATTTTTCTTCTGCAGTCCTTCCTTTTTCCACATTTTCGGTGATCTCTTTCTGCAGAAGATCCATCGCCGCATTGACGGAACTTAGATCGGCTTCAAGCTTTTTTTTTGCTTGTTCGTGTTCTTTCAATAGGCGGTTTAGTTCCTTGATGTCTGGAATGAGTCCTACGAGTGTCTGTTTTTTCTTGAGGATTTCGTTGAGTTTCGCCGCGAATCTTTTCGTTATCAGCTCCTTTGTCACTGTTTTGGCTTCGGTTTCAATTGCTTTGATGGCTTCAGCAGTGATGGCTTCCGTCGAGAATAAGCGATTCGGATCAGGTATGGCAGGAGTGAACGGAGGATCTGGATAAAACACAGGCACATGCTCGGACAACGTAATTGGGATCCGAACATCGCGACGATCCGGCTTCAATTTTGCAAGAAGAACAAGTGCTTGGAATGTTTGGTGGACACGAGGAGTCTCGCCGCTCAAGATTACATCATAGATCATGCGGAAAAAGTGTAATACGATGTGCTGAATGTGTGAGCGCAGCCGAGAATCGATCGCTTGTAGAAACCGTCCTGCATCGGCCAATGAACCACGAATGGTGTCTTTAGTTGAAAGATAGACTAACTCAGAAAGCTGATTGAACGTTGATTTTTCCTGGTCGAGAAGCGAAAGGCATTGAAATGCTAGTTCTGAGACAACTCCGAACTGAAAAGCGAAACCGAGTGGTTGTCCTGTGAAACCCAGACCTTCCGGTCTGAAAAGTTTTGCGGTTTTCTCAACATCGTCAAGTACCAAAGGCTTGGAATCCCAATCGCTAGGTGCAGCTGTAGGAAACAACAACGCTTGTTCGACAACAGCAACTGAAGGTTCAGCCATAATAGTAATGGTGATAGAATGAAAGAGAAACTTTTGTTTTCGTTTTAAATGACAAAACAACCAAACACTACGATTATATCGTAAATAATATTACGCCCATGTGTCTCCCCATCGGCCTGGTGGTGTCATAGAAAGCGATGTGCACATGACACGGTTCATCTGGTGTTCGACAGCGCTACCGACAACTGCAAACAGATCCCGGGCAAATGCGTTTTGTGCATAGAGGAGCGAGCCAACTTCGTGGTCGAGCCGGAAGTTTGTCGTGACACCATTGGCCGATCGAACAGTAGAACCCTGGACCATCTGACTCGGGAACAAACGTGTAAGTGAAAAATAGTTTTGCATCTCTCGGACGTTGAGCAACGGACGCAGAGTCAGTCCGAGTGTAACGTCGATGAGGTTCTGGAACGGACGAACATGCTCGGGTGCCGACCGCCCCAACAGACCCCACTTGCCGGCCCAGTACTTGAGTTTGTTCCCAAGTTTGATAGTTTCGGAGTCCGACATCACTATAGCTGGTGAATCGTTGGCACCATTACCACGATCCACTGGAACCTTCTTCAACACACCATCATTGAAATCAAGCTGTTCAAGTCCAATGTTGGCGTTGTAGTTGGCGGGTTCGAGCGATCCCGTGCCTCCGCCCGGTACCCGACTCGGATCGAGGCCGTAAATGAGCATCACGGCTATTGTGTTCCACGAGTGTAGCTGGAGGGCGCTACGAATGGCAATCACTGCCCGATCAGCACTGCTCAGTGTGTCGTCGGCACCAGGTACCGTGCGCAAAAAGCTGTACGTGCTGCTACGGTTCGTCTCGAAGCTCTTGGTGAGCGCCGCGCGTAGAAAGTTGTGTGACTTTTCGTAGTTGAGTACTTCAACGATGGCACGAGTGCGCAACTTGTGGTGTTCGCGGTCGTCTGGAAGCGCGTCTTGTTCACGTTCGCGTTCCTCGGTATTGATCGACGGCATGCGCCAGCAGAGTTTATCACCGGGAAACCTGTTCCATAACTGGTGTCAGAAAACTCGTTCAATGAAGAAGAAATAAATACATACCAAATATCTTTCCCGTAGTTCCACATGTTCTTGGAGCCGGCAATGAGCATAGCGACACCGGTAGCTGGCTGTCCGAGCTTGCCAAAGTGGAACGCACGCATCGGTTGGCCGGCGTACAGAAACATATCCTCAAACTGTTCCTGCGTACGAATGTTCTCGGGGATCTCGAAGCCATTGAGCGATTGCAGAATGTTCACGCGAGTCTCGTGATACACATCGGTAGGCAGCGTCTTGGATTGGTGGTTGTAGTAGAACGCCGGATCGAGTGGCATGATGTGCAACAGGTCGTACTGGTCTCCACGGCCAGTCGTCAGTGTCTTGCCAATCTTGTGTTGTTCGTCGACGGCGCCGTCTTCCAGCACGGAACGACGACGATCACCCAGTCCCATGTGCACTTGGGCATTGTAAAGAATCGCCTGTTGAGTTTGCAGACGTCCGTTCCAGTATTCAGGATTCAATATAGCATCGCTTTTTTGAGTGCTACCGCCGTAATAAGCGTCCATTTGAGCAGAGGAAATACAACGAGAAAGGGTGTTGTTGTTTAACGCACGAAAGGTTTCGTTTATATACACACAACGACAAACAGCACCAAGTATCGATGTCCGTCCGTACTCAGAAAACAGAGGAGGATCATTCTTCGCGTTCGACTACATAAGATATTTTTTTTCCTTATTGTTGGTTCTAACAACTCAATGTTTCGTGCTAAAGAGACGTATACTCCTTCGTTGCGTTCGCCGCTTTCTCGTACGAACGACGTCATTGCTTGCGAAAGTCTCGAAGGGCAGCGTACAACACGGATCAATGAATTTCGTCTCGCGTGTCAGCGAATCAACGTTACCGTAGCAAACTACGGCGGACCGCTCATCCAAGCACGCGGGCTTGCCGTTGTCTGTGACACGATGGAGGAAGTACTGAAAATCTCTATTGCCGCCAACGGACGCGTCTGCTATGGACCAGAAACACCAGACAAGAACAGTCGATGGGTCGTATGGCCAATGTAAAAAAAAATCTAAGATTTTATGATAAAGTTTTTTTTCTCTTTGATCAACATGCGACCACCACCTTGCATAGCAATTGATGAATGGCAACATCGAGCACAGGGCATTGTTTTGCGAGCTCCACCTCTTTGGAAGGTGATGATTCTGGGTGCAGTCCTTGTACGTAGGAGAGTTTCTCGGGTGGTAGAGTCATCTGGCGCGGATCACGTACGATGCCAACAGGAAACACGGTACCGTACTCGGTGGCACCACTCAGGCCTTGGTACTGGCGAAACGCGAGCGGAACCTGCTTTTCGTTGGTTGCGTACGGATGGAACCCAAATGCACCCCATTCACGAGTCATCGGATTGACGCGACGCTTCAGCACGAGAAACAGATTTGACAGTTGTCCGGCACTCTCGCCCCAAACGTTCGCGACATACTTGCGTACACCTTTCATGGCAACGTTCAGAGGCAGATAGGCCATTTCTCCGTGCGTCTGTGTGTCAGGTGCCGAAGAGAGAATCGAGATACCAAGGAAATTCCAGCGCTCGAGAACGCCCTGTTGACTTAACCAATAGTAATTCTTGAAAGTCTTGTCGGCGCGAATCGTTTTTCCATTGTTGGCGTACAGTTCTCCCCAGCATACTTCAGGAAGCTCCAAAAATTTCAGCAACCCGGCGCCAACAAGACCACGTTGTTTGTCCGAGTAGGTGCGCAGATTTACGAGCGACTCTTCGTAACCGTCGTTCAGAATCATGTTCATCATAGCCAGCGAAACCACAGTATGAGCAGTGGCATCGGCTGAGCCTTTGGCACCCGGTGCTTGCGGTGTCGGATCGCCTCGGTGAATGAAAACCAAATGTCCTTCGTTGATCTTGGTGTTTTGATACTTGCCAGCGTAGCTGTTGATCACATATCCTTTCTGAATAATACCTTCTGCATTGTAGTCTGCCGTGGAAGAGCCGCCGCCAATCGGTCCGTGAACCGATGCAGCCAATGATTGAGCGACTGTGCCTGGCGCCGGACCCATCGGCGTTGTTAGTGCTGCAGGCCATTGAAGAGGAGAATGGTTAGGAACCGCCATTATCAATCCCAAATGAAAGCAGTACGAATGAAATCGTTTTTATACAATAGCGACTGGCATTGCGGTTACAAGCAGCACCTGTATTCGAGGGAGAGTTGAAAAAATAGTACTGGTGACTACTTTTAGATTTCTTCTCGATTACAAATATTCCTCATATTGTATCTTTTTTTTTCGATTCACTCGATGACGTCTTTCTTTAGCAACTTCTTTTCGTTTGGTTCCACTTCTCTGATTCTCGAACCTTCGCCTCCGACACAGAAGTCTCTCCGCCGATGTCGCAAAGACGGACCCAAAGATGGATTTCCCGTCGGACATGGTTACATTCACATTCACCGTCGTCCCAACCATTATCCACGACGCCAGAGCAAGTATCGTCACGTAGGTTGCGTATGGTGTCGCGCCCTTGATAATGGCGATCAGGCAAGCCATTGTATTCAAATCAATCTCGACGCTGGTCCGAAAGTCCTTGCTTGGCGTCTAAGAGAATTGGGGTGGTGTCCGAGAATCAAATACGTGATATTAGCTCATGCTACTCGTTTGTACCGTCTCGGGCCAGATCACGAGGAGAACAAGACTGGCAGCATTCGCATGACTATGGATCCAGAAAAGCGCCATACGTGGTATCGTTACATTTGCAAAGGCATCAATCGCAAGCAATCAGATTGTAGCGGTCGAGGAGGATCTGGTATATATCCGGATCCACATCTCCAGTACATGCAAGATATGTATGAGGAATTGGCCAGACGTCACGGAGCTCAGATATAAAGTGGTATTTGCTGGCAAAAATTCTTTCGAATGCTGAATCGCGTACACGGAGAGTCGGCTAATGAACACATACGATTTTTAAAAATTGTTTTATCTGCACATAAAAAAAGGAAACTGAACAGTGATTTTTTTTTCCACGACGAAGATCCTTGTTTATCTCCTATTTTTTACAGACTTCGTTAAAGTGGCCCGCCGCGGAACCGCCATCGTTTGATATTGTCGATAATTGTCCGTTCGAGTTCGAATATACACAAGTCGTCGGCGTACATGAATAGTACGTCGGTACATACGCTCCTGATGACGATATGCTTCCTCCCACATGTCCTGTGCTAGCGATGATACTTGGACTGTGATTCGGTGCTGACATGGCGATTATTGTTGCTGTTGTTGTTTAGGTAACTCTATTATACACAATCCCTTTTTATAACTTTGCGCTTTACACTTCAGACTGACAAAATGCCTCCGAACAAGCGTGCGAGCAAAAAGGTAAAAGTTCGGTGCTACCTGTCACGTGTGGATGAGCACATTGTACAGTTGAATCTCGGATGTAGCATTGGACGCAACGGATCTTTGGCGATTCTAACGACGATCCTAACTCTGCATTGATCTGCATAATGGCTTCGTCGTAGATCTGCTTCGGCTCGAGTTCGAGACCGTGAGTATCTCGAAGCCATAAAACAAACACTTCAAGACCAAAAAGCAGTTGCAAAACAGTCGAAACAGTATACCACCGCGATGCTCTCACATTCAGGAAACTGGTGAGATAATGGCTGGTTACCGTCGGTTGACTAAGCGCCGTACCCCGACGCATCGAATCCACTGACATCATCGCCGACAGCATTGTTCCTGTACGTCCATGTCCGGCACTACAATGTACGACCACCGGTGCATCGGGGCTTCCACGCAATTCCGAACGTTTCAACAATGCCACAATCGAACTAGGATTGTGAGGAATGCTTCCATCAGGCCACGAGAGATAGTGATAATGTACGACTTGATGCGAACCCATCGGTCGATCGGGTGCTTGGGTGAATGTCAAATACAACATACGTTTCTCCACCCAAACATCACCGGCGAGATGTTCTCGTTCATCGTGTGTGCATATGATAGTGACTTTCACGCGCCATTGGGGCGGATCGTTCGGTTGATTTTCACGCAGGTCTTTTGCCGAGTATGCGTAATAGATCACCGAGGAATCGGAGCGATCAGGAAAATACGGTTCGGCCTTGTGAGAAATGTGCTCGTCGAATGGTGTCAACATGAGAATCGACTTGCACCGATAATAGTAGACCATCAACCAGAAATCTGCACGCGTATCAGCACGAGTACCATGTGGTCGGCCAAGTGGTGCTTGCGTGGCAATGTATCGGCGATCGAATCTCGGAGACGGGAGGGCGAGATCGTGAAAACCGATCCAGTTTGCGTTTGTGTACGTGTAACCAAGTTCCAGTCCGCCAACCCAGCGCTGTGCCAGGTCATCGGTGTTGGGTAACTCGACTTGGGTCTGGAACGGTAGTGCCGGATGCCTCTGGTTGCGATCGCGGTCTGGTGCCTCCGAGACCTGGAACTTGCCTTGCTGCCAGAGGTTCGGATAATCGCGCATGAGCATGGCAACTTGTTGGTCTGTTGATAGATGGCGTCCAGGTGCATCCTCAAAGGTTCGGACTGCTCGCGACACCCACCATCCCCACCACGGAAATTGTTTGGCAACTTGATCTAGACGAACTTGAGCAGCATGAACTCCTTTGCCTTCTTCCGGCTTGGCACGTTTCTTTGTCGCCATTTCTTTTTTTTTCTTTTTACTATAGGAATGAGGTTTTATTCTTCATTTTGGAGTCGAAAATGAAAAAAAATCAAGTCACTTTTTTCCACGAGCAACAGGAAGAGTATCGATTTCTGGAGTCTTTGGATCTGTGATGTAGTAATGAAACACATCGGCAATGATATCACGCGAACGTTTGAACGACCGACCGACTTCACGCGGATTAGAGACGCAGAGTTCTGGACGTTCGCGAAAGAACTTCAGCGTATTCTTAACAAACTTGGCGCGATCGCGTCCTTCCGGTGTACTCTTTTCGTCGTCTCCGGCTTGGTTTTCGTTCTCAAGCATGACGATTTGTTCGTCCTCTAAATCACGCATCGGAATCCGATATATTTCCACTGTCGTACCGGGCAGATGGAAGTTCACCAGATAGATGCATTCGGCTTTGGGTGTACGATCATACGAGAGGCCTTTCTTTGCGGAGCTGTCGTTGCTTTCGTCGTCATCATCATCGTGATCAGTAATGGATGGGACATCGTTTTTGTCAGTCCGGGGACATTTTCCGCCAGAAGAAGCCATCGTGAAGAGAGAAAAAAACACACACGAATAAGTAATGTGCTCTGATTTTATGGTTACACGTTGTTTACTTATAAATAAATAGTTTCCCCAGTTCGTTATTCGTCGTCCTACTAAGGTGATACATAAGCCGAAACGATCTACTATGGTTGCTCTCTCTCTTTTGATTAAACTACTATGAAATCTCTCCTTGTATTCCTCTTTCTCGTGTGTGTAGGCATTGTGCACTGCAACCCATGCCAGTCACAGAACGACCCACTCTCCACGATCAGCACCATCCTTCTCACTGGCTCGTGTGTGCAGTTTGCATGCCCTCCCGGCGGTCCCCAGAACACCATCTGCAATGCCAGCCAACTCCAAGCTGTCTATACCATCCGCTGGGCAACTTCTGGTGGCAACTGTGATCTCGTCCTTCCCCCGGGTAATCATCAGAACCTCGGCATCAACCAGTTCAATGGTACTGGTGTCAACAGTAACGAGCAACAGACCACGTACTTCCCGGCAAACAGCATTGGTTTATTCCAGATCACCGTTCCTCAGGATGCTGTTTGGACCTACACTGTGTGCAGCGCTGCAGTTCTCACCAACCCAGGTTACGGTTCGGGATGTCAGGTTCTTACCTCTGCTCAAGCCCATGGCAGCTGCGTCGTCAAGAAGTGAACGTCGATGATGATCACTTACAACTTTTTTTCTTCAAAATCTAAGAGTAAATCGGGATTTACCACTACTCGTTTTTTAGACACGAATATATACATATATTCGCCCCTGTATGTTCTTGCTCGTACCAATCGCAACAATGCAAGATACTAACCGACGTTGGTATCCCAATATAAGCTCGCTTCATGAAGAACACCATCCAAAGGCTACGACACCAGAACAACGCAATGATCCCGTGTATCGTGCCGAACGACGACGTCGCATTGAAGTAAGTATTATCGCTGCGCGCCAGTCCAATCGACGTATTGCCATTGCTGTTCCGAGGTTCGACATTGACATGCAAGACATCGCAATCAAACATCATGTTTTTCTATGGGACAGAATATTTCACGATGACACGATTGAAAAACATTGTGGTGATGTGTTCTTCTATCACATCAAAGATCCCAATCGGTCAATACAAGAGTGTGGCAATCCAATCTGCTGCATTCGAGATGAACAAATCGAATACAAACAATGTGGTCGGTGTAAAGGCGTAATTTATTGTTCTCAAGTTTGTCAGAAAGCTCATTGGATAGCACAACATCGGTCGGAGTGCACACCTAAGTCTGATTAATATGATCCTGTTGTGCGTTTGGCACCTGCGCCTTGTACGGTAGATCCGACACCGGCGTTGGAGGAGCGTGCTGCAATCGATGTACCCGAGAATCGAGCAGTATTGGTAGAATAAACGCGACGTTTTGACATGTTTACCAATGGTCGAGCTTCTTCGCTCGATAGACCAACACCGCTGGTTGAGAACATGGCCGTGCGCGGATTCTGACCATACAGACGCGCTTCAGTATGTAACATCTCCTTGAGGACTTTCCATCCAATCGGATCAGGCACTGCCTGTTCTTCGCCGTCGATCATTTGCGACGTCCATGAGTTGTAGGTATATTGGCGATACACGAGATTGTCCATCATACGAATACGACCATGCCGCTTGATGGCAAAGTCATCGATATGTGATCGAAAGTGAAAGTAGATGGTCGCTGCGGTCCAGGATGTCACAGGTTCTTCGCCATCACGACGATTGGCGTTGGCACGTTGTCGGACTGCCTTCTCAAAGTAGTTGGCAAGAATACGCGCCAGTTCAATGTCGTCGGCGGTGCTGAGCTTGGATTGAAACAGTGTCTCCATGCGACGATATGGCTCGTACGCGATACTAGCACTGTCTTCGCGTCCGTGGGTGCAACCGAAACAACGACTGGGCGGATCCGGATGACCAAGTTCCGCAATGACCTTTTCGATATCGGGTGCTATCCGACGACCGCCAGCACCTACTCGTGGAGCTGCTCCACGTCTAGCAGGACGAGCGGCTGCGGCTGCTTCGGCTTCCGCCTCTTCTTCGTTTACTTCTTCTGCTTCGTCTTCGGGTCCGTAACGCCTCTGTCGTTGACGAGGCCGTTGTCCTGTGTCGTATGCTCGAACGACGTTGCGAATATGTCCGACATGCGATTCCGCTTCGGAATCCGAGTTGGTGTTGGACGAAGACGGATCTGCTAGGTCTTCGAAATTAGGTGCTCGACGTCGACGCGTTCCGACGTTTCTGCGTGCTTGCACGAGCGAATCTTGTACAGTAGGAGCCTCGCCGGCTAACGCAAGATGTGCATTGGCACGACGTCGTTCGAGATCACGTTCGATCAACGCTAGTTCTTCAGCTTCAGGTGCTCCGAATTCTTCAACCATCGATAGATAGATTGTGAGGAGAAAGAGATCTTCGTAAGTGACGAATAAAAAGAACTTTTAGTAATCAATCGACGCAAACAAACGGATGATCGAGATACTTGACCGTCTCGAAACAAATGTTCAGCTGTTGCCTGACGACGGACGTCTATGTTCGGCCAATACCGATCCAAACCCCTTGTACCAATTCATCTGTGACACACATCGTGCTCTGGCCCTGTGCCGTATCTGTCTAGCATACTATTCTTCACCCGAGAAAAACAAACCCAGTCAAAAGTGGGTGGAAATCAACTCGCATCGTGGTGGATCGGAACATTCAGAGCCATGGGTGACATACACATCGGAAGTATGGTTGGCACGGCGTGATAGGGTTGTCCGACTTCTCGTGCGCTATGGATCATCGTTGAACGCCGAATACGAGGAGGCGGAATCGAGCTACGAAGCGAATCTTGGTCGACGTACACGCTATCGTCTCGTTGATATTGTCTATGTACTACAGGCACATATGCTCTTGTGTGCGTACGCCAAAATGACGACTCGTGAACGACACGCTATAGGCGGTACTTCAGCGCATGAGAACAACGCCTATGTGCGTCGACACGAATTATCTATCTGGACTGAACCTGTAGGATTGTACACGTCGAAACAGATGGTCGATGCGCTCCGCCATCTATGCTCGTGTCTGAACGAACTTCCTTACGATCCACAACTAAACGTCTACGTACTTCAACTCGAGATGCGCTCGGCAATGTTACTGACTACTGTCGAAACGGCTCTTGTTCACGATTGGCACGACTATCGTTCCGTGGTCCAAGAGAGTGTGAGTGGTGTCGATACTCTCTACAAGATTTCAGATATCCTCCTATCGACACTCGCAAGTGCGTCTGTGGCGATTTACGCCCGCTTGCTCGTGGCACAATGTCTACCCAGCGTCAAAGCACACGAACTCGACATTGAACCGATATCGCGCGAGATGTCTCAAGCGCTCAGACGTTGGTTTGCGGATCGAGCATCGAGACAGACTTCTCGGGTGTCCAACGAGTGGCTCCGGGATCGATACATTGAAATGTGCTTATGGCCTGGTGAACGCGAGTTTTATCGACTTGAGAATCCGCGCGATACTACGGCCACAACATTGTCGATTCTCAAAAAGCAT
>Ga0315281_10007333_pt1 | contig 15547 bp, 19 predicted proteins | sample YL17G07_0_MG_FD_204540 | JGI IMG/M metagenome (GOLD analysis project Ga0315281, IMG submission 204540) | Sediment microbial communities from Yellowstone Lake, YNP, Wyoming, USA - YL17G07_0 | ecosystem: Environmental > Aquatic > Freshwater > Lake > Sediment | place: USA: Wyoming | collected...
TGACCTGCATGGGGGCGCGGGCCAGGTCGAGTTGCTGCTCCGGATGGTCGGCGAGCCACGGGTTCGAGAGGCCGTCGATGGTGTCGACATCGAGGGCCAGGAGGCCGGCGGTCGCCAAGCCGATGTTGGCGCTCGGGCAGTCGGCCCACCACCGTTCGACCTGTGCGGCGTCGGTGGTCGCGTCGCGGAAACCGTGCTCGGTGCGCGGCGTCTTCCCGCCGGCAGCGCAGGGAAACACCCGGTAGCCCAGTTCGGCGTACCGAAGCGCAGCGTCAGGAAGGCTTACGCTCTCCAGGCCTCCGGTCACAGGTCGTCGGCTCCGATGTCGCGGGTGAAATCGCCCTGGCCGATGCGCACAAGGGGCGGTTGGCCGGGCGCAGCCAGCGTCCGGGCCACGCGACGGAGGACGAGGTAGCCGATGAGGTCCAGTTCCGTGTCGTCACCGGCGAACTCGCGGCCGCGGGCGATGCGGGACAACTTGTCGTCGATGCGGACGTTCAGTTGCTCGACCGGCCCGGCCCGGCTGAAGATACGCAGCGGGTCCAGGGCTGAATTGCCGTAGGCACAATTCTTCTCAAGCAACACGCGTTTCAGGTCGTCGCAGACCCGCGCGATCGCGGCCTGCACGTTGGTGGCTGTCATGCTCGGTTCCTTCCTCAGAACGGGACGGCCTCGTCGTCGAGGTTCAGGTCGTCAGCGGGTTCGGCGGCGGATTCGGGCGCAAACGGGGCATCGGGCGGCGGTTCGTCGGCGAAGCGGTAGCCGATGATCTGGTCGTACTTTTCGCCGGCGACGCTCCTCACGGTGATGGCCGCCGGTTCGGCCAGGTACCCGGCGCTTGCTGTGGCAACGGCCTCGGCGGCCGTTGCGGGCACAGGCTGATCGGTGCGCCGGCGCCACCAGGACTCCGCCTTGGCGCGCGGCCAGCCGGCGTGTTCGAAGCAGACCCATTCAGACCGGAACTCGCGCCAGCCTATGCGGTACTCGACCCGCATGGTCTTGGGGGCGTCGGGCAAGGCGTCGCGCTTCGTGTGGACGCTGTAGGAGACCTCGCTTACGTCGTACTCGGTCAGCGTGACCTGGCCCGTCAGGATGGCCGCGTCGGAAGCCCGGGCCCCGTGCTCGCGCAACATCCGCGGCGGGAACTCGTGGCCGCACTCGGGGCACGTGGCGTACCCGGCGGCGATGACCGCGTGGCACTCTGGGCACTCCTTGGCCGGAGCCTCGCCGTCGCCGCGGCCGGGTTCCTCGATGCGCAGAGCATCCACGGGGCCGTGCCTGAGGACGTTGCCGCCGAAGTCCAGGACCAGGCAATCGGTCTTCCCCGGCGCGAGGCGAAAACCCCTCCCGACCATCTGGTAATAGAGGCCCGGCGACAGGGTCGGCCGCAGCATGGCGATGCAGTCGATGCCGGGGGCGTCGAAACCGGTCGTCAGGACGTTGACGTTCGCCAGGTACCTGAGGCGTCCGCCGCGGAACGCGTCGATGAGACGGTCGCGCTCGCCGCCAGGGGTGTCGCCCGTCACGAAACCGCACTCCAGGCCGTGGTCCTCATGGAGCACCCGCTGGACGTGAAGGCCGTGCTCGATGCCGGACGCAAAGATGAGGACGGAGTGGCGCTGGCGGGTGTACTCGACGATCTCGGCGCAGGCCGACCGCACGAGGCGGTCTGTGTCCATCATCGCCTCGACCTCATCGGCCACATACTCGCCGCCGCGAACGTGCAGGCTCTCCCAGTCACCCTTCTCCGAGCCGGCCTTCGTTTTCAGAGGACAGAGGTAACCTTGCACGATGAGTTCGCGGACGCTGATCTCGTAGCAGACGGCGTTCAGGAAGTGGTCGGGCCGGCAGATAGGTCCGCTCGACATGCGGAACGGCGTGGCCGTCAGGCCGATGGTCCGGACGCTGGGGTTCACGACCTTCGCCTCGGCCAGGAACTGGCGGTACATGCCGTCGCCTTCCGGCGGGATCATGTGGGCCTCATCGACAATCACGAGGTCGACGGCGTCGAGGTCGCAGGCCCGCTTGTACACCGACTGGATGCCGGCGACGGTGACGGCGTAGCCGCGGTCGCGCCGCCCGAGGCCCGCCGAGTAGATGCCCAGCGGCAAGTCCGGCGCCATGCGCGACAGGGTCCCGGCCGTCTGCTCGAGGAGTTCCTTCACGTGCGCCAGGACTAGCACCCGCCCGCCCCAGAGGTTCACGGCATCGCGGCAGATGGTCGCCATGACGGGGGTCTTGCCCCCGGCGGTCGGGATGACAACGACGGGGTTGTCATCCCGCTTCCGCAGGTGGCGGTACACGGCCTCGACGGCCTCGCGCTGGTACGGGCGAAGTTCCACGGTCGGCCCTATTCCGCCTTCCTGTCCTCGGGCAGGGGGAACAGTTCCGTCACGCTCGCGTAGAGCCTCGCCAGGGGTTTGCCTTCGAGGTACGCCAGGAGGGCGCGCTGGACCTTGCCGTAGTGCTCGCGCAGGGTCTGCGGCTTCTTCGTGCTGCTTTCGGTGTTCATGAGGAAGTCGCGGAGCACGATGACGGGCCGGTCGCGTTCGGCGGTCACAAGCCCGGTGCGCAGGACGTCGCAGAAGTGGACCAGGGCCGCCGCGTCGGCCGAGTACCAGGCCCGGGCCACGACGCCGCGCGTCGTCCCTGTGGCCACGCCCCGGACCTGGCTGACCGGCGCGAGGTGTTCCATCGCAAAATCCAGGGCCGCACGGTGACGGGCCAGCAGGTCGGCCTCCTCGCTGATCGTCAGGCGCGTGCACGCGCCCAAGCCCCACACGAGCACCCGCAGGGCCGCCAGGCGGTTCTTGCTCACGGTGCCGACGCGGCCGGAGAGGGTCAGGACGTCGGCGTCGCTGCGCGAGGCGCCGGTGTCGATGAACTCGAGGTTCTCGGGCGGTTCGTTGAAGAAAATGCGCATCTTCACCGTGAGGCCCGACAGCACGACGGCCCAGAGCCGATGCTGGCCGTCGATGAGAACGCCCGTCGGGTCGAAGGCGACGCCCTGGTGCGTCAGGTGCCAGCGGCCCGCCTGCATGTCGCGGACCATCCGGTCGACGCGGGCGTTGTTGAGTTTGCGGTTGTGGATGTTGCCGCTCAGCCATCGCTCGGCCTGGGCGGGCGTGACGTCCACCAGGACGCTGTAGGGTTCGCACATGGCGGAAGTACTCGAGGCGAGAGTCATTGGGAGCCTCCTTTCAGGAGGTTCGTGAGTTCGGTCACAAGGGATTCCAGGAAGGGCCGGTCAAAAAGGGCCACGAGGCCCCGGGCGGCCGCCGCCGGGTCGTGCGGCACGTTCATGGCCGTCATAGGCATGGGGGCGCTGTACCCGCGGACGGGCTTCAGGGCGTGCGGCGAAACGGCGGGTTTCTTGGACCGCGGACGTCCGATGCGGCCCACCTTCATCGCATATTTTCTGCCTCGGCGGGTGACCGTGCGGGCAGGGTCCCGGTCGGCGCCCGCCGGTGCGGGAGACGCCGGCGCATCTATAAACCGGTTTATAGATGCGCGGACCTTCGAGACCAACATGGCGCTGACTCCAACGTGCCGCGCAATCTCGGCCTGGGGGACCTTTCGCCATTCAGGGTCGGCGAGGATCTTCCGAATGATCTCGGTGGCGCAGCCGCGGGGCCGGGGGACGCCGTGCGACTTGTTGGCGCTGAAACTGAGCCAGACGGCATCGCGCTGCGTGCCCTCCGTCGCCTCGACTGCCACCGTCGTGTCGCTGACCTTGCGCGCGACGTGGTAACGGTGGAAGCCATCCCAGAGCCAATGGTGCATTCCGTCGAAAACCGTCTGGAGGGGCGGGAATTCCTCACCGCCGCGGCGCCGTTCCTCGTAGGCGTCGAGCGCCTCCTGCGAAAGCGGACGCTGCTGGGTCCCGCCGTCGATTCGGATGTCATCGAGGTTGACCGTCGCATGTTCGGGCATGGTCAGATGAGCTCCTTTGACTCAATGGCCTTGCGGTAATCGAGCGCCAAGACGCCGGCCGCCTCGGCGATGTGAGTGCCTGCTGGTGTAAGTTCCCCGATCACGACCGCCTGATGCCGCCCGCCGAGCGCCCCGGCGTAGGCCAGTGCCTGGCCGATGGCCTTGAAAACGGTACTGGCGTCAAGGCACGGCTTCACCTCGTAGACTCGGGAAGGCGTGACGATGTCGGCGATACCGATGTCGCACTCGACCTGGCGGCAATAGGTGACGCCCGCATTGGAGAGGGCCCTACAGACCGCGTCTTCGATTTGTCTCTCGGCCTGCGCCCGGGTGACAACGAACTCCGCGGCGATGCGTTTCTTGTACGTCCGGTCGCCTGCCAGAAGGGTGTGGAATACCAAGCCGTACTTGGGATGCGACTCGATGATCGGAACCGTCCCGACGCGATCCTCGCAGGACTCCCGAATGAGCCTCAATGTCCGCTCGTCTGGTACGAACGTCACGTCTGCGAACCAGGCCTCGGGACTCACGTTGGACCGCCTGCCGACCAGCATGTCCGCGAATTCCTGAACGTAGTCGGGGTTGATGGATGCGGCCGCTTCGGGCGGAATCCGGATCTGCGTCAAGGTCAGCTGCACGGGTTGTCCCTCTCCAGACCGCCGATACGGACCAGCGTCCGGCCGCCCTCGACGACGCCGCGTTTCTCGATGGCCAGGCGCACAACCTGGCTGTCGTCGCGGTATGCGCCGCCGTGCTGAAGCGCATCCAGGAGGGCCTTCTGGACGTTGTCGATGTCGCGCCGGCGGTTGTCCGGCGGGTAGACCTCAATCTCCAGGGCGAGCGGCCCCGAGAGCGGCCGGACCCCCAGAGCCGCGAGGATCGAGCAGACGCGCCCGCGAAATGCCCGACCCTCGCGGCTGATCAGCACCCGCCGGCCCACCATGCGGAAGTAATGGTTGACCGACGGCGGATACGGGAGTTCCAGGTCAAGCACCGCCGGCCGCCCCCTGCCTCCGCCACGGCGGCGTGCTGGTGGCAGCCTGCTGGGGCTGGCCCGCCGCGGTCTCCTTCTTTGCGTACCCGCTGACCTCGTTCTGGAGGTCGCCGGTGTCCTCGCGCTTCTTGACCTTCACCGTGACGACCAGCGGCAGGTTGTGGAGTTCCACCGAGTCGCGCGGCGTCATGACGCCGACGGCGCGGCAGATGGCCGAGAGTTGCCCGCGGGCGATCTGCTCGGCCTGCGGGTTCGGGTTCTTCAGGTTCAGCCGCGCCCAGACCTTGCGGCCCTTGTACTCGCCCTCGATGACCTCGAAGGTCAGGTTCAGGAATTGGCCGGCGCCCTTCTTCGTGGCCTTCATCTCGGACTCGGTGATGCAGGCCAGGTACTTTCCCGCCGGCAGCGGGTCGAACGAGGTCGGTTCGACCTGGCTGGCGTCGAATCCATTGAGGTTAGCCATTGACGTTTGCTCCTTCGTTTGTGGTTGCGGCGGCCGCGCTCATCGCAGCCACCAGGGCGTCCCAGGACAGGGGGAGTTCCCCCGGCAGGCTGTACCGGTTCTTGGCGACACAGGCCGGGCTGCCGACGGTGCGCAGGATGCGCTCGCCGCCGTCGGCCCCGACCGGCGCGGCGATGGTGCGGGTGCGGTTGAAGCCCGCCTCCTCGGTCTCGGTCCGGAACCGCCGCGTGGCAAAGAGCACCGCGTCGCACCACTCGGTGATGAGGGCCGTCGCGTGCTTATGGAGGCGCGGCGAGTAGCGGTCGTAGGCCGCCGACTCGGGGTCCTCGAACTTCTCGACCTTCGCGTGCGCGATGAGAATGACGACCATGCCGCGGTTGTTCCGTAGCAGGTCGAGGCGCGACAGGAACTCACGCCACCATGTCAGGGCGTGCGTGTAGCCCTTCGCGTAGCCGCCATCGGCCTTCTCAATGCTCTTGACGCCGTACTCGGCGCAGACCTCGTCCCAGATGAGGCGCTCGAGCCAGTCGAGGCTGTCGACGACCACCGTCTGGTACGAGTGCGGCTCGCGGTAGAGTTCCGCCAGCGCCTCCAGAACCTCCTCGAAGGACTTGGCCAGGGGGAAGCGGTGACAGTCGATTTCCCCCAGGCCGTCCTCGGTGGGGACGAAGATGGGGGCCGGGGCCCGGGCCCCGAACGTGCTCTTGCCGATGCCCTCGGTGCCGTAGATGCCGAGGCGCGGGGGCAGCGGACGCTTGCCTTTCTGAATCGTCTGAAGCAGTCCCATGCGGGTTTTCCTTTCGTGCTGGTGTGATAGATTCGGCCGCGGCAAGGCACCTCGGGCTCAGGGAGTCCGGCCGCCCTGGCCTCACGAAGGCACGCCATCCCGAGGCGCCCGCCGCGCCGTTACATCCAGTCGAAGACTCTGGTCTCCTCGTAGCCCGTCGGCCAGCGGCCGCGCTGCTCGCATGCCTTCAGGCGCTCGATGGCCGCCTCGTTCTCCTTCTGGGCGACGGCCAGGGCCTGGTCCGCGACCTGCCACACGCCCGCGCGATACGGTTCCTTCTTCTCGACCGCGATGATGTGGACCGCAGCGTAGGCGACCGTCTCGGCCGCCGAACGGACGGGGAGGCCAAGCGCCCGGGCGAGGACCGCCCGGTAGAACGCCATCTGGTGAACGTAGCCGTAGCGGCGGGCGTCGGCCTCGAAGTACGTCAGGTCGTCAGCGGTCTTGAGGTCGACGATGCCGCGCTCAGGGTTGAACCAGTCCATCCGCGCCTGGCACGGCACGCCGCCGTACTCGGCGCGAACGACGCCCTCGGCCAGGCCGCCGCCCATCAGTCGCACGGCCGCATCGTGCAACCGGACGGCCGCCGCCATGTTCTCGACGAGAACGGCTTGCTCATCCGTGAGCACCGGCTTTCCTTGGGTCTCGGCCCACTCGGCAAACGCCTTGGTGTTCGAGCCGAACCGGGCGCCGGTCTTCGGGTTGACGGGGCCGCCGACGGCGTACTCGGCCTCGTAGCGCTCTCGGCCCTCCAAGATGAGCGTGTGGGCCGCCCGGCCCACGAGGTACGCCGGCCGGTCCTCGTCCTGTACCAGGCCCAGGCGCTTCTTGCGGTAAAGAAGCGGACACCGCCGGAAGTCGGCCAGTCGGTGGCTCGTCAGGTGGGTCGCGCCCCTGGCCTGATACTGCTCCAGCGGTTCGCGGACGATTGGATCGGTCGTCGGCACTCGGCGTCTCCCGGGGGCCGCCTTCCGAAACGCGCGGCCTCCGTCTTACTTATTCGCCGCTCGACCCCTCCGTGCGTCCTGGTTTCCGAGATTGAGCCAGTAAATCGTGTGCGCGCATGTGAGCCAGTAATGTGACGGCGTGTGCGCGCACGTGAACCAGTAATGTCGTAGCGTGTGCGCGCAGGTGATCCAGTAATGCGGTGCCGTGTGCGCGCATCCGATCTGTCGGCGCGCACACACAACCCCACATACGTGATCCAGTAACCGGCGGAGAATCGCGTGCGGCTTCGAGACGGACTCGGGGCCGCAGGAGAAAACGCGATGGCCGCCAGGTGCAACTACAGCGGGTGCGTGGAGGACTGGAAGGTGGCGCTCGTGCGCGCCCGCATCCGCAAGTTCGGATTCTCCGCACACGAGGCGCAGGATCTGGAGCAGGAACTCATCCTCAAGGTCCGCCGCTTCCACTTCGATGAGGCGAGGTCCAACGGCGCGAAGGAGTCCACGGTCCTTCGCACGGTCATCGACCGCCACCTGGCCACCAGGACCAGGGCCGGCGACCGCGGCAAGCGGCACATCCGCAAGTTCGCGCGACTCCGCGCCGGCGCCGACATCGCCGACGATGCCGCGCCGCTGCGGCTGGATGTGCGCCTCGCGCTCGATACCCTCCCGGCCGAGGAACGGGCCGTCTGCGACGCCCTCGGGCGCAGCGAGTCGTTCCGGCAGATCGCCCTTGCCCTGGGCTGCTCCGACCACAAGGTGCGGCATATCGTTGAGCGGATTCGCCGGCGATTCCATGCAATGGGGCTCAACGGGTGGCTCGAGGACTGAAAACCCGCGATGGACCGAAAGGAGAAGGCTGTGACGGACCACGTGAAACTGCTGACGGTGAAAGAACTGGCCGCCGCCCTGGGCGTCCATGAGCGGACCTGCTGGCGGCTGGCGGCGATGGCCGAGGCTGGCCGGTGCACATTCCCGAAGCCCCTGCGGATCGGCCCCAAGACGGTCCGCTGGCGGCTGGCCGACGTCGAGGCGTACCTGGCCGCCCTGGCGGTCGGCAGCCGGTAAGGCGAAGGTGCGGCCGGCATTGCCGGCGGCCGCATGGCGTCAAATATTCTCATCAAGATTCCGCAATAACTGACTTGCCCCGCGCGCGAACCTGAGGTAGGGGATCACCGGGAGGCCGAACTGAAAGGGAAGAACATGGCGAGCATCTACCGACGCAAGAAGGGCGGCTGCTTCTACATCACCTACCAGGTGCGGCCTGGCGAGCGGCACACGGTCAAGGGCTGCAAGGACAAGGCGGCGACCGAGGGTCTGGCCCGGAAACTCGAAGCCGACGCCATGTTGCGGCGCGAGGGCGTCATCGACTCGACGGCCGAGAAGTTCGCCCGGTCCGAGGCCGCACCCCTCGACCACCACATGGACGCCTTCGAGGCCGCCATGCGCGGCAAGAGCGTCACGGAGCGCCACGTGGTGCGGTCCAGGAAGTTCATCGGCGGCGTCGTGAAGGCCTGCGGCTTTGAGCGCCTGCCGGACATCGATGCGGCGAAGGTGGCGGCCCACGTTGCGGCTCTGAGGCGCAAGGGCGACCTGGGCGCCCGCGCCATCAACGCCCGCATCACGGCCCTCAAGGCCTTTACCCGCTGGCTCTGGCGGACCGAGCGCGCCCGCACCGACCCGCTGGCCACGCTCACGAAACTCGACCAGGAGACGGACCGCCGATATCTTCGACGCGCCTTGACAGACCTGGAACTTACCTTGCTGGTCAGCGCAACCGAGAAAGGCCCCGTGCGACTCTGCATGGCAGGCTGCGACCGGGCAGCGCTCTACCTGACGGCCGTCGGCACTGGCTTCCGGGCCGGCGAACTCAAGAGCCTTACGCCAGCGTCCTTCGACCTCGACGCCGAGCCGCCGACCGTAACGGTCGAGGCCTCGTACTCCAAGCGACGCCGCCGCGACGTCCAGCCCATACGCCGCGACCTGGCGGAATACCTGCGGCCGCTCCTGGCCGCCAAGCCCGCCGGCAGGCCCGTCTTCCATGTCACCGACAACGTGGCCGAGACGCTGCGGAAGGACCTGGCCGACGCCCGCGCGGCGTGGATCAAGCAGGCCAAGACGCCCGACCAGCGCGAGGAGCGCGACCGCAGCGACTTCCTAAAGGACAAGGACGCCAGTGGTCGCATTGTGGACTTCCACAGTTTCCGGCACACCTACGTGACGCGGGTCGTGCGGTCTGGCGCTAGCGTGAAGGTGGCCCAGGACCTCGCCCGGCATTCGACGCCAACGCTCACCCTGGGCGTGTACACGCACCTGTCGGTGCACGACCACGCGGCAGCCTTGGCCGCCCTGCCCTCCATTGCCACTCACGCCCAGAAGAGCGAAGCAGCCAAGGCCACGGGCACGGACGACGCCGCCCCGGCGGCCGCTGCGGCGCCCGAAGCGCGCAGCGCCCTTTCAGCGCGCCGACGCCCCCGGACGCCAAGACCTGCCAGTGCATGCCATGAAAGCGGCTCGGACGACGAGGACGGCCCAGGCGCAAAAACCTTCGAGAAAGTGGCCACTTGTGGCCAATTGTCAATACTTGTCATTGGTGGGCGAGCCGGGAATCGAACCCGGATGACCTTGCGGCCAGGGGATTTTAAGTCCCCAGCGTCTGCCAATTCCGCCACTCGCCCAACGTCTTATTCTACAAGCATTCCCGCACTTAGGCAGCAACCCGAATTGCAGCCCTGATAATACCACGTGATGCGGCAGAAACCAAATAGAGGCCAGGGGATTTCGAGTTTTTTTTTGCGCCAAAGACATTACAATCACGCCGGTTCAGGGCCTGAAACGGGATTACGAGCATGAAAAAGACTCATCGTGTTCGCGAGGACCTGTCGGAAGCGCCGGATTGGCCCCTCAAGAAGAAATGCCCGCACAAGCGCCGGTACCTCTCAGGCAAGCGCATCATGCCCAAGGGCATTACCGGCCGCGAGACCCTCAGCGCCCTGATGGCCGAGACGTTCCTGGCGTACAACTCGGCGCGCCTCAGGGAGGGCTGCGAACTGTTCACCCATAAAATGCTCCAGGCCGACGTGACGGTGGGCATGAGCCTGGCGGGGGCCCTGACGCCCGCGGGCCTGGGCTGCTCGTGCGTCGTCCCGCTCATCAAGGCGGGTTTCGTCGACTGGATCGTGGCCACGGGCGCGAACCTGTACCACGACCTCCACTTTGCGTTCAACTTCCCGCTGCACGTGGGCAGCCACCGGGTGGACGACGCCGACTTGCGCCGGAACGGCGTCGTGCGCATCTACGACGTCCTGCTGGGCTACACCGACTGCCTCATGGCCACCGACGAGATCCTCCGCGGCATCCTGGTGCAGCCGGAGTTCCAGAAGGAGATGGGCACGGCCGAACTGCACCACCTGCTGGGCCAGTATGCGGCCGAGTGGGAACGCAAGAACGGCCTCAAGGACGTCTCGGTCCTTGCGGCGGCGTACCGGGCGGGCGTGCCCCTGCACACCTCCAGCCCCGGCGACTCGGCCATCGGCATGAACGTGGCAGGCGCGGAACTGAAGGGCAACAAACTCCGCATCAACCCGTCGATGGATGTGAATGAGACAACAAGTTACGTCCTGGCGGCCAAGCGCTCGGGCGGCAAGAGCGCCGTGGTGCTCATGGGCGGCGGAAGCCCCAAGAACTTCGTGCTCCAGACCGAGCCGCAGATCCAGGAAATCCTCCGCATCAGGGAAGCCGGCCACGACTACTTCTTCCAGGTGACCGATGCGCGGCCGGACACCGGGGGCCTCTCGGGCGCCACGCCGCACGAGGCCGTCTCGTGGGGCAAGGTGGACCCGCAGCGCCTGCCCGACGCCGTCGTCTGCTACGCCGACACCACCATCGCCCTGCCGCTCCTCGCGCACTACGCCCTGGCGAACCACCCGCGGCGCAAGTTGAAGCGCCTGTACGACCGCCGGGCGGAACTCATGGAAGCGCTGGTGCGGGAGTATTTTGCACACAACAAGTAGGGAGGCGGGGGCGAAGGGATGCACGTCTAGTGTGCCGGACGCCGCTTGACCGCCGTGGGCGAGATGGCCTGGCATCGCGTGCGAATTTCCATCCCGCCATCACTGGGCAGCATCTTCAGGCGAGATCACACTACTCAGGGAGGCCGCCAGCGGGGGCAGGTCGTCCTTGATGGTGTCCCACACGCGGTCCAGGTCGATGTCGAAGTAGCCGTGAATCAGGCGGTTCCGCATACCGATAACATCAGCCCAGGGCAGTGATGGACATTCGGCGCGCGTCTCCTCGCTCACCTTGGCGGCCGCCTCTCCGATGATCTCGATGCACTTGACCAGCGAAAGGGTCAGCATCCGGTCACGGTTGAGATCCCTGCGCTGGCGCCCGCGAGCGAACTCCTGAGCCTCGCGCGCCGCGTCGAGCATGTGCCGCAAGCGGACAAGGTCATCTTTCCTCATACTGCACCTCGGCGGCAGCCACGACCTCATCGCGAAAATACCGGCTCAGGTCGGCGGGCGTGCGGATGTCGGCCTTGCGGCCAAGCAGGGCCGAGAGTTCCCTCTCGATGCCCGCCAGTCGAATGAGGCCCACCGGATGGCCTGGCGCGAACTCCACGAGGACATCCACATCGCTGGCCGGGCCGAAGTCCACTCGCAAAACGGAACCGAAAAACGCCAGTTTGCGAATGTGACGGCGACGGCAAAAGTCCGCCACTTGCTCGCGGTCAATCGTGATGGCGCTAGGCATGGGGCCCGACCTCCCGACACAATGCTACCGCACCCGACCACAATTGCAAGCCGCGATTATCATTGCACACGCGACCGGAAAAGGTTCCTGACGCCTTTTTTCTCCGCCCGGGCGCGCGGAGTCACAGGTATCTCAAGAACTCGTCGCGGCTTAACCCCGCCTGGTCGAGAATGGCCAGGAGCGTGCCCCTCGGTACGTCTTTCTTCTGTGGCACGATCACAAGGCGCACCCGCCCCGATGCGTCCACGCGATAGAGGGCGCGATGGATTCCCTTGCCGCGGTCCGGGGCTTCGGCAAAGCCCGCGCGCCGCAGCGCCCGGATGATCTGCCTGGAAGAAAGCGAGGGCAATCTGGACATGGCTCAGACGGCCACTTCCAAGGGTGCGGTGTAGCGCTCCTTCTTCTCAAGGGATGGACGGATGTCCGCCAGGATGCCCAGTTTACGCGCGTTCGAGAGCCAGAGTTCCACGGCCTCCTGGAGCGCGTTGCGCGCCTCCGTGGGGGTCTTGCCGCACGAGGCGACACCGACCTCGGGGCATCGCGACACGTACTGTTTGCCTTCCCGCCAGATGACCGCGGTCAGATGCAGCGTCTTGGCCATGACTCGCACCTCCTGTGATAATGCTACCGCGCATTTCCGCAAGAGCAAGCCGCAATTACGTTTCAGCACGGCGGGTCGGGAGACCCGCCGCGCGAAGGCTGCCTGCCGGCAGGCAGGGATCAAGTTGCGTTGTAATAGGCGCGGCGCGTCAGCCGCGCATCGGCACGCCGGCCCAGCCGGCCATCAGGTCCAGCAGGGCCGCGAAGTCCTCGTCGCCGCGGTCGAGGTTCTTGGCGGCGGCGAGCATCTGGCGGACCTCGCTCGTCAGCGGCATCGGCACGTCCATCTGCCGCGCCAGGTCCATGGCCAGGTTCACGTCCTTGAGCATGTGCTTGAGGTAGAAACTGGGCCTGGCGCCGGGGTTCACGACCACCTGCTCGGCGTAGCGGAACTGCTGCGAATCGAGCGGCCCGACCTTCAACACGTCCATCATGGTCTCGAAGGGGATGCCGGTCTTGCGCGCCAGGACGAAGTACTCGGCAAAGGCCTGGATCATCGTCGCCGCCACGAGGTTCAGCGCGAGTTTCAGGGTCAAGGCCTTGCCGATCTCGCCGATGTGGTGGATGTCGGAGGCCATGGACTTCAGGACGGGCTCGGCCTTCTGGAAATCCTCGCGGTTGCCGCCGACGAGCATCTGGAGTTTGCCCTCGCGGGCCGCCTGGACGCTCCGCATGACGGGCGCCTCCAGGTACCGGACCGAGATGCTGCGCAGGGCCGTGGCGGCGCGGAAACTGATGGCCGGGCTCGTCGTGGAGCAGTTGATGAGGATCGCCCCGCGCTTCAGGCCCCTCGAGAGGCCGTTCTCGCCGAAGAGGACGCTGTCGAGGGCCGTGTCGTCGGCGACCATGACGATGACGAAGTCGGCGCCGCGGGCGGCATCGGTGGCCGTGGCCGCGCGCGCCGCCCCGGCCGCCACCAGCGGCTCGGCCTTGTCGGCCGTGCGGTTCCAGACGCGCAGGGGCCAGCCCGCCTTCAGCACGTTCATCGCCATCGGCGAGCCCATCAGTCCCAGGCCGACGAATCCGACCTTCATCCGTTTCTTGGCCACCGAGAATCTCCTTCCGTTGGTTCTCGCGAGACGCTACGTGACGACGATCGGCAGCCCGGCCCCGCACCGGCCGCAGGCCGCCCCGCGAAGGTTCATCGAAAGCACCGCCAGGCCCGCCCGGCGGACGACCGTCTCGCCGCACGACGGGCACTGCGTGTCGCTGTGACCGGCGATGTTGCCGCCGTACACGTACCGCAGGCCCGCCTCGCGCCCGATGCGGACGGCCCGGTCGATCGTCTCCAGGGGCGTCGGCGGCTCGCTCATCTCGAAGTCCGGGTGATACCGGCTCACGTGCCACACCAGGTCCGGCGACACCGAGGCCAGGAAGCCCGCGATGCCCTTCAGGTCCCCGGCGGAGTCGTTCTGCCCGGTCACCAGGAGCGTGGTCACCTCGACGTGGATGCCGGCGGCGTGCATCCCCCGGATCGTCTCCTTGACGGGCTCCAGGCGGCCCTTGCAGACGCGGCGGTAGAAATCGTCGCTGGCGGCCTTCAGGTCCACGTTTGCGGCGTCGAGCCACGCGGCCATTTCCTGGAGGGCCTCGGGCGTCATGAACCCGTTCGTGACGAAGACGTTCTTCAGGCCCGCCTGCTTCGCCAGGACGGCCGTGTCGCGGGCGTACTCATAAAAGATCGTCGGTTCGGTATACGTATACGACACGGATGCACATCGCCGGCCGCGCGCCGCCTCCACGATCTCCCCGGGCGCCGCCGGGTCGCCGGGCATCTCGCCCGGCTGGCGGCGCGGCCACTGCGAGATCTGCCAGTTCTGGCAGAACCCGCACTGGAAGTTGCACCCCACGGCCGCGATCGAGTACGACAGCGATCCCGGCAGAAAATGGTGCAGCGGCTTCTTCTCAATCGGGTCCACGTGCGCTGCGATCAGCCGCCCGTAGACGAGCGTCTCGAGGCGCCCGCCGGCATTCTCGCGCACGCGGCACACGCCGCGCTTGCCCGGCGCGACGCGGCAGCGGTGCCCGCACAGGAAGCAGTCGGCGGCCCCGCCGTCGGCGGGCTTCCAGAAGGCGGCTTCATGGCGGCCGGCGTTCATGCTCGGCGTCCCTTGTCCCGGCTTTGCGTGTTATGTCTATGTGAATCACCGACTCGCGGGCCGCCAGTGGCCGCCCAGGTCGGTCTTGAGTTGAATCAGGGTCATGATATCGTGACGGGTAACGATGCCCACGAGGCGGCCGTCCTCGACGACCGGCAGGTGGCCCTTGTCCTCCTCGGCCATCTTGCGGAAGACGTCGGAGAGGCCGTCCGCCGGGTGCACGAGGTTCTCCTCGCGCACCAGGTGCATGGCCTCGCGCACGCGGCGCGACGGCCACTCGGCGCGCGGCACGCCCTGGACGTCCTTGAGGCTGATGACGCCGATGAGCCGGCCGCCCTCGAGCACCGGAAAACTCCTGAACTTGTACACGTAAAAGAACTCGTCAACCAGCCCGTCCAGCGTAAGGTCAGGCTCCACCGTCACGACGTCCGGACGGATGGCGTCGCGCACCGTCAGGCCCGCGAAGGCCTCGCGCACCGACAACAGCCGGTAACTGGCCGCGGCCGCATGACGCAGGAACAGGCCGATGACCACCAGCCACAGCGGCCCAAGCGACAGGGTCCGTAGCACCGTGAACTCCCACCAGAACTCCACCAGCCCCAGCACCACGAACCCCATGCCGATGGCCTTGCCCCACCACGAGGCCACCGACGTGGCCCTGGCCGCGTCCTGGTACCGGTTCCACAGGACGGCCCGCAGCAGCCGCCCGCCATCCAGCGGGAAACCCGGCAGCAGGTTGAAGGCCGCCAGCGCCAGGTTGATGAACGCGAAGTAGAAGAGGATGGCCCGTGCCTGGGCGGGCAGCGCGCCGTAGAGGCCCAGGTACAAGGCGCCGCATCCCAGGCCCAGGGCCACGCTCATGGCCGGGCCGGCCGCCGCCACGCGGAACTCATCGCCCGGCGTCTCGGTCTCCTTCTTCAGTTGCGACACCCCGCCGAAGAGGAACAGCGTAATCCCCTCGACCGGTATCCCCGC
>Ga0315281_10007334_pt1 | contig 15545 bp, 10 predicted proteins | sample YL17G07_0_MG_FD_204540 | JGI IMG/M metagenome (GOLD analysis project Ga0315281, IMG submission 204540) | Sediment microbial communities from Yellowstone Lake, YNP, Wyoming, USA - YL17G07_0 | ecosystem: Environmental > Aquatic > Freshwater > Lake > Sediment | place: USA: Wyoming | collected...
CGCCATCATGAACGACATCGGTTCCTTACTGTCGCAATCAGAATACCCGTACGTGCCAATTGCCGTCATCGGTCTCATTGCAATTTTCGCTTGGTTTATTATCGCAGGTAGTGTGAGTCCTGCTATGGAGCGTATTCCATTTTCGGATGAGGGTCGAAAAATATGGATGTGGCTGGCATGGCTTAGTGGTGGTGTGCTATCGATAATTTCAATTGTCACTGTCGCCACAGCCAACGAATGGTTAAGTCTGGATGTTATTCCAATTATTGCCGTCATTGTCAGCCTGCTTACAGGAGGTTTGGCCTGGGCATTGATATCTCCACAGGCATTTGGCCGATTTGGTCGTGCAAATGCGGCATTATTGCATTGGCCAACGATTATTCGTGTTGTGGTGATGGGGGCTCTCTATACACTATTCTTTGGCCTGCTGATTAAGGCGGCGGAGATTGTCTTTACTGGTGTGGTATTAAAGGGGTTTGTCGAACTCTTTGATCACAGCCTGGAACCATCGCTGCTGGGCTGGGTGTTGTTGACGATTACCCAAGTCATCTTGTCTGCAACCGTATTCATGTTGGCGCTAGGCCTATTACGATTGTTCGTCGTGGGCAAGGACAAACTATACGAACGCTTGCATCGCGTGAAATCAGCACTGTATCTAGTGGCGATTGTTCTTGTTGTTACACTGCTGGCTATCCCGGTGTTGCATTACACTCATTACCTTGGCAATACAACGTTAGCTACAGCGACAAAAATTAAAATAACAAAGTCCCTCGTTTTACATCAGGTAGTATTGTGCTCGGGTGCGCCATGCCGAGTTGCGGGTGACACGTCCTCAAATCCGGCATTCGTCATTGGCAAACCTATTGATAAAGTATCAACCTATGGTATCGATGAAACCATGAGTGATTTACCGTTAGATACGACCATCGTACCGCAACTGGAAACTTTTATTACCGCAAGAGGTAAATACAGTGTGCTGCGTAAAGCCGCAATCCATGCCGCGCTGGACACCTATACCGCGTTATGGCAGCCGCAGGATGCCAGGGAATTATTCAATCGTTTGGTGCAACGTGGTGATGTAACGCACGGCGGGGTGTTGCAAACTCAGATCCAGTTGGCCTGGCTCGTTCATGCGGCCCCAATTACTGCCGAAAACCTGGAAATTTTGCGAAACTTTAGCGATGCACAGCAGTATTTTATCGGCGCAAAAGCCGCGGCACGGTTAGCCTCGGCCTGGGCGCGGTTTGGGGATATGTCCCGTGCCAACGCCATGCTTGCCAAAGCCCGCCAACTTGCTCCAGATAAATACAGCCAGCTGACGTTAACACCCGGCAGCCTCGCCAATGGTTCAATCAAAGGACGGCTGGAATTAACCGGCAAATCTGTTGCAGGGGTACGGCTAGGACTATTTCGTTCGTCCCTGTCAGATCTTCCGAATACGACAACAACTAACCCCGCGGGCAAGCCAAATTCAATTACTCTCTTTAGTCAGTATTCGACAGGTCGAACCAAGCTAACCGAGAGCACCATCTTACAAGCGGACGGCCACTTTCATTTCGAACATCTCGGTGACGGGGACTACTTTATCGCATTGCTCATGCCCGATAGTTTACTGGCAAACCAGAACGTACTGCATGGTGAGCATGTGCCGGACAAAATTGTCCTACAGCCAACACACCCGGTCGTCGATTTGGGGCTTATTCGCTTGACAGTGTACTGAAATAACTAGGGAGACTATGCATAATTGCGATTTTGTCATTTCGACCAACGGGAGAAATCTTTTAACATACTGAAGTGATTCGATATTTAAAACCATAAGATTTCTCCCTCCGGTCGAAATGACAATTAATCAGGTTCCCTAGGTCGGTGATCATTTAATGAAAATGCTGAGTGAGGTTATATGGAAAAGCTGGAGTTTTATATCGACAAGAAAACATCGAATATCTCGTTGATTTTCACAGTCCTATGGCTGGCTGCTAGTGTGGCATTGATCCTGTACGGCTATAAGACATTTCACCAAATACTTGGGGTTGTTTCGCTATTTTTTATTGTGTATTTTGCGTATACCACCATTCACCGGCGCATTCACTTTAAAAATACCGCCGTGGTTAGTTTTGATAGCCAGGGAATTTGCAACAAACGCTGGAAACTGGGGACCATACCCTGGGCAGCCATCAATGCGGTGTGGATTGGAAAATTCCAGAAACAGACCTTTTTGTGTTTTGACATCGACAAGTCGGTTTTACCCGGCGGGGTGCCGGCGAAGAATAAAAATCCCTTGTCGCCGTTTCCCGCATATACCCTCTGGTTTGATGATCTCAAGCCCGGAGTAGACACGGCCTGGCAGTATCTGGAGGCGCAGATCCCGGAACGATTACAACAGCCCAAAACATATTAGATTCGTCCATATCAACTTGCGATTCTCGCACAGCGAATTTCGAGTATTACCTGAAATACATTGAACCGCTGACCTTAATGACAACCGACTAATTAATAGCAAAAAACATTCACTTAGCTCTCGGCACAAGTCAGTTGAACCATTTAACCATTTGCTTCGACTCACAAGACAACAAAACGGCATACATCGGGTATGCCGTAGAATCCATGAGGAGTCAATGACCATGAGTAACCAGGTAAAATTGCACAAAACAGTACCCCAAGGGCTGAAACTGATCGCCAAGGAAATCCTGGCCGTTGTGGCCATTTTGGGTATGTCCACCATGACGGTTCACGCTGCCGTTGGTGCGAAAATCGGTTTACAAAATTGGGATCCAGCCCATCCTGACAAAGAACATGTCGCCGTCGCGTATGACAATGCCACGGAAATCAGTGATGCGGTGATCAAGGCATGGGAGCTTACCCGCAATCAATTTCATGACTTAGTTGTATCGGAACTAGGCGCACCGGATCGATTAAAAAAAGGCGTCACGCTGTATGACATCGATCTGCGTTTGCAACCCAGTAGTGATTTTACAGCAAAACAAACCGGTCCCAATAAATTGGAATTTACCTATGTTATCCGGCATAACACTCTCATCGCCACTTCAACCACACCGGATATCGCCATGGGGGCGGGCGTGGGGCAATACGCCGACCCAAGGGTCTCCGTAGATTTTGACGTGGTATTACAGCTGGGCGTTGAACTCCAACCTGCCACCGATAAAACACTGGTGATCACTGGGATCAAGGCGCACATCGAAAATACCAAGGTCGATTCGCAAAATGCCGCAGCCGATATTCTCAAGGCACTGAATGGCATTAGTGACTATTTTGGTGGCCCCAATTTTATCGCCAAAGCCGAAAGATTGCTGAATGGTATCTCGGTTGGCGCTATGAACACACAACCGGGACAGCCACAAAATTCATTCATTGTTAAGGCCAACGCTATGCTCGCACCGGTGAATAAGGCATTTTCAATTCCTGGTCAGTACATTAAGGTAGGTGCCTGGTACCACAAAAATAAAGTCGTGCTGGCCTTTTCACCGCGTAATATCCCGCAGCCCCAAGCAACCGGCGCCATTGAAGGCCATGTGCGCTGGCCGAATAGCTGGGTGGCAAAGCAGGGTTGCAGCAGTTTTAATGTGAAGTCCCGTGTGCAGATTGCGCCGAGCCTCATAACCGGTCCGGATTTTACACTCGGCAATGGTCCGATTAAGGAATATGGCCAGTTTATCCCAGTCGGCAATCCAACGCTGAGTGGGAATAACTACGAATGCCAGTACCGACTCAGTGGTGTGCCCATTCAGTACGGTAACGCGTTGGCAGCCACTTCTACGGGGTTTATCGATCCATCGCAAAAGCCAGTGAGTACATCGGCATCGGTAAATAGTCCATTTCAACTGACGTCGCTGAAGCAGGATGGCTGGACGGAACAATACGTAGTGCCTCCCGCCAATGCAACTAATCGAGATTATCTGGTGGTGGGTTTGACGGTGCGTCCGCATGTGCAGTATATGGAAAAGGTAATACTGAAGCCGAAAACGGCGGAAAATGTGATGAACAGCCGTATGTCGGCTGCGCCAGTTGCAAAAGTACACACTGTCCCGGTAGCGGTGGCGCCTGCCAAAGCCAGTACAGCGCAAAAGACAAAAATGGGTATGAAAACGGGTCCAAACCAGCAACTACTTATGGCTCCGGCCACCTTCAAGTGATTGTCCAGGTGAATCTAGTAAGCGGATCTGTGTAATTACTGCATCGATTCCCTCAGCCCGGTAGCCTAGTCGGTACCGGGCCAGGGACCCTTAAGGGTAACTTTATTTACAAAAATACCCGGTGTCGTTGGCAAGTAAGTCACAGGTAAGCACGGGTAAGTAATATTTCCCCATGTGAGTGGTCTTGCCTCAGCTGTCGTACCCACCCGCTAGCTGATGTGATTCGTAGTTAAGGTGGCCACAATCGTTTTTTAACGGAGAATGGAAAATGAAAACCAAACAGACACTTATTGCATTAATCACGCTGGTATTTTTTATACCCCTTGCGTCACTTGGAAATACTCCAGTTGAGAAAGACCATATGATGAAGAAACGCGAGTACAAGCATAAAACAGTCACAACACCCAATTGCCCAGCCGGATGGGTCGAAACTTCTGCTTCCGGCCATGCATTCCGCTGCAGCCCTCCAGGCAATCCGGCGAAACACGCATGCCCCGATACCTATATGAAAAGGCAAGACCCCGGAAGCTGCAGTTTCGTTTGTGAGCAAATTAAATAACCCAAATACGGGTGCAGCTCAGCATACCGCTGGCAGGTAAAAACGCTGAGTGTAGCGTCGTAATGATGTGTGTTTCCTGTGATGAGTAGGTAATAATCTGGCGAGTATTTTTCCTCGCCAGACTATTTGAATATAATGACTTGTCCACCATGTAGTGGTCCGGCCTAGACTAGACGCGTGAGTGCCGCTGCGAAGTCAGCAGCCTTTCGTGCCTGGTCCCACTCTATATATATGTATATGAGCAAGCGCTGATATACCCCATTGAAATTGTGTGGAAATACCACCGATTTTAAGCTACCTTAAATCCTGCACAATAACGACACTGCATCGCTATCCTGGCTGGTACAGTCTAGTCGTGATGGCAGGAGTTAAAGTTGTGGCAAAGGCCAGGCAGTTAACGCGAGCGAATGCACCCCGCTTGGCCAAATTTACCCTACCACGCCTGGGTAAAGTGATCAGCCGTCCCCGACTCATCCACCAACTCGAACAATTCACAAATCATAAACTCATCTGGATCGCCGCCCCGGCGGGCAGTGGTAAAACCACGTTGGTGGCGGATTACCTGGGCACGATCAAACCCGATTACCTGTGGTACCAGTTAGATGCCGGTGATCAGGATATCGCGTCCTTCTTCAATAACCTCGCTTTGGCGGCCGAGCGCGAAAACCGTTTTAAACGAAAATTGGTCCGGTTCACGCCGGAGTACGCCTTGGGCTTACCGGCCTATGCGCGTAACTTCTTTAGAGATTTATTTACACGGCTCAACACGCCTGCGTGTATTGTACTCGACAATTATCAGGAAGTAGGTGAAGCGGCGGTGCTCGATACGGTGCTGATGAATGCCGTGGATGAATTATCTGAGGGCGTCTCGATCATTGTCTTGAGCCGCAATAATTTGCCCACGGCATTGATGCGTCACGAAACCAACGGGCAGGTCGCACACCTCGACGCTACCGCATTGGAGTTCACCGCCGAAGAACAGGCCGAGATCGTCAAATTGACATTGGGTGATCGGAAATTAAAGCCGCATGATTTAATTCAATTGAATCAGAGCATGTGTGGTTGGGTGTCAGGCATGTTGTTGGCGCTGCGTGCGATTAATAATAGTACCGTGGGTGAAGAAAGCAGCGTGATCCGTGCGATCACGCAAACGTCAACGCATGATCCTGCGCGCATCTTCGATTACTTTGCTAGCGAATTAATGGCACGGCTTGATTCCACAACGCGCGAGTTTCTGTATACCGTGGCACTGTTGCCCGTGATGTCCGTCAGCCTGTGTGAAACCTTAACGGGCAACAGTAGCGCCAAAACTATTTTGCAACGGCTGGTGTGCGAGAATTTTTTCACAACTCGTCGTGGGTTGCTGTCAGTGAGTTATGAATTCCATCCCTTATTTCGCCAGTTTTTGTTGGCGCAGAGTGAAACGCAGCGTGAGCGTGGATCCTTGCACCAACTCAAACAACAGGCCGGGCGGTTATTGGCACAGGCCGGCGAGGGCGAGTCTGCGGTCGCGTTGTTGGCGACGACGCAGGACTGGGCAACCATCAGCGAGTTAATTAAAACCTACGGCGCGGAATTGGAAAAGCAAGGCCGTTTGCACACCTTGCAACAGTGGCTGAATGCCTTGCCAGAGAGTGAGCGCGCATGCGATCCATGGTTAGTGTACTGGTCTGGCGTGGCGCAATTGCCCACCGATCCGTTTGTGGCGTATGAACTATATGAAAATGCCTATCAGAAATTTAAACAACACGATGATGCGCTGGGGTTGTATTTGAGCTGGGCGGGTGTGACGACAGCGTTGTTTTTCCGTCACGACAACATGTTGCCCGTGCCACATTGGATTGAGGAATTGAATTGGTTGCGCGAACGACATTCGCGCTGGCCTAGCCTGGAATTGCGTGGCCGGGTAACGATTGGGGCCTTCAGTATTTTGATGATGGGGTATCCGCAACATCCGGACTTGACCCAATGGCGAGAACGGACAGAAAAAATGTATCGTTTCATACCGATTGATGCCTTGCGTTGTTTTATTGGTGCGCATCTGGGAATGTACTACTCGTTTTTTGGCCATGTCGGCAAGTTATCCATTCTGGCCGAACAACTGCGGCCGTTGGTTGGCTTAGCAAAAATCCCGCCGTTGGCACGCTTGCTTGCGAATGCAATTCTTATCTTTGAAGGCTGGCAAACGGCGGATGAGCAGAAAGTGGATCAGGCCATTCAACAAGGTTTGCAATTAGCTGAAGCCCATGGTGTGTTTGTCACTGCCCAGTGGTTGTATGGCTCGGCGAGTATGGCGAAGCTGTCCCAGTTTAAAATAAAGCAGGCGGCGGAATTTATCGAAAAAGTCCGGGGTTGTACCAATCAGCGCAGTCGTGCCGAGGTGGCAAATTATCACTACGTCGTTGCCTGGCTGGCATTATTGCGTGGCGAATATAATACTGCGGAGATTAATTTTATCACCGCGCTGGACGGGGCGAATGAAATTCATATTGCATCCTACGCCGCCATGGCGCGCGGTGGCTTGGTGCAAGTTTATGCGGCAACAGGTGAATTGGCGCAAGCGCAGCAGCAGCTTGCTGCTCTGCGCAATGATAGTATGGCCGCATGTAGTCCATTATTTGTGGAATTTTATTGTAATTATTTGCAAGCTTACCTCAGCGATAAGCTGGGAGATCGTAACGCCGCTATTGCTTCATTAACAATAAGCTTCGGTGCCGCATCACGGCACGATTGGATCGTGAATTCATGTTGGGAGCCGACGATGTTGTCACGGTTATGTGTGCTTGCCGTGCGGAATAATATTGAGCCGACGTATACGCGGCGGTTAATTCACATTTATCATTTGCTGCCACCTGCTGATGGAGAAATGATTGAGCACTGGCCCTGGCCGGTGCGCATTTACACCTTGGATCGATTTGCTATTCAGCTTGATGACAAACCCTTGTCATTGGATGTCAAAGGACAAAAGAAACCCTTTGAATTACTCAAAGTCATCATCGCTATGGGTGGCCGCGACGTGGCGCTAGGCCGCGTGCTGGAGGCGTTGTGGCCGGAGGCGGAGGGCGATGCGCAGATGCGTAATTTCACTATTGCCTTGCACCGGTTACGGCAGGTGATTGGTAGTGAGTCAGTGCGATTTGTTGATCAACGCCTGAGTCTGGATGCGCAACGCATATGGGTAGACTTTTGGTGCTTTGAACGATATCTCACTCAATTAAATACGTTAATATCACAGGGCAACACGGCAGAGTTTATTACTCAACTGGCCACGTCTTTGGCTCGCTATCGCCGTCCGTTTCTATCCGGTGACGAGACAGAGTGGGCAATTGCACCACGTGAACGGATGCGTGATAAGTTGTTGCGCGTACTGGGGAGCGGTGCCGAGATGCTCGCCCGCGCGCAACACCATCAAGCGGCCATCGTCTGTTGTGAACGTGCATTGGAGATTGAGCCATTGGCTGAGGCGATGTACCGTACTGCGATGAAAAGCCAACTGGCGTTGGGCGAACGCGCCGCGGCTATCGCCGCTTATATTCGTTGCCAGAATGTCCTCAAACGTGAGTTGGGCGTGACTCCTGCCACCGCAACCGAAGCGCTATACCGTCAAGCGCAAACATTACCAAAGATGACTTAAGGTGGCATGTAAAACCACGACCTCTCCATTTTCCGTCGCATTTGAGCCGAAAGGGAGATTTGGATTGGTGTAGGTAACAGCGTTAGGCAGTCCGTATTCTACGCCAACATCCAGTGACCAGTTCACCCACAGCGTTGTTCCTAAACCAACCGTTACATGGCGCTCACCAATTGGAGCCATGAGCGGGTTGAGATTTTCAGCCGGAATGGGATTGCGACCATAATTATACCCAGCCCGGTACACGGTTCCAGAATCCGCTTTGTATTCAAAACCCAGCGCAATGACATACTGATCGCGCCAATGGTTGATCGACGTGGCAGAGATTTGCGGAATGGCCGATGGATTGTCCGGATCACTTATCGTGAGCGTCGAGGTGGTCATCGCGTTGGACCAGTTGAGCCAATTCAACTCGACCGTCCAGAGCAGGGCCTGGGTTGATTGCTGTGCATAGGCGACGCCGATTTCCTGCGGCAACCTTAAGCCATTGGCCTCGGCGTGACGGTAGTGCACATTCCCCAGGCCAAGAGCGCTTTGATTGGAAGTTAACACACCACCTTGTAGTGGTAGTGCTGCCGCACTGGTGTAGGTAAACCCCCAGGTCTGATCAGCATCAGGTCGGTATTGTGCACCGACCTTGAAGTTTATACCGATCCCGTTCATGCCGTCGAGTTGCGAACCAAAAAATGAGGTCTGTGGATCACCTGAAAAAAACGAGGTGTTCGGAAAAACTTTCTGGGTGAGATCAGAGTAAATCGCGGCAATGGTGACACCAAGGGCAAGTGTATCATTAACCGCAACAGAGCCACCCAGTGAAAGTTTGGCAATGCGAAAGATGGAACTCATCTCATCACGGGTACCAAAGGCGGTATTTAACTGCGGATAGTCATTCCCGGCACCACCTTGACCAAACACACCAAAACCCAGTGTTATGGGTGAATCGTGTAGGCGTTGTGCAAACCCAAAACTACCTGCGAAGATCCGGTCATTGGCAATCACCACGTCATTGCCATATTGGTCGCTGTGTCCGACATCCAATGCAAACGCGGCAAAGGAGTAAAGGTCGAGTCGCTTATTGCGTGTATGGTCCAGCCCCGCTGGGTTAGAATTTAGCGCCGAGGTATCGCGTGCGAGCGCAATATCTGCGCCTCCCATGGAGGCTGATTCGGTACCAAAGGCAATTAGATTGAGGCCATTTGATGCTTGGGTAAGCGCTGGAAGCCATAGACTAAGCAAGATAGGCCAGCGGCGGGGAACGATTTGCAACATAAATATACCGTCGACTTTAGTCGGTTTAAATAATTTTCATTGAGTAATACGTTTTTCAACTGCTAGCTGGCAGATCCGAATTTAACGTAGTTCTGACATAACCACAATCAGAAAATGGGATAATCGTAAGACCTATACTATATATATGCGCATACGAGCACCTCGGTCAGTCAAACGAATCCGTGCTCAGACATCGGCGCAACGTATTGATCAGGCTAATTTAACTGTGATTCTCTATGGTAGAACATGTGGTTATAAGCTAACCTTCTATAAGATTTAGAGCAGCACCGTCACGGCAAGTATTCCTGGCATTGTAGAATCGTGTAACAAGTGGGTGTATGGTACAAAAGGCCAAGCCTTCAATAAAGATCCAGGCCCCCCGCTTGGCAAAACTTACCCTGCCACGCCTGGGTAAGGTGATTCACCGTCCTCGGCTCATCCAGCAACTCAAGCAGCTCAGTACCCACAAACTTATTTGGATCGCCGCACCCGGAGGCAGTGGTAAAACCACCCTGGCGATAGATTACCTGGAGAAGAGCAAACCCGATTACCTTTGGTACCAAATTGACAGTGGTGATCAGGATATCGCCTCTTTTTTCAATAACCTCGCTCAGGCCGCTGAGCGGGGTAACCGCTTTAAACGCAAACTACAACGATTTACGCCAGAGTATGCCTTGGGATTACCGGCGTATGCGCACAATTTTTTTCGGGATCTGTTTGCACGCCTCGACGCGCCGGCGTGTATTGTTTTCGATAACTATCAGGAGGTCGGTGAGGACGCCGCACTCAATACCGTGCTGGCGCATGCCCTCGATGAATTGCCCGAAGGCATCACGATCATTGTCATGAGCCGCAATGCCTTGCCCACCGCCTTGGTGCGGCACGAAACCAACGGACAGGTGGCACACCTCACTGCCGACGCCTTGGAACTCACCACCGAGGAACAGGCCGAGTTAATCACGTTAACACTGGGGGAGCGGCAGTTAAAACCACAGGATGTGCAGCGCTTGCAACAAAGCATGCGTGGTTGGGTATCCGGGGTGCTATTAGCACTGCGTGAAATCAAAAACACGGCGGTGGGTGACGAAGGCAACGTGATCGACGCCATCGGCCATGCTTCAGCGCATGATCCGGCACATATTTTCGATTACTTTGCCAGTGAACTGATGACACGGTTGGATGCCGCGACACGCGAGTTTTTATACGCGGTAGCGTTGTTACCCGTGATGACCGTGGCGTTATGTGAGTCGCTCACCGGTAACGACACTGCCAAAACGATTCTGCAGCGGCTGGTGCGCGAGAATTTTTTTATGACTCGATGCGGACTCTTGTCGGTCAGTTATGAATTCCACCCCTTGTTCCGCCAGTTTCTGTTGGCACAGAGTGAAACGCAATTTGAGCGTGCCCGTTTGCAACAACTCAAACAGCAGGCCGGCCGATTGTTGGCGCAGGCGGGAGAGGGGGAATCGGCGGTCGCGCTGTTAGCGGCAACGCAGGACTGGGCAACCGTCATCGAATTAATCAAAACTTACGGTGCTGAATTGGAGAAACAGGGCCGACTCCAGACCCTGCAACAATGGATCACCGCATTGCCCGAGGGTCATCGTGCCAGTGATCCGTGGCTCCTCTACTGGAGCGGCATTGCCCAGTTGCCGACCGATCCGTTCGCCGCTTACGACTTGTTCGAACGCGCCTACCCAATGTTCAGCAACCAGGACGACGTGCTCGGTCTCTATCTGTGCTGGATCGGTGCCGCCATGGCGTTGTTCTTCCGCCACGACGACATGAACCCGGCGCCTGGGTGGATCAAAGAACTGGAGCAACTTCGCAAGCGCCATCCGAAGTGGCCGAGTATTGAGATTCAGGCACGGGTGACAACCGCAGCGGTGGGTACGTTGGTGATGGGTGATGCAACCAATCCCATGTTGTCGGAATGGGTGGCGCGTGCGGAAAAGCTGTACCGCTTTGTGCCCCTCGGTGTCGTGCGCTGTTTTGTCGGCCACCAACTGGGCGTGTATTACACTTTTTATCATCACATCGACAAGCTGAAGGAATTGGCTGAGCAGCTTAAGCCGCTCATTGCCTCGCCCAAAACTCCAGACCTCGCCCGCTTGCTGGCGGCCGCCATTCCTGTCTACGCCGCCTGGCAAACAGGCAATTTGGCCAGGGCCAATGAAGTCATTTCCCAAGGATTGAGCTTGCTTGAGGCATCGGGTGTGTATGTCACCTCCCAGTGGTTTTTTGGCAGTTCAGCCATGGCCAGACTTTCACATGCAGATCTAGAGGGTGCTCAAGAGCTTACTGAACGCTTTAGAAATAATACAAAACCGCGGCATCGGTTGGAGTTGGTATTCCACGAGCTCATGGTTGGATGGCGTGCCTTGATGTTGGGAGACTACCAGGCTGCAAAGGCACGCACCGAGGCTTCGTTGGCATTGGTCGAGTCACTACATAATCAGATGTTTCTGCTATTGGCATTACAAGAACACGCGCAGGTGCTGATAGAGGTCGGCGAGTTCGTCGACGCGCACAGATTTATCGATAGATACCGTAAGCTCAGCCAGGAAACGGGAAATAAGGTGTTTTCAGAGTTTTGCGCGAATTATCTTGAGGCCTATCTGTTGGATAGATCGGGCGCGAGCCCAGCTGAATTTGTGCGCCCATTGCAGCGCAGTTTTTCCGCTGCTGCGAAAAATAACTGGGTGGTAAATTCATTTTGGGAACCCCGCATCATCACACGTCTCTGCACCCTCGCCCTGCAACACCATATCGAACCCGACTATGCCAAACGCTTGATCCGCATTTATCATTTGGCCCCACCCTCACAAGGCGAGCTGATCGAAGCCTGGCCCTGGCCGGTGCGCGTCTATACCCTGGATCGTTTTGCGATTCAGCTTGACGACAAGCCGTTGCCGCTGGATGCCAAAGGCCAAAAGAAACCGTTTGAATTACTCAAGGTCATCATTGCTCTGGGTGGCCGCGATGTGGCGCTAGGTCGCGTGTTGGAAGCGTTGTGGCCGGAGGCCGAAGGCGATGCACAGATGCGTAATTTCACGATTGCCTTGCATCGGTTGCGGCAAGTCATCGGCAGTGATGCGGTGCTGTTTGCCGAGCAACGCCTGAGCCTGGATGCGCAACGGGTCTGGGTGGATGTCTGGTGTTTCGAGCGCTATCTCACGCAGTTAACTAAATTATTAACCCAAAATAATACCGCCGAGTTTGTTACCCAACTGGCCAAGTCATTGGCGATCTATCGCCGACCCTTTCTGGATGGGGATGAGGCCGAGTGGGTCATTGCGCAACGCGAACGGGTGCGCGATAAAGTCTTGCGCTTGCTCAGCAATGGTGCGGAAACACTATCCCGTGCACAACACCATGCGGATGCCATTGCCTGTTGTGAACGTGCCCTCGACATTGAACCCTTAGCCGAGGCCGTGTACCGCGCAGTAATCAAAAGCCAACTGGCTCTAGGCGAACGCGCCGCAGCCATCTCCACCTATCGCCGCTGCCAAACCGTGCTCCTGCGCGAATTAGGGGTCAAACCCGCCGCCGCCACCGAGGCGTTATACCGTCAGGTCATGCAATAAATACCAATAAATATTCCCAAGTAAGTCCCAAGTAAGCCCTCCCCCGTAAAGTGTCTGCCATGAGTGTGGACAGCTATCTCATCCGTATTTACCGCCGGACGCCTGGCAAGGCGTCGGCGCGGCGAACCCATGACAAAGTGGATTTGGTCGGCATCGTGGAAACCGCGGCGGGGAATGAACAACGGCGTTTTCACACCATTGAAGAGCTGTGGGATTTTCTGGCAGGCGAGGCCGATGCTGAAGAAATAAATTCATCGGAACCATGAACCGGTGAACAACATGTCTCGACACAAGGCAAGAGTACATTTTTGATTTTAACCAACCTGAATAACAGGGGAGTAACGTTATGACTACATTTTTCGCCGCTACATTCCGTATCAAACCGATGTTGTTGTTGAGTGTCATCCTGTCCTTGACTGCCTGTGGTGGTGGCGGGGGAGGAGGTGAAAGTAGCGGAGGCGGTGGGAGCGGACCAACAGCGATCGATCTGTGGACTAAAGTTTCTGGCGATCCTGGTGCAGATATAAATGGTGTGTGCGGCACACAAGGTGTTGCGGCGCCGGGTAACATACCAGGTTCGCGCGCCAATCCCGCCACGACCGTCGACAAAGCCGGCAATCTTTGGGTGTTCGGCGGCGTCGGACGCGATTGTGCAGGTGCAACGGACTGGGGCTTCCTCAATGACTTGTGGAAGTTTGATGGATCGCAGTGGACGTTTGTAAGTGGAGCGCAAGCACGGAATCAATCGGGAAGTAAATGTACTTCCTGTGCCCCTGGTACCCCAAGCCCCCTGAATATTCCCGGTTCCCGCGATAATACCGTCATCTGGTTTGACGATGTCGGCACGCTTTGGATGTTTGGCGGCTATGGCTATCCCATTGGTACAACGTCCGTCGGCTTCCTCAACGACCTGTGGAAATATACCAATGGCAGTTGGGAAAAGGTGGCTGGTTCGGATGGGATCAATGCACCTGGCCAAATTACTTTGGATACTCAAGGTAACCTCACCGGCTATCCCGGCGCGCGTGTAAATATGATGTCCTGGGTGCGCAGCGACGGCAGTATCGTTATCACCGGCGGTTCAGGCTACAACGAGACCAATGTCTATGGTGAATTAAGCGATGTTTGGGATTTGAATCCCAAGACATTGTCAACAAGAGCCGAAGTTTGGTCTGCTGCTGGTGGAAATGTACCTGTCACCGTGAATGCTGCCCCGATCTTTGGCACGCAGAACCAATCCAATTTTCTCAATACGCCGGGCGGCCGTCATGACGCGATGACCTGGACCGACAACGCCGGTAATTTCTGGATGTTTGGTGGTTACGATGGTGCCAACTGGCGCAACGATCTGTGGAAGCTTAACTTCAATGGCGGCAGCTGGATATGGACTTGGGTGGGCGGCAGTCAACAGGTCAATCAATTAGGTATGTACGGCAGCAAGGGTGTCGCCAACAGCAGCAATTGGCCGGGTGCGCGTGCCGCAGCGGTGTCATGGCGTGATGCGAATGGAATGGCATGGCTTTCTGGTGGTTGGGGTTATTCCAGCAGTGGTGCTGCATTCTATCTGAATGATCTGTGGAAGTTTGACGGCAGCAACTGGACCTGGGTGTCTGGTAGCAGACTCGATGGTGCTGCGTTGTATGACAACTACAGCAGCAGCAACAACATCGGCAGGAATTGCGCCGGTTGTCACGGCGCGCTGGCGACGAGCACCAAACGTGGCCGCAGCTTCGCACAAATCAAGGCTTCCATCGCTAGCAATGCCGGCAATTTAATGGGTCAGTACTTTGCAGCGCCCGATGAAGATATCTATGCGATCGCCGTAGCCTTGGGCGGAGAGACGGCAACACCCAGTGCGCGGCTGAATGCCACCGGATCAGCCGGTACCGGCGGCAAGCTCTGGTTATTCGGTGGGCGCGGTTATGCGGCGAATGGTGCAGAAGGTGATCTGAATGATCTGTGGATGTACCAACCCTAACAACCTATTGGTAAGTGAGATGAAACAGATGATCAAATATTTGCAGCGGTTTGGCTATGTGGTGTTGATCGCCAGTGCCTTCGCACTCAGTGGCTGTGGTGGTGGCGGAGGTGGTGGTAGTACAACAACGCCACCCAATCCAACGCCGGCGAGCAGCAACTGGGATCAACTGAACTGGGATAAAGACAACTGGGGTTAACCATGAACACGAGGAATGTAGTTATGAAAAATTATTTAGTCCGTCACGCCGTTGCACTGGCGTTGCTATCACTCAGCGGCGTGAGCATGGCCGGGCCGGTGAACGGTTTGGTGGGTTTCACGGCTGGCACACCGGCCAAAGCAGCCGAAGTTAACGGCAATTTTAACGCAG
>Ga0315281_10007335_pt1 | contig 15544 bp, 14 predicted proteins | sample YL17G07_0_MG_FD_204540 | JGI IMG/M metagenome (GOLD analysis project Ga0315281, IMG submission 204540) | Sediment microbial communities from Yellowstone Lake, YNP, Wyoming, USA - YL17G07_0 | ecosystem: Environmental > Aquatic > Freshwater > Lake > Sediment | place: USA: Wyoming | collected...
GAAAACGCCGGAGTTGTCATTCTTATCCCGCATTCGGAAAACCACCCGAATGGCGCAATCGCTTACTTTCCCGCCCGTCCAGTAAAGCAGGCCCATGCCGCCGTCAGTCTTGATCAGCCCGTCTTCGACATACATTTTTCCTGGCCCGACGTGTTTCCAGCCGGTCAGGTCTTTTCCGTTGAAAAGTTGCTTCCATTCCCCGTCCTCCGCGCCCACGGCGAGAGCGCCGAAAGTCAGAATGGCGAAAATCAGCATCCAGCGTTTCAACATGCTCCACCTCAGTTCGGATTATATTGCTCTGTTTCGAGCGTCCATTGTATGTATTCGAAACCGCTCCCACAAGTGACAATCTTTCCCGGTGGACAACGTGTCATGTGATGGTGCCGCTGGGGTCCCGCCGGCGGCCGCCAGGCGCTTTCATTTTCCGCGGCGCTGGGTTAGCATACGGCGTCCTGGCAGTTACACTCTCGATGAGGTCGGAGGAAATGGCAGACGATCGAACCTGGAAAAGTCGTCACGCAGAATGGCTGCGCTACGTTGAAGAGACAATCAAAATCCTTGATGCAGGGGAAAAGATCCCGGTCGGACCCAGTTCGGTTCCGCTTGTGGCGCCCGCGACTACCGCGCCTTCGACCAAGCCAGTGAAATTGGCGCTCTGCGCGCCGCATCCCGACGACGAGGCGCTGATCGGCGCGCTGCCGCTCCGCCTGCGCCTGGAGACGGGCGCGCAAGTCACCGACTGCGCCATCACCTTTGGGAGCAACCTGGACCAGCGGGCGCGCCGGCTGCGCGAACTCGAGTCCGCTTGCCGCGTCTTGGGCTTCGGACTGGCAATTCCACAGCAACCCTTGGGTTTCGACAATGTCAATTTGAAGACTCGGACCGATCGCCCGGAGGAGTGGGCGGAGAAGGTGGCTGTTCTCGCGCGGTGTTTCGAGCAGCTCCAGCCGGATGTGGTCTTCGCTCCGCACGCTGAAGATTGGAACAAGGCTCACATCGGAACGCATTACCTGGCGGTGGATGCGCTGGGCGCCTATCTCGAACGCAGTGGGCGAGGGCCAATACCTTTCATCGAGACGGAATTCTGGCACGAAAACGCGCAGCCGAACCTGATGGTGGGCGTCTCACCGGAAGTCGAAGCCATCCTGGTGATGGCCACGGCGGAGCACGGTGGTGAAGTCTCGCGCAATCCGTACCATGTTCGCCATCCCGCGCGCATGATCGAGAACGTGCGCCTGGGCGCGGAAGTCGTGGGCGGCCAGGGCGGGCCCGCGCCGGCTTTCCCCTTCGCCGAGCTCTATCGCGTGGCGTTTTTGAAGGGCAGGGAATTGATCGCCCCGAAACCCGGAGGCCGCATCGTCGGCCCCGGAGAAAAGATTGATCTGGCTGGGATCGTCGAGCAGTTCAAGCCGGACGGCCTTTAGGAGTTTGCCGAAAAACGTTTCGGACATGTCATCCTGAGCCCGCCTGCGGCAGGCAGGCGCAGCGAAGGATCTGCAGCAGTTGCAAGCGATTAGGGAAGAGCGGATTCTTCGCTTCGCTCAGAATGACAGCAGCTGGATGTTTCACTTCTTCCCGTAACGCGACACTAACGGAGGTCGTATGGCAAAACGAACCGTGGGCGCAAAGCTTTGGCTGATTCCCGATTGCTATCTCCCGGCGGAAAGTACGGGCGGAATGGAAAGCCATGAGTCCACCTGCGTGCTGAATCTGGGCGCGCGGCCCGCCACCATCACGCTGACCGCATATTTCGAGGACCGCGCACCGCTGAAGGGGCTGCGCGCCACCTGCCCGCCCCAGCGCACGGTCCATATCCGTATCAATTCTTTGAAGAATAAGAAGGGCGAAACGATTCCTACGGGCAAGCCGTTCGCGCTAAAGGTCCGAAGCAACGTGAAAGTGGTTGTCCAACATACCCGCCTGGATACGACCCAGCCTGCGCTCTCGTTGATGACGACGATGGCGTTCCCGGCCAAGTAGCGCCGGGCTTCAGACCGGCAGTTCTCAGCGCCTGCCGCCATGAAAGGCGGCGCTACGGCTTGAGATCCAGAACCGATTCCACTTCTCCGGCCTGGAATTCCTGTGCTGTCGAATAGAACAAGAGCGGCAGGTAATTGCCGTCGGCCCAGGGTTTGACTAGGTCGTCGTAATGGGGACTTGTGGGATCGTCGCTCTGCCCACCGGGATAGACCCCGAAGCTGTGCGCGGGATTCGCCAGATCGACCACCATGCGCCACGAGGCGCCGCCCGAAACCTCGCCGCCCTCGCCACCGGGGCAGAGCGTGAAGCCGTCCCCACGGACTGTCATGCCCCCGCGGTCCAGCGCGGACTGTTGTGACAGAGAGTGAAGCTTGAGGACGTTTGTCTTTTCCCATTTCCATTCGCGGACGCCCCCCCCACTTTCCTTGACCAACTGTTCGACCGCGGCTACGAAACTGCTCGCCATGACGTCATCGCGGGTTTCGACTTGCGGGGTGCGAACGTCGTCAAACCACGCTGAGTTAGGGTTCTCGCGCGTCAAGTATTCCAAGACCTCTACAATCGGCAGACGCTGGTTCGTGCCGCTGTAACCCCACGAGCCCGCCCACGGCTCCACGCCGGCGGCATCGAAGTTATCCTTCCAGACAGAATCCGGAAACTTCTTGAACCACGCCCACCAGATCGTTGGCGCGACGCTTTCGGGCGTGGCCTCGAAGTTCCAATGCCGAAGCTCCTCGATTGCCGCTTTCACCGTTGCGTCTCCGAACGGCTTGTGGTCGTAGGCGGAAACCAAAACGGGAACGAAGGCCTCGGCGGCCACGTCGTGTGCGTCCATCTGGAATTGTTCCATCTGCCCAGAAGTGATGTGGTCGTGCGTGCGGAGCAGTTCGTGGATGCGCCGCGTGCGGTAGCTTGCATCCCACATCCAGCCAAGGTAGTGCGGGTAGCCGACCGCGGCCGGTCGCCCGTTGGCGGAGGCGACGTAGTGCTGAGGCGGATTGAGCGCAAACGGCAGTTGATCGTCGGGGATGGTGCCTACCCAATCAAATTCCCCCGTGGAGCCGTCCACCGGCCAGCGGCCCTGGCCGCGCTTGCGCAGGGGAAGCGCGCCATGCGGCGCCATGGCGATGTTGCCGTCTGCATCCGCGTACACCACGTTGAGCGCGGGCACGCTCAGGTCGCGCAGGGCTTCCCGGAAATCGCTCACATTCCTTGCCGTCGAAAGGTGAGCAATGGCCATCGCGTCGAGTGTCGGGCCAAGACCCATCCATGAAAGTGCCAGCCGAAGACCGTGGTTGGTGACCAGTGGCCCGTGGACCGTGGACTCAATTTCCAGGCGAACTGGCGGCTCGCCGCGAACCGCAATCTCTTCCGTGCGCCGTAGGGTTTCGTGCCAAGCGCCCTTGTAGAAATACTGGTTCGGGCGTTGTGCGTCCGTTTTCTCGATGAAGTAGTCCACCGCGTCGGCCTGCATATTCGTGAAGCCCCAGGCGATTCGTTCATTGTGGCCGATGATGACGTAGGGGGATCCCGCGAAGGTGACTCCCATGACGTTCAGGCCAGGCGCCACCAGGTGCGCGGTGTACCAGATCGAGGGCAACGAAAAGCCCAGGTGGGGGTCGTTCGCAAGGATGGGCTTCCCCGTGGCCGACTTTGTACCATCGATCGCCCAGTTGTTGCTGCCAAAGGAGAACTGGCTGCCGAAGCGCCCACTCACGAAGCGGGAGTGGAGTTCGCGCGCGGCGTCCGCGTAGCCGGCGGGGAAGCTGGTGCTGCGGTCCCCGATGGAATCGAGCACCGTCGCCGTCCGGCGCTCACAGAGCGCCGCTACAATAGCCCCGCCCGGAACCTGTCCCGATGGAGTCGGGAGGGTGGGACGTGCCGGGCTCAAGCCCGGCGCTACGGTAGGAATTTCATACGGCCGGTCGAGTGGGAAAAGCTCTTCGACGGTTTCGAGGCCGAGTTTCTGGACGAGCATTCCCATCCACACATCGGTATCGGTCCCCGACTGGTCCCAGGCCATGTATTTCAGGAAGACCAGCGCATCCACGGGCGTCCAGGCCGCAGGAGTAAAACCAAGGTTGCGAAAGACCTCGGGAAAACCGCGCCCTTCGAGCTCGCGCAGGCGGGCGTTGACGCCCGCGCAGTAACCCACGATTTCCATTTTGAGCTTGGTTTCGAACCGTGGGTCCCGCCACGCGCCCTCCACGCTGCGCCGGAGGCCGAGCTGGCGAATGAAGATATCTTCCTCGAGCGCCGACTTGCCGAAGATCTCCGCCAGCGTTCCTGAGGCCCGCCGACGAAACAGTTCCATTTGGAACAGTCGGTCAGTCGCGTGGAGGTACCCGAGGGCGAAGTAGGCGTCTTCGGTCGAGCGGGCGTAGATGTGCGGGATGCCGTAGCGGTCGCGATAGACTTCTGCCGGCGCGCTCAAGCCGGGCAGGGGAAGCTCTGAGCGCTGGGGAATTTCGGACGCCGCCGCCCGGGGCACGAAACCGGGCAGAAAAGTCGGCGCGATCACGCTCACGAGGGACAGCCAAAGAGCTCCCGTCGCTGCCACTGACGTGGGGCCGCCGAACCTGGGTTTATGCATCGTGAGGGATCTCCTGAGCCGGTCGGATGAAGAATCTTGCAGAGCGGCGCACGCCGGATGGCGAAACCTCGTGCCCGTTCGTGTACGATCGGAATCGTACCTGCTCAACCGGGCGCATTCAAGCGAAAGGCGCGCGTCACTGGATCGGCGCGTGCTTCGTGCAGCAGGAATTGCGCATGTCTCCCTGCCCGCGCCGTGATAGACTCTGGCTGTTCTCATGGGACCTGGATCTGCTGGCGTGGTCCGGGGAACTGATGTGAGGAGGAAAACAATGAGGAGAATCTGTTTGGCAGTTGGAATAGTCATCATGACAGCCATGCTCGCCGCTTGGCCGAGCTCCGCGCGCGCCCAGGGGGCGTTCGAGCTGGTGACCGGAAAGGCATTCGATTCCGCGGTGCCGAAAGACTTCTATCTGGAGGGCAACGCGATTCCGACACAAAAACGTAACGCTGCACTGCTCAAGACACCCGCCGGCGCCCGCGTACTGTTCGCCCTGATTGACACGACGGGTTACAGTTCCCAGATCCAGCAGAAATACGAAGGCATGATCATCAGCGAGGGCAAGGTCTCTCTTTGCGGGCACGCGATCGGGATTGGCAGCTACGGGTTCGGTTTCACCAAGCCTGCGGCCACGAGCAACGAAGAGGCCAAGTTTTCCGTTTACGATCAGGCGGGCGGGAAAGTCGCCGAATGCGCCCTGAAAAAGGACGCGGAGCTCAAGCAGCCGAAGCCATTGCAGGCGGTCGTCAGCAAGGGCGCGCCCACCAGGTTGTACCTGGGGAAGAACTGGCTGGAAGTGGAGTGAAGAAAAGTGAAGCGCGCCGCATCAACAGACGGGGCGGGGCTGAGGCGCCGCCCCATCACATCGTGGCGTGAGAGTTTGAACCGGAACGGATTCGGGTAAGCGTCCCGGCTGCGGGGGATGTACTCCGACCATGGTCCGCGCCAGCCTCCACCCTCTAAGCTGCAAGTGAGTCGCCAAGGTGATCCTTGCCAGCAAGCACGCGCCCGACTAGAATTTCAACGATATCGCTTGCGCCGGAGAGGGAGTGTGCAGGGGCCTGCGCTCGTGCGAACCTGAGCAGTCCGATTCTGTTTCGTGAGGCAGAGAGGGGTGGTTGACTAGGGACATGGGAAGCAAACGCGAACTCAGCACGGTGCGAACCAAGCGCCGGGGCGGGGCATTGGGGGCGGCGTTTTTCCTGGCTCTGGCCGCGGCCGGCCTGGCGGCGGAGAAGCAGCCGAAGCCACTAAAGATTGTGGGATTGGCCACGGAGGTCGAGCCCACGCAGGTGACGATCCGGGACCTCAAAGGCAACGAGGTCACCGTCCAGCCCAAGGAGGACTTTACCGAAAAGGTGGCGGTGGGCTCCAAGGTCACGGCTTGGTATTTTCCGGGAGGCGCCGTGAATGAGCTTCAGTGGCTGGAGTATCCACTCGAGAACGCCTTCGTTTCTCCGCACCAGTTCTGCCCTCAGATCAAGAAGATCATCCTCCTTCCCAGTTCCGATGCGGGCGACGCAGACGGCTTGTTTGACGCGCTGGAGGGCTTCCTCCAGGGCAAGCGCGGCTGGTTCGTAGCACACCGGATGCTGGCGGAAGAGATTCGCAATCGCGCGAGCCAATCCAATTCCACCCTCACGTTCATCGATCCGGCGACGGGAAATACGAACTTGACGGCCTTCACTCAGGCGCATCGTCAGCTGATCCAGCGCATCGCCGCCGACACCCGCGCGGACGCGGTGCTGGAAACCAACGTGGAGTTGGGGCAGGTTAACTTCCGCTCCCAGCGGGCGGTTTGGGATGGTGCGCAGCAGGCTGTATCATCCGCCACGGCCCGCACCTTGGCGTTTGTAACCGCTCTTCCGGTAGACGGCCATGTTCCCGCCTCGACCGTTGTCCTGAAGTTGTGGGACGCCCAGGGAAAGCTCCTCTGGAGTAACCGGCGAGGGTTCTGCGTGCTGGCGCATCAGCAGGGAGTCGGCAACAAGTTCCGCGATTACTCGATCTCCGAAGCCCTCCAGGATACGGCCAGCGTCGAGAAATGGCTCGCCACCGTGTTTGCGTCCTGGCTGCCCGACGTACAGGGCCCACCCCCCGCGGCGGCCAGCCCCTAGCGGCGTGTGTGGAAATTCCCATCAAAGTGTTCGGAATGCCATGGGGTATGGGCCTCGGACTTTCTCCTTCCCCATACGTGAAGAATGGCCTCCGTTTTCACATGGGGCCAAGCCGCGCGGTAAATTCTATTTACGGGGTTGAAGTTCGAAGGATATACCCGTACAATAGGGGTCGTCAGGGCTGAACTTTTGGAAATTTGACGCGGGAGGCAGGAGGCAATTGCGGCCTCCGTCAGGAATTTTCTCGACGCGTAAGAAGAGGATCTTCCGGGAGGATGGCGTGCTTGCTTCGAGAGGTTGCCTTCGAGACTCAATCCTACTGAAAATTCTGCCCAACCAAGAGGAGGAGATTCCATGAGCAAAAGACTGTTAATGCTGGTTGTTGCGTTCCTGGTTGTAACCTGCGGGGCCTGGGCCGCCGGGAAGTCGTGGACCGGTACGGTCAGTGACAGCCATTGCGGCGCCAAGCACGCGGAAGCAAGCGACGCGGCGGCCAGCTGTGTGGCCAGTTGCGTCAAGGGTGGTGCCAAGTATGTCCTGGTTTCCGGCGGGAAGGTTTATCAACTGGACGCACAGGACAAGTTCGCGGATATGGCCGGCAAGTCGGTGAAGGTCACCGGATCCATGAAGGATGATGCCATCACTGTCGCGTCGGTGGAAGCAGCGAAATAACGGGCGGCAGCAAGCGGATACCGCACGAACACTACCTCCGGGGAGGTACAGGCCGACCGCCGAAGTGGTCGGCCTGCCCATTTTCGCGCCGGCTCTTGCCTGCAGGCGGTGGGTTGGCGATCAGGTCCCGCTCGAAAGCTGCGTTGAGGCGGAGAGGCTACGACCGCCCCGATCCTGCTATAATCATTTCGACACTCAAGGCCAGGAAGTCTTCGTGGAGGCATGATGGAACCAGGAACCAACCCGCCCCCGAGCGGCGAATGGAAAGTTCGCCGGGTGGGCAGCACGACTTTCGCAATCTCTAAGCCCAAGCGCAAACGGCACAAGCTCCGCCAATCGCGCCTGAAGAGCCGCCGCCGCGGTCGTTAAGAAGCGCGCCCCGGTGGTCTCGCAGTTTGACTTTCCGGTCGCGGCCACTATAAAGGGGTTTCCACTTTCCAGCGTCGATTCTGCGCCTGGATTCCCAGACGTTCGCGTTGGGTTCCGGCGAGCACGGGGGTGTTTATCCTCCTCTCTCGTCGAGACGACGCGATTCCCGGGTCCGACGGGTTGAATCGTCAGCCTGCATGGTGCATCTGAATTAGGGAGACATGGATAGCCTGCTTGTCCAGACTCTTCGCCAGCACGGGTACTCGCTGCTCTTCGCGGCAGTACTGGCTGAGAACCTTGGCCTGCCTGTGCCCAGTTACGCTCTGGTGCTGGTAGGCGTGGCGCTGGCGAAGGAGCTCGGCCTCAGCCTGGGGGGCATTGTGCTGGTGAGCGTAATCGGCGCGTTGCTGGGCGACGGCATCTGGTTTGCCCTTGGCCGGTATCGAGGCCGTCCGATTCTGCGGACGCTTTGCTCCATTTCACTTAACCCCGACTCGTGCGTGAGCCGCACCGAGGACCTCTTCGGTCGTCACGGCCTGAAGTCGCTGCTGGTGGCCAAGTTTCTTCCCGGACTGAACACCATCGCGCCACCGCTGGCCGGGCTGCTGGGGACTTCCGTGCTGCGATTCACGCTGTTCGACCTGGGCGGCATCGGCATTTGGGCGGGTTCTGCGCTGGCCTTGGGGATGGTTTTTCATTCCCAAGTCGAGTGGCTGCTGGAATGGCTGTCAGCGTTCGGCCGCACGGGCGTCCTGATCGTCGCGGTGATCCTCGCGGGATGGATCCTCCTCAAGTGGATTGAACGGCGGCGGTTCTACCGCTTGCTGGAGCGGTCGCGGATCGCGGCGCCCGAACTTAAGGAGTGGCTCGACCGCGGCGAAGACGTTGTGATCGTGGATCTGCGCTCGGACTTCGGCTACCAGGCGGACGGCGTAAAGATCGCAGGAGCGATCCACATTCCCCCCGGCGAATTCATGAGCCGCTATCACGAAATCCCGCCCGGCCACCCGGTGGTCATGTACTGCACCTGACCGAACGAGGCCACCAGCGCCAGGATGGCGCGGCTGCTGCACGACCAGGGATACAAGGACGTTCGACCCCTCCTGGGCGGGTTCGACGCCTGGATGGCCCTGGGGTATCCCGTGGAGCGGCACGTCGCCCGGCCACTTACTCAGGTAATTGTTGCAGCGCCCGATACTTCCGCCTGATTTCAAGACATACAACTTTTGCTCGCGTGTTAGACTCTATTCTAGAGTGGGCTTCTGCTGGCGAGGGTTTTCCCGGCGGAGGAATTTCAAGGTTTTCAAATGGTGAAAGCGCCGTGGTGACGAAAGCGTTGGGAAGGCTTGCGGTTTTGATTCTTGCCAGCTTGATGGCGGTGGCGGTCCGCGCTGCCGATAAACCCCTGGACCCGGACGACATTACTCTCCTCCTGCTGGGAGGGGCGTCAACCGACCGCATGGTGGCGCTGATCGCGCAGCGAGGCCTCAGCTTCCGCATGGGTCCCGACCTCGCTAAGAAATTCCACGACGCAGGCGCCGACGATGTAGTCATCGAGGCGTTGCAGAAGGCGAGCGCGAAGGCCCAGCCTGTCGCGCCGCCAACCGCCCCGGCCTCACCTCGGCAGGAACAAACGTCCAGCCCCCCGCCTGCCGCTCAAACTGACGCGGAATCGCGACCCAAGATCGCCCCCGCCTCCGGGGCGGCAACGAACTCGACGCCTTCCGACGCGCCCGCTCCCGCGGTCAAGAATTCCAAAGGCCTGTCCGAGCCCGCTCCCGGAGAGATCCAGAACATCATTCAGGAGTTTGCCGCCAAGGAGAAGGTTTTCAGGGAAGCGCGCAACAACTACACCTACCACCAGATCAACAAAGTGCAGCAGCTAGATCCCGAGGGAAATACCGTGGGGACCTTCCAGCAGGAGTGGGACATCCTCTACGACGACGCCGGCAAGCGCATCGAGCGCGTCACCTACGCGCCGCCCGACACGCTGAAAGGCCTGATGGTTACCAAAGAAGACTTGGATGCTATGCGCAGCATCCAGCCCTTCGTCCTCACCACGGATGAGTTGAACGACTACGAGGTCAAGTATCTCGGCCATGTGAGGCTGGACGAGATCACAGCCTACGTCTTCTCCATCCGCCCCAAGACGATTCTTAAGGACCGGCTCTATTTTCAGGGGATGGCCTGGGTGGACGATCGCGACCTGCAGATCGTGAAGACCGAAGGGAAAATCGTTCCAGAATTGAAGACGAAAAAAGGCGAGAACCTCTTCCCACGATTTACCACCTACCGCGAGCAGATCGACGGCAAGTTCTGGTTTCCGACCTACACGATGGCGAAGGATACGCTCTACTTTTCCAGCGGCGCCATTGACATCAAGCAGATGATCCGGTACACCGAGTACAAGCAGTTCAAATCCAAGGTGCGGATCCTTTCGAGCGAAGCGGCGGACACGCCGGGTACGCCGTCAAATCCTCCCGCCAAAGCCAACAAGTAGCCAGTCTCTTTTGGAGTGCGGAAGCTCTCGCTCCGCTTTGCTTTTCGGGAGCAGAGCCGCCGCACTCCAAGGGCAACCTGATACAATCACGCGCATGAAATCGGCCAGCGTGTCCTGGCGCATCGTGCTCGTTCGGCCTCGCAATCCCCTCAATATCGGCGCGGCGGCGCGCGCCATGGCCAATTTCGGCTTTCGCGATCTGATGGTGGTGGCGCCGCACGATCCTGTCTGGCAAGAGACGCGCTCGGCGGTGGGCGCTGAAGACGTCGTCAAATCCGCACGTGCGGTGGATGAGTTACTCGAGGCGATCGGCGACGCGTCGCTGGTAATTGGCACCACCTCGGGTTCGCGCCGGACGCTGGACCGAGAACTAATCCCGCTGCAGGAATTGCCCGCCTGGCTGGCGGCGAAGGGTTCAAAACGCGCCCGTGCGGCCTTGCTCTTCGGCTCCGAAAAGCACGGCCTTTCGAACGAGCACCTGAGCCACTGCCACGCGCTGGTGCGTATTCCCACCGAATCGAATTGCCCCTCGATGAACCTCGGTCAGGCCGTGGCCGTCTGCTGCTACGAACTCGCGCGCGCCAACATCGTGGCAGCGCGGCCGCCTTCCTCGCGGGTGTTCCTCTCCGACCCTGCCAACATCCATTCCCTCGTGCACCTCTTTGACCGCGTCGTGCGCGTGCTCGACCAAGTGGGGTATCTCAAGCCCAAAAGCCGCGCGGCCACGCTTGTCAAGCTCCGGCGCGTGCTGCTCGACCTCGGGTTGACAAATAATGATGTCCGTATCGTCGGCGGCATACTTGCCCAAATCGAGTGGAAGATTGGAATGGACAATAGTGAATAGTGAATGCCGTGCCCTCGCGGCGTTGTCGTCGAATCGCACCCCCGAGGTTTGGTTCGCAATTCACTATTCACAATTCACCATTCACAACTTTCGCCTGCCCTGGTCGAAAGATATGAAACGAAAACCGCTTGACAGGAACAAGGCCATCGCCTAGCGTAGCTGTGCGTTTCTTCTTTCAGGGCAAACACATTTCATCGGCAGCAACCCCGTTATGTTACCGGCGAAGAGAATCCGCCGGAATCTCACGTTGAGGGGGCAACATGCAGGAACGAGTCTTTGGTATCGGGTGTTTGATTATGCTGGCGCTGGCGACGGCTTGGCCGGCGCGAGCTCAGGGACCGGATGGCGGGAAGCCGGCCGCTTACACCTACATCGCGGAATGGGCCGTGCCACGCGACCAGTGGCGCGATTATGCCAAAGTGACCGGTGATGAAAGAGCCATGATGGATAAACTGGTGGCCGACGGCACGCTCACCGGCTACGGCGATTTTTCTGTCCTGCTCCACCAGGAAGGGCAGCCTACCCACGGGAGTTGGTTTTCCGCCACCTCGCGCGCCGGCCTGCTGAAGGCGTTGGAGGCGATCTACACCCTCCCACAGGTAACCTTCCCGGTGTTGGGCGCCTCGAAGCACTGGGACTACCTCGTGGTCAGTCGCATGCACGCTGAGCGCTCGGGGAAATTCCAGGGTGGGTATCTCTCGGGCGGCGGATTTGATGTTAAACCGGGTCAGGAAAAAACCTTCAACGACCTGATGAAGAAAACTATCGAGCCGATTGTCACGAAACTGCTGGCGGAGGGCGTGGTGACGTCGTATTCCATCGACAGTGAAGAGTTCCACTCCGAGACGCCTGGACGCGTCACGTTCGTCTATACCACGACTGATGCCGCGGGGGTCGATAAGGTTGAGGATGCGATCGTGTCGGCATTCCGAAACGATCCGGCACTCGAGTCGGCGGCCATGGCTTCCGTCGATTGGAAAGGCCACCGCGACTTCCTGGCGCGCGTCGGGAATATGGTGAACAAATGACTTCCGCGTTTCATGTCGAGTGAAGCGAAGAGCCTGCCGGTTCAGAATGCCTTCACTTTACAGACTTGGTCGGCGGCGGCTTGGGCGCCAGGGTCACTTTCGCCGAGGCGTCGGTGTAGCCGTCTTTCCTGGCTACAGCGGCGAGTGCGCCGGGCTTGCTCCCTTTCGGGACCGTCATCGTGGCGTTGCCCTGGGCGTTCGTCGTGAGTTTCTTGCCGTCCACGGTGACCGTCGCGCCCTCGACGGGGTCGTCCACGTCGCTGACAGCGAAGGTGACGGTTCCCCCGTCCTCAGCGATTAGTTTCGCCGGGGATGCGGTGACCGAAAGGGGCGGGAATACTTGTGTGTGCCAGGTGGCCAGCTCATTGATGGACTGACAAGCAAGAAACAGATCGAGCGGGCCGAGCGAGCCCTCGCCCTTGACCTTGTAGATTCCCGACTCGGCTTTGCCCGCCGGAGGCGTGACCTCTGCTACCGCGCCGAATCGCGTGAGGGCGCGGTTGGAGCGGGTCGCGTAAGCTCGGCGGTTGCGCTCCCACATAACCCAAAGCCTTCCTTCCGGGCCGGGTGAAATGTTCACCAGACGCGCCCTTTCTGCCTTGGCGACGACCATCGGGTCCGCCGACCCGTGCCGCCACAGGTTGACCGTCTTATACGTGGGATATCCCGCGCCGTAGGCAACGTAAACTCCCGGCGCCTCAAGGGGCGCCGCGATCGCCATGCGCTGATCAATGGAGAGCGTAGAATTTCGGTCCGGCGTGGCCGAGCCGGGCACGAATTGCCTTTGTCCTGCCGTGGGGGCGATGGTTTGTGTGTACAAGCCCTGCTCGTTTTTTGCATTCGAGAACCAGCCGAGCACGGCTTCGCCGTTCACTGCATCAACTGCGATGTCCGGCTGATAAGCGCAGCAGGTGGTCTGGAATTTTAGGTCTTCTGTCTTGGGGTTGAGTCCGATATGCGCCTGGAGAGCGAACGAAACCGCCCAAGCCGCCACCGGGGGTCCATCCGGCATCGTGCCCGCACCCACGGGGCTGGCGGTCACCGCATTCGATTGCGCGTGGGCGCCCTTCTCGAGCGTCCATGTCGCGCCACCGGCAGGCGCCGCGGCGCTGTAGAGCGAGCCGTTGCTGTACGGGTCTTTCACGTCCGTGGTGCGCTGGCCGCCAAAAAGCAGACGCAGCCCGCCCTCCTTGGTTACGATCAGGTCCGGATTGTTGAGCGATACCCATGCTTCCAGCACCTTCACCGGCGCGCCCGCGACCTTGCCGTCTTTGCCAATCGCCGTATGCATGAAATCCCGGTTTGTTCCGTTCTTTCTCAGCCGTACGACGTGGAGAACGCCGTCCGCGGTTCGCGCCAGCGCCGGCTCGAAGATATTGGAATCCGTAGTTTCCGTGATACGCGTCCACTCGCGCGGCGGCTGGGCCTCAGCGGGGTGTGGGGCGAAAAACAAAACGGCAAGCGAAATGCTGGCGAGATATCCGAATAAACGTCGCACGGCCCTTGGACGAATCATCCGACACCTCACATTTGAGACTAACCAGGATTTCTATTTTGCTTTCCCGGCCAGCAGCCAGTGTACAACCAAGCGCCCCCGTTGGAGCCATCTCTTTCGTCCTTGTGATCCCGAGCGGCACTAGGCCCACGAGGGGGCAGCCCTGCGTTACGGGTTCGGGAAAGCCAGAAATTGCGTCTTCTTCGTGTGATTTCCGTGACGCTGTCCAGCAAGCCTTGGCCATCAACGGGACTGTGAATTCACGATTCCCCAATCTCCATTCAAATTCTTGCGAGAGGCGGAACGAAGGTTAGGATTCTTCGACCGACGCGGGAATCTGGACCAGTTGCTCGACGGGGACAAAGGCAGGGCGGGTTTGCGGGTGGCGCCAGTTATCGAGCATGGCGACCTGCTGCACGCACGAAACGGTGCAGCGTGGCGCGCAGGCTTTCTGAGTGTTGTACTCGTGGCGGCGCTGTTCCTCGCTGTACTGCGCGAGCGGAATCGCCGGGAAACCGCGCTGCTGCGAGCAGTAGTGCACCAGGCCGTCCTCGCATATGTATAGGTAACGGCTTCCGGCGCGGCAGCGCCAGTCGTTCGGCAGGCCTAGCGCGATGTGGCGCTGAAACTGGTTGAAGCGCGCGTACGAACGCTTCCCCATCTGCATGATCTCACTGTAAATCTGCTGTTGGCGCTCGCTGAGCGGCTGGAGTTGGCCGTCGTGGTCGTGCAAGATGCCGACCGTTGAGGTAAACCCCAGTTCGAGCGCGCGCCGCGCCACCGCCAGAGCGTCTTCCGGATTCCGCACCGAGCTGCCGATGACGGAGTTGATGTTCACCTGGAAGACGGCGTGCTCGGCAAGCATCTGAAGCTTGCGGTCCAGCACCTTCAGGCTCTTCTTTGAGACATCGTCGGGCATCACGTTGTCGATTGAAATCTGCAGATGGTCGAGCCCCGCGCGATTCAGCCAGTCGATGCGCTGCGGCGTCAGCAGGTAGCCGTTGGTAATCATCCCTGCGAGAATGCCGTGGCCGCGAATGCGCCGGATGATGGTTTCGAGTTCCGGATGCAGCAGCGGCTCGCCACCGCTGATGGTGATGATGGTAATTCCGAGCGAGGCTAGCCGGTCCACGCGGCCGAGCATCACGTCCGTCGGCACGGGCATTGAAACTGCGTCGTACTCGTTGCAGTAAGCACAGGAGAGATTGCAGCGGCGGATGGGGATCAGGTGAGCCAGCACAGGATGCTTGTTGGAGAGCAGTCCCTTGGCAATCATTCTCCATTCGCGCAGACGGGTATTGATGAACCGCAGCGTGCGGCGAATTCTGATGCTGGTCAAAGGCTTGATTGCCCCAGTGCCTAGTCGAATCTTGATTCCCTCTGGGTGTTGTCTCTCACACCCCGTATCGCGGGCGCGTGAAACCGCTCAGTTCCTCAGAGCGACCGCAGCCCCTAGCGGCCTGCAAACAAGGAAGTTAGGTTACTACAGCACGACCCAAAAATGAACTGGAAAAGGCTGAATTGGGATTTCGGAGGCCCGAAGTGTTAGTTTTACGAGTCGAGCGTTCTCTGCCTGACAGGCCCCACCGGTTCGGGCACACCGACCCAACCCCTGGCAACCCGAATGCTCCGGGTACTTGCGTCCGAATTCGTGCGGGAGTATGCTGAGCTTCCCTCGCAGTGCGGGCGACCGCACTTTTCGGACTCGAAGTCTTCCTGTTGATTTCGGCCGATCCTCGTCTTAGTTCTCTTCGTGCCGCAAAGGAGCCGCTGTGCCGTCGATACCGTTTGCCCGTGCTGCAAGGATGATCGCACGCGGTACGTGGAGCTTCTGCACGGATCGACCCCTCGTGGTCTCCTTTGAATTGACCCACTCCTGCACGGCCGATTGCCGTCACTGCGACAAAGGCGGCATCAAACCGGGGCCTCTCGGCCTGCTCAGCGCG
>Ga0315281_10007336_pt1 | contig 15542 bp, 13 predicted proteins | sample YL17G07_0_MG_FD_204540 | JGI IMG/M metagenome (GOLD analysis project Ga0315281, IMG submission 204540) | Sediment microbial communities from Yellowstone Lake, YNP, Wyoming, USA - YL17G07_0 | ecosystem: Environmental > Aquatic > Freshwater > Lake > Sediment | place: USA: Wyoming | collected...
CCGCGAACGCGGCCGAAAGGGCCGCGCTACGCAACGGTTGCGATCAGCTTGAGGAAGCAGCCCCTCGTGACCTCGGACTTCGTTGTCGCGACAAGGATTTGTCGTTCACCGATTGCCCGAGCTTCGCAATCATGCGCGACCCGCGGCTGACCCATGCCCTGACGACCGACTGGCATTTCCAGCAAGCGGGATTTCACAAGCTTCCGAGCCGCGTGTCAGACGGCGGCCGGGCATCGGGACATAGCGCGACGGGAACCGCGCGTCACGGCTGGCGCGCGGCCGGAGCGCGATCGAACGGCACAAGCACCAGGCACGTCGCGGTCAACAGGTCGCCGCGCAAAGACACCGGAACCTCCCTGGCGGACGCCAGGCCGGCGACGCGGGCCAGTGGCGCACACACGATGATCTTCGGTGGCTCGATCGCCGTCCCGACGGCCTCGACGGCAAACCCCTCCGCTTTCAACTGCGCGGCGTCGTGCGAGGAGACGACGTACGCATGGCTTGCATCGGTGAGCAGGCGGCGCAGGCGATACCAGACGCCCCGGGCATGATGCCGCTGCCGATAGTCCCACATTCGGATCAACATGCGCGATCGATACTGTCGGGCCCGCTGCTCGAGGGCGGCGCTCATGGCTCGTCCTCGCTGTCGAGATGACGCAGCAACGCACCCACCTCGTGGCGCCGCGACCGTGGATCCGGCAGGCCCGCGCGCGGACCGAGCAGCGAAAGGAGCGTGAGATTGGAGCGCACCACATGCCGGAGCTCCGGTCGAAGGCGCTGATACGCTTCCGACAGCTCGTCGAGATCGGTGGCGCTCATCAGCTGCAGGAGACCCAACGCCACGAGGAGGTCGCGCTCGCCTTTCTCACCGGTCCGGTCAGTGACGAGTTTCTCGAGGAGCAACCCCGCCGGCCGCGGAATCCGAAGCTTCGTGCCCGCGATCTCCAACTCGGCCCCAGCCGTGACCAGCGAGAGCGCGCCGAACACAAGCAGCGGGAGCTCGTCATCGGCGATCACGTAGGCTTCGGCAGGATCTTGCGCGGGATCGATCCCGACGAAGTTGATTTCGAGCAGGTCCGAAGAGCGCGGCGTCCACACCGAGGGTTCGTCGGGCGAGGGTCGAAACTCTCGAAGATCGGCCAGCCGCCGCTTGACCGCGGCATGCCGGTCAACCGGAACGCCGATATCCAGGTCCTGCGACACGATGAGTGTGGCCGCCGCGTCCAGTTCGAGAAGATTCGGAACCTCGGACCCCACGACCAGCACGCCGGGCTCCTCGAGCACCGCTCGGGCCGCCGAAATCGTCGCCCAGAGCCGATCCCTGAACAGCACCCTCCGAGTATAGAGAGCCTCGAGGTCTTGATCCACTGTCAGCAGGTGCCATCCGATGGTCCGCTCAATCGTCTCATGCGTGACAGGAGCGGGGCAGCCGGTCCTCGATGTCGGCGCTGCCGCTCGCTGCGCGCATGCTCAGAACACGAATTTCAATCCGACCTGAATCTGCCGCGAGTCGATCCGGGTGCTCGTGAGCACGCCGAAGTTGGGCGTTCTCAGCTGATTGCCCGGTTGACTGAAGATCGGGCGATTGGGCAGGTTGAAGACCTCGATGCGAGCCTCGAGGTACTTCGATCCCACGGTGAACCTCTTATTGGCTGACGCGTCCAGGCTGATGATGCCGGGGCCGACCAGCGAGTTGCGGGTCACGGTGCCGTACCGAAACGGGCCAGTCGTGTTCCGATCGACGAAGGCATCGGTGTTGAAAAAGCGCGTGCGTGTTTGTTGGTCCGATGCCAATTGCCAGTCGATGCCGGTGGAGTCGGGATAGCAGACGCCGCCACCGTTCTGAATCGTGCCGGCACCGCACAGCACGGTGAACGGGAAGCCGTCCTGCAACGTCAGGATGCCGCCCAGCTGCCATCCGCCCAACACGAAATCGGCCACGCCGCCGCGGTTCATCATCGCGCGGTTCCTGCCGAACGGAAGATCCCACAGCCAGGAGGTTGTCCACCGGCGCCGGAAATCGAAGGCGGACGGTCCCGTCTCGAGGGCCAGATCGTAGTTGTTCGACGGCGTCAGCGAATCGCCATCCGTTGTTCGGATGCCGCTGCCGTTGTCGGTCGATTTCCCGTACGAGAACGAGCTGAGGAAGCTCACCCCCTGCGAGAATCGCCTCTGCAGCTTGAGATACAGCGCGTTGTACTCGGAGCTGCTGGGCGCGGCCATCACCTGGACGCTGCCGAACTGGGGAAACGGGCGCGCCAGGTTGGTGTTGGCGAGCTGGCTCGGCTCCGGGTTGTTGTAGCTCATCAGACGGCGCAGGTGACGGCCGACCGATCCGAAGTACGTCGCCTCCAGGGACATCGTCGCGCCCAGCTCGCGCTGGACGCCGACCGACCACTGCCCGACGTACGACGAAGGCTCGTTGTACTGGGCCGCCAGAATGAAGGTCGGTGCACCCGTGCGGGCGAACGGCTGCTCGAAGCTCAGGTTCGGACGGAAGCTCTCGGCTGGCTCGTCGCGCCTGATGGTGAACGGCGCGTTCCGAACCGTGTCGAAGACCGCGTTGCCGATGTCTCGCACGTAGTAGATGCCCACACCCGACCTGATCACCGTCTGGGGCGTGACCGTCCACGCGATGCCGAGGCGTGGCGCAACGTCGTTCTTGTCTGGTTTGTAGGCGCCCCGGCCGAACCGTCCGTCACGCACGTACTGGATATCGGACGCGAGTCGGAACGCGGGATCCCCTTCATACGGGTCGCCGGTTCCCGCGCGGACGAAGATCGGCGCGTGCGTGTTCGCCCAGTCGAAGTCGATGTTCACGATGGCGTCGTTGGTGTCGACGAAGGGCTGGTCGTACTCCCAGCGCAACCCGTAGTTCATCGTGACGTTCGACGCGACGTGCCAGCTGTCCTGGGCGTAGAGCCCGAAGTAGTTGGAGCGAAAGTTGGCAATCGGCGCCCCGACCTGCGCTTCGGAACGATTGAAGTCTCCGAGAAGAAAATCGGCGAACGCCGCGCCGCCGCGCGAGGCCGCCGGCGCCAGCGGGTTCTGCGTGTAGCGGCCGTCGAACGCAAACCGGCCGCGCGTTACCACGCCGCCGATCTGGTCGTAGATCACGTGGCGGACCTCGCCGCCCAGCTTGAAGGAATGCTTGGCCACGGTCCACGTGAAGTTGTCGACGAACTGAATCGTCTTGTCGTTGTTGATGAAGGGCGCGTCGCTTTCTTCACCGAGCCCCGACAACCCCGTGACGTTGATGTTCGGCACGCCCCAATAGAGCGGATTGTCCGAGGGCAGGTTGATGCCGAGAGCCTTGACGACGTTCTCGTTGTTGGCCCGCGCCGAGATGTGCCCGTTCTTCAGGTAGCCGAACCCGAACCTGGCGTCGTTGAGCTTATTGGAACCGAGCGTGCGCGTGTTGCTGAACACGAGTTGATGCACGTCGGTATCGGTATTGATTCCCATGTTCGGAATCGCGAACGGATCCAGTCCATGCTCGCGCGAAATGCTGTGACGGAAGGTCCACGTGGACGGGCCCTGCGTAAAGTCGAATCGGTACGTGAACTGATCGGCATTGACTTGCCGCGCTTCGTTGTTCACGAAGTTGGGACCGGTCACCTCCTGCACCGGCAGTGGGTAGTAGGCCAGCAGCTTTTGCGAGACGGGGTGAATTCGATTCGCGGGAATGATGTTGCCGGGAAACGGCGTCGGCGCCTGCAACACGTTGCCGGCGGCGTCGAACAGGCGCGTTGCCGGGTCGTAAATCGGAATCAGGGCGCCGCTGGCGTCGCGAAGGCCGGAGAAGTCGCCGGTGCGCCAGGCCGTGAGCGGCAGCGAGGGGTTCTGCGTCAACGACTTGTTCTCGCGCAGGCCTTCCCAATTGGCCATGAAGAACAACTTGTTCCGGCCATCGATCACCTTCGGCAGGACCACCGGACCGCTCAGCGTGAACCCGTACTGATTGCGTTTGAACGGCGGAATGGGATCGCTCGCCTTGTCGAAGTAGTTCTTCGCATCGAGCCTGGAATTGCGCAGGAACTCGAACGCCGTGCCGCGCACCTTGTTCGAACCCGATTTGGTGGACACGTTCACCTGGGCGATGGCGCGGCCGTACTCGGCATCGAAGATCCCCGAGACGACGTTGAACTCCTCCAGCGCGTCGATCGACGGCAGCAGCATGTAGGAGTTGAAATTCAGGTCGGTGTTCTCCACGCCGTCGAGCGAGTAGTGGTTGAAATGGATGCGCTGGCCGGCGACGTTCAGCGCAAAGCTGTTGCGCTGGCCGCCCATCCGCTGTTTGCCCTGGCTCGACGAAGGCCCGTTGGTGGTGGCGCCAGGAATCAGGGACGCCAACTGCAGGTAGTTGCGCCCGTTGAGCGGCAGCTCGACGATTACGCGGTTTTCGATCACGGTGCTGATCGCGGCGTTCTCCGTCTGAATCAATGGAGAGTGAGCCACGACCTCGAGCGTTTCCGAGAGATTGCCGACATCCATCGTGAAGGCGAGCCGGCTCGCGCTGCCCACCTGCACGACGAGGCCCTTCCGTTCGACGGTTTGAAAGCCGGTCAGCTCGGCTTTCAAGTCGTAGGTTCCCGGTGGGATGGCGGAGATCACGTACAGCCCGACCTCGTTGGTCTGCACGACGCGGACGACGTTCGTCGCCTGATTGGTCAGGGTCACCGTCACGCCCGGCACGGACAGCCCGCTCGAGTCGGCGACGGTCCCGCTGATTTCGCCCGAGGGCGTTTGCGCGTGAACCGGAGCGACTATCGCAAGGAGAAACAGAAACAGCGTCACGCCTACGGATCGACCGCGCATGGAGCCTCCTCGGTTAGGGTATTTGGAGCGGGAGTGTAGCATATGCGACGAGTGAATTCTGCCTGCAGTTCTTTGAGGTAGTGGGCTAACGCCCGTGTTGCTCTGAATGGGATGAGCGTCCGGGCCACGTCGCGCGTCACGGGCATTCAAGGCGGCATCAGCCGTGGTATCGTCAGCGCAAGACATGGCGAAACGGGCCTCACCGCTGACCGATACGCGCCTCATTTACTGCGGCGACAACATCACCCAGCTACCTCGATTCCCAAACGGCTGCGTCGATCTGATTTACATCGATCCGCCGTTCAACTCGAATCGGAATTACGAAGTGTTCTGGGGCGAGACGAAAGAGAAGCGGTCCTTTGAGGATCGGCACGAATCGACGCAGATGTACATCGAGTTCATGCGTCCGCGCTGCGTGGAACTCGCGCGCGTGCTGAAGAAGACCGGCAGCTTTTTCTATCACTGCGACTGGCACGCCTCGCACTACGTCAAGATCATGCTCGACCAGATTCTCGGTGAGAACAATTTTCAGTCCGAGATCATCTGGCATCGGACGATGGCGAAAGGGCTTGCGTCTACGAGTCTTCCCAATAACCACGACACGATTTTCTATTATGGCGGCGGAGGAGCACTGACCTTCAATCGTCCCTATAGTCCGTACGACCCAGACAATCTGGACGAGAAAACAGCCTTGAAATACTGCCACCGCGACCCAGATGGCCGTATTTATCGATTGAGCGATCTGATGAATCCCAACCCTGATCGCCCGAACCTGACTTACGAGTTTCTCGGAGTGAAGCGCGTGTGGCGCTGGACGAAAGCGCGAATGCAGGAAGCGTACGAGAACGGCATCGTCGTTCAGACAAAACCAGGTACAGTGCCGCAACTTAAGCGATACCTGGACGAGCAAGAAGGCAGGCCGATTGATACAGTCTGGACTGACATCCCCCCGATCAACTCTCAAGCCAAAGAACGATTGGGTTATCCGACGCAAAAGCCGCTCGCCTTGTTAGATCGGATCATCCAGATTAGTAGTAATCCACACGACGTCGTGCTTGACGCCTTCTGCGGGTGCGGAACGGCCCTGGTCGCCGCGCAGAAGCTCAAACGTCAATGGATCGGCATCGATATTTCCCCGACGGCCTGCCGTGTCATGGCGAAGCGTCTCCGGGACGTCTGCGGGTTGAAAGAGGGTCAACAGGCGTGGCTCGCTGGGCAGGGCTTCATCGTTGAAGACCTCCCGAGGTCCGAGGAACAACTTCGAAAGCTCCCGCCGTTCGAGTTCGAGAACTGGGCGGTTATCGCGCTCGGCGGGATTCCGAACAAAGCGCAGGTCGGGGACATGGGCATCGACGGCCGAATCTATCCGGTCTCGGCCGCGCCGGAAAAGAAGGGCAAGGCGACCGGTCATCTGGACTTCATGGACAACTGGTACCCCGTTCAAGTGAAGCAGAAGGACAAGGCCGGACGGCCGGACATCGACGCGTTTGAGGCGATGATGACGCGGAACGACCGGAAGAAAGGCTTCTTCGTCTCGTTCGATTACACGCGCGATGCCGAGATTGAGGTCCGGGCTTTCCAACGCAAGAGCGGGCGGGAGATTGTGCTCCTGACCGTGCGGGAAATCCTGGACGAGGAAATCGCCAGGCCAGCAACACGGCGTTAGCCCGCGTTAGCCCAGCGTAATCCCACGACCTTCTCTGAGTGAGACGATGATTCCGGGGCCGCCCGGGTATGATACCGGCACGAATTGGAGACGGGAGTCTTCGAGGTGAGGTGATCAGATGGTCAAGGCCTGTTCGGCCATCGCCGTGCTGGTGCTCGTTTCTCTCTTGCGGTCGCTCGCGGGCTCCGCCCAAGGCCCCCCTGCCAGCGACTGGCTCACCTGGGGCTACGATCAAGAGCGAACCGGCTGGAACAGAGCCGAAACGACGCTGTCGAGAGAGAATGTGTCGGGGCTCGCGTTGTTGTGGAGCGCTCAGCTGCCCACGCCGCCCCGAGAGATTGCGTTGTCGACGCTCACGGCGCCGTTGGTGGTGGAAGGCGTCACTACGTCACAGGGCAGACGGACGCTGATGTTCGTCGTCGGCAGCGACGACACCGTGTTCGCGATCGATGCGGATAGCGGGAAGATTGTCTGGCAGAAGACCTTCCCGAACACACTCGCGCCGCTCCAGCTCGCCACATGGCTCTGCTCCAACACCCAGAATGCAACCCCGGTCATCGACAAGCAGAAAGGGATCATCTATCTCAACACGAGTGACGGGAATTTGCGCGGCCTGAGCCTGAGCACGGGCGACGAGCGCATGAGGCCGGCCGAGTTCGTCACGCCGTTCGCGAGAAACTGGAGCCTGAACCTGATCGACGATGTGATCTATTCACCGACCGCGCGCGGCTGTGGCGGGGCGATCGCGAACATCTCAGCCATGGATGTGAGCGATCCTGCCCATGCGCACGTGTCGCGTCTCTACACCAGCGGCGGGAGACCGGCTGGCGCCTGGGGGCGGGGTGGCGTGGTCAGAGGCCCCAAGGGCATCATCACGCAAACGGCCGACGGCCTGTATGACCCAGGGGCGGGGATCTACGGCGAGACGGTCATGGCGCTCGCTCCGAAGGAACTGAGAATCGTCGATTCGTTCACGCCCTCGAACTGGAAATATCTCAACAGCAGGGACCTGGATTTTGGGGCCACGGGCCCCGTCGTCTTTCCATTCCGGGGACGAACGCTCGTCGCCACGATCGCGAAAGAGGCGGTGCTGTACCTGCTCGATGCCAACGCGCTCGGCGGACCCGACCACTCGACGCCGCTGTACCAGTCGGTTCGCCTCGGCAACGATGAGGAGATGCTCGGCGGTCGAGGTGTCTGGGGAGCGATTGCCACAGCTGCGGATCCACAGGGCCGGCGCTTCCTGTACGTGCCGATGTGGGGTCCGCCCTCGAAGAGCGCGCCGCCTTTCAAATTCAGCTACGGCGACGCGTCGAAGGGAAGCATCATGGCATTCGAGGTGTCGGGCGAAGGCGACAAGTTGTCGCTGATTCCCATGTGGATCTCACGCGACATGCACGTACCGGATCCGCCGATCGTGGCCAACGGCGTGGTGTACGCGATCCAGACAGGCGAGAACACGGTCCAGAATCCGCGTCCGGGCGGGGACGTGAGGGTTGATCCGCCTGCGGGCGGTGGCGCTCGCGGAGGCCCGCCGCCACAGACCGGGCAGACTGGCGCCGCGCAGGCCGCCGCGGCGGCGCAAGCCGCAGCCAAATTTCGCGCCACGCCGGTGAGCAACCTGGTCCTCTACGCCCTTGACGCGCAGACGGGCAAACAGCTGTACTCCAGCGAAAAGCTCATCCGGGGCTGGGTACATCACAGCGAGCCGGTCGTTGCCGCCGGCAAAGTCTTCGTCGTGACGTGGGACGCTCACGTCTATGCATTCGGATTCAAGAAATAGCAGGAGGTTGGTATGGTGAATCGCCGTGAATTTATCGGGGCCGGTCTTGGAGTCGGCGCGGCGGTGGCCGCGGCGAGTGTCGTTGCGCCAGCCGATGTATGGGGCGCGGTTGCTCATCGTCCGCTCGACCCCGTCAATCCGGACATTCTTTTCGGGAGCACCAGTTCCCTGTGGGCCCCCCATCACGACACCGAGTGGGCGCTCAAACGGATGGCCGCCCTGGGATTGCAGGGCATCGAGCCCTACTCGAATGGATATGAGAAGTATCGGAGCAATCCCAAGGCGCTGAAGAAGCTCTTCGATGATGCGGGCCTCACGTTCATCGACGCCTCCAACGGCGCGGCCGGCCAGTCGACGAACTTCATCGATCCGGATCAGATCCCGAAGACCATCGCCGATCATGTGGCGTTCGCGCGCGATTTTCTGCAGCCGCTCGGCGCCGCTCATTGGAAGTGCAATATGGGTGTCCGGCCGCCAGGCGGTCCCAGCGACGATCAGCTCAAGCGACTCGCCAACACCCTCAGCGAGATCGGCAGGCAGACGATTGCCATGGGGATCAAGATGGCTCCGCATCCCCATATCTGGGGGCCTATGGAGCGTGAACCCGAAGTGCGCCGGGTGATGGAACTCACCGATCCCAGATATGTCTGGCTCACCACGGACACCGGGCATCTGACGCTGGGCGGCATGGACGCGGTGCAGATCATGAGCGATTATTTCCCGCGCATCGCCGAAGTGCACCTCAAGGATACGTACGCCAAATATCGCGGGAACACCTCGACGCCGACGCAGGAGCAGCACCGCGTGGCCAGCGTCTATCACAATCTGGGCGGGGGCGGCGTCGACTTCCCGGCCGTCTTCAAATTGCTGCGCGACCGGCACTACAAGGGCTGGGTCGTGTTGGACCTCGATGGACCGAGAAAGGGCGACGACGGCTACGACGCCATCGGTGGAAACATGGATCTCGCGATCGATGTCTATATCGCGCAGAACATCAATTATCTGAGAGACGTCGTCGGCGTCAAGCTGCCGCCTCTCTGACTCGCTACTTCTTGGACGCGACCATTTCCGTGACCCGGCCCACGCTCGTGTCGCCTGTGTACAGGTTGCCTTGCGTATCCCAGGCCATGTAGTTGGTTTCGATGAACTGGCCTGCCCCTGTGCCCGATCCGTTACCTACCGCACCGAGGACGTTGCCATCCTGGTCGATCTTCAAGAGTTGGCCATCCTGACCGCTCGCCACCCATAGATTGCCCTGCGGGTCAAAATCGATGGCGCACATAAGGTTTCTCATTTGAATCGTCTTGACGAACTTGCCGTCCGCCGTATAGACGACGAGGCGATATTCCTCCCGGTCGCCAATCCAGACATTGCCGTTCTTGGGATCCACGGCGATGCCATGGGCCATGCTGAATTTTCCTTGACCGACACTGTTGCCGTACCACTGGTTGATGAATTTACCGTTCTTGTCGAGGTGGATGACGCGCGCGGCGCCAAGATTGTTGGTGGGATCACCCGAGTCGGCGTCATTGGGGCTTTCGTTCGAATGACCCTCGCCGATATAGATATCGCCATTCGGAGCGAAGGCGAGGTCCATCGGCTGCCAGAGAAGCCTTTGTCCTTTGGCTTCATCCCAATCGCCCCTTTTTCCTCTCACGCCGAGGGTCATGAGGAGCTTGCCCTCGGGACTGAGTTTCATCACGGTGGCGCCATTCGCGTCGCAGATCCAGACATTGTCCGCTGTGTCGATCGCCATGCCGTGCGCCTTGTCCTGGTGGCCGATCACGTCATCGCCGACTGTGCGGATCAGCTTGCGATCCGGGCCGAACTGGAACAGCTGTGGTTTCCCGACGGCATTGCGCTGAAAGACCCACAAGTCTCCCTTCGAATTGATCCCGACCGCCGAGACACCGCCGCCACCCTCGGGCAAGTCAACCGGGTACGCGTAGGTGAAACCCATCGTTTGTTTCCACTCGACGCGTTGTAATGCCGAGCGCGCGCCGCCAAGTCGATTACCGCACAGGGGTGAGTGACTGCACGCCGGCACGGCCCCAGCCGCCGGGGCCGGACTCGCAACACCGCGACCGGCGCCTGTTCCGGCTGGGGCGGCGATGACTCGTCCACCTGGGCCGACGACTAATCGTCCACCTGGGTCGGGGGCTGATCCTTGCAGGAACCAACCCGGTCCCTCCGGCCCCTTCGCTTGAGAGAATCCCCGCGTCGTAGTAATCACCATGCCCAGTGCCACAACGGCAACTCCAGCGAAATGACGACCCCTCATTTCAACCTCCATGCATTCTTGGTCATACCGGACAATATGGAATGACCGGCTCGCTATCAAACATCGTCGTGCTATCGCCCGACAAGGTGGTTGAAAAACATACCATGTTACGGCGCGTTCCGACCGCCGCGTCAACGTCGTGAGCTGGCCGAGCTATAGCGACAGGAACCAGAGTAGTTCCACGGCTGATGTCGCCGCGCGGCGCGTGCGCGGACGGAATGACCGGACAGGGCAATGTTAGATGGGTAGACAACAGCCCAAGGAACGGCGCGCGAAACCGATCGGATGGTGGGTTCTGAGCAAACATCCTTGGGCCCCTGTACAAGGACGAGAAAGCTGAGCTATGCTGTTCGCGACCCGGCCCCCGGTCCTCACTCAGCGTCCTAAGTGGTATCGTTGAGCACTCGCCGGCGGTGGCGACGAGCGGAGTTGCCGGGCACGACTCTGACGCCCGTCTCATCGAATGAACACCTCTTCCGATCTGCAGAATACCGGTCCCGCGGGCTTGGCTCTCGGCCCAGCTCGCTGGCGGCACCTTGCGCATGCGCCGATAACGGAGGCATTGGTCGATTTTCGTGTTCAACTCGAGGAAGGGTTCTCACTCCAGCAATTCGAGGAGGTCGTCGGTCGGCTCTCGAAGGAGTATCCGAAACGGGGCGCGATCCAGACAGTCCATGCGACGGTTGAACTTGGCGATCCAACCGTTCGCCCGGATGTGAAGCACGGCGAGTTCGGCGTGTTGATTCGGGCTGCAGACGAGAAGAGCCTCGCTCAGTTTAGGCTTGATGGGTTTACGTTCAACCGTCTCGAGCCGTACACGAGTTGGCATGACATTTACCCCGAGACGATCCGCCTGTGGAAGGAGTACGTCGCGGCCGCGCAACCTATGGCAGTCGTGCGTCTTGCGGCGAGATACATCAACAGATTAAAGTTTACGCTTCCGATCAAGGATCTCCGGGAATATTTGATCGAGCCGCCGCGTGTTCCCGAGGGACTACCGGAGACGTTGAAGGGTTACCTGACGCGACTCGTAATTCACGATTCTGTGCGTGAGCAGTCAGCCATCGTGACGCAGAGTTTCGAGGCGAATCCGACCGAGCCGGAACAAGCCGTGATCCTGCTCGACATCGATGCCTTCAAGGACGTTCATTTGAAGGCGTCTGAGCAAGACCAGATCGACTTGGTGTTGGCTCGCCTGCATGACTTCAAGAACGACATTTTTTTTAGAAGTATTACTCAAAGAGCTTCGGAGCTGTTCGAATGAGCACATTGGCGTCGGCCTTGAAAAGCGGTGGCCTTCTTGCTCCGATGACGGTCTCTCGCGGCGTTGGCCCGGACGCGGACACCGTGAAGCAGCGCATTGGAAGGGTCTGTGATCACATGTGGGAATCGGTAACGCTGCGGCGCGTAACTGAAGCGGCGTGGCTCGAACTAGCCGATGTCGCGAACGAGGCTGCCAATTCGAATTGGGACGGTTACGGCGCAAAGAGCGTAGACCCATCCGCCTGTCGTCAGGCGGAGCGGTTCCTGGCTGCCCTTTCGACGACGACTCCCGTGCCGAATGTATCGGTGGACCCAGACGGCGAAGTGTCAATCTCTTGGAACAACGAACCTGACTGGGTTTTCTCTGTCAGTATCGGCGCGACTGGTAGGCTAAGCTATGCTGGTCTGTTCGGCACCAGCAAAGTTCATGGAACCGAGTGGTTTATTACTGAGATTCCTCAGGCGGTTCTCGGCTGCATTACGCGGCTTTTCACATCGCGCGGCGCGGTCGCCTGAGCGCGGTGTAGCCGACACTCCTTCCAAAGCTCCTCTGAGGAACTTGACCGGTGAGGCGGGCGTTGAGGTGGCCGATCCCACCGACGTTCTCTCTCGGTTCTTGTTTCAAACGAATCATTTCAGCCGTGCCGAGAATCGGGCCTTTCCAGACGCCTTCATGCCGCCGCCAGACCTGCAGCTTTCAACATTCTTCACGACGGGGATGCCGCCCATCGAGATCTGGCAGATTGGCAGACATGCTCTCGCGTCTCACCCGCGGCCACGGCTCTATGGCCACGCCGACATAGACGTCGGTAGCATCCACTCACAAAAGCTGAAGGCATTCCGAGATGACGATCCTGACCGCCACGTCAACGTCATGGGCTGGCCGAGCTACAGCGACGGCAAGGATCTAATCAAGAGCATTGCCCAGGAATTAGCGAGGGGGTCCCGCCTGGTACTGTTGCCGACGCCGATCGCGAAGTAGAGTACAGCTCGAAAGACGCATCGGCTCACGCATAGTGTCGCCGGCCATCGATATCCTGCAGATTGCCTGGCCGAGATCTGCGGAATGAGATCAGATGACGAATGCAAACGACCTCAAGGATCGCATTCGGCGCGCGGATTCATGGATTAGAGCCGCCGAACGGCTTCCATCACCGGATGTGCACGAGGTGTTCGTCTTTTACTGCATTGCTCTCAATGCGATGAATGGGCGTCGGCAGGACGAACGAAGCCCTATTGAGGGTGGCGAGGACTTGGAGCGCTTCCTCATGCGCATTAAGGATCTCAGCGACATTGATGTCGAAGGCGGGGGAAAACTGCTAGCCGAGAGGCTCAAGCGTGGCTGGCGCCACGTCGACGCACTGCTTCTCGACTACTTCCTTCTGGACGACCTCTTCCGCGGCGGCGCACTCAGGACAACATTGCGTGGAAGAGTAAAGAGCGATGCGCAAGAGGCCGAGCTCCGATTCGTCGCTGGGGACTACATCCCAATACTCCGGCTTCTCTTTCGCCGGCTGACAAAATTGCGCAATCGCATCATGCACGGGAGCGTCACGCATGGTCCCACGTCAAACGGCCGCCTTTCTATCGAAAAGGGCGTTCGCGTATTCAAGGTTGTCATGCCGGCGTTCCGACAGCTAATGGACGATTATGGTCACCGCGTCCCGTGGGACCCGATTCCCTTCCCGCGTGTCGAACTCGACCCTGACGAGCGGCTCGATCCCGACTGATCGCTGTACGGGTTGAGTGCGGTGTGTAACTCCCGTTTGGATTCAAGCGCCCTGCGCGGTTCTCTCCACGGCCTTCGCCAGAACCTCGCACTGCTCGACTGTCATTGGCTCAGACGAGAGGTGCTGAAAGAGCCACAGCCCGCTCTCTCTAATGCGACCTACCGGAGAATGATTCCCCAACCAGCCTTGCGACGGACCGCAAACGTGACATTGAGCGAGCGTACCAATCAATGCTGATTCGAGACCGGTCGAACCCATGCGCTGAGTCTGTCCCTCGAAGACAACCCAGCGAAAGCTGAAAGTCCGTCGAAGCACTTCCGTCACCTCGGCCTCGACGCGCCGCTCTTTGCCGATGTTCCGGAGATGTCCGGACTTCTGACGTGCGGCTGCTGTCAAGAAATCGATGTCCCAGACCCGCAGATACGAATCCCCGTCTCGGTTGAGAAGTGCGCGACCAATGTTCTTTCGAAAGATGCTACGGTCGTGAGGAGCGGACTTCGCAGCGTCGAAGTTCATCTTGTTCTGATTGATCAGGAAGTGCTCAGCGATTCGGCTCCGGAAGTTTCCGTCCTTGTGAGTCCCGACGCGTACGATTCGTAGCCCAACGTCGTGGCTGCAGCTTTCACCGTCCTCATAGAAAAAATAGATTCCATTTTCCGGCAGCTGTCCGATGTTGAAGGGGCACCGGATGAGCGGCAGCTTCTCGAGTTGCAGGTGAAGCCACCGACAGAGAACGGCAGTTGAACCTTGACTCCTCACACGATGTCCGAGAGGTGCGTGATGCAAACAATCCACTCTCTGAGCTGACTCTCTTTAAGGAGCCGCCTATATAAGGGATGGAAGCGCCCGGGATTGTAGTAGAAGTAGATCTCGTCGTACTCACCAAGCCGGCCATCAAAGTTTTTCACGAGCTCCTGGAACTTCGACTCGGTTACACGATTCGGATCCCCAACATCGTCGCCGTACCACTTCCGTTCCTCCCGCATGAGCCAGACCCCATAGTGATCCGAGAAGATCGCCCATCGCGCTGAGCGCGTTCTGCAGCGTTCCATGAACCGGCGTGTCGGAGTAGCGGTATAGAGCAGATCGGGAGTTACAGCACGGCCGGAAATCCTCAGAGCGTCATCTTTCTTCGCCGAGCAGTGAGTGAGATAGATTCGCATTGCTCAGTCCTATGTCGTGTCAGTTCGCAGGCCTGAAGGCCTGCGCCACGAGCGTCAGGGTTTCCGTTCCGGCAGCAGGTCGTCGAAGAGCGGCCGAGTCGCCACGACCGTGCGGCGGTGCGCGTCGGCTTCCTTGACGAGATCGGCCACGACGTCGGGGTGGGCCGCGGCGATATTGAACCGCTCGCCGGGATCGGCCGCGACGTCGAACAGGAGCGGCGGCGTGTGCACCGTACGCGCGTCGCCGAGACCGTAGGCGCCGCTCGTGATGAAGTGCGCCTTGTATCGTCCTTTGCGAATCGCTCTGAGCTCGTTGTCCGAGTAGTAGAACAGCGTGTCGCGTGGGCTCGGGCCCGTGCCGCGCAGCGGCGCCGACAAGTCCACGCCGTCGAGGATCCGATCGGTCGGCAATCGCGCGCCCGAGAGCGACGCGGCGGTCGCCACCATGTCCAGGCCCGATCCCATGCCGGTCACCGTTCCGGGGCGCACCGTTCCGGGCCACCAGAAAATCGCCGGTGTGCGGACACCGCCTTCCCAGGTGGAGCCTTTGCCTTCTCGAAGAGGACCGGCCGAGCCGCCATGCGTCTCGAAGGGGAGCCACGGACCGTTGTCGCTCGTGAACACGACCAGCGTCTGCCCGTCGATGCCCGCCGCGCGCAGCGCGTCGAGCACCTGTCCCGTGCTCCAGTCGATCTCCTCGATGACGTCCGCGTAGATCCCGGCACCGCTGTGATCCACGTAGTCGCTCGATCGGGCGAGCGGGATGTGGGGTAGAGAGTGCGCCAGATACAGGAAGAAGGGATGGCTCTTGTTCGCGTCGATGAACCGCACCGCTTCC
>Ga0315281_10007337_pt1 | contig 15541 bp, 19 predicted proteins | sample YL17G07_0_MG_FD_204540 | JGI IMG/M metagenome (GOLD analysis project Ga0315281, IMG submission 204540) | Sediment microbial communities from Yellowstone Lake, YNP, Wyoming, USA - YL17G07_0 | ecosystem: Environmental > Aquatic > Freshwater > Lake > Sediment | place: USA: Wyoming | collected...
CCAGACTCTAACGGTTGGTATAACAATAGTAACCCAAAATTTGCTTGGATTTTGCCCAAAGACGTGACAGCGGTCCGTTTGCTCGTTAGCAAACTCAGCCAAGCCGTTCCCACTGAAACTTATACGCCAGCAATCAACGAGAAACAGCTTGAAAATATAGAAGATGGCATTTGGTATTTCCATATTAGGGCTAAAAACGCGGCTGGCTGGGGTGATATTTCTCATTTTCGCTTTCAGATTGATACCAAGCCGCCAGGACTGCCTTTAATAGAATTTGTCCATGGTAAAGAAGGAACTGATCCAAGTCCAATAATTATATTCAATACAACCGATACGCTATCGGGCATTGATTATTACCGGATAAAAATCGGGGAAGGTGATTTTTTAAAAATTGACCCTAGTTTTATTATTTCTAATCCCTATGCACTGCCCCAGCAAGCTCCGGGTCAGCGGACGGTTTTAGTGCAAGCATTTGATAAAGCCGGGAATTCAATAGCTGCAGTGGAAGAATTTACAATTTTGCCTATTAAAACTCCGACAATTACCTATTATCCCAAAGAAGTTAAAGAAGGAGATTTATTGGAAATAACAGGAACAACTTATCCTGATGCCTCAGTAGATATCTTTTTAGAGAAAAAAGGCGAAGGAATAACAAAACAAACTACTCGAAGTAATTCCTCGGGGGATTTCACTCTCATTTGGTCACCCAAGCTAACAAACGGTCTGTATAGTATGTGGGCGGAGGTGACGGATGATAGGGGCGCCAAGAGCTATGAATCGCCGCCAGTACCTATCGTCGTAAAATCATCGGCTATTTTCCAAATCGGTTCATTCGTCATAAGTTATCTTTCAGTTATTTTTCTCTTAATCTCGGTATTGTTCACTTTAATGATAGGAAGTTGGTATATATGGCACAAATTTACGCTTTTTAGAAAGAGATTAAAAAAAGAAGTTCGCGAAGCCGAAAAAGCCCTGCATAAAGCGTTTGCTTTACTAAAAGAAGATATACGGGAACAAATTAAAATGCTTGAAAAAACTCGCACCAAACGACAGCTTACCCAAGAGGAAGAGAAAATTATTCATCAATTTAACAAAGATTTGGACGATATGGAGAAATCTGTAACAAAAGAAATTAAAGATATTGAAGATATAAAATAAATCGTCAGCTAGGCGATTTGGAATATAATTATACTCACCAATTATTTAAATTTTATGAAAAAATCATCTCAAAACGGATTTTCCGCAATAATATTAGCATTGATTATTGTTTTAGTAGTTGCTGGTGTCGGACTTATAGCCTGGAAACAGGGATGGATACAAAAATTTCCTGTGGCGACAGAAACTTCGACACCTACCCCGACTTCGGGTGAAACCGCTGATTGGAAAACCTTTACTTCTGCCAATGAAAGTGCCACATTTCGATATCCTGAGAATTTATCAACCGCTTACATCCGTCCTCAAGAATGGCCTCCAAAGTTACTGATAATAGATAATGCCGGATTTTCATGCCAAGAAGGCGGGCTTGGGATAAATGGTCTTCCTGGCATGACCATACAAAAGCAAATTAACAATATTGTTTATTGTATTGAGAACGTCAGCGAGGGAACGGCCGGAACTGTTTATACGGATTATACTTATACGTTCTTAAAAGACAGCAGTCTGGTTAAACTTAGCTTTACTTTAGCGTATCCGCAATGCGAAAATTATGATGATCCGCAAAAGACAGAATGCGAGCAGGAACGCCAGACTTTTGACCTGGATACATTAATTAATCGTATTGCAGAAAGTGTGCAGTTATGAAAATAAACGCCGACAGGCATAATTAACACAAAATGCCGAAAAATTCAACTTTAGATGAAAGGGTTAAGTGGTATTGAGACCATACTAGGAATTATCAATGCCGACCGCTTGGCGGAAAAATTCTGAAAGAGATAAAAAAGCGAGGTCTAAAAGTTTAATTATGAAAAAAGATACTATCAAAAAAACATTAGCGATTACTAATGTTTTTTGTTATACTTAAAATAATAAGCGCAATAAGGTAACTACAACGAATGGAAAAAAAGATAAATAAATTTATATATTGGACGCCAAGAGTTTTGTCAATAATATTCGTATTATTCTTAATATTGATGTCGTTAGATGTTTTCTCTTCTGAATTAAGCTTTTGGCAAACGCTTGGCGCATTATTTATACATAATATTCCCGCACTTGTTTTATTGATTGTTCTGTTAATGTCTTGGAAATATGAGATAGTAGGAGGAATTACTTTTATTCTGGCCGGGATATTATATATTATTTTGCTAATGAGAAATCCTTTTGAATGGTATATGCTTTCTTGGGCCATACAAATTTCTGGAATTGCATTTTTTATAGGAATTTTATTTTTAATTGGTTGGTTCAAAAAGAAAAAAATAAGCGGAGAGTAACGGGGGTGGAATAACCTTTCCTAAATGTCAGACTAGAGCCAATAATTGTTTAGCTTGACTCAAGATTAACTCTGGAACAGGCAAAACTTTCGACCAATCAAAGGTTCTCGTCCTACGTTCTTTTGAACTTCGGAAGGACAAGGAAAAGCTGTCGTTCGCCGTCCGAAGCATTGCGAAGGAGGCCTGCCAAGCGAGCCATAGAATACTGATATTTTGACAAAAGACAGAAAATTTTATACAATTAAGGCGTTAGCGAGAAAGAGACCTAGTCGAGTTTCTAATTTAAAAATAGTCATAAAATAATTATATGAACGGAGTTATCAAAACACTCACAGACAGAGGATTTGGATTCATTGCTCGCGAAGGCGAAACAAAGGATCTTTTTTTTCATTCTAAAGAGTTAAGGGGCGTGACTTTTGACGAGTTGAAGGTCGGCGATGCCGTTACTTTTGAAGTCGTTGAAGGCCAGAAGGGCTTAAGCGCTGTTAATGTATCTCGCGCCTAAGCGCCAGTTTATAAAAACGCCGCGCAAAGTGCGCGGCGTTTTTGGTCAAACCAAAAGATAGAGGATCAGCCAAGTTTTTGTTAAAATGTGATTAATGAAATAATGTTATTATATAAATATGCTTATTGATGATGTAAAAATTAAAGCAAAAGCCGGCCGGGGCGGCAATGGCGCGGTGGCGTTTAATGCCACAAAGATGAGTTTGGGCCCGACCGGCGCCAGCGGCGGCAACGGCGGCAGTATTTATTTTGAAGGCGTGTCGGATTTAGGCACGCTTTCGCAGTTCCGCTATAAAAAGGAATTGGCGGCGCAAGACGGAGAAAGGGGAAAGCGCCAGTTTAACGACGGGTCAAACGGCAAAGATTTGATTTTAAAAGTGCCCATTGGCACGGTGGTCCATAATTTATCAACCGCCAAAGACGCTGAGATTATTTCTATCGGCCAGCGGCTCCTGGTGGCTAAAGGCGGGCGAGGCGGAAAGGGAAATTATAAATTTCGCTCATCCGTTAATACCAGCCCGACCGAGTTTCAGGAGGGCTTGCCGGGCGAGGAATGTCAATTACATCTGGAACTTAAATTAATTGCCGATGTCGGTTTTATCGGTTTGCCCAATGTCGGCAAATCAAGCTTATTAAACGAGCTGACTAATGCCAAAAGCAAAGTGGCCAATTATCCCTTTACCACTCTTGACCCGAATCTCGGCGTTTATTACGAATTAATTTTAGCCGATATTCCCGGACTAATTGAAGGGGCTTCTCGCGGCAAGGGGCTGGGTGTTAAATTTTTGCGCCACATTGAACGCACCAAAACACTTTTTCATTTTATTTCCGCTGAGTCGCCCGATCCAAAAAAGGATTATCAAATCGTCAGGAATGAACTTGGCGCCTACAGCAAAGAATTGCTGGATAAACAGGAATATGTTTTTTTAAGCAAGGCTGACTTGCTGGATAAAAATGAAATTGATGAAAAACTGGAAAAATTAAAAGCCATAGGCAAAGAAGCGATTCCAATTTCTATAATTGACGACAAAAGCCTTGGTTTTGTTGAAGAAATTTTACGCAAAATTATCAAACAAAAATATTAAGAATTTTATAAATTTAAAGCGGATAAAAAATCAAGTTTTTTTGTTTGCGCGAAACCAAAAAGAGAGATAAAATAAAAGTATAAAGATGCGAAAAAGACTTATTATTATTTTAGCCGTAGTTTTTGTTTTATTTGCATTTTTTCAATGGTACATTATTTGCCTTTATGCCGAAGATATTTCTCTAGCCGGCTATTTTTCCGGCATTTTTGCCGATATTTCCCAGACGATCTCTGGTAATCAAAGCGATAAACTGATCAGGATGAATCTTTATAACTATTCTATTTTTTTGTATGAAAGCGGCCAATTGATCAAGCCGGCAAAAATTTCGGCCGCGGGCAATCCCAATTTTTCGCCCACACCCGTCGGGACTTTTCAAATTTTATCAAAAGAAATACGGCACATTTCCGGCATAAGCGGCCTGGTCATGCCTTTAAGCCTGCGCTTTTACAAAGGATATTATCTTCACGCCCTGCCCACGTATCGCTCAGGCAAGCCGTTTACTTCAACCTATTCGGCCGGCTGCATCCGTTTAAATAATGATTTGGCGCCAGAAATTTTCAACTGGGCTGACATCGGCACGAAAGTTGAAATTTACAATTCCTTTCTTGTTAAATCGGCTGATGCTCTGACGGTTTATTATTTAAACCAGGACGGAACCAAAGAGCCGATTTCAAGCGCTGAGGAATTTGTCGGCCGGGGATTTCGCTGGCAGGATATCAAAACTATTCCTTTAGCAGAATTGAATACTCTGCCAATGGAGGGCACAGCCGCCGTTAAAATTTAAAAAAGATGAATTGCCAAAATTGGATATAAAAAAAGAATTTAATATAAAAGTTGTTTTAGTTTACCCCAAATATCCCGATACTTTCTGGAGTTTTAAGTATGCCTTAAAATTTATTTCTAAAAAGGCAGCTTATCCGCCGTTGGGATTATTAACCGTAGCGGCAATGCTGCCAGAAAATTGGGAAAAAAAACTGGTGGATATGAATGTAACAAAGTTAAAGGATAAAGACCTCAAAGGGGCTGATTTGGTTTTTATCAGCGCCATGGCCGTACAGAAAGCATCGGCAAAAGAAGTGATCAGCAAATGCAAAAAAATGGGTATTAAAATTGTCGCTGGCGGGCCTCTCTTTACGGCCGGATATGAGGAGTTTGAAGACGTGGATTATTTCGTGCTTAATGAGGCGGAAATCACGCTGCCGCTCTTTTTGGAAGACTTAAGGCTTGGGAGCGCCAAACATATTTATGCATCTCACAAATTCCCAGATATAGAAAAGACGCCAATCCCGCTCTGGGGGCTGGTCAATATGAGAAAATATTTATCTATGAATATCCAATATTCCCGTGGCTGTCCTTTTAATTGTGAATTTTGCGATATAACTAATCTTTTCGGACGCGGGGTGAGGACAAAGAGCAAAAGCCAGATATTAGCTGAACTGGAAAGTTTATACTCCCGGGGCTGGAGAGGGGGAGTATTTTTTGTTGACGATAACTTTATAGGAAACAAGATAAAACTAAAACAGGAAATCTTACCCTCTATAATCCAATGGATGGCTAACAGGCGGCATCCTTTTTCTTTTAGCACGGAAGCATCTGTAAATCTTTCTGACGATGAAGAACTTATGCAATTGATGGCGCAAGCGGGCTTTGATTCGGTGTTTCTTGGTATTGAGACGCCCAATGAAGAAAGTTTGGCAGAATGCAATAAGTTTCAAAATAAAAACCGCGACTTAGTAGCCTGTGTCAAAAAAATTCAGAAATCAGGCCTGGAAGTTACCGGGGGATTTATTGTCGGGTTTGATAGCGACCCCCCATCAATTTTTGAAAAACAAATTGAATTTATCCAAAAAAGTGGAATTATCACTGCGATGGTGGGACTGTTAAATGCACCGCGCGGCACCAGGCTCTACCAGCGCCTTGTGAAAGAGAATAGATTATTGAACGAGATTTCCGGAGATAATACGGATTTTTCAATAAACTTTATTCCTAAAATGAATTATGAAATACTCATCGGCGGTTATAAAAGAATTATCAGCGGAATTTATTCCCCTGGGCCTTATTTTGAACGGGTTGGGAGTTTTTTAAAAGAATATAAGCCATTAAAAAAGTTGCATTTTCACTTCGATCGCATTCGTTTCAATTTTGGATATCCGGGAGCATTTTTTAAATCTATATGGTTTCTCGGTATAAAAGACGAGGCGAGGGTTTATTATTGGAAGTTTTTTTTCTGGTCTTTATTCAGACGTCCTCGACTTTTTCCGTTAGCTATTACTTACGCAATTTATGGATTCCATTTTCGAAAGGTTTTCAAAGATTATTTGTAAGCTCGATTTCTTCACCTTTTTTTTCACCGCATAGTTTAATAATTATTAACTAACTATTATGTCTATCCTAAAAGAATTTAAGCAGTTTTTACTGCGAGGAAATGTCGTTGATCTGGCCGTCGGCGTTGTAATCGGTGTCGCCTTTGGCACGGTTGTAACAGCCTTGGTCAATGACATTCTAACCCCGCTTATCGCAGCCATCGCCAAAGTGCCTGATTTTTCCAGCCTTTTTTTTACGATTAATGGCAGCCAGTTTGCGTACGGCGACTTTCTCAATGCCTTAATCTCGTTTTTGCTGGTGGCCACCGCGATTTTCTTTTTTGTTGTCAAGCCGATTAATATGTTGATTTCGCGCGCCCGCCGCGAGCCGTCTGTCGACCCGACCACCAAAAAATGCCCGGAGTGCCTGAGCGAAATTCCAATTTCCGCCAAGCGCTGCAGTCATTGCACCCAGTCGGTGGTTTAGTGTACAATTTAAAATTATAGAAGCCATGCTTTTGCAGATTATAATTATTAAAATAAATTTATGAAGCTGAACTATATAATCATTCCTTTAGTAACTTTTTTGACCGCAGCGGCGGGCAGCCTGTTGACTTCCGGCGGTATGGCTTGGTATAAAAATATCAATAAGCCGCCCTGGACGCCGCCAGGTTCCGTGATCGGCGCCGTCTGGACGATTATTTTTATTCTGGGCACAATTTCGGCGCTGATTGCTTGGAATCGTTTGCCTCTCGATAACCGGTTTAAATGGATCGTTATAATCTTTATTTTAAACGCCATTTTAAATGTTCTCTGGAGCTGGCTTTTTTTCAACCAGCAACAGCTTGGCCTGGCTGTTTTTGAAGCCGGCCTGCTGGGTATCTCTGTTGTTGTGTTGATTGTTCTAATTTGGCCGCTTTCGGCATGGTCTGCTTCGCTTCTGATTCCCTATGCGGCCTGGGTTTCTTTCGCCACCTTTTTAACCTATAAAGTCTGGAGTCTGAATTGAGAAACAGAAGAAAGGTATTACGTCGGTAAATGAAAAAACAGGAAAAATCACAATGGTTGTTTTCAAAATTTAATTTTTTCAGGCAATTTAAAAATATACCCATTGCGCGCTATGGCCGCCGAGATTATTTAAAGCGAAAAGACGAGGCGCAATTGCTGGCCAAAGAAAAAGTGGCGTATTTTAATCAGTTTTACGGATTTAAAGTCAATAAAATAAATATTAAAAACCAAAAAACCCGCTGGGGCAGCTGTTCTCGAGTCGGCAATCTGAATTTTAATTTTAAAATATTGTTTCTTTCAGAAAAACTTCAAGATTATATCATAGTTCATGAGCTCTGCCACCTTGAAAAATTTAACCATTCTGGTAACTTTTGGGGCTTGGTGGCAAAAACTTTCCCGCAATGGCGCCAGCTCAAAAAAGAGCTGAAAAATGTTAAAATAAAATAAAGGTCGAATTATAACCCAAATCTGACTAAACTATATGAAAAAAATATTTTTAATTCCGATTTTAGCGATTTTGATAATGCCCTTCGCAGCTTGGGCCGCCATTCGGCAAGACCAGAATTTCTCTCTTGGTAGAAACGACGTTATCAATAAAAATCTTTATGCGGGCGGCGGCAACGTCAATATTCTGGGAGAGGTTAAACAGGATGTAATTGTTGGCGGCGGCACAATCATTATGTCCGGCAATGTGGGCCAGGACCTGGCCGCAGCCGGCGGTAATTTGATGATTGACGGAAATATCGGCGATGATGCCAGAATCGCGGGCGGCAATCTTAGTATCGGCGGAAAAATCGGAGGCGAGCTTCTGGCCGCCGGGGGGCAGATAAGTTTAAGCTCCGGGTTGGAAGTTAAAGGTAACGCGACATTAGCCGGCGGCAATCTTTTGGTAGACGGTATACTTGGCGGTGATCTGACCGCTTATGGCGGTTCAGTCCGCATTGACGGAAAAATAGCCGGTAATGTCAAGGTTAAAGCAAACCAAAAATTAACCATCGGCAGCCAGGCGCAAATTTCTGGCAACTTGGATTATAGCGCCCCGGAAAAATTAACGATTGAGGACGGCGCTAAAATAAATGGCAAAGTGACTTTTAATGAAATTCAAACGCAACAAGCCAAAAAAGGTCTTTTTGGCATTTGGTGGATTTCATGGCTTATTGGGTTAGCAATCTTTTTAACGGCTGCTCTGGTAGCGCACTTTTTGTTCCGCAAAAAATTGGAAGAAGCAGTCAGCTACACCCTGGCTCATTTTGGCAAGGAAACCTTGCGTGGGTTCATTATTTTGGTGGTTTTGCCGATCGCGGCGATTGTTTCTTTTGCTACGGTAATTGGGGCTTTGCTTGGCGGCGCCGGGCTTTTGCTATATATTTTGATGGGTCTTTTTGCTGCGGTCTTTGCGCCCCTTGTGCTTGGTACCTTGATTTTCCGGCTGGTTTTAAAAAAACCGGATTTTGCCGGAGACTGGCGGAGCGTGGTGACGGGCGTGGTGCTCTTAAGGATAGTTCAGGTGATTCCCTATGTCGGCTGGATCTTTTGGTTCATTTTCTTTTTGGCGGCTTTCGGCGCGCTGTTTAATTATCTGTATCGGAATTTTAGGAAGGCATAAAAAACTCAAAATAACAAAAAGCGGCCAAGGGCCGCTTTTTGGTTGACAAAACACATTTTATTTCTTAAAATATAGAATCTTTTAAATTAAAGGAGGGCGATAATGAAAAAAATAGATATTAAGGTTGAATGTCAGGAAGTGGGCGATCCGGCAATCAGTATTTTAAAAATCTCTCTAATAACAGCAATCGGCACCTGGGAGGAAACTTTTGGCTGCCAGGAACAGGCGCAAGCTTTTCTTAAAGGAGTGAAGGCTCTGGCGTCCTTTGGTGATTTTTCAGTCAATATTCCGACCATTCCTCGGAGTACTGCCTAATAAAAAAGGAGGTAAAGTTATGGCGGCGATAATCTTTATTTTGGCAGTGTTGGCGATAGTAGTCTATTTTTTTACGCCCTGGCTCAACAGCATTTCGTTTGTTTATTTTGGGGCAATCTTTGCCTGCGCAGGCGCTATTAACCTCTGGCGGGCCTGGCTGAAAAAAGGAAGATCCGGCCTAAGCTTAACAAATGAATTTTCGGGTTATACTCATGTTCTGACATTGGTTTTTCTCATGGGCTGTGCGGCCTTGTTGAATTGGCCGGATTCGCGTCTAGGCGGCGGCATCCTGTTCGTTCTGGCCGTGGTGAGCTGGACAATGATGATCGCCAAGGAAATTAATTGAATTATCGATATTCAGTGCGCTCGGGAAAAACCGGGCGCTTTTTTTATTCTGAGCCAAGACAAAGGATTGATTGACTAAATAGCAGAAGTGTCGTAATATGGGAAAAAGTTATTTAAAAAATAAATTAGGTAAAACGACAAAACGGCAAGGGTTTTTTGAATAAAATCAAAGACAAGAGTAAAGGAGGTGAAAAATGAAAAAATCAATGGATATAATCGATTTTTGCGATTTTTTGAACAAAAAAAGCGGCAGGCAGCAGATAATTTGGTATCAAATCACGCCGCAGGAAGACCCCGATCGTTACATTGGCATTGATCCTCGCAATAAAACTTTTTCCGGGCCCGATATTCATATTGGAAAGAAGTATTCAATTATTTATAAGTTTCCCGTTAAGATGTCATTTTTTTTGCCGGGCCAAGGAAATATTATCGCTCATGTCGTTGAAATCACAGGTACTTTAATTAATCTTTTTGAACTCTCAATGGTGGATTGTATTATTTGTCGTCCGGATGACTGGTCAGAAAAATTAAACATTTTGGCGTACAGGGCGGCGTTTCGGTTATTTGTTGGCGATAAATTAGAAGAGATATTTCTTTCTTAGGAGGAAAGATTATGCGGCTGACGATAATAATGGTGGTATTAGTGTTTTTTGTTAACACGGGACAATGCTGGGACAATTTTGAAGTAGAAAAAATGCAAGGTGAATTTAACAAAGTTGTTGGCAATCACATGGCGCTTGAGCCGGAATATGTTAAAACTGTGACTGCCGATATTGCTAAGTTAATCACAAATGTCCAGCAGCCTATCGAGCCTCAGTATTTTGTTTACGTTGACCGGCAGCCACTAAAGCAGATGATTTTTGTCTGTTTTTTTGACGCTCAAAATAATGTCGTAACTTTAATCGGAGCTGACAAAGTTTCCACCGGCAACGAGAAAAGAGCCGGCTTTTTTATCACTCCCTGCGGCGTTTTTAAAAATACGATTGAATCTTTTGGTTATCGGGCCCTGGGAACTAAAAATGATGAAGGTTGGCGGGGGCTTGGCGTAAAAGACAGCCGCGTTTGGGATTTTGGCTGGCAGAAGACCTACAAAAAAAATCAGGAAATTGACATCCGGCTTTTAATGCACGCCACGGATCCCGATTTCGGGGAAAAAAGACTGGGCATGGTTGATTCCAAAGGGTGTATCCGGATATCAGACAAGCTTAATAAATTTTTAGACCATTACGGGTTGCTGGACCGAGAATACGAAGCCAATAAAAACAAAAAGATGGTGGCCTGGCTGCTTAAAGCGGATCGCCAGCCGGTTGTGTATGCCGGCCAGTACCTTCTAATAGGCGATTCAGGAAACAATAAAGAGATTTCAAAATAAATCAAGCCTTAAATAGGCGAATAGAAAAAGACGCACGAAAGAACCGTGCGTCTTGCTTTTTGAAAAGGAAACTAATACCAAGTGCCAAGATCAATAATGCGGAAGCCTTTCAGTTTGCCGCAAAATTGATACGGGTCAATACCGGGCGTGGGCACGGTCTTTTTAGCAACGTAGTAATCGACATTGAAAAACCGATTATACATTTTGCTGAAAAGCACTTGATGGGCGTCGCCTTGAACTTGAGCTCTGTCAATCGCTATGCCGATATCATCGCCGATTTTCGCTTCTTTATTTTCAGTAAATTTTGCGCTCCAGCTTGGCCCTGGCACCGGTTTATTTCCCAAGGGATGGACATGAAAGGTGAAAATATGGGGTGTGGCCAAATCTTTTTGTGGAATTAAATAGCCGGCTTCCATTTCGGGCGTTTTTTTGAATAGAACGCTGGGTATTGGTTCAACCATTACTCGTCCATTAATTAATCCGAGCCCGCCCGGTTCATAGTGATCTACTTCCTTATAATCCAAATTCATCCGGCTGACCTGTTTGGCCAATCTTCCATTATCTAAGTCGTCCAGCAGAAGATAGACACGGATAAGCTCGGGCAGTGAAAGATCAAAAATTGTTTCTGGTCCGTCGGAAATTGAGCAAGGCAAATCAGTATGGAAATGCTGGTTCTTTTTCACTTTTTCGTATAAAAATTTACGGGCGCGATTTAAATCCGAAAATAGCGTCTTGACATCCTGTCTGTTTTTAATTCCTTCAAAAAGATACTCGGCATTACTTATAGAACGTACTTCAGGAAAAGGCGGCAGGAGCCTCGAAAAAGTTATCTCTTGGGCGTGGCAGATGGGAACGAAATTGATTATCAATAAAAAGGACAGGGCTAAAACAGCGTTTTTTGCTTTCATGTTTCCCTCCTTTAAAGAACGCGATAGTCTTTTGAAAATATCAAAAAATCAGAGAAAAAGCAAGAAATAATAATTTGTTTGATGATGCAATAAAAAGCCGTTTTTGTCTTGACAAATCAAATTTAAAACCTATAATATAAGTAGGAGGTAACAAGATATGATTGTATGAAGCAAGAAACGAGGCAGAAGCGTTCTTTAAAAGTTAACCCTAAACTAATACTTGGAGGAACAAATGAGTAAAGGTTATACCAAAACGACAGAAACCAGTTGGCCTGTCAAAGGTCACGAAGCGGCCGATTTCATCGACCACGGATGGGGACTTGTCAGCAAAGAACGAGAAGCTTTTGGCAAAACCGAGCAAGAAGCAAACGAACATCTTCAGGAGAAGAGAGACCGAGAGAAGAAATAATTAAGCGCCAAGCTTAATTCATCCGGATATTAGTTATCCAAAAGAAAAAAACGAAACAAAAAGTTTCATCCTATATGATAAAACCACCCCTTGCGAAAGCATTGAGGTGGTTTTTTACTTTTATATAAACTTATCTTGGCAACGTCGAGGAATTTGTGGTGAGTTTATCGAACCATTGAAAAAATGGGGGAAAGGGGGGATAATAAAAGTAAATCGTTGGAGGGTTTAATAATAAATAATTAATTATAAAATTATGAAAAAACTTTTCGTTTTTGTTTGCGCGTTTGGTTTAGTGGCGGCCGGATGTTCGGCTTTCGCCAATGGGGCGGGAGAAAAAGATAATAATGATGTCAAAGACCGGGGCCCGCTCACCAAAATCACTTTTATCCATTATAAAAATGATACCAGAGTCAATCCGGCCAAGCCGGCTAAATCGTTATCTTGCTACGGCTTTCTGGCCAGCGGCGCCAAGTGGAAAAGCGTTGAAAATTTCATTATTAACCCGACCGATAGCGGCTTGAAAGACGCCTTTGTGAAGGCAGCGATGGATAAGGCGGCTTTTGAATGGGAATCCAATGCTGATCCGGGCGTGAATTTTTTTGGCAGCTCTTTGATTGACAGCTCAACCACCACCTTGGAAAACGCAACTGACAATAAAAACGTCGTCTTTTTTGCGCCCTATCCCGACAGCAATGTCATTGCTGTGACGAGCGTTTGGGGATATTTTGGCGGCGCGCCAAAAACCAGGCAAATTGTGGAATGGGATATGCAATTTAATACCAAATTCCAATGGGGCGACGCAACAGTAGATTCTGCTTTGATGGACCTGCAAAACATCGCCACGCATGAGATCGGCCACAGCGCGGGCATGGATGACATTTATACCACCGCCTGCAACTTGGAGACAATGTATGGCTATTCGCACGAAGGGGAACTCATTAAGCGCGATCTGAACACTGGCGACATCGCCGGCATCCGCGCGCTGTATTAAAAAGAATTTTAGGAAAGCGTAAAAATCTGAAACACCAAAAAACGGCTCAAAAAGTTTACCCCGTAGGAAGTTATTTTTCTACTGGGGCCGTTTTTTGTTTATTTTCACGTTTCTATTGATAAATAGATGCAAATAAGGTAGTATAAATTTTAGATCTTTTTAAACGCTAAAGGGATGGGCAGGCAAGTGTAAAGAAAATACAAAACCAAGAAGGAGGGAAAAATGAAAAAGGTTACGGTTATTTTATTGTCGTTGGCTATGGTGTTGTTTGCGAGCATGGCTTTTGCCCAGTGTGTGACGATTCAAGAGGGGACACTTGTAAACTCAGCTGGGGAGCTCATCGAGACCGGGTATGATCAGTGGGGCTACAACTACCAGGCTCATATCTTCAATGGCAAGTATTGTGACGCTTATCGCGACGCGGCCTGGTGCCAGTCATACAAAGACGATGATCTTGAGATGAAATGGAACGAATGCTGGTTGGGCAACAAAGATTGTGACGGTGATGGCCTTCTTGACAGATACTATGGATTTGATTCATATATCGGGTCTGGTGCCTGGCTGACGAATCATCAGAAAGGAACATATCTGGATAGCAAAGGCAAGAAGCAAAGATGGACATATTTTGTGAAGATCGTGGCAGCTCCGGCAGACGCTACGTTGACTGGCGGAACTTGGTATGCTGCAGACGGGACCGAGATCGGGTCGGTGATTTGGGGAGAGTTTGCTGTTATTCAAGAGGTTTACAATGACACCGGCACAGGCGATCATGGGGTATTGTATCTTAGTCCCTATAGCGCCGGATTCGGCAAATTCAGTCCCAGCGATTGAGTGCAAAAAACCGCCTCAATATGGTTCATTTCATGAGAGACAAGGCCCATTCCTTTAGCGTAAACCCTTGTGTTATATTACACAGGGGTTTTTCTTTTGCCAAAGGATTTATGGTGAGCCCGTCGAACTATTGAAAAAATGGGGGAAAGGGGAGATAATGAAAGCAAATCAATCTAATATTAGATCCGTTAAAAATTTAAATTTCAATGAAATTTTAGTCAGTAGATATTGTAATTAAGCCAAATTAAGAGCTATAATAAGCTAAATAACTAACTACAAATTTATGGACAAAAAACAATTGATTCAAAAAATTGAAGAATTAAGAAAATCGCGGGTTATAACCTATTTGACGAGTGACCGGCAAGGACCGATGAATGCCCGAATTGCTATGGATGTCGTCCCGATAATCAGCAAGCAGCTTCGGGCGATCGGCAAAGTCGAAAACATTGATTTGTTTCTGTATAGCACGGGCGGTGACACCATGGTACCTTGGCGTCTGGTTTCAATGATTCGGGAATATTGCGATAAATTTTCGGTCTTGATTCCATACAAAGCCCATAGCGCCGCGACAATGATATCTTTGGGCGCAGACGAAATTCTGATGAGCGATCTTTCAGAACTTTCCCCAATTGACCCTTCAACCGCCAATGTTTTTAACCCGCAAGACCCGCAAAATCCGCAAAATAAAATTCCAATTTCCGTGGAAGACGTGATGGCATATTTTGACTTAGCCAAAAATAAGTTTGGAATAAAAAATGACGAGGAGTTGGCGATGATATTTAATAAATTTGTTGATTCTAACCCACAAATTCATCCTTTGGCGCTTGGAAATGTCAATCGCACGCATAATCTGATCCGCATTTTAGCCAAGCGACTTTTGAAAAGCCACAAATCGCCGATGAAAGAGGATGAGATTGAAAAAATCGTTGATTATTTCACAGAAAAACTTTATTCGCATCAATATTTTATTGGCCGGAAAGAAGCAAAAGAAGATTTAGGCGTAAAAAGCGTTGTTTTTGCCGACAAAGAATTGGCTCAAGCGATGACTGATTTGTACGGAGAATATGTTAAAGAGATGGAGCTCGGTGCGATGTGGAATCCTGAAAATGAGCTCGGTGTTAACGCGATGCAGAATAGAAAAGATTACAAAATCGCGTATATCCAAAGCACGCAATTTGCAAATTATTTTGAATTGATTTTAGAATACAAAAAACAGCAAGTAAGTATGGTTCAGCAAACTCCTCAAGGCCCAATCCAAATGCCGCAAGAGCAGGTCGTCTTTCGGCCGGTAGGGCAAGGGTGGAAATAGTACATAGATTATGAAAAATTCTAACAAAAAAGCGCTTATTATTGATTCGTCTGGAATTCATCCGTGGCTTTTTGCTGTTAGCGAAAATGATATTTCGTTAGATAAGTTTGATGCCTTTCTAGGTGATTT
>Ga0315281_10007338_pt1 | contig 15539 bp, 36 predicted proteins | sample YL17G07_0_MG_FD_204540 | JGI IMG/M metagenome (GOLD analysis project Ga0315281, IMG submission 204540) | Sediment microbial communities from Yellowstone Lake, YNP, Wyoming, USA - YL17G07_0 | ecosystem: Environmental > Aquatic > Freshwater > Lake > Sediment | place: USA: Wyoming | collected...
AACTTTGTGAATGGGAAATAAATGGTCGCGACGATTCTGATTTTATGATGTCCATCTATAATGATGAGACTGATAAGATTGAAACCGTTTGCGTTGGCAGCACTCGTTATGCTGGCGGTTTTGATTATGGCAATTCCATTATGCCTACTGCCGAAGTGGTCGAGAAGGCTCGACTTGTTTTGGTGGAGTATATGTTTCAGGCATTGCGTTCTGCGGAACACCGTGATGTATTGACTCCCGATGATGTTGCTCTTGAAACTCGGGTCTCTTTGCTTGAGCCGCATAAGAATCAGACATTCAAGACTTCTCCTTGTGTGAAGTGTAATGGTAGTGGTTCTTGGGTCAATCCAAAGAATCCTTCTGATTCGCGAGAATGCTTTAGCTGTAACGGTTATGGTGAGCTTCAGGGTGAAAAGATCAAGGATGCCAATGGCAAGCTGGTCTGGGATAAGTTTCCCGCTGGATTGTCTGGCGTTGTAAAGTATTGCGGAGCATACGGAACCTTCTATCGCACTGGCTACAATCAGCCGGGTCGCGGTAATCGAACTGTCAAGTTCGTAACTGATGAGGGTAAAATGGTCAAAGCCCCTCTGTCTAAACTGCGTCTGGCTAAGGAGCCAATGACCGATGAGGTTCTTCGTCAGAGGGCTGAGAGCTTGTCGCATGGTCTGCACTTCGGAGCAATGCATCCGAGGTTTACGTGGTACGATAAGAACTATGCCGAGATGGCAGTTGCAAAAGGTATTCAGCAATGAATGTAGATGGAAGATTCTCAATTACATTTTGGACTTACACCAAGAATTGTGGAGATGGTTCTTGTGTAGTCTGCTTTTTCAATTCAGCGGAAGAGGCTGAGGATTATGCTGGTGACGATGATGAGCGTTACTGCGAAGATATTGAATCTCATACTCTTCAGCTTGATGAGAATCATAGGATTCTGAATCCTGATAAGAGACTTCGTCTCGACGGAAACTAAAATGTTTAGGAAAGCTCCTTACTCTCAAGTTTCAGAACAACTGGATAAGTTTTTCTTTCTTCCTTTTGCGGAGAATGAAACACCAGATGTTCGGGCTCAGGCGATTGAATCTTATCTCCATATCACTGGTTGGACTTGGGATGAAGTTTTGATTGCAATGGATAACGTTGGTAAGAACTAATGTCTAATAATATCTATGTGGTTGAGTTTCGTACTGGCGAATATGATGATACCACAATATCTCCAATGTTTGCTTTCTATCTTGAAGAAGATGCAAACAATCATGTTGGACGAATCAATGCGGAGTTGAAGGAGCAGAATCTTTTTTGGGACGCAACTTATGCCGGCAAGGCTATCAAGAGCGGCACTTTTCTTTATGAAGATGAAAAGTATAGCGTTGACTATACCGGGGCAGAAGCCAGCTATTACCCTCTTGTATTGAGGGGACTATGAAATGCGATTGTCCTGTTTGTAATGGTAAGGACTATAACGCTGCCGGCATTCAATTGGCAGAAAAAGAAATCATCCCATTCTTCAAACAAGAACTACTGAAACTTCGGTATCCAACGCATCCTTTTCCTTTGAAGTATAAAGGCTTGCTTGCATCTTGTTTTTGTTATAGTCAAGCATTATCTTATAACAGGGCGCATGGAATTGAAAACTCAGTTTACCATACTGAGAATAAATGGATGGTAAAGTTCGGCAATGAACTTTCTAAAAAGTTTGGTCTGCCAGTTCTTCACAAATCTGAATTGAAATCTGTCCCAAGACTTGTTTGTGAATTCAACATAGATCAAGATTGAAATGTTTTTCGATTTCTTTTTTAATTACTTCAGACCCGTATACCTTCCACCTCGTCCTGGCAAGACTTGTCGTGAATGTGGTAGAGAATATAAACATGTCGATGAAGCAAGAATGTGTGAAGATTGGGATCTAGTTTTAGGAACTAATAGAAGCTGAGTGGGTTCTTGCTGCTGCGATTGGGCATCCTCATCGTTGTGATACAACCTTTGAAGATATCTGTAAAGCTAGAACAAAAGAGAAGAGAGAAAGCTTTTCTTATTATTAAAAATAATAAACGTGCTTGCGTTGCGAAAAAACGCACTTTATGTTGTAGGCGGTCGAAACAATTATCGTTTCAATAGTCTATATATAGGTGCTTTTATGTCTAAAAATAAATTTCGGGTCGCCTTTGAAAATCTTCAAATTAAGATAATTCCTCTTCAATATGGAGATGATTCGGTAAACCATCCAAAGATTGTTAAAGGCAGTCTATCTTCACAAATCGTTTGTGCCTTTTGTGGAAAAGGTGATTATTGTCGTGGATGCGAAGATCCAAAAAAGAAACACAATGTTCAAAACAAGTATGTATTAGACCATAATCATCTTCACTGTAAGAAAGGTTGCAAAGTTTGTTTGCGCGGTTTAGTACATGATTTTTGTAACAAGGTAGCAATCCAAGCACTGGATAATCTTATTGCTTGTTCTAAATTAGATACAAGCGGTCAATTACATCAAACAATTGTTTCTTACTTGAATCTTGGAAGACCATAACAAAGAAGATAATATGGAAGAAATTTCATTCAAAGAAGCAATTGAAAGAACTCACTCTATTGCTGCTCTCTGGGTAGGAGATTGGCAAATCTTTTACATAGATGAAGAAAGTGGTCTTGTCTGGGTTGAACCAGAGAATGATTATTCTGATCTTCTTTGTTGGCTAGAAGATCGTTGGGTAACCGAAAAAAATGTGCCAGTCCAATTTAGATACAGGAGAGTAGGGAAATAAAAATGTTTAGATGTCAAGTGACAGGTAAGTTGTCGAAGCCGGGTGAGAAGTGTAACAAGATCATTGTGGAGCGTCGTGAGAAGCTTTACAAGCGTGATGGTGAAGTGGTTGCCCATGGTTGGGAAATTGCTAGAGAGATCAGCGTTACTGAAGAGGGTCTACGTCAGTACAATCTGAATAATCCCCATGTGATCGTTCACCCGGCAAGCTAATGAATCTAGATCAATTCCTTGCTCAGATGCAAGTCAAGCTGAAAGAGTTTGAAGATAACTGGCGTAAAGAAAACGCTAAACGTCCAGAGGAATATCCTATGGAGTTTGATTCTCAATTCGATTGGCAAGAGCAACTGAACTGTTGGTTGGGCTAATCAAATCTAGTTTGATGTAGGACACGGACCTACACTCCATTTACATCCCTGGCAAGTATATATGAAGGAACGCTAAACGTTCCGAAAGGTAAAGACAATGACTGAGAATGTTGAGAAGGTTCAGAATAAGAAGCGTCGTACCGTTGCGGAGCCGAAGGTTTCGGTTTCGCTGAAGCGACTTTGGACGGCTGAAGGTTCTAATGGCGAAAGCCTGAAGGTCTTTGCGAAGCGCCGCGCAAAGAGTGGCGATGCGCTTGCAAAGCGCTGGCTTGAGAATTGTGCTGGCAAGCATGACGCAAATCGTTCTGAAAAGAATGCGGGTCTTGCCAAGTTGATTGGTGAGACTGTCAAGCAGGCTCGCAAGAAGATCAAGAAGTAATCGGCAAGTGGGGATGAGACGTTAGACGGTTTCATCTGATAGGATGCGCGTTGACCGGGGCTGCCCTATCGGTTCTTTGGAGATTGAAATGAATAACAAGAAGATTGCGTTCATTGGCGAACAATGGAAGATTGTATTGGCTATCGAACTTCGAGAGAAAGAAAGTGTTTCTCCTCATCTGGACATTGATTTCAATTCCTGTATTCAATATACTGAATTGAGTATCTGCGGCACTCTCTATGAGAAGGTCAATCATCATTGGCGTGATGTTGGTGGTGGTCAGATTACTTCTGATCTGAAGAAGTATTTTGCTGATGACACTAAGGCGCAAGAGATTGCGGAAGTTTGGGATCGTTGGCATCTGAATGGAATGAAAGCTGGTTGCCGTGAGCAAGATGAGTTTGTGCGTAAGCACTTCGCTGATAAGCGATATGATTACACAAAGGCTTGTGATGCTTTGGAAGCCGTTGGATTGTATACAGTGAAGCGTCCTGTACTTGAATACAAGTATGGTCATGCTTGGTTGGTTGAACGATTGCCTGATGCAATCATTACTCAAGTGGAGTCATGGTCGTGAGCGTTCTACTTTCCGAAAAGTATACATCGGACATTGATCCGACTGGCTACTACATGTCTGAGAAGCTGGACGGCATCCGAGCCATCTGGGATGGGGAGAACCTTGTTTCCCGAAACGGAAACATCTTTGGGGCTCCCCAATGGTTCAAAGATATTCTTCCTTCCAATAAGTTGGACGGCGAACTTTTCCTTGGTCGAAAGCGTTTCGAGCAAACGTCTTCCATCATCCGTTCTGGATCAATGGATAAAGGATGGAAGAACATTTCTTTCATGACTTTTGATATCCCGGACCCTAAAGCCGGAAAGGTTGAAGCCCGTTGGGCGAAGCTTCAATCCATTGTAAATGGAGTAAATCATCCTCAACTGCAATTCTTGCAGCAAATCAAATGTACTGGATTCAATCAGCTAATGCATCTTTTGGATGCTGTAATTGAATTGGGCGCAGAGGGTCTGATGCTTAGGAAACCCGGAAGTACCTATGAGGGTAAGAAGTCCAGCACTCTCTTGAAACTCAAAAGATTCTTGGATGCTGAAGCTGTTGTGATTGGTTATACCACATTGATTAGCGCGGGCGTTCCAGTGCCCGGCGCCATGGGCGCGCTTGAATGCGTATTGCCCAATGGCATTGACTTCAAGGTTGGTACTGGCTTCTCTGACATTCAGCGAAAGAATCCGCCGAAGATTGGTTCAACGATTACTTTCAAGTATCAAGAGCTTAGCGCTATTGGGAAGCCAAGGTTTCCGGTGTACGTTGGCGTACGTGACTATGAGTGAAGAAAAACTTACTCTCTTCAAAAGAGAGCAACTAACTAAACTTCTATTGGAAATTAATCCAGAGCTTGTTATTTTTGAACGCGCAACTTATCAAAGTTGTCCCAATTATAATGGTGGTTTTATTTCTTTAGAAGATTTATTTGATTTGCTTTCTGATGAAAACAACTCTCAAAAATTAACAATTTATATCAGTAAGATACTTCCTCTTATTGTTTTCTCTTGAAAAAGGATAAATTCAAATGCGTGCATGTTGTTCTGCGACCATCAGCTTCGGTCTTGTTTCTATTCCCACGAAGGCGTATCTGACCGCAAGTGCAGAGACGTTCTCTTTCAATATGATTACCCCCAAGGGCAATCGTGTGAAGCAGCAGTTGGTTGATTCGGTCACTGGCGATGTGGTTGATCGGAAGGATACGAACAAGGGTTTTGAGCATGAGAAGGATTCATACCTTATCTTCAAGGAGGAGGAGCTGAAGGCTCTTGAGGGAGATAGGTCTGACCTGATTGATGTTCTCCAGTTCGTTAGTGGGTTGGCAATCAAGCCTGAGCAGGTTGAGCGTTCTCTGTATCTTTCTCCCGAGAAGAATGCAGATAGGTCCTACAAGCTTCTTCTCCAGGCAATGAGGAAGACTGGCAAGGTTGCTATCTGTAAATGGTATACTCGTGGTAAGGACCATCTTGTGGCACTTCAGCCTGTTGGCGATACGCTGATGCTGCATCAGCTTTACTATGCCGATGAGGTTCGCTCTTTTCAGGTTCCTATCAATAAGAATAGCGACCCGACCGACAAGGAGATTGAGCTTGGCGAGAAGCTTATTGCAATGTTGTCCGTTGATACGTTTGACCATTCCAGTCATGTAGATCAGTACGGCGAGCGTTTCAAGGCTGCTGTTGTGCGTAAGCAAGCGGGTGAGACTGTTACTGTTATGGCGCAGCTTCCTGCCGCCAGCGGAGCTTTGGACCTTGCAGCGTTGCTGATGGGTTCTATGAATGCTGTCCCTGTTCCTGTACTGGCAAAGTAATGTTGCAAGATAAGCCGCCTACTGCACGGGAGCAAGTGCTGATTGCCGTAGCTATTGCTACATTGGCGTCTCTAACTACCCAGCTAATTGGTTGGGGCGTTCACGAACTCCAACTTAAGTTTGGCAGTAAACCTGAAGTAAAGCCCGAAGAGAAAAAATGAAAATCGAATTGAAGAACGTCTCTTACAATAAGAAGCTTTCACAGGAAACTTCGGCATATGCCGCTGACATTTGGCTTAATGGAGTCAAGCGTGGTTCGGTGCAGAATGCTGGTCATGGCGGTCCTGATATGTTTTATCCGCATACTCTCGGAAACGAGATTGAAACTTATGCAAAAACTCTTCCACCTGTTGAGTTTCATGGCTCCTCTCTTGAGCAGAATGCAGATATGGTTCTTGGAGAGATTCTCAATACATACTTGGCGGCTAAGGATTTGCAGCGCATTCTAAAGACGAAGACACTTTTTACTGTTGCTAGCGGTAAAATGTATACAATCAAGGGATTGGCTGAGCCAGCAGATGCGGTTCTCATTCTGAACAAAATGCCTTTTGATGAAGCTCTCAAGCTTTATAGAGGTAAATAAAATGAAGTACCGTGAAGCTAAGAAGCTTCATCGTAATGATCAAGTTACCATGAAGCGAATGCAATTGCCTCTGCGGGTCATTGCGGTTCAATGGGATAGTAAGATTGTTACCCTTGAATGTGTTGATGAATTCAATTGTCGCATTGAACTAACTCATTTGGAAGTTCAATGAGAACAAGAGACCTTATTAGGCAGTTGAATAAAACCAAGAAAGACCTGGCTAAATTCAGTTTAGAGACTCCTGATAAGGAAATTTTCATTACAGTTCATTGTATCTGCAATGATACAATTGGAAAATTGAATGCTGCAATAAAGGATATTAAGTATTTCCTAAAGGATGCCAGGAAAGAAGAGAAGAAAAATGGCTGAAACCTATCATCTACATAGCTGGTCAGTATGCTCAACTGGAGACTTGTGGCAAGCCCCAGAGCTTCATTCTAAACGCCTGTCTGGTAGACGTTGTGAAGATGATCAAATGATTATTACTTCTTCTATTGCATCTGTGGATGGCAGAAGAGTCACAACTGCATCTGGCAATGTTTATGTTCTTGAGGATATTAATCCTGAGTTTCTCTCTTGGATGCAAGAGAACAGTATGGAATACGATCCAGAGAATCCAATTAAGGTTCGGGAGGTATGATATTAATACTAATTCTAGTAGTTCTCACCATTTCTCTATGGTGTTCCTACCTAACATTCTCTACGTTAGAAGCAATACATGAGCTAAGAGAATGTGCCAGAAAGAATACTTCTGGCGGGTACTACCAGAAATGGACTGTTGGAATGCATTTGGCGGCAAGGTATCTTCGCAAACGTTGTGAGATCAATGTTGACAACCTGCACCAAGGTGGCTATAGTGTTTTTCCATATTGTCGGAAAACAACGCTCCGTTTGCCGGGCGATAGTTATAAAGAGTTATAGAATCTTCTCATTCAGGCGATTACAGAACCCGGAACTTCAACCCGGTATCAAATGAATGGGGCTAAGGGATCGGATGATAATGTCATATTTGATGGGGTTGCTCCCAAAAATGTGATGGCGAATCAAGAGGCAATAGCCTCTTGATAGAGTAGCAAACGGCTAAAGGTATCAGTATCTCCCGCTTTAGAATCGGGGAATGGATAAGTATAAATCCTATCAAGCTCGTGTCCCTTACGCGCTATGTTTTGATGTAGGTGAACATGCCACGTCCATTTACGGACGTGGAAAGCATAAGAAAGGAAACACAATGGGAGCAACGACTTTTTCTAATACGGCGTTCGGCAAGAATGCCGAAGAAGCTTTTATTACACTTATTCAAGATGCCAGGCATGAGAATGGTCATGGCGGATATACTGGAACCATTGCGGAGAAACATGATTATGTAATCATTGTTCCCGAAGTTTTTGATTCGAGAGCTGCTGCCGAAACTTATGCAGATAAGCTGATGGAGGAGGATGATCCTCGTATTAGTGATAAGTGGGGACCAGCTGGCTGTCTAAAGTATAAGAGCGGCGATAAAACTAACTATCTATTTTTTGGATGGGCTTCGGAATAAAATGGGAATCTATACACTTTCATATGAGTCTAATGCGGAAGCTCCTGATGGAACTGCCTATAATGATCTTCCTTTCAATTGGAAAGGAATGACAGAGGACGAATTCGCCAAGAGTGGATTCATTACTGGTGGATGGTCTCGCGTCGAGTTTCGTCAGATGTATCCTAAGACCTTTGAAGGGAAGAGGGATAATACTGCGAAGATGATTGAGGCTCGTCTGTTCTGGATGAACGATGATACTGGCGTTGCAATTGTCTCTGACTATTGGAAGGGCAAGGTTGCTTACTATAAGTTTGGATGCCTTCATTCCATGAAGCACGAGAAGTTTTCAGTGGATGGACCGAATGTCTGCGTCAATTGTAAGGGGGATATCTCTGCCCCCTGGATGAAGCTTGTTTCAGAAGATTCTGGTTGGAACATGAATGAGCAGAGCAGTCGTCCTAATCGTGGCATTCGTGACTATGATAGGACGATCAAGTTCAATCGTGAGCTTTCAACCGAAGAACTGAATGCTACCATCTCTTTTCTGAAGAAGGTGGATTGTCCTGGTTGGACTGGTGTAACCAATCGCAGGACAGGTCTTAGCTATCTGTTCAGCACTACTTACGATTCATCTGACTAATGGAAACTATCTTCAAGCCCGTTAGAAATCCTGATAAAAGGCATTGTACTTTTTGTCGTAAGTCTGGGGCGACTCGTTGGGATGGCGGTGTTCAGTATCATACCATCAGAGATGGAAACCTGATTCCGGTTCCAGGTCCGCAGTATTGCTGCACAGATTGTGATGTTAGACATAAATGGTTTGATCTCTCAGAAGAAGATTATGAAACCAATGAATGATGAGCTTTCTGGAACTAAAAGAGAACGTCGTCGTCAAAGACGAGAAGCTGAGTTTGGTCCTGAAAGAAGTATAGTATCTACTACTAATGGGGCTCATACCCTATCATGTGGACATGTAGTAACTGTCAATCCAACTGAGCGCCCTCGACCTCACCCCTGCAAACACAGAAGGTGTTTAGATTGCAGGATTAAAATCCATATTTGCTTTATGAGAATAGAATGAAATTGATTCTTTGTCCGAAATGTAACGATTTATTTCGTCTAACGCATGAGTTTTGCAAGTGCGAATGCGGGGCAAGTGCGGGAAACTATACCGATAACTTGAATGCCGTGACCTATGGTAAGGCAATTCCTATTGGATTTTTGAATCATTCATTCGTTCAAGCGGTGTTGAATCAACCTGAATCTGGAATGGGTAAAGAGTTTACCGCTTTCGTTATTCCTAAGTCGTGTCCAACGATTACTCATTCTAAAAGAATGAAGCACGAGAAGATTGTTACACTCCTTCCGTTTCAGGGCGATGAGCCCGATGACAGTTTGAAGTGAATTTTTTCCAACGATGGTTACAGAGAACAAAAACTTTTCCTCCATTTAAGGATGACGGAATGTACACGCTAGTTGTTGTGGATATGCAGCCAAAGTTTGCAACTTCTCAGAAGCAATCTACTAAAGATCGCGTTCAAGAATTGATTCTGCAAGCCATTGAAGATGATGCTGGAATTGTTTTCTTGGAGTTTTTGGGCTATGATAAAACAGATTCCAAGCTGGTTGCTACTGTTGAAGGCTATAAGAAAGCCCACTTTCAGACCAAGCAGGAAAATGATGGCAGTTTTCAAGTGATTGAAATCATTAAGAAAAATAAGCTTCCTGCTAAAACTGTTAGAGTTTGTGGAGTCAATACCAATTATTGTGTTCGAGAGACCGTTCAAGGTCTTCTTGAGCGGGTTGAAGAGACTGGTATTGCTAGGAAGATTGAAGTTAGTAAGAGTGGTACCAACTGTAGCTGGGACCATCAAACTGGTCTTGATACTATGCAGAACTACTATAGTTGTGAACTGATTGATTAACGATTGAGATGAGCCTTAGCGGATTGTCAATTAGATAATCCTCTCATACATAGCCTGCGAAAGCTTTGATAGCGGGCGAACTACTACCCGAAATGTAGGTGCGGGTCGTACCCCCATTTACTTCCGGGGCAAGCATAAGTGAAGCGAACGAAGAGAGATTCGTTCAGTGTAGCCTCTCTAGGAGATTCAAACGATGCATTCACACGCTGTAACTGAAGTTTCGTATGACGATTATCGCTGCGCGAATGGTAGCAATAATTGCGCCGGCAAGGATGCCATTGACGAAGAGGGCGATAAGTATTATCGTTGTCGAGACTGCTATAAGGACATTCGACGCATTGCAAGCCAGAATGGTGTCGCAAATCCTTTCTATGTTGTAGTCTATAATGTTAGCCGTAATTATGGCGGACCCGAAGAGGGCGGCTGGTATTATGATTGGACTTCTATTCTTGAAGTGCGCAAAGTTTGGAATTGGAAAAGTGCACTGAAAACGGTGCGTGAGCTTAAGGAGGACTATCCTGAGCCCCGTTATAATCGTTTCTCGGTCCTTGGTAATGAGGGAGATTACTTCATCGGTATGTATTATGATACCGATCAGTTCCCTCGTGAGAGTACCGAAAGACCAAGGTATGAATGAAATCCTCTATACTGGAGGATATCAAACGTTTGGCTAAAGAACAAGATTGGTGCTTTGAGCGTACCAAGAATAATCACTGGAAGTTCTTTAGCCCTGATGGAAAACATATCATAGTGATTAGCGGTACGCCGTCTGATTGGCGGGCTCAAAAGAAAGCATATGCCGACTTTAGAAAAGCCGGGATGACTATCAAAGGAAAATAAAAATGCCCTGTCGTTGTGATGATTATGAGCCTGGTAATGTAAGTCAATCATATAATGCTCAGTTGCTTCATGAGCATAACTTGCGTTGTAAATCCCAATCCTTGGCTCATAAGTTGGGTCGCCTTCTTGAAAAGAATAGCATTACGATTCCTTCTTCTATCAAGAAGACTCTTGATGAGGCGAGGACATTGCTTGCTCAACATAAGCGTGATGAGCTTAAGACTGACAATCAGAAGGTTGCTGATGAGATTGGCGCTCTGCGATCTCATATCAATAAGATTGAGGCTCTTGGTGGAATTGTTCCTGATTCAATGTCAAAGAAACTGAAGGATAAGCAAGCGGAATATAAGCTTGCAGTTAGCGTATCTGACGCGGATTTGCTGGGAGACTAAGATGCCATTCCATATATGTATGGATGAAATTCTTTTGTTCTTCGCAATGTTTCCTTTCATTGGTGCCGCCTTCTATCGGCTCCATGCGTGGTATCATAAGAAGTTCAAGCATAAAGATCATAAATGAATCTAATTGATATTATCTTAATTCTTGGTTTTGGTATATCTGTATTCTATATAATTGTAACCCTTCCTTGGAATGACCAAACGGGACGTACCATTGAATCAATTACAAATTCGGGATCTCCATATAGGGAGCCTGCCGAGGTTGAATCCTATCAGCCGGATTATCCGGTTAGGTTTGACCGACCCTTCAAAAAGAAAAGAGAGCCTATCGTGTTGCCTAAATCTCTAACTGTATTCCTGCTTCTGGTTCCAGCCATGCTTACTGATATTGGTTTGGGATTCGCCTATGACTCTTCATCTATTGGTGTTGGAGCTAAATGGGGAATGTTGGCGGCGGGTGTTCTGACGAACTTCTATTTCATTGCCTCTGCTATTGCAAAGGCAGATGCTTAGTATCTAAGCCCTTATCGTCTAGCGGCTAGGACTGCGGACCTTCAACCCGCAAACGAGAGTTCAATTCTCTCTAAGGGCACTGTAACAAAACTTGCAAAGGTAAAACGAATGTTTCTCACAATTAAGTCTAAGAACCGGAAGATTGGCGATATCGCCGCTACTTACTTGCCTATCAAGCAAACCTGTCCCAGCTCTTGTGTCCTGAAGGATAACGGCTGTTATGCTCAGGTTGGCTATGTTGGTATGTGGATGATGAAGCTTGAAGCCAAGATGGCGGGGGTAAGTGCGTATGATCTTATCCGAAAAGAAGCTCGTGAGGTGGCGGCTTACGGTCCCCGTGCCAAGGGAAAACCTCTGAGGCTTCATGTCTCTGGCGACGCGCGAACAACCGCAAGCGTTAGCCTTCTGGCTGCTGCCGAGAAGAAATGGGATGGCAAGGTCTATACCTATTCGCACGCATGGCGTGATGTGCCTCGCAAGGCTTGGGGGAATATTTCTATCCTTGCTTCTTGTGAATCAACTGGCGAAGCTAAGGAAGCTTTGAAGCGTGGTTATGCCCCTGCTTTGACGATTGCTTTCCATCCTGGCGAGAAAGCTTATATGCAGGATGGATTGAAGATCATTCCCTGTCCTCAGCAGACTCGTGGAGTTACATGTGAGAAGTGTCGTCTATGCATGGATGATACCATGTTGCGCAAGCAGAATGCCGTGATTAGTTTTGCTGTTCATGGCGTTCGTAAGAAGCGAGCACTGACTGTCATTCAATGAAAAAGGTTTATAAAGTTTATAAGAATCAGTGCACGGACACGTTTCTTAAACTTGAAGCCGGTCCATTGAATGCTTTTGTTTTGAAGAAAATTCCATATGACATTCTATGTGGGAAACATAGTGGATTTCCTGATTGTTGCATTAAATTCTTCATCACGAAATGGACCTGGCTTTGGGGCTGTGAACCTTCTAAATTTAGAAAAGCTTATTCTAAGCGCCTTAAAATGTCTGAAGCGGGATATGTTCCTTGCCCCAAATGTTTAAAGGCAAAGAAATTTGTTGATGTTCAACCTTGCCCAAAAACCTGTAAACTAAGATGTTTTGTTTGGGGCAAAGATTGGTGGAAGAAATGAAAAAGTTTTGCGCGCTTTGTTTTGGACAAAAGATTCAGAGACCTATCTTCCATTATTCTAATGGTTCCGCCTGCGTCAATCACAACAAAGAATTTCTACACATGCATTCGCGCGTGGGCAAGTTAGAGAAGAGAACGATTGACATCATCAAAAAGAATGGTAAAATTGTTCTCAAGAAGGGCGATTGGTATCTAAGCTGTTGGTGTAATATTGCGGCAGGACCCGATAATGCAAACTGGTCTGACAAGAAGAATGCCATGGAAATCTTTAGTTTGCTTTGGGCATTCACTATTGCCCCGCTTTATAAGGCAAAAGTTGTGGTCATTTACCCTAAGTCAAAATGAATCTACCTAATCATTGGGAGGAATTGCCTGCCGAGACCAAATCTTATGATGACGGCAGAAATTATGATAAGCCGATGTATATCAGAAAAGACGGATATGCAAGGATTTATCATAATGAAATTCATGATGCTTATGATAAGCATCATGAATTTGCTATCGTTTGGGGTGATGGAGATGGCGATAATGGTGGCGCTTCATTAGAAGCTGCTATCGAAATTGCCGATCTTCATATCGAAACGTATAAAGAAAATTTTATTGGTCTAACCTGGAAAGATGTATTCTAATGCGAGAAGGTAGAGATAATGGTCTCTTGATCATTGAGAAGGAAATTGTTGGCATTAATCTTGGTGCCGATCATGTTGCCGAACATGAGTGGGGTATCAAAGGTATTCGTTCCAAACTTGGAATTGATACGACCAAGCTGGGTCTTGAGCAGCGTAAAATCTCAAAGAGTCATTCCAATCTTCATTGGGTTGAGAGCCATCAGCTTAATAAAAAAGATACAAAGGATAAGAGTCGTTGGACTGGCATCTATTTCGGTACCATTTATGAGGGTGAGGCGCCCTATATTAGTGCATCTTCATATGGAAGAGACTTTCTCTCTCTATGGGATGAGAATGGATTCTGTGCAATCTCTTCTGATCCAATCAAGATTGCTCAGTTGAAGATTGCTTATGAAGCATTTGCCAGCAATGATATTGCTATTTGGCTTGGTGGTGGTGGACCATTTCAGAATGCCGGGCTGTGTGTTGCCATTGCCAGTAAGCTTCCAAAGGAGATTACGGATGGTTGGCAGCAGCATGATGTTGAACACAATCAGCTTATGGCTGATTTTCGTGCGACTGGTATCGAAGAGAAGCTTAAGAAGGCTGGCAAAGGTTACTATGCACTCTCTCCTCGACGAGAAGAGGATGGCTCGCTTATCTTTTGGTTGAATCCAATGGAGCAGAACACCTATAACTTTGGATGGTTTAAAATTCCTGAACTAGAAGCATGGGCTCGTAATGAGGGTCCGATCCTGCAATCGAATAAGCCGAAGAAGTAATAAGTATGAAACCTTTCAATTTTGCCGAGGCTTTTAAAGCTCACAGGGCTCGTCTTAAAAAGACCATACCTACTATGTATGATATGATTCATACAGAGCGGGAAGAAGTTATTGACATTTGTATTCATCTTATCGAGCATGAGAAGATACATCAGATGTCCTTTCATGTTCTAAAGAACAGAGCGCCTGGCAAACAGACGTTTAATATTGTTCATCCTGATTGGATTGAGTGGTCGAATAAGAATTCTAAGATGATGGATTTCATGAAGAATAATCCTGTGTCGAATAAGAATTCTAAGATGATGGATTTCATGAAGAATAATCCTGTGCCGACTGCGATTAACGATCATGTTTGCCCTCATTGCAAGAACGATCGTGTTAGTAGCATTGAGAAGTCTTGTTGGTTGTGCGGAGGTTCATTGTGATTTGTACTGATTGTAATAGTCGTCGTGTCCTTGAGCTTACCGCAAAGTGTTCTGACTGTTGTGGATATTCTATTGGCAATCTTTCTGGTGATGGTTATGTTCCACAAGGACTTGGTATTGGTGGCGGAGATTATGTAGAGTTCAATATCTGTCTTGATTGCGGTCAAGTTCAAGGTCAGTTTCCTCGTCCCAAATCTGACCTTGAACAAGATGCTTCTGACGAAGATATCGAAGAATTCTATAACAATTATTTTGAAGAAGGCGAACGAATTGGTTTTTCTCAAAATAGAGGAAATGTTAGAAGTCATCTTTATGATGTGAAGCAATCTGCTAAAGATATCTGTCAACGGTTTGGAACTTGGATTGAAGAATTTCTTAATGAAAATAATGGTTCGCCTTATGATAAGGAGACCGGAGTAAATGCTCCTTCAATAGAGAAATTTATTCAAATGTATAGAAACAATAATACTGATATCGACGGCTGAAGTGGGTCAAGGTAGGACACTCCATTTACGTCTCGGGGAAGTATAGACATGACGAACATCGAATCTGTTATCGAACGAATCAATAAGCTTCGGGCTCTTAGCAAGTCTGACAACGTGAATGAAGCGGCGTCTGCGGCAGCAGCGGCAAACAAGCTGATCGATCAGCATCGTCTTTCTGAGTCTGAACTTGAGAGAGAAGACTTTGAGAAGGAGATTATCATTAGAGATAATACGCCTCTCTATGAATGTGCTCGTATCACGCAGTGGAGAGCAACTCTTACTGGCGTTCTGGCTAAGCATTATAGCTGTGCTATCTATAATAGCACCGGGTTTCGCTTGAACCGATACACTTTGGTTGGTCGCAAATCGGACATTGATATTGTCCACTATATGTATGCCTGGCTCTCTTCCGAGATTGAACGGCTAAGTGCATCAGCCTCGAAAGGAAAGAACTTTGACCG
>Ga0315281_10007339_pt1 | contig 15539 bp, 15 predicted proteins | sample YL17G07_0_MG_FD_204540 | JGI IMG/M metagenome (GOLD analysis project Ga0315281, IMG submission 204540) | Sediment microbial communities from Yellowstone Lake, YNP, Wyoming, USA - YL17G07_0 | ecosystem: Environmental > Aquatic > Freshwater > Lake > Sediment | place: USA: Wyoming | collected...
CTTGACGGCACGCCCACGGACTGCGTGATGATCGCTGTTGAGGCCCTGCTGCCGGACAAGCCGGACTTCGTGCTCAGCGGCATCAATCACGGTCAGAACATGGGCGAGGACGTGCTGTACTCCGGCACGGTCGCCGCCGCGATGGAAGGGCTCGTGCTCGGCATCCCGTCGATCGCGATCTCATTCGCGGGCGGTGATCTCCGAGCGGATCTCTCGCAGCTCAAGCAGCAGGTCAGTGTGCTCACGCCGCTGCTGCGACACCTCACGTCGCTCAAGCCCTTTCCGGCGCAGACGCTGTTCAACGTCAACCTGCCGCCGCGGCCCAGCGATCAGATCAAGGGCGTGAAGCTCACGAGACTGGGACGGCGTTATTATCCCAACTCGCTCCAGAAAATGCAGGATCCGTGGGGACGCCAGGTCTACTGGATCGGCGGTGGCGAAATGGTGTGGAGTGGCGAGGACGACTCTGACTTCAAGGCGATCGAAGATGGGTACGTGTCGGTGACGCCGCTGCACCTGGACCTCACGAACTTCGACATCCTCCGCAGCGCGGAGACTTGGTGGCGCGAACCATAGAGCCGGAGTTCGCGGGCGCGCGCCGGCGCCTCGTGGAGACCATTCGCAGCAAAGGGATCAGCGATCTCGCCGTGCTGCACGCCTTCGAGGTGACGCCGCGGCATTCGTTCGTGCCCACCGGCTTGCGTCACCGCGCGTACGAGGACTCGCCATTGCCCATCGGCAGCGGTCAGACGATTTCGCAGCCGTCCCTTCACGCGAAGTATCTCGAACTGCTGCACCTCACCGGGAAGGAGAAAGTGCTGGAGATCGGCACAGGATCCGGATTCCAGACCGTGCTGTTGGCGCATCTGGTGGCGCAGGTGTTTTCCATCGAACGGATCGGAGCCGTGATGGAGCAGGCGAAGCAAAACATCGATCGCGCCGGCGTGCGCAACGTGTCGCTGCTGCTGGGCGACGGGACGGTGGGTTGGAGCGCGTATGCGAAGTACGACGCGATCCTGGTTGGAGCGGCGTCGCCCAGCGTGCCACAGCCGTTGATTGATCAGCTCGCCGAGGGCGGGCGGTTGCTCATCCCCCTCGGCGGCAAGGACGAACAGGAACTGGCAATGTTTACGCGGCAGGGCACTGCGCTTCACAAGGAAGCGATTGCGCCGGTGCGGTTCGTGCCGCTTCTCGGAACATACGGATGGAAAGACAGCGGGCAGTAGTCGAGCTGCACGTGCGCATCACCGGCACGGTGCAGGGCGTGGGCTTTCGCTGGTTTGTGCGGGAGCGGGCCCGCCGGCTGGGGCTCGCGGGCTGGGTGCGCAATATGGAAGACGGCAGCCTCGAGGTGGCGGCGTCCGGCGACGAGCAGCAGGTGGAGTTGTTGCGCGTGGAGCTCCAGCGTGGCCCAAGCGGCTCACGCGTGAAGGAAGTGGAGGACCTGGAGGGTCCGATGCAGGAGCCGCTCGCAGCGCCGTTCGAGATCGCCCGATAGATCTCTGTCATCCTGAGCGACGCGAAGGATCTTCGTGCTTGAGACTCGCCTGAAGGCCCTTATCCGCGACGTGCCCGACTTTCCCAAGCCGGGCATCATGTTCAAGGACATCACGCCGCTGTTGGGCGACGCGGCAGCGCTGCATGATGCCACGCAGGCGATGGCAGACGGTTTTCGCGGAGATCGTATCGACCGTGTGGTGGCCATCGAGAGCCGCGGCTTCATCCTCGGCGCATACGTTGCGCGGGAGCTGGGCATTGGGTTCGTGCCAGTGCGCAAGCCGAACAAGCTCCCGGCGAAAAAAACGAGCGTGGAATACGAGCTCGAGTACGGCACGGACCGGCTCGAGGTGCACACGGACGCGGTGGTGAAGGGCGCCCGCGTGCTGATCGTGGACGACGTGCTGGCCACCGGCGGGACCGCGCGCGCGGCGTGCGAGCTCATGGAACGCGTTGGCGCGGAGGTGGTGGGTCTGAGCTTTCTGCTGGTGCTGGACTTTCTCAAAGGCCGCGAACGGTTGCAGGGCAGGCGACTCGGCACCGTTTTGACCTACTAGCGCCCAACGGCAAGCAAACGGCAAACATCTCGATGGAAACCGCAGGGGTCATGTAGCTAAGTTTGATATCAATCCATCGATGCCCCTGTAGCTCAGGTGGATAGAGCAGCGGTTTCCTAAACCGTTGGCCGGGTGTTCGAGTCACCCCAGGGGTACTGGTTCGCTCCATTCCGGCCACCAATCACGCTTCAAACAGATTCCGAATGACGACGCCCGATACATCTGAAGACGCCGAATCGCTTGGTGAGTGGTTTCAGCGCAATAGCCGCGCGGTGAGCGTCGCCAGCGGTGTGGTGGCAATCGCAGCCGTTTCTATCTGGTTCTACATGCGGTCCGCCGAGATCAAGCGGCTGAACGCGGAACGGGGCCTGAGCCAGGCAAAACAGTCGTTGGCGGCAGGGAACAGTGCTCTCGCGGCGACGGACCTTCAAAAGGTGGTGGAGCGGTACGTTGGCACTCCGAGCGGCGCTGTGGCCGCCATGCTTCTGGCCCAGATCCGTTATGACCAGGGCAAGCTGGAAGACGGCCTGAAGGTGCTGGAGCCGTATCAGAACGCCCGGGCAGCCGGGGCGTTGCTGCCGGACGTGTGGTCGTTGGTCGGCGACGGCCAGATCTCGATGGGCAGGGCTGCTGAGGCTGCTGCGTCCTATCAGAAGGCGGCGGACGCAACCAACCTGGACGGATCCAAGGCCGTGATCATGGCCAAGGTAGGCCGAGCGCTCATGGCCGCCGGCAAGGACCAGGAAGCTCGGGCGATCTGGGAAAAGCTGGCCACCGATCCCGCGTACGCCGTGGTCAAGAACGAGGCGGCGATTCGCATCGGCGAACTGGCTGCCAAGCCGGCCAAGTAACTGTTCGGCCAAACCTGCCGGAAAATCCTGATCATGCTCAACCACGGGCGATGCGGCCTGTTGCTACTGCTGACTGCATGCTCGACGCCGACTGACTCGGGGAATCAGTCGCGCATCATCACGTTCGGAGACTCCAACACGGATGGCGGCTGGAAGGGCTCGGTCTTGGTGGCGAACGCATACGTGGATCCAGGAAGCGCGGCGACGGCCTCCGCACCCAATAACCCCTACACGCTGGCCGGAATGCTCGACGCACGAGGCATCCCAGCGGTGAATCATGGAATCAGTGGCACGCGATCGGGTAGGGGCCGTATAGCATCGGGAGCCCCCAACGCGCTCGAATCGATCGGCAGGGTCACGCGTTTTGAGGCGGAAGTGCTTGGCCTGGGCTATCCGTGGGACGGTGGCGGCTCGCGCCCGATTCCGCGCCTTCAGGCCTTCGAGCCGATGGCGTGCGATTTCGTCTACGTCTCGATCGGCACGAACGACGGGAGGGCTGTGAGCACCGTCGCCAACCTCCGGTGGATGATGGCGCGGTGGGTCGCCGCAGGACACTCGCCGCGACACTTCATCGTGACGACCCTGGCCCCGGCGCGCGTCGGGAATTGGCTGAGCACCGCGATCCCGAGAGCCAATCCTCAAATCCGCGAGGTTGCGTTCAAGGCCGACGTGAAGCTTGTCGACCTCGCGCGGTTCGCGTCGAACGACGACGGCCGGACATGGCGCAGCGAGTCGCTGCATGTCGGCGACGGCGTGCACTACGGGGAGGTCGTCCGCACGTGGATCGCGGATCGCGTCAGCGACTACGTGTTGAGCCAGGGCTGCCAGTAAGCAGCAGGACGCTGCCGGCGGTAGATCGCATTCCCAGCCATCCGCAGCCCACTCTGCGGCCTACAGTTCAAGTGCGTATAAGATGCGTTATGTAAACTAGAACCAGGGGCATTCTGTGGAGAACGTCAGGTACTCCACTCAGCCACCGTAAGTCGTTGTTTTGAAGCCGCTTCGGAAGTGGCCTCAGATTGACGCAGGCGGGTCCGGATGGCTCAAACGCCGCCAGCAACCTCGCCAAGTCTGCCCGAGTACACGATCCGGGCCTCGCCAGACAAGGACGGCGACGGCGTCGCGGGCGGGCCGGACAGACGCACCGCGAGCTCCCTGCCCGAGCGGGTCAGCATCCGGACCGGGCCGGGCCCGGCAAGGCCCCAGGCAGCGTTCAGGACGGCAATGGCTACCGCGCCCGTGCCGCATGCCAGAGTTTCGGCCTCGACGCCGCGTTCGTAGGTCCTGTACTGGAGCGTTCCGTCGGACGCCGGCTGCACGAAGTTGACGTTCGCGCCGGCCTTGAGCGACGCGTGGCGCCTCAGCGGCCGGCCGCGGCCAACGACGTCGACCGAGGCCAAGTCGTCTACCAAAACCACCAAATGCGGCACGCCGGCGATGGCGAAGCCCATTCGGCGCTCGCCAGCCTCGAGCGGCAGGCCCGCGTCGGGACGCCATTCGGTGACTGGCTTCAGGTCGATCTCCGGGCGTCCCTCGCGAAATCGGGCTCCGAGGATGCCGTAGTCCGTTTCGATGGCGAATTCGCCGTCTGAGACAATGCCGAGTTCTCTGGAGAGGCGCGCTGTGCACAGGGTCGCGTTGCCGCACAGGTCGGCCCGGGAGCCGTCGGCGTTGAGGTACACCAGCCGCACGGCGGCTTCACTGGATGGCTCGAGAAAGACGATCCCGTCTGCGCCGATCCCTGTGCCGCGGCTGCAGATGGCGGAAACAACCTCAGGTGTCGCGAGAGGTCCGGCGGGCTCCGTTCGAGCGTCGACAAAGACGAAGTCGTTTCCCGACCCGCTCATCTTGTAGAAGGCGCGCCCGAGCGGAATCATGCCTAGGCTCAGAGGCGACCGGTGATCGACCACCAGCGCAGGCGCCACACCATCCACACGGCCTCGCGGACGATGGCCTTTGACATTTTGCTGGCGCCCTCGGAGCGGTCCACGAAAATGATAGGGATTTCCACGATGCGAAAATTCTTTTTCCATGCCCGAAAGCTCATCTCGATCTGGAACGCGTACCCGTTGGACCGCACACGGTCGAGATCGATCGCAGTGAGCACGGAGCGCCGGTAGCACTTGAATCCGCCGGTCGCGTCGAAGACGGGCATGCCCGTGACCCAGCGCGCGTAGATGTTGGCGAAGTAGCTGAGGAGCAGCCGATTGATGGGCCAGTTCACGACGGACACCTTCCCGTCTGTATAGCGCGAGCCCAGCACGAGGTCTGCCGTTTGCACGACGTGCAGGAAGTTCGCCAAGTGGCCAGGGTCGTGCGAAAAATCGGCGTCCATCTCGAAGGTGAGATCGTAATTGCGCTCGATGGACCACTTGAAGCCCGCGATGTACGCCGTGCCCAGCCCCATTTTTCGCGGCCGGTGCAGGATGTGCACCCTCTGGTCGTTGGCAGCGAGCGCTTCGACGATGGCGCCCGTGCCGTCCGGTGAGCCGTCGTCGACCACGAGCACCTCGAGGCGATTGTCCTGGTCGAGAATGGTGACGATCATGCGCGCGATGTTCTCGCGCTCGTTGTACGTGGGGATGATGACGAGTGCGCGTTCAGCCATTGGCTACTCTGCCTCCGCGCGCACAGGCACCCGCCGCTCGGCCACGATTCCAAAGATCCACAATGCCAGCGCTGCGGCGAGCGCGAACAGCGTGATCACTTTTCCCTTCTGGTAGGCCGCACTCGTGAACTCGAGCTCGATCTTCCGCGCACCGGCAGTGAGTGGCACTCCAATCAGCGAATAGTCGGCTCGCTCCGCGCGGGCGTCGCGTCCGTCGACGCGCGCCGTCCATCCCGGATAGAAGTTCTCCGAGACGATCAGCATGTTGCCGTCCTGCGCGGGTGCTGAGAGTTCAACGGTGATTCGGCTGTGGGTCGGGCGGCGCACCTGGGCGGTGATGGCGGAAGGCGGCGGCAGCACGTTCTGGTTTCCGGCAGACGTGGTGGGCGACGCGGAATCGATAATGGCTACGGCCCGCTGAGCGACGGCGTTGAAGCGCGCATCCTGGACCGTTGCGAGGGCCGCATCATTTGGCGCCTTGAATGTTGCAGACGCCACCCATGCCGGCGGGTTGTCGCCCGGAAGGCGATACAAGTACACCATGGTTCCCGGTGCGTTTCGGGCCGGGCCCGCCACGAGCGACGCCGAACCGAACAGCTGCTGCACGTACGGATCGGAGGGCGGCGCGTTGGTGAGCACGTATTGGATGTTGAGCAGCGACCAGATGTGGGGTTTCGACAGCACAGGACTGAGATCGGAATCGATTCCGGCGAGGCGATCGTAATTCCCAAGCTCGTTGCCGTGGTAGCCCAGTACCTGCCGCACCTGATGCACCATGAGGCCGTCGCCGCTCAGCATCGGGTCGTGATACGCCACACCACCGCCCGGAAGTGCGATGGAGAGCACTCGCCCGCTGTCGCTGCGCGGCTTGAGGTAGTCGATGGTGGCGTCTCTGCCATACGCCTTCGACGCTGGCTCAGAAAAACGCCAATACTGGCGCTCCACGCTCCACAAGTCAGCCACAACAACCAGGAGAAGCGCGACCGCCGCCCTGCCCGCGCCGAGTTTTCGCTGCGCGATTCCCCAGCACAGCGTGAGCGTGACGATCGCGGCGAAGAACGCGCGCACTGCGCCCACGGTGATCGCGCCCGCGTTATCCTGCACGCGTTCGCTCCACGGCTGGCCATTCGACAGAACGGCATTTCCAACGATTGCCATTCCCAGGTTGGTGAACCCACCCGAGACAGCCAGCAACGTGACGCCCGCCGCCACGGCGCCCCAGATATAGATGAAGCGTCTCGGGATTCCCTGCGACGAAAGCGCGCGTTCGGCGCCGATCGCGGCAAAAATCGCGGTCGCGAACATCGAGATGAACATGATCGTGCTGGGGGCGCGGAAGTACTTGGTGCCCGGCACCAGAGCGTACACGATGCGGTAGAACGGCGTGAAGCCGCCAAAGGCCCACAGGAGCGAGATCACGAGCACGCCGAGCCAGAAGAACTTGAACTTGCGCGTGAAGGCGACGGCCTTCCCTGTGGCGCCGATGGCCGCTGTCGCGAGGATCAACACCGCCGCGCCGGCGTATTCGCTATGGAAGTGAATCCCGTTGCGTCCCCAGTACCTATCGAGAATGCCGCTGAACTCTGGCAGATACGCGTTGAGGGTTTCCTCGATGGGCATGGAATACGAGATCGCGTGCTCGTAGCCCTTGCCGCCCGCGCGCGGCGACCACGCGATGTACTCGAACAGCGAGGAGTACTGAATGGCGCCCATGAGGAAGCCGAGGCCAACGGCGCCCAGTGCGAACCCCAGCCGACGAACTGCGACGCCGCGGTCGAGCACGGTTGCGTTCCATTCGCCGAACGCGAGATACAAACCGAACGCGCCGGCGGTGAGCAGCATGTACTGGAGCAGCTGCGGGTGCGGGCTCAACACGGCCAGGCCGGTGGTGAGCGCGAGGGCGCCCCACGCCCACTTGCGGCCGTCGCGAATGCCACGGACGAGGAGCAGCAGCACCAGCGGCATGAGCGTGGCCACGAAGAGCTTGCCGTCGTGTCCTGGCGATACGAGACCGGCAATCGGGCCGCTCATCATGTACGCGGCGCCGCCAATGAGGCTGGGAAAAAACGTCAGTCCCAACGTTCGGCAAAATGAATAGGTAAAGAACCCCGCGAGCACGACGTGCAGCATGAAGCCCAGCGTCATGCCAACGTCCACCGGGAGCAGCATGCGGAGGAGCTGCGTTGGGTAGAACACGTCGCCCACGCCCATCGCCGCGATGTACGGCATGCCGCCGAAGATGTACGGATTCCAGAGCGGGATGCCGAGCCCGGCTTTGAGCGACTGGGCGGCAAAGTCACGAACCGGGAATCCGCCGATGTACTGGTCGCTGACGGGCGACACCAGAAATCCGCCGGTGAGTGCGGGATATCCCAGCGTGAGCACGCACAACACGTACACGAGCAACGCCCATGCCGCGGCGTAGCGCGGCTCCGCCGGAAGCTCGGACGAGGACGAAGTGTGGCTCATGGGCTGCGGGGAAACATATCAACCCCAGGGTGCAGGGTGCCGGGGTGCAGCGTGCAGGGTCAGGCGTGAGACCGGGCAGCGGACCGCAGGATCCCGGCGTATCGCGCTGCCGCGGCATCTGGTCCGAACTGCGACAGGGCGAATTGGCGCCCTTCCCGGCCAAGGCGCGCGCGGAGTTCCGCGTCGCCCAGCACGCGATCGAGCGCGGCGGCGAGTGCACGTGCGTCGCCCACAGGAACGAGCAGGCCCGTCTTCTCAGGCACCACGACGTCCGGCAGCCCGCCGGAATCGAACGCCACCACGGGCGTTTCACAGAGCAGCGACTCGACCGCGGTGAGGCCAAGGCCTTCGTTCACTGCGGGAATCACGTGGAGTGCAGCGGAACGGTACAGGTCGGCCAGCGCGCGCTGCGACACGAGCGGCAGCCAGTTGATTCGCCGAGCCACTCCCAGTTCCTCGGCCAGCTTTCGAATTGCGGTGTCGTCCACACGACCGGCGCCAACCACGTCGACGGTGGCCGCGCGTTTCATCAGCGGCAGCGCGCGCAACAGATGATGCAGGCCCTTCTGCTCGGTGAGCTTGCCGACGAACAGGATGCGATTGGCATCGCGCGCGCCGCCGGGAGTAAACAGATCCGGCACCACGGGCATGGGCGCCACGATCGGGCGCGAGAGCATGTCCATCGTCTCCGCCTCGCGGGCCAGCCAGCGCGACACGGTGGTGAGCGCTGCGGCGTTGCGCGACACTCGGCGAAAGAGCGCGGTTCCGCCCGGCACGGTGGCGGCCAGGCGAACGTCCGACCCGTGCATTGTGACTATATAAGGAAGGCCCGTGCGGGCGCGTACGGCACGCGCCACCAAGCCGCCGGGGAACCACCAGTGCGCATGCACCACATCCGCAGCCCATTCCTTCAATTCGCGGCTCACGGCGCGATAGCCCTGCGCCAGAAACCCCGCCATGGCGAGTTTGGCCTTCCATGAACCGCGCACCTGGGCGCCCATCGTGCCGGTGTAGGCCAGCGTTTCCATGTCCCTGGGCGCGTAGCGAAAGCGCGTGACGTGAATGCCATCGAACGTATCCTCGGCGGGTACGTCGGCCGCGGCCGGCGCGATGACGCGCACGTCGATCCCCTGCCCCGCGAGCGACACCGCCAGCCGGTGCACGAACGATCCCACCGGATCGCCGTCGAAGCGCGGATAGTTGTGCGTGAGAAAGAGCGCGCGCATCCGGGGCATCTGAGGCATCAGGCGGTCACATGTTCCACGCGTGCGCCGCTGGCGTTCTCGAGCACGAGCGCGGAGGCGCCGCCTGCGCTGAGCTTTACGGGGCCGGATTCGTGAGCGCTGCCGCGCACTGCCCGTCGCGTGCGGCGCCATTCCACGATGTCGCCGAGCGTGGCGGACCACGGCGAATGTTCCAGGAGCCCGTGCAGCAATCGCTCGAATGCCGCCGGCGCGCCGGGGAATCCCAGTGCGGGCACGAGGTTGGGGTGCCAGATGCCGGTCCAGAGACCGTCTACGTCGCGGCAGGCGCGCGCGATTGTGAGCGCGTCGTCGATCCAGACCGACGGGTCCTCAATGTGCTGGTACTTGCTCAGAGCGCGGTCCATCCACACGAACGGCGCTTCGTCGATCGGAACGACGCGTCCATCGCGTTCGCTCCATATGGGAATCACGTCGGCAACGCCGAGCCGAAAGCCGTTGCGCTCGGAGAAGCCGTAGGTGGAATCGTAGGTGAAGCCGGCTTGCGCCATGGCCGCGTGGGTGCGTCCGGGACGCATGCGGAGAAAATGCTGACGCACTCCATGGGAGATGCCGCCTGCGACGGTGGCGAGGCGGGCGCGCTGCTCCACGAAAACGTCCTGGTTCACGAACGACGCGAAGCTGCCGTGGAGGCCGATTTCATGGCCGCTGTTCCGTGCGGCCTCGAGGATCCGCCGCACCCGGGGCGACTCGGGCGCGTAGGTGATGTCGCCGTCGCGGATGGTGGACCACGTGGGCGTTCCCGCGATCGCGAACCAGGTGGAGCGGACACCGGCGCCCTTCTCCACGGCCAGCAATTGGTGAGCCGCGTGCCAGACAGGATCACCGGTGAGCGCGCCGAACATGCTGGTGGCGACGTTGGCGGCGCGTTTGAGATCCATGTTCTGCGCGAGCTGTGCGATGCGAAGCATGGAGTACGCCGGCCAGAGCGACACCACGTCCAAGTCGTGCGTGACGGCGATGGCCCAGCGCTTGCCGTGGGGCCACGGCGCGAGCAGCGCGAACCGCCGCCGACCCGCGGCGGCGATGGCGGCCTGGCGGAGGGCCACGGCCATTTGACCCACGACCGGTTCGCGTTCGGAATTGGCGCGCGCCAGCGCGTTCTCGGTCGGAGGCACTCGGCCGTAGCGGTCCTGTGCGTCGCTCTTTTGCTCCTGCACTGCGCCGGCGACGTCAGCCACGAGGGACAGGAGCGGCCGCTCCAGCTCCACGACGCCGTCGCGGGCGGCGACGCACCAGTGTTGCCCACGTGCCCCGGCGATCGTTGGCGCGGCGCCGCTGCCCACCAGGCGCAATTCGACGGCGTCGCCAGAATCAGTGGGCAGCAGACGCGACTGGTCCACGAGCGCGTCGAGCGCGAACTGTTCGGCGGCACTCAGCGGTGGAACGGGAGTTGTGAGGCGAAGCATGCTCGTGCGGAGGTTATACTTCAGCCCGATGATTCGCAAAAAGCGCCTCCCGATTGCGCACCTGGTGGTGTTCGGGTGGATGCCCTCCTTCCTCAAGGGTTGGGCGTATCGGGCGTTGCTCGGCTATCGGATTGGCAAAGGCGTGAAGTTCGCGTTCGGCGGCGTGGTGGTGGGCCGGAACGTGGAACTGGGCGACCACGTGGAGATCGGGCTCCTGGCCGTGGTGATCGGCCGGACCATCAAGATCGGGCGGCATTCGAGCGTGGGCACGATGAGCTATGTGTCGTGCGAACGGATCGAGATGGGCGAGGACGCCCGCATCCGCGAGCAGGTATACGTTGGCGGCCCCCAACTGCCGGAGTCTGCATTCATACTCGGCAGCCGCACGATCGTGCTCCAGATGGCGGTGATCAACGCCACGAAGCCGGTGACGATTGGCGACGACACGGGCATTGGCGGGCACTGTCTGATTTTCACGCACGGGGCGTGGCTCAACGTGCTGGACGGCTATCCGGTGAACTATGAGCCGGTGACGCTGGGCAGGAGCGTGTGGTTGCCGTGGCGCGTGTTCGTGATGCCGGGGTCGATGATTGGCGACGGGAGCGTGATCGGGGCCAACTCGCTCGTGAGCGGCAACATTCCAGCGAACAGTCTCGCGGTGGGCTCGCCGGCGAAGGTGATCAAGGGCGCGCCGGACTTTCCAAAAAGAGTCAGCGAGGACGAGCGCGGCCGACTCATTGATGAGATGCTCAGCGAGTTCGATCGCTACGTGGCGTATGAGGGCGCGTCGGCGGTTTCGGACGGTGGACATCGCACGTTCCGCACGCAGGATGGCGCATGGCGCTTGTTTGTGCGTCGTTCGGCTGGAGCGCTACCGCCGATGGTTGCCGGTGACACGATTCTCACGGACGTGGCACTCTCGGCGGACGAGCGCGCGGATCTCACGCGGCGCGGCGCCTACTGGCTGGATCTGCGTGGCAAGACGCGGAGCGAGCGCGGCGGCCCGCTCACGGAAGAACTCGCGTCGTTCATTTCGCGCTACGGGATTCGCCTGCCCCGCGTCTGATTCAGGGCACGGCTCTTGGCAGGTGGCGTTTGGCGGACGCGACGATCCGCTGGCACGCGTCCGCTGCAGCCCGACCTTCCAATGCCGTTGGCGGTGGAGGCGGCGCCCTGAAATCATCCGGGTAGCGCGACTCAATCGCGAACCTGCTCAGCAGGGTGCAGTCGCCATCAATGCCCGGCAGTGAGTAGCCGGCCGCGCGACATGCTGCCAAGACCGTTCCCAGATCGTGCGTGCGCTCAGGACGGCGCCACCGCTGGATCAGCAGCGTCTTCAGGTACTTCTCCGCGGCCTGCTGTGCATGAAAGCAGATGGCGTCCCAGGGCACGCGTTTTGCCGCGAGGTTGTTCTCGATGTCAAGCAAGTCCACGTCGGCGGCACGGATCCACCAGTCCAGTGAATCTGGAGCGGAAGGATTCTCCCGAACGATGGCGCGCTGCACGCCGTCGGTCTCCGGTCGCGTGTACAGCACCTTCCCTTCCCGAACAATCGTATACAGCAGGGTGCCCGGATCGTCTCGCATTCTCTCGACCCACGCTGTGCTGTAGACCTTCGGGTCAACGGACCACGCCTCGTGACGCCACAGCGACCGTATAGCCGCTTCGCGCCCCCGCGGATCCGGCTCAGCGTCGATCTCGACCATGAGGTCCACGTCGCTGTCAGGCCGCGCATCGCCGCGTGCGTGGCTGCCGAACAGCACCACTCGCCGAGGATGGGCGATCTCGACGATCGATTGAACAATGTCCTCGATGGGCGGAGCGGCAATCATGGTAGCTAAAGTAGCTCCGCGATTGAGCTCACGACCACCAATTCATTGCCCGCATTATCAAATCCAGCTAAAACGACGGCTTGATGATTGAGCGTGTCATTCTGAGCCATGGCCACGCCCTCCAATGTGCGTCAGCCGGTGGTTGAGCAAGATACGCCGCACTTGCGTCGGACCTGGTACCGGATCGCAACTCCACTCTCGGACCGATGCGCGCGATCCTGTTCGACGATGTGACAACTGCTGGCCTCCAACACTCGCGTGGCGTGGCACCATGAGTGGTCGACAGGCCACGTCCCGTGTCAACGTGATTCGCGTGGTTGCCCGGAGCTCGGTGACGGATCGGACAGACGTCACGCGTCAGTTTTTCAGGCTCGCGTACGGACACGACGCGAGCGGCACAACGATGGTGAAGCTGACCCCGGTGGTGCCGGCGCCGTAACGCAGAAAAACTCGACCAGGAATGCGACTCGACATCTACACTCCGCATCCGCCCACCGACACGCAGAGCCGCCGCAGCCAGGATGCATAGGCTATCGCGGCGGCGGTTTGCGCTCAAGCGGGAACGATCTCTCCCGCGACTGTGCGTTGTGTCCCCGTCTCTTCGCGGTATCATTGGCATATACACGTGACGGGAATGGTGGCGATGATCGACGGTCTCAAGTCAGTGCCAGTGGTTCCGGCTGCCGCCGTGGTGGCCAGCATGCTTTTGCTCGTGCTCTCGTGGAAGATTCTCAAGGGCGTGATCAAGATCGCGGTCATGCTCTTGCTGGTGGTCGCCGTCGTTGCCGCTGGGTTCTGGCTGTACACCGGCGGGCGGGCGTGAAGTTCGCACCGTTATGGCCGAATGACTGCGACAGGGGTCAGGTGATGTTCGCGAAGAGCATGCTGCAATGAGCACGAACGCCAGCGTGCGCATTGGCCTTCAGGGCGAACGGCGTGTAATCCGTTCAAATCACCACAGGTCATGTGGGTCCAACGCCATTAGGCAAAACAAAGCCCGGGGGTTGCTCGCTGCGAGTCCTCGGAATTATCGAGGTGGTCGCGATGCGGACCGCAGGGCAGCGATCACGCTCGGCACCAGTTCAACGCCCGTGAGCCACAGCCGTGAGGCAATGGTGATCACCGCCGCCTGCGCCTGTGTCGCGAGCCCCAACGCCGGGAGCACGGCGGCCATCGCCACTTCCCTGGCCCCGAGCCCGCCGGGCGCGAAGAGGGTGAGATAACCAAAGAGATACGACGCTGAGTACGCAGCGACGTACGCCGACATAGGGCCCCCAGCGCCGCCGAACAGCGAGTACACCAGCAGCCGGAACGCCACGCCGTACAGCACCCAGCTCACGGCGCAGCCGGCAAGCGCGATGCCCACGGACGACAACGGCACGTCCACGCTCAGCTGTTCGCGGCCAAAGCGCGACGCGATGCGATTCCATTGCTTGGCGATGAGCGGCGCCGCCGCCAGGCACGCGATCATCGCAACGGTGGCGATTGCCACACCCGCGACGCCGCCGGCGGTTTCCTGCACCGCACGGAGCGACGTGAGGATCACCACTGCGAAACCGGTAGCAACCTGCGCCACGGTCATCACCACGGCGGACGCGCCGGCGGCGGGCCCGGGCACGCCCTCCTTCCCGATCATGACCACCATCGCGGTGACCGTCCAGATCTTGCCCGGGATGTACTTGCCCAGGTTGGACGCGAACCACACGCGGGCGGCCGGCGCGAACGCGACACGAGCCCCGAGCGCTCCCAACACACGACGCCACGTTTCGATCAAGAGCAAATACGTGACAAACACGAGCGCCGACGCGGCGAGCATCCAGCCGATGTTGAAGTCGAACCGCAGCTCAGTCCTGGACGCGTCGGTCCACTGACGCCAGAGCTGCCTCGCGGCGAACGCGACGAGTGCGAGCGTGAGCACGACCTGGGCCACGCGCCCTCCCCAGCGGCGCACTGCGCTGGCGTTGCCCGTCACTTCTCGGTGTTGGTGCCCAACCCTTCGTCCAACCGGCGCCTGAGCTCGCGCATTTCCGCGCGCTGCCCTGCGACTTGTTCACCGAGGAAGCCGGCCGCGAAGAAGATGCTGCCAAGGATGAGGCTGGTTTGGATGATGGTCCACACCCAACGCACGCCAAAGCCGGTGGTGAACAGCGCGATGAGCGCCGAGAGGCCGGCGAGGGCGCCGATGGCGAACAGCCCAGCCCCCACCATGCCGAACGCGAGCAGCGGCTTTTGGCCGAATCGCAACTCGAACCACACGGACAGCATGTCGAGCACGCCAATGGGAATGCGGTGCCACGTGGCGAACTTGGATTTGCCGGCGTGCCGCGGATACAACGGCACCGGAACCTCTGCGATGGCGAACCCATGAGCAGCGGCGATCACCACCATGTAGCGATGCCAATCCGGCCGCACGGGCAACAAGTCCATCACTTCGCGCCGGTACGCCTTCACGGAATTCAAGTCGCGCACGCGCACGTTGAACAGGGCGCGACTCAAGCGGTTGTACACGCCCGACACGAACGCCTTGTTGTACTCGCCCTGCTTGTAGCCTGTCACCAGGTCCGCCTCGTCCTTCAGGATTGGCGCCACGAGCTGCGGGATGTTCTCCGGCTTGAACTGAAGATCGGCCGGATAAAACACGAGCACGTTGCCGTGTGCCATGAGATACCCGGTGCGCAGCGCGTCTGCGATGCCCCGCTGGCTGCGGTGCCGTGCCACGCGCAGGAACGGGTACTTGGCGGCCAGCTCGCGCAGGATGCGTTGGGTATCGTCGGTGGAGCCGTCGTCGATGACGATGACTTCGTAGCGCGTGCCCCGATCCGACGCGAACGCGGCCGCCGCCTGCTCCATGAACAACGCCAGGTTCTCGGCTTCGTCCTTGGCGGGCACGAGCACGGAGACCTGTACACGTTCTGTCACGGTCGCTCCGGTCATATGCGTTTCCTCATGCGCGCGGAGAGAACGCCGAGTTGGTCGCGGTATTTGGCGACGGTACGGCGCGCGATCTGGACGCCGTCCATTTTGAGAATGCTCACAATGGCTTGATCGGTGAGT
>Ga0315281_10007340_pt1 | contig 15538 bp, 11 predicted proteins | sample YL17G07_0_MG_FD_204540 | JGI IMG/M metagenome (GOLD analysis project Ga0315281, IMG submission 204540) | Sediment microbial communities from Yellowstone Lake, YNP, Wyoming, USA - YL17G07_0 | ecosystem: Environmental > Aquatic > Freshwater > Lake > Sediment | place: USA: Wyoming | collected...
CGCCTTCTGTGGGGAAACAGAATGACAGCGGCCGGGAAAGGCATGAGAGCCCGCTCAACTCCCATGTTGATGATAGCCGTACTGGCCGTTGCCTGTAGTCTCGGGGCGGTGCCAGCCAGTCGGGTGGCCTGCGGCATGTGTGAAGAACCGGATCGATTTGTCCGGCTGCAGGTTTCCACGAGGGATCGTCAAGCGGAGAGCACTCAACATTTTTCCCATCCCTTCCATTGGAGCGCTGAACAATGGAAGCCCATCCTACGCAGTATCCATGTCCGGAAACGTGGCCAGGGAGTTTTCTTTTTCCCAGCTCCGAACGAACCGACGCAGCAGGCCTTTACGCCGGCTGAGGTGGACTATCTCAGCGAAACCCTGACGCGAGCGTTTGCCCAGGCGCAGCCCTCGGAGGTGGTGGTCTTCGGGTTGACCAGCCCGAAGACACAAGCAATGACCGAAATCACGACGGGAGCCTGGTACGTGAAAGATGCGGAGTTGCATCTGATCTTGGGGAACTACCGTGAGGCCTTTACGATGTCGAGTATCCGTGAGCTGCTGTGGCAAGATCCGCTGCACATGATCGCCGGAGCCCTCTATGAATTTGTGCCTGGTCCACATCAGAGCCTGCCTCAAGAAGGCAACAGACTTGGGACGTTCCTGATCCCTGAGGCTCCACAATTAGCCCTCGCCTATCAACAGCTCTCCTTGGATGCTCCCCCGGTAGAGGGTGGCCAGGAGAAGGGATCGCCTCCTGCCACTTATCCAGACTCTTCTCTCGAAGGGAAACTGCAACGGCTCAAGCAGATTCACGACGGCGGGTTGATCACCGACAACGAATACGCAACGAAGAAGAAAGCCCTCCTCGATGGGTTTTAGCGACTGACCTCACGCAAGACAATCGCGTGACGTTGAGCAAAACCTGTGTGAGTTTTCTAGCCCGCATGATTCATGACGGTTCGTCGCGAAATCGCGCAGTCGCGTTGCGAGACAGGCACGCGGAGCCGTGAGACCCCGAGGCGTACTTGAACAGTACGTCGAGGGAGCGAGCGGCGAGCCTGCCTGCCGAAGGCTCGTCGTAGCAGCGAGTCCGCGATTGCAGCAGAAGTGTTCATGAATAATGCGGGTTAGCTCACGGGTTAGACTGTCCCACTCCATCGCCAATTGCGGATCTCCGGCATGTCTTCGCCATATTTGGCGATGTACTGTTTGTGCTCGAAGCGCTTGTCGCGGAGAGCCTGTTTGGCATAGTCCGCACGGGAGCCGTGCAGGGGGATCCGGTCGATGACGTCAGCGACCAGATGAAAGCGATCGAGATCGTTCATCACCACCATATCGAACGGGGTCGAGGTCGTCCCTTCTTCCTTGTACCCGCGCACATGCAGGTTCTTGTGGTTGGTCCGCCGGTAGGTCAGGCGATGAATCAACCAGGGGTAGCCGTGGAAGGCGAAGATGACCGGCTTGTCCGTTGTGAACAGCGCATCGAAGTCCTTGTCGGGCAATCCGTTCGGATGCTCATTAAGCGGTTGCAGCTTCATAAGATCCACGACGTTGACCACACGCACCTTGACGTCGGGCAGATAGGCGCGCAACAACGACACGGCCGCCAGTGTTTCCAGCGTGGGCACATCGCCGCAGCAGGCCATTACGACATCCGGCTCGCTGTTTCTATCGTTGCTCGCCCATTCCCAGATGCCGATGCCGGCGGCGCAATGTTTCAGCGCATCGTCCATGTCGAGCCACTGCGGCGCCTGTTGTTTGCCAGCAACAATGACGTTGACGTGGTTGCGGCTGCGCAGACAGTGGTCGGTGATGGACAAGAGCGTGTTGGCATCGGGCGGCAGATAGACCCGAATCACCTCGGCCTTCTTATTGACGACGTGGTCGATGAAGCCAGGATCTTGATGACTGAATCCATTGTGATCCTGCCGCCAGACGTGGGAGGACAAGAGGTAATTCAGCGAGGCGATCGGCCTCCGCCAGGGGATGTGGCCGCAGACCTTCAGCCACTTGGCATGCTGGTTGAACATCGAGTCGATGATGTGAATGAACGCCTCGTAGCAGGAGAAGAACCCGTGCCGGCCGGTCAAGAGATACCCTTCCAGCCAGCCCTGGCACTGATGCTCACTGAGCATCTCCATGACCCGGCCGTCCGGCGCGAGGTGGTCGTCGTAGGGATAGCGATCCGCCATCCAGGCGCGGTTGGTCACCTCCAACACATCCTGCCAGCGGTTTGAATTGTTCTCGTCCGGGCTAAAGAGGCGGAAATTCCGGCTCTCCATGTTCAGCTTCATTGTGTCCCGCAGGAATGTCCCCATGAGGCGGGTAGACTCGACATCAATGGCGCCTGGTTTCGTGACCTTGACGGCATAGTCGCGGAAATCTGGCAGGCGCAGGTCTCTGAGAAGGAGGCCGCCGTTGGCGTGGGGATTCGCACTCATGCGGCGCGCTCCCTTGGGCGCCAGTTCAGCCAATGCAGGATCGAATCCTCCCGTCTCGGTAAACAGCTCCTCAGGCTTGTAACTTTTCATCCACTGTTCGAGGATCTTGATATGCGCCGGTTTGTCCATGTCGCCCATGGGGACCTGGTGAGAGCGCCAGTAATCCTCGGTCCGCTTGCCGTCGACCTGCTTCGGGCCGGTCCAGCCTTTGGGCGTCCGGAGCACGATCATGGGCCAGAGCGGACGTTTCATGACGCCGTCCCGGCGCGCAGCCGCTTTGATACGCCGAATATCCCGGATAACAGCATCGAGCGTCGAGGCCATGAGCCGGTGCATTTTCAGGGGATCACGGCCTTCGACGAAGTAGGGGATGTAGCCGTAGCCGACCAATAGCGATTCCAGTTCGTCGTGACTGATACGGGCCAGGACCGTGGGGTTCGCAATCTTGTAGCCGTTCAGATGGAGGATGGGCAGGACGACGCCGTCGGTAACCGGATTGAGAAATTTATTGGAATGCCAACTCGTTGCGAGCGGGCCGGTTTCCGCTTCACCGTCACCGACCACGCAGGCCGCAATCAGGTCGGGATTGTCGAATACGGCCCCGTACGCATGCGAGAGTGAATACCCCAACTCGCCGCCTTCGTGGATGGAGCCAGGGGTTTCCGGCGCTACGTGACTGGGAATGCCGCCTGGGAAAGAAAACTGTTTGAACAGCCGTTTCATGCCCCGTTCGTCCCGCGAGACGGTCGGATAGACTTCGGTATACGTGCCTTCGAGATAGGCGTTCGCCACAATCCCAGGTCCGCCATGGCCGGGGCCGGCGATATAGATCATGTCGAGATCCCGTTCCTTGATGACACGGTTCAGATGCACATAGATGAAGTTCAACCCCGGCGTCGTGCCCCAGTGGCCGAGCAGCCGCGGCTTGATGTGAGCGCGCTTCAGCGGCTTCTTCAGTAAGGGATTGTCGTAGAGATAAATTTGTCCGACGGACAGATAATTGGCCGCCCGCCAATAGGCATCGATCAGGGCCAATTCTTTCTTTCCTATTGCAGACTTCATGGCTGTTACTCCATCTTGGCAGAGCCGTAAAAGATGAAAGGTGAAACGTAGTGCTGCCGGATGCCTTCCCTCCGAAACGTTTCACGTTTCACGAATTATTGGACGGCCTTTTCAGTACGCAGTCGCGCGTGGCGCGGGCGATCTCGACCTCTTCATCGACGCCCGCCACATAGCAGGCCAACGGTGCGTCTTCTTCGCTGATCTTCATCGCGTCGCCGGAGGCAATCTCCACTGCCGCTTCATTGCGCAGGGGATCGAGCCGAAGCCCGAACCAGTCCATGCCGTCGCAGATCCGCGCGCGGATGACCGCAGACCGCTCGCCGATGCCGCCGCCGAAGACGAGCGCATCAGCGCCTCCCAGCACGGCCAGGTATGCGCCGATGTACTTGCGCACGCGATAACAAAACACGTCCAACGCCAGCGCGGCGCGTGAATCCGGCTTGCCTTCGGCTGCCTTCAGGAGTTCGCGCATGTCGTGCGACACACCCGAAACCCCCAGAAGGCCCGAACGCTCATTCAAGAGACGTTCAACTTCATCAACCGACAAACCTTCCCTCCGAACAAGATGCCCGATCACTGCAGGGTCCACATCGCCCGATCTGGTCCCCATCACCAGACCTTCGAGCGGCGTGAACCCCATGGACGTATCGACCGATCGTCCCCGATCGATCGCCGTCGCGGAGCAGCCATTACCGAGTTGCAGAGTGATGAGCCTGAGTTGGGCGAGTGGGCGGTTGACTGCCGCGGCACAAATGCCGGCCAACGACGCATGGGCAATGCCATGAAATCCATAACGCTGGATGCCGTGTCTGCGCGCAAGATCGAGATCTATCGCATAGGTAGCTGCCCGTGGCGGGATCGAACGGTGGAACCCCGTATCGAACACGGCGACCATCGGGGTGTCAAATCCCAGCACAGCACGCGCGCCCTCGATCCCGGCGATCGATCCAGGATTGTGAAGTGGCGCGAATTCGGACAAACGATCGATTGCGGCCACGACGTCGTCGCTGATCACGACCGGCTCTCGAAATTGCTCGCCTCCATGCACAACCCGATGTCCCACCGCGTCAACACGGAAATCTCGTCCTTCACGCCGGCTCGACTCCTCCAGCATCTGCATCATGCACCGAACCGCCTCGGCATGGGTGGCGACCTCGCGTGTGATCTGTATAACCAGCTTCCCATCGCAACGGAATATCAGCCCGGCAGCAGGCCCAATTGCTTCGACTGATCCCTCATAACGGGTGCTCGATGACCAATTGTCTGCCGCGTCAGCACAGTCGTCGAACTCGACGACCTTGAACTTCAGGGAAGAGCTTCCGCTATTGATCGCCAGCACATTCATCGTCGTCTCAAAACTTTCATCAGTTCCATAAGAAGGAATGGCAGAAGGCCCATAGCTCCTATCAACACCCAATCTTCGATCGGCAAAGGGACGACCTTGAAGATCTGCGCGGCTGCGGGGACGGTAAGAACGGCAACCTGAACCCCGAGAGAAAGCGAACAGGCCAAGAGGAGAGGACGATTGGTCCACAGACCGACTTGGAACAAAGACAATCGTTCGCTTCGGCAGTTGAACGCATGCACCAATTGCACGATGACCATCACGGTAAATGCAACGGTCCTCGCTTGCTCGACCTCTTGATGGAGACCGTACAGGCTATAGGCGAATATCCCCAACACGATCGCGCTCAACATAACCCCTTGCGCCCCGATAGCCAAGAGTGTGCCGCCATCCAACAACCGAGCCTCCGGCCGGCGGGGCGGTTGCTTCATCAAATCTGGCGACTTGGGATCCACGGCCAAAGCCAAGGCCGGAAATCCGTCCGTCACGAGATTCATCCACAGAATTTGAATCGGCAACAGGGGCAACGGAAGCCCGATCAACGTCGCAAACAACATCACCAACACCTCGCTGACATTGCACGACAGGAGAAAATAGATGGTCTTGCGGATGTTGTCGAAGATCCCGCGACCCTCCTCCACCGCCGCGGCGATCGAGGCGAAATTGTCGTCCGTCACCACCATATCGGCGGCTTCTTTCGTCACATCGGTTCCGGTCACCCCCATGGCCACACCGATGTCCGCCGCTTTGACTGCGGGCGCATCGTTCACGCCGTCGCCCGTCATGGCCACAATGGCGCCCCTCGCCTGCCAGGCTTTGACGATGCGCAACTTGTGCTCCGCGGAGACCCTCGCATAGACCGCCACCTGCTCCACCTTCCCGGCCAACTCATCGTCGGACAGTCGATCGAGTTCCGTCCCGGACAACGACTGGATCGGTTCCTTCACCCCGCTTAGTTCTTCTGCAATCGCGGTAGCCGTATCCTTGTGATCTCCCGTAATCATCACCGTTCGAATGCCGGCATCGTGACAGGCCTGAACGGCAGCTTTCGCCTCAGGCCGCAGGGGATCTTTCATTGCCGCAAGTCCGAGAAAAACCAGCTGGTCCTCCAACGCTTGCGCCAGATAGGCATCGGGCTCCCGATCCAATCGCCGCCGAGCCATCCCCAGCACGCGCAACGCCTGATGTGCGAACGATGCATTCGCATCAAGGATGGCCACGCGAATCGATTCCGTGAGGGGTTCAGTCGTGCCATCGATGGCCAGCCGATGTGTACAGTGCTGTAACAACACATCTGGCGCGCCCTTGACATACGCGACCGGGCCATCCGATGTCCGCCTCACGATCGTCATCATCTTGCGCTCCGGATCGAATGGCACCTCTCCAAGAAAATGATAGGCCGGCTCGAATGTCCCCATCGTGAGCCCCGCTTTCGCCGCGACAACCAGGAGGGCGCCTTCCGTCGGATCGCCGACCACCTGCCACGTTCCATTTTCCTTTCGTAACGTCGCACCGTTACACAGTACAGCGACAGTCAGTAGTTCGCGCAAGGCAACGGGAAGAGGTGAAAAGTGAGAGGTGAAAGGTGAGAGGTTTTTCAAGGACGAATACGTTTCACGTTTCACGTCTGACGTTTCACGGATTTCGCCGACCGGCTCATACCCTTCGCCCATGACTTCGAACACCCGGTCTCCGGCGAACAATTTCGTCACTGTCATTTCATTCTTGGTGAGCGTGCCGGTCTTGTCGGAGCAGATGACCGTGGCGGATCCAAGCGTTTCGACCGCGGGTAGCTTGCGAATCAGCGCATGGCGCTTCACCATGCGAGTGACCCCCAAGGCCAGGGTGATGGTCACGACCGCGGGCAATCCTTCCGGAACCGCGGCCACGGCGAGACTCACCGCCGTCAGCAGCATCAAGACAGCTGGCTCGCCGCGCAGATAGCCCAGCAGGAACACGACGGTCACAACCGCCAGAGCCAGCCACAACAGTGTATAGCCGAATTGTTCGAGCCGACGCTGCAAGGGAGTTTCCTCCCGCTCGGCCTCCGTGGCGTTTTGAATCATCGCGGCGATCCGACCTAGTTCGGTGCGCAAGGCGGTCGCCACAACAAGTGCCCGTGCTTTGCCGGATACTGCGACGGTGCCCATAAAGCCCATGTTCGTCCGCTCGGCCAGCGGTACGTCGGCTCCGGCAATGACGCCCTCGTTCTTTCGAACCGGCGTCGATTCGCCGGTCAGCGAGGCCTCCTGCGTTTGAAAGTTCGTCGTGTAGATCAGTCGGGCATCGGCAGGGATACGGTCGCCCGCTTCGAGGACGATCAGATCGCCGGCTACTAATTCCCGCGCGGGAATTGACCGGAGGACACCGTCACGGAATACCCGGGCCGTCGCCACCGACATGTGTCGCAACGCCGCCAAGGATCGCTCAGCCCGGAATTCCTGGATGAATCCAAGAACTCCGTTGAGCAACACGATGGCGAGGATGGCTGCTGCATCGAGCCAGTCTTCCAAGAGACCGGAGATGACCGATGCTCCGATCAGCACCCAGACAATGACGCTCGTGAACTGGGAGAGAAAAAGTCTTAGCAGCGAAGGAGGTTGAGCTTCGGGCAGTTCGTTGGGACCCTGTGCTGCAAGACGGCCCCGAGCATCCTCGCCGGACAGGCCTCGCTCCGGATGAACGTTCAGTCTTCCAGCACAAAGCTCGGACGACATCGTATACCATGGCACCACCGGTGCCTGCGGTTCGTACTCGGTGGTGGATGGTACGGTCTTCATTGATACAGCAACTAGCATCCGAGGCAGTACCAGACAACGATCAAGAAGCTGTCTGGTTCAATCGACAGATATTGTGACCCCAGTGGCACACGCTACCACACCCAACTGCATGTGCTGACTCTATCGGCCGACCGCCTCGGTTAGGGCTTGTGCTGCTGTTTGTGTTCTTGCTTCCGCTCATGCTTCATATCTTTCTCCGGCTTCTCTTCCTCCACGTCGATCACGGCTCCCGACTCCGCATCGATGTGAACCTCCATCACCTTGTTCTCCGCCGTGACAACTTCGACTTCCCACACGAGTGTGTCGTGTTTCATCTCTAGTTCAGCTTCGACAACCTTACCGGCCACTTTTTCCAACGCCGTCTTGATCGCCTGGTCGATCGTCACCTTAGCCTTGGCGGCCATTTCAACTGTCTCTTTCGATTCATCTTTCTTCCCCTTGCCTTTCTGATCGCTCCATGCAGGACCGTTCAGCACCAACACGAAGCCGATCGCCAAGACCATCATTCCTACAAGCTGCTTCATACGAACCTCCTCATATAGTGTGGTTATGTGCGACGCTCGCTCGTGATGACCACGGGCTCACATGCGTCACCTATTTTTGCAAGACGTAGACCTCTTGAACTCTTCCATAAGGCGCACCTAGGAACTCCATCTGGCCCCTTGTGCGACAGAACAGAGAACTACGGTGGGGAGTTTCGCGCCAGCTGGCAACGGGGGGTTGCACTGCGATTTGAGCGACTCAGCTTCCCGCCTGCCAGCACGATTCATGAGCGCGGCTTCGGCAATCGCCAATCCCTGACTCAAGCGAGAGGGGCGGGACTCGAAGGCCGAAGATCTGAACACTTCAGCCTTCAGTCTTCAGTCCGCCTCACCTGTCCCGCATTTCTCGCAAGTCTCGTGAGTTTCGCGCAAATAACACGCAAATGGGACGGTTTCAGCAGATCCTCGGGAGTTGCTCGCCGGACAACAGATCGAGTATTCGGTGCGTCCCCAACACCGTCTTCAGGACGACGATGGACGACTCACGCCCGTCCACTTCGCCAACCCGAACTGCCTTCGTCGCCACAGCATGATCACGCATGACTGCTAACGCATGATCGGCTTGCGCCTCCGGCATGAACGCGACGAATCGCCCTTCGTTTGCGACATACAACGGATCTAACCCCAGCAATTCGCAGGCTCCCTGCACTTCGTCCCGGATCGGAATCGACCGCTCGTCGATTGACAGTTTCACCCCGGCAGCCGATGCGATTTCGTTGAGGGCACTGGCAAGCCCCCCCCGCGTCAAATCCCGGAGACAATGAATCTCGATGCCATTGGCAATGAGATCCGCGACCACGCGATGCAACGGCGCCGAGTCGCTCGCAATGTCACCGGCGAACGACAAACTCTCGCGCACACTGAGCACCGCCACCCCATGTGACCCCAGATCGCCGCTCACGAGAATAGCATCGCCTGGCAGGACCCGTTGAGGGCCAATTCTCACACCGGGCGGCACGACACCGATCCCGGCCGTATTAATAAACACCCCGTCGCCTTTTCCCTTGTCAACCACCTTCGTGTCGCCGGTCACGATGGAGACGCCGGAGTCCCGCGCCGCCTGGGCCATCGAATCCACGACCCGTTGCAGCGTCTCCATCGCGAGTCCTTCTTCCAGAATGAACCCGGCGCTGAGGTAGAGCGGCATGGCCCCGCACATGGCAAGATCATTGATCGTGCCATGCACGGCCAAGCTGCCGATGTCTCCGCCTGGGAAGAACAATGGAGACACGACATAGGAATCCGTGGTGAACGCCAATGTCCCTTCGGACATAGGCCAAGTCGCTCCGTCATGCATCTGGGCTAAGAGGGGGTTGCTGAACGACCGGACGAAGATGTCCCGGATGAGGTGCTGCATCAGCCTCCCGCCTCCACCATGGGCCAATTGCACGGTCGCGTTTTTCACAGGTAAAGGACATTGCAGTTTCAACTCAGGGACGTCTGCCATGGGAACTTCTCTCTCCTCACCTCTTGCGTTTCAGTTGATCGCCCCCGGCCGCGCATCCCGTCTATAGCGGTAATAGGCTGCGCAGGCCCCTTCGCTCGACACCATCGGAGCCCCAAGAGGACGTTCCGGCGTGCAGCGCGTGGCGAAGACTGAACAGTCCGGCGGCTTGATCAAGCCCTGCAACACCAGACCGCTCTGACAGTCAGGGTCTTCTCCCCCCACCAATCCGCATTGAGCCAGTGCATCACGAAATCGCACCGCCGCATCGAAATCGGCATAGGCGGCGGTGAGCCTCAGGCCACTGTGAGGAATGTCGCCGATGCCTCGCCAGGCTCGAAGCGTCGGTTCGAAGACTTCTTGCACAGCCGCTTGCGCCGGGATGTTGCCCTCGCGACGCACCGACCTCGTGTATTGATTCTCGACCACCGCCCGTCCTTCTTCGAGTTGAGACACGAGCATCGCGATCCCTTCCAACACATCGATCGGCTCGAACCCCGTCACGACGAGAGGCACGTGGTAGCGTCGAGCCAGGTCTTCGTACTCTTCATAGCCCATGACGGTACAGACATGACCGGCTGCCAAAAAGCCCTGCACGCGACATCCGGGAGCGGACAGGATGGCTTCTATGGCCGGCGGCACGAGCACCTGGGCTGCCAGCAGACTAAAGTTCGTGAGACCGAGGCGCCGAGCCTGGATCGCCGCCATGGCATAGGCAGGCGCGGTCGTCTCGAACCCCACAGCAAAACACACGACCTCGCGGTCAGGGTTCGCACGGGCCAGCGCTAACGCATCCAGCGGCGAATACACGATACGGACATCTCCCCCCGTAGCCTTCACGCCGAACAGATCCCCCTGCGAGCCGGGGACACGAAGCATGTCGCCGAACGTGCAGAGGATGACTCGAGGAATCGCGGCCAGCGCGATCGCTTGATCGATCAACATCACGGGTGTCACACAGACCGGACAGCCAGGCCCGTGCACTAACGTCACGATACCGGGCAACAACTCGTCGAGCCCGAATCGTACAATCGAATGGGTTTGTCCGCCGCACACCTCCATGATCGTCCAGGGCCTCGTGACGATACTCTTGATAGCGTGGGCTAAGGTCTCAGCGTGGCCACGATCCCGAAATTCGTCAACGTACTTCATGAGTCTGGTTGTTCCCCCTGTGATCGTGCCTGACCTTCCGCCATGGCCCGATAGAGTTCCAGCGAACGGCGAGCCGCCGTTTCATCCAACCTGCTGATGGCAAACCCCACGTGGACAATCACATAGTCGCCCACCTGCGCCTCCGGCACCATCGCTAAAGACACAGACTTGGTCACTCCGGCAAACGAAACCGTCCCCGTCCGCAAAGGGTCGTCCTGTATGGTCATTACTTGCCCCGGCACTGCTAAACACATAACTCCCTACCTTTATATAGAAGAGGCGGCTCGTTCCCTTTGCCTCAATTGGGTCGCGGCAACGACCGCCTGCCCCAACGCCAACCCTCCGTCGTTCGGGGGAACCTCCCGATGGGTCAGCACGACGAACCCGGCTGACTCTAACCGTTCCCTGGCAAGATCGGCTAAGAGAACATTCTGAAAACAGCCCCCGGTCAGTACCACCTGTCGCACACCGACTCGTTCAGCCGCTTGTCCGATTAGGTCAGCCAGAGCGCGATGAAACCGATACGCGATACGAGACCTCTCGATCCCACGGCTGAGATCGTCGGCAATCAGCGCGATCATCGGCCTCCAATCGGCAATCCATCTCCGCGGCGCGTCTGCTCCTGAAACCAGCGGAATCGGATAGGCTTCGTCCTCGCCGTGGACCGACTCCGATCCCCGCATCCCTTCTTGTTCCAAAGCTATCGCTGCCTGCCCCTCAAAGCTGGCAACCTGACAGAGGCCGAGCATCGAGGCCACCGCATCGAAGAGACGTCCCATACTGGTCGTGACCGGCGATTGTATCTGCTTGGCGAGCATCGCGACCACGAGTTGCTCCTGTTCTCTCCACTCGGTTCCTTCCTCCACACCTGCGCGGCAGCCCTTGGCGCCGAACGTTTCCCATTGGACAGCCAACGCAGCACGCCGTGGTTCACGTGCCGCCTGCTCCCCTCCTGGCAGCCGGAACGGATACAGATGAGCCACGCGTTCACTTTCCCGATACGTCGCCAATAGAAACTCGCCACCCCAAAGGGAGCCATCCACTCCATACCCCGATCCATCCCAGACAATTCCCAACACCTCGCCCGTCACTCCATGCTCCGCCATGCAGGCTGCTGCGTGCGCGTGATGGTGCGGCACCCGGATGACCGGAACATCCCATCGGCTTGCCAGTTCCTCGGCAAGGCGCGTCGACCGATAGTCGGGGTGCAGGTCGCATGCGACGGCACAAGGCTTCACTTGAAGCAACCATTGCAGATCGTCGATCGCCTGCCGAACGGCGTTTTCCGTTTCAAGCGTGGACAGATCGCCCAGATGTTGACTCAGCAGGACGCGATCGCCGTCCAAGAGCGCCACCGTATTCTTCAGATGGCCGCCGACCGCCAGCACCGGCCCCTCGATATGGCACGCGATCGATTCAGGAAGCCGGATCGTCCGTGGAACCAGCCCCCGTGCCCGACGAAGGACAATCGGGCCGGACTTCCCCATCCGAACGACGGAATCGTCCATCGGCCGTGCAATGGGACGATCGTGAATCAAAAACGCATCCGCGATACCAGCCAGCTGTCGCTGTGCCTCCTGTTCATCGGTCACAATGGGCTCCTCAGACCGATTGCCGCTCGTCGCCACAACAGGAGTTCCCAGTTCGCCCATCAACAGATGATGCAGCGGCGTATAGGGCAACATGGCTCCGACCGTCGCATTCCCCGGCGCAACTCCCTGAGCCAGGGAAGCCTGTTCCAACCGCTGAAGAATCACAATCGGCGCCTCCGGAGACGTGAGCCACTCTGCTTCGCCGTCCGACAGGGCACAATACGTCCTGATCGCGTCCAATGAAGGAAACATCACGGCAAAGGGTTTGTGCGGACGGCGCTTGCGTGCTCGTAGTCGCTGAACCGCCTCTTCAGATGTGGCATCGACCCACAAATGAAACCCACCGATCCCCTTCACCGCCACAATTTCACCTGCACGAACGATCAGGCAAGTTCGCTGCAGCGCGCGCTCTCCCTCTGCCGCCACTTGTCCATCGGCACCCCATAAGACAAGCCTAGGGCCGCACGCTGGACAGGCCGTGGACTCCGCATGAAATCGCCGATTTTCCGGCGCCTCATACTCGGCTCGACAGGCCCCGCAGAGGACGAACCGAGACATTGTGGTGTTGGCTCGATCATAGGGTATGCCGGTCACCATACTGAAACGCGGACCGCATTGCGCACAGGAGAGCCAGGGATAGCGAAACCGTCGGTCCTTCGGATCGAACAACTCCGCTATGCACTCGGCACAGGTGGCCAGGTCAGGAGAAATCGCAAGCTGCTTCGTTCCTTCTTCAAGGCTCGGCTGAATCGTAAACTCGCTGTCGCCGACCGCTGGAATCGAACGAACCGTCATTCGTTCGATCTTGGCGCCAGGAGGGCATGAGGTTCGAAGCAATTCGAGCAACCGGACGCCTGCTTCAGCCGCTCCCTCCACCTCGATCGTCACACCATCCACACCGTTCACGATCCATCCGGTAAGGTCCAACTCTCGCGCGACACGAAACACGAAGGGCCGAAACCCGACGCCCTGCACGGTCCCCTCGACCTTCACCTGTGTACGAATCGCCAGTCCGGTGATCATTCCGCCACCACCACTTCATGCACCACCACTTCCGGCACCGTTGCGAGATTGACGTCCTTCGCGCCACAGGCCTCGCACGCGGTGCCGGCCAGATACACGTCCGACGTCATGCCGCAACGCCGGCAAGAGGCTGAGACCGGCACCGTCACAATGTCCAAGATGGCCCCCTCTGCCTTTGTGCCAAGACTGGCCAGCTCGAACGCCGACTGAAGCGAGGACAGGTCATGACTCAAGAGATGCGACAGGGCACTGACTCTGAGCCGGACGACGGAAGGTTTTCCCGTTTCGGTCTCCCGAAGCGCCTGCTCCACCGCCTTGACGACCTGCCCCATCAGATGCAGTTCATGCATCGCGACCTCTCGACTTCCTGATGCACCTGTTCGACGACAGCGTCTATCCCTTCACGCACCGGTTCAGAAAGTGAAGCGCCGGATTCGACGGACTCGATCTCGATGCCGTACAGAATGATCCGCTTCGGCAACCGCCCCAAGGCCCGAGCAAGATCGATCGCGTCTGCGACCCCGATGGCATGGGTCGAACAGGGAACGACGGTCCCCCAGCGACTCTCCATCGACAGGTCGAGGCGAACGGTCGTCCCCGGTCGCCCCCCACCCTTCGCTGCGTCGATAAGAATGACGTGATCGATTCCCTCCATCAGATTGAGGAGCGCCAGGCCGTCGCCTTCTGCCTCGATCACTTCGACCGACGGCCCCAGCCTCTCTCGCAGGCGACACGCCGCCTGGAGCCCCACCGCATCGTCTCCTCGCCAGGCATTCCCCACGCCGATCACCCGGATAGTCTCCATCCCGGCCCGCTTCGTCATGTGGTCGCCTCGCAGACTTCCAATCGCAAGAAGTGTGTCGCGCAGGAGATGCACGGGTCGTAACAACGAATGACACGCTCGCATGCCAATGCCGCTTCCTTCGTCGAGAGGTTCAGCACTTGGGGCACAAACGCACGGAGATCGTCCTCGATCCGGCGCTGATTCTGGGACGTCGGAGGAATGATCTTGGCCTCTCGGATCGTGCCTTGCTCGTCGACCGCATAGCGGTGATAAAGCATCCCCCTCGGCGCCTCCGTGCAAGCCATGCCGACGCCCGCCCGAGGCGTGACCGAAACCGACGGTGATCGGGGCATTTCATACGCCTGGATCACGCGCAGGGCTTCTTCGAGTGCAAAGAGTATTTCCACAGAGCGGGCGACGATGGTGTTGAACGGATTGAAGACCGGCAATCCCAGGCTCGTTTCTTCCCACGCATGCTTGGCAAGAGGAGACAGTCTTGACGCATTCAAGTGGAGTCTGGCCGCAGGCCCGACGAGATAGGACGCCCCGTTCAAGGTGCTGTGCAGCGCCGTCGAATAGGGGACCTGACTTTCCGTGAAGTGATGTTCAAAGTCGCATGCCTCGATGTGTAGGCCACGGCTCGACCGGATCGGCCCTTCATTGAAGGGATACTCGTCCTCCGGCGCGAGCGCGGCAAAGGTGTAGTCCTGACGGAATGCCGGTTTCTCGAATCCGGCGACCCATTGTACGGTCTCGATCGCCGCATCGCGCGCCCACAACAATTCATCCGTCAATCCCTGCAATTCGTGGCGCGTGGGCACACGCGAAAACCCGCCGACCTTCACCGACACCGGATGGACCGACCGGCCGCCTAAGAGCGCGAGCAAGCGATTGCCGGCCCTCTTGAGCCGCAGCCCCCGCGTCACCGCATCGCGATGGTCCTTGGCCATGTCGATCGCGCCATCGTAGCCGAGAAAATCCGGCGCATGGAGCATGTACACATGCAAGGCGTGACTTTCGATCCATTCGGCGCAATAGAGCAGTCGCCGCAAGTCTCGAATCGGTCCTGGAACCAGGATGCCAAAGGCCTGTTCGAGCGCATGAACGGCGCTCATTTGATAGGCCACGGGACAGATCCCGCAAATGCGCGCCACGATGTCCGGCACTTCGGCATAGTGCCTCCCGACCAGGAACGCCTCGAAGTATCGGGGCGGCTCAAAGATGCGCAGTTCCACGTCGCGTACCTCGCCATCCTTCACCGTGACGCGCAAGGCCCCCTCTCCTTCGACTCGCGCAATCGCACCGATCGAGATGGTCCTGGTCCGCTTCCCCTTCTCCGGTGACGTGTTTTTTTCACCCTTCACTTTTCACGTTTCACCTTT
>Ga0315281_10007342_pt1 | contig 15535 bp, 9 predicted proteins | sample YL17G07_0_MG_FD_204540 | JGI IMG/M metagenome (GOLD analysis project Ga0315281, IMG submission 204540) | Sediment microbial communities from Yellowstone Lake, YNP, Wyoming, USA - YL17G07_0 | ecosystem: Environmental > Aquatic > Freshwater > Lake > Sediment | place: USA: Wyoming | collected...
GCGCCGAGCCCGTCGGGCTCGGCGCCCGCGACACCCTGCGTCTCGAGGCCGGCCTGCCGCTCTACGGTCACGAGCTCGGCCTCGACCTCGAGGGGAACGAGATCCCCGTCATGAGCTGCCCCCTGGCGTCGTTCGCCGTGAGCTTCTCGCCGCGCAAGGGCGACTACGTCGGCCGCGCGGCGCTCGAGCGACAGCACCGCGCCTACGGACGCATCCTGGTGCGCGACTGGTCCCTCGTCGAGGACCTGCCGCGCATCACGCGCCCGGTCGCGATCACCGGCCGCGGCATCGCCCGCGAGGGAGCCGAGGTCTATCGCGCCGGCGAGCGCGTCGGCTGGGTGACGAGCGGCACCGCCGTCCCCTATTGGGGGGTCGAGGGCGAGGGCCTGTGTTCCCTCCAGACCGGCGAGCACCGCCTGCGCTCGATCGCCCTCGCCTACGTCGACAGCCACGTCATCGAGGACGACGCGGTCGAGATCGACGTGCGCGGCAAACGCGTGCCCGGACTCGTGGTCCCGTACCACCTGCGCAGCGACGCCCCGCCGTGCGCGCGGGCCATCGTCTGGGACTACACGCCAGAGCTCCCCGAGCTCAAGGGCGGGGCGACGGGCGAGAAGGCCCTGCGCCTGATCGACCGGGCCATCGACAACCACGAGTGGAGGCAGCGGCGCTGTATCGACCTCATCCCCTCGGAGATGACGCCTTCGCCACTCGTCCGCCTGCTCAGCATCACCGACCCCGCCTTCCGCTACGCCGAGCACAAGAAGACCGAAGCCTTCTACGATCTCGAGGTCTTCTACTACCAGGGGACCGGGTTCATCCACGAGGTCGAACGCCTGCTCGTCCAGGAGCTGCGCGTCTACCTGGGCTGCGCCGAGGTCGAGACGCGCGTGATCAGCGGACAGATGGCCAACGCCGCCGTCTTCAGCGCCATGGTCGACTACCTCAACCGCGGCGACCGCAAGGCCGAACCGCGCCGCATCGCCAAGGTGGTCAACAACCACATTGGCAAGGGCGGCCACCTGAGCGCCCAGCCGATGGGGGCGCTAAGGGACTTCGTCGCCCGCGACCCGCGCACCGAGCTGCCTGCCGTGGTCGACATCCCGGTCCTCCCCGAGAACCCGTACCACGCCGACGTCCCCGCGCTGCTCGACCTCATCGAGCAGGAGCAGCCGGAGCTCATCATCCTCGGCAAGAGCATGGTGCTGCACCCGGAGCCGGTGTACGAGGTCCGCACCTTCCTCGACGAGATCGGCGCGCGCGCCGTGCTCATGTACGACATGGCCCACGTGCTCGGTCTCGTTGGTCCCCACTTCCAGGAGCCCTTCGTCGAAGGCGTCGACCTCGTCACCGGCTCGACGCACAAGACGTTCTTCGGTACGCAGCGCGGCATCATCGGCGGACGCTGGCGGGAGCCGGATGAGAAGTGGGAGCTCTGGGAGGCGGTCGAGCGCCGAGCCTTCCCCGGCTCCGTCTCGAACCACCACCTCGGGACGCTGCTCGGCCTGCTCCTGGCGACCTACGAGATGAACCACTTCAAGGACGCCTATCAGCAGGCCGTGATCGCCAATGCCAAGGCGTTCGCCCGCGCCCTCAAGGACGAGGGCCTCGACGTCGCCGGCGACCCCTCGGTCGACTTCACCGAGACCCACCAGGTCATCGTCGACGTGGGCTACGGGATGGGCCCCGACGTCGCCGGCCGGCTCGAGGCCGGCAACATCATCTGCAACTACCAGGCGACGCCGGATGAGGAGGGGTTCACCGCCGCCGGGGGCCTGCGCTTGGGCGTGGCCGAAATGACCCGCTTTGGCATGGGCCCGGAAGACTTCCGCGAAGTCGCGGAACTCATGGCGGCGGCGATCCTGCGCGGCAAGAACGTGGGCGACGACGCGGCCGCCTTGAGGCACCGCTTCACCGAGATCGGCTACACCTTCAGCGGGGACGAGTTCGCGGCGCTCGTCGAGAAGCTGCACGGGCTCGTCTGACGATGGCGCTCGATCTGCGCATCGACGATGCCTCCGTCATCGACGGCAGCGGCACGCCGGCGTGGCGTGGGTCGGTCGGCGTCTCCGACGGCCGCGTCGTCTGGGCGCGGCCTGCCGGCGACCTCGCCGGCGGGCAGACGGATCGGCCGGACGCGGCGAGGACGATCGATGGCCGCGGCCTCGTCCTCGCCCCCGGCTTCATCGACGTCCACACGCACTCCGACCTCGCGCCGTTCACTGACCTCTGGATGGACAGCACCCTGCGCCAGGGGGTGACAACGGTCGTGGTCGGCAACTGCGGCATGTCGCCGTGGCCGACGGCCGGTCTGGACCAGACTGCGGAGTTCTTCGGCACGACGCGCGGCGCCCTTCCGCCTTGGACGACGTTCGGCGACTACCTCCAGGCGATCGACGCGGCGCGCCCGGCGTGCAACGTGGCGGCGCTCGTGGGCTTCGGCAGCCTGCGCACGCAGGCCATGGGGCACGAGCGCCGTCCGGCCACGCCGGCCGAGATCGACGAGATGCGCCGGCTGCTGGGCGAGGCCATGCAGGCCGGCGCGTTTGGCATGTCGAGCGGCCTCATCTACGTCCCCGACATGTACGCCGCGACCGACGAGGTCGCCGCCGTGGCCGCCGCGGCGTCGCCGTACGGCGGCCTCTACACAACGCACATGCGCGCCGAGGGACACCTGGTGTTCGACGCCGTCCGCGAGGCGGCCGCCATCGGCCGTCAGGCAGGGGTCCACGCGCACGTGAGTCACCTCAAGCTCGAGGGACGCCGTGCCTGGGGCCGCGCCGACGAGCTCCTCGCGCTGGTCGACGCGAGCGAGGTGACCGCCGATCAGTACCCGTACACCGCCTGGGAGACCGACCTCGACAGCTTCCTCCCCGCGTGGGCGCCCGTGGAGCGGCTCGGCGAGCTGCTCGCCGACCCGGTCACCCGCGTCCGGCTCGTGCGCGTCATCGAGCACGGCGAGCCCGGCTGGGAGAGTTCGGTCGCCGACTCAGGCTGGGAAAGCATCGTCCTCGAGGCGACAGACCCGGCGCTCGCCGACCGCGACATCGCGAGCGTGGCCGCGGAGCGGGACATGGCGCCGGTCGACCTAGCGCTCGATCTGCTCCGTCAGGATCCGGTGGTGACTGTGCGCGGCCATACGATGCAGGAAGACGACGTGCGCGCCATCCTCGCCAGGCTCGACATCATGGTCGGCTCGGATGGGATGGCCGTTGCGCCGGAAGGGCCTCTGTGGGGCACGCCGCTGCACCCGCGCAGCTACGGGACCTTCCCTCGCGTCCTGGGTCGCTACGCGCGTGACGGCGGCGTGCTGTCGCTCGAGGCCGCCGTCCGGAAGATGACCGCCCTCCCGGCCGGAACCTTCGGCCTCGAGGGCCGGGGGCTCGTGGCCGAGGGCGGCGTGGCCGACCTCGTCCTGTTCGACCCCGTGACGGTCGCCGACGTGGCCGCCTTCGGCGACCCTCACCACTACCCCGCCGGCATCGCCACGGTGATCGTCAACGGTCACGTCGCGTGGGACGGGGAGCGCCGGGAGCGCGCCGGGAGCGCCCTGCGACGAGGCTGACGCGAGCGACGCGGCCGCGCCGGCTGCCTCGCGACGCCGTCAGGCTCGGTCTGATACGGTTCGGGGTGTGGCCGCCGGCCGGCGCGGAGCGCCCTGCGGCGGCCCGTTGCGCCATCACGCGCGGAGGGAGCGACCACTGGCGGCGATCGTTCTCGCACTTCTGGCAAGCCTCGGCTGGGGCTGCTCCGACTTCCTCGGCGGGCTGCGGACACGGAGCCTCCCGCTGCGCGCCGTCGCCGGGGGGATGTTCGCCGGGGGGCTGCTGACCGCCGGGCTGGTGACGCTCCTCCGCGGCACAGGCTACCCCGGCAACGGCTTCCTCGTCGCCGGTGTCATCGCGGGCCTGTCGAGCCTCGTCGCGGTCACGAGCCTCTACAAGGCGCTCGCCATCGGCTCGATGAGCATCGTCGCCCCGATCAACGCCGCGTATCCGATCGTGCCGGTGATCTACGGCCTCGCCCAGGGGGAGCGGCCCAGCGGCCTTCAGCTGGCGGGCATGGCCCTCGTCGTGGCCGGCGTGATCGTGGCCTCGTACGTCCGCGAGTCCGCGGATGCGCTTGCCGCCGCGCACGACGTCGGCTCCCAGGAGCCGGCCGGCCTCGATCGCGTCACCGTCGTTCCGATGCCTGACGTGGGCGGCGGGTTCGTGGACCGCGCACGGGCCGATGCGTCGAGCCACCAGCCACGCATGCTCGCCAGTGTCGTCCTGGCCGTCGTCGCGACGCTCGCCAGCGGCAGCGTGCTCACCGCCCTGAGCTCGGCCGCCGAGACCGACCCCTACTGGGCGCTGATCGTCGTGCGCGCCGTGGCCCTGGCCGGGATGCTCGCGATCGTCTTCGTCACGCGCGCGGGCCTGGGCGCACGGCCGGCTCAGGTCCCCCTGCTGCTCGGCATCGGCGCGCTCGACACGGTCGCCACCGGGTTCTTCGCGGTCGCCACCACGTACGGGTACCTCAGCGTGGTGGCGGTGATCGCGGCGCTGTTCCCGCTCGGCACGATGGCGCTCGCCTGGCTGGTCCTGGGCGAGCGCATGCGGCCCTATCAGTACGCGGGGGTCGCGGCAGCCCTCACCGGCGTCGCGCTGGTCGCGTTGGGGTGAGCCGGCTCAGCCGGCTTCGATCTCGTCATCGGTGGCGCCGCTCTCGCTCACGACCATGCGAGCGATGGCGCTGACGACGTCGCCCTCGCGCATGTTCATGACTTTGACGCCCTGCGTCGCGCGACCGTGACGGCTGATGCCGTCGGCGCGCACGCGGATGACGACGCCGTCGCGGCTCTGCAGCATGATCTCGTGGTTCTCGCGCACGACGCGCACGCCGACGAGGTACCCCTTGCGGTCGGTGAGCGCCACTGTGCGCACGCCGAGCCCGCCTCGTCCCGTGATGCGGTACTCGCTGATCGGCGTGCGTTTGCCGAAGCCGTTCTCGGTGATCACGAACAGGTCGGAGTCGTCGCGCGCGATGTCCATGGCGATGACCTCGTCGCCCTTGCGCAGCTTCATGCCGCGCACGCCGCTGGCGCCCCGCCCCATCGGGCGCACATCACGCTCGTGGAAGCGGATCGCCTGCCCCAGGCGGCTGATCATCATGACGTCGTCGTCGCCTGAGGTGTGCCGGACGGCGAGGAGCTCGTCGCCCTCGCGGATATCGATGGCGATGATTCCGTCGCTCTTGCGCGGCGTGTTGTACGACCCGAACAAGGTCTTCTTGACGACGCCCTTCTTGGTGCCGAAGACGAGGTACTTACCCTCGTTGACGTCGAAGTTGCGCGTCGCGATGACGGCGCAGACCTTCTCGTCCTGGCGCAACGGCAGCAGGTTGAGGAGGTGCTTGCCGCGCGCGTTGCGGCCCGCCAGCGGCAGCTCGTGCACCTTGAGCCGGTAGACCTTGCCGACGCTGGTGAAGAAGAGCAGGAAATGGTGCGTGCTGGTGATGAAGAGGTGCTCGACCTCGTCCTCTTCTTTGAGCTCCATGCCGGCGACGCCGATGCCTCCGCGCTTCTGCTGGCGGTAGGTGGCCACCGGCAGCCGCTTGACATAGCCGGTCTTGGTGATCGTGATCGCCATCTGTTCTTCGGCGATGAGATCCTCGAGGTCGATCTCGCCCTCGTCGGGCACGATCTCGGTACGCCGGTCGTCGTTGTAGAGACGCTTGATCTCGAGCAGCTCGTCTTTGATGACGGCGAAGATGGAGGTCTCGTCGCCGAGCAGCTCGCGCAGCTCCTTGATGCGCGCGAGCAGCCCGGCGTGCTCCTCCTTGACCTTGTCGCGCTCGAGCCCGGTGAGCTTCTGGAGGCGAAGGTCGAGGATCGCCTGTGCCTGCGGGCGCGTGAGCTCGAAGGTGTCCATGAGCGCGTCGCGCGCCGCGTCGGCGTCGGCCGCCCTGCGGATGATCGTGATGATGGCGTCGAGGTTGTCGAGGGCGACGAGCAGGCCCTCGAGGATGTGCGCCCGCGTCTCGGCCTTGTCGAGCTCGAACTTGGTGCGCCGGATGACGATCTCTTTCTGGAAGGCGATGTACGCCTGGATCATCTCGGGCAGGGTGAGCGTGCGCGGGACGCCGCCGACGAGCGCGATGTTGATGACCCCGAAGGTGGTCTGCATCTGGGTGTGCTTGTAGAGCTTGTTGAGCACCACCATGGGGATGGCCTCGCGCTTGAGCTCGATGACCAGGCGCATACCGGCGCGGTCTGACTCGTTGCGCAGGTCGCTGATCTCGGTGACCTTCTTCGTCTTGACCAGGTTGACGATGTCGTCGATCAGCGTCGCGCGGTTGACCTGGTAGGGAAGCTCGGTGACGACGATGGCGCTCTTGTTGCCCTTGAGCTGCTCGGTGTGCGCCTTGGCGCGGACGCGGACGCGTCCGCGCCCGGTTCGGTAGGCCTCCTTGAACCCGCCGCTGCCGAGGATCACGCCGCCGGTCGGGAAGTCCGGGCCCTTGATGAACTCCATGAGATCGTCGGCGGTGGCCTCAGGGTGGTCGACCAGGTGAAGGGTGGCGTCGACGACCTCGCCCAGGTTGTGCGGCGGGATGTTCGTCGCCATGCCGACGGCGATACCCGCCGCGCCGTTGACCAGGAGGTTGGGCATGCGGCTGGGGAGGACCGTCGGTTCACGGCGCGTCTCGTCATAGTTGGGCACCCAGTCGACGGTGTTGGCGTCGATGTCGCGCAGCATCTCGACGGCGATGCGGCTGAAGCGCGCCTCGGTGTAGCGCATCGCCGCCGGCGAGTCGCCCTCCACCGAGCCGAAGTTGCCCTGCCCGTCGACGAGCGTGTAGCGCATGTTGAAGTCCTGCGCCATGCGCACGAGGGTCGGGTAGATGACGGCCTCGCCGTGGGGGTGGTAGTTACCGGAGGTGTCGCCGGCGATCTTGGCGCACTTGCGGTGCTGTTTCGTCGGCGCCAGACCGAGGTCGTTCATCGCCACGAGGATGCGGCGCTGGCTCGGCTTGAGACCGTCGCGGACGTCGGGCAGGGCGCGGTCGGTGAGCACGCTCATCGCGTAGTCGATGAACGACGAGCGCATCTCGTCTTCGAGCTCGATCGGCTCGATCTTCCCCTCGAGTGTCTGCAGCGTGTCAGACATCGAGGAACCGCACCTCCTTGGCGTTCTTCTCGATGAACTCGCGACGTGGCTCGACCTTGTCGCCCATCAACATCGTGAAGACCTCGTCCGCCGCCTGGGCGTCTTCCATCGAGACCAGCATGAGCGTCCGCGTCATGGGGTTCATGGTGGTCTCCCAGAGCTGGTCGGGGTTCATCTCGCCGAGGCCCTTGAAGCGCTGCAGCTGGATGCCTTCCTTGGTGAGATCGACGATCTGCACGCGCAACTCCTCGTAGCTCGCCGCCTCGGCCTTGCGGTTGCCGAGGTGGAGGGTGAACGGGGGACGGCCCACCATCTCGCGGATGCGCTCGTGCACGCGCTTGAGCGCCTGAAACTCGCGCCCCGAGAGGGCCGCGAACGGGATCCTCAGGTTCGCGGCCAGACCGGTGCGCCGCTCGACCAGGCGCGTGTCGGCGACCTGCTCCTCGTCGGCGGCGGAGAGCACGTCGATGACGTAGCGCTTGTCGATGTCGGCGCGCAGGGCCTCGACGAGCCGCGCGAAGGTGGCGATGTCGGCCTCGATGACGGGGCCGTTCTTGAGCCAGTCGATGAGCTCGCCGCCCCACTGGCTCTTGAGCTTCTTCACCCAGCCCTCGTACTCGCTGTACAGCTTGAGGAAGCGCTGGTACTTCGTCTCGCTGAACGTGAAGCCGGTGTCGGTGTTGTCGACCTTGATCTGCTCGAGGCGGCCGCGCAGCAGGATCTCCTCGAGTTGCGCCTCTTTGTGGATGTACTGCTCCTGGTTGCCCTGCTTGAGGCGGTACAGCGGCGGCTGGGCGATGTAGACGTAGCCGGCCTCGACCAGCGGCTGCATATGGCGGAAGAGGAAGGTGAGGATGAGGGTGCGGATGTGCGAGCCGTCGACGTCGGCGTCGGTCATGATGATGATCTTGTGGTAGCGCGCCTGCTCGACGTCGAACTCCTCGCCGATGCCGGCGCCGATGGCGCTGATCATCGTCAGGATCTCGGCGTTCGCGAGCATCTTGTCGATGCGCGCCTTCTCGACGTTGATGATCTTGCCGCGCAGCGGCAGGATCGCCTGGAACGAGCGGTCGCGCGCCTGCTTGGCCGAGCCGCCGGCCGAGTCGCCCTCGACCAAATAGAGCTCGCTCAGCGCGGGATCCTTGAGGGAGCAGTCGGCCAGCTTGCCGGGCAGGTTGCTGCCTTCGAGAAGACCCTTGCGGCGCGTGAGATCGCGCGCCTTGCGCGCGGCGCTGCGCGCCCGCGCCGCGTTGATGGTCTTCTCGACGATCTGCCGCGCCTCTGACGGGTTCTCTTCGAAGAACTCGGCCAGCTTGGCGTTGACGGTCGTCTGGACAAGGGCCTGGATCTCGGTGTTGCCAAGCTTGGTCTTGGTCTGGCCCTCGAACTGCGGGTTGCGCAGCTTGACGCTGATGAGCGCCGTGAGGCCTTCGCGCACATCCTCGCCCGAGAGGTTTTCGTCCTTCTCCTTGAGCAGGCCCTTCTCGCGGGCGTATTTGTTGATGGTGGTGGTAAGAGCGCCGCGGAAGCCCGACAGGTGGGCGCCGCCCTCGGTGGTGTTGATGTTGTTGGCGAACGTGAAGATGGACTCGTTGTAGGACGAGTTCCACTGCATCGCGACCTCGACCTGGCCGTCGTCGGTCTCGTTCTCGAGGAAGATGATGCTGCGGTGGATCGCGTCCTTGTCGCGGTTGATGTAGGTGACGAAGTCCTTGATGCCGCCGGCGTATTGGAACGCCGTCGCCTCGCCGTCGGCGCGCTCGTCGTTGAGCTCTATGCGCAGGTTCTTGGTGAGGAAGGCGGTCTCGCGCAGGCGCTGCGCGAGGACGCGGAAGTCGAAGTCGACCTCTTCGAAGACGTCGGCGTCGGGCATGAACGAGACCGTCGTGCCGGTGGGCGCCGCCTTGTCGCGCTTCTCCATCTTCTCGAGCTTGGTCACGGCCGCGCCGCGCTCGAAGCGCTGGTGCCAGTGGTAGCCGTCAACATAGATGTCGAGCTCGAGCCACTCGGAGAGCGCATTGACGACCGAGACGCCGACGCCGTGCAGGCCACCGGACACCTTGTAGCCCGCGCCGCCGAACTTGCCGCCCGCGTGCAGCATGGTCAGCACGATGGTGGCGGCCGGCAGGTCGTACTTCTCCATGAGGCCGACGGGGATGCCGCGGCCGTCGTCCACCACGGTGACCGAGTTGTCGGGGTTGATGGTGACCGTGATCGCCGAGCAGTACCCGGCGATGGCTTCGTCGACGGAGTTGTCCACCACCTCGTAGACGAGATGGTGCAGGCCTCGCGGTCCGGTGGAGCCGATGTACATGCCGGGCCGCTCGCGGACCGGCTCGAGGCCCTCCAGGACCTGGATGTCTTGGGCGTCGTAGCTCGGCTTCTTCACGCGACCTCGCAGGGGCTGGCGTTCACGCAGCGTCGCAGGGACGGACGTCGTCGGTGGGGACCTCGACAGACAGGCTCAGAGACCCTGCGCAAGTATACCAGACAGAAGGTCTGCGCGCGACCTGCCTCGGCGGCGAAAACCGCCGCAAAAGGTCACTTTTTCTGGTTGACGGAAGACCCGCCCGGGGGAGACGCCGGTGGTTCGTCCGTGGCGGCCTCGAGAGCCGCCAGGATGGCGTGTCTGAGACGCTCGTCGCCGACCTTCTCGGCGTCCCGTTCGGCGGCCTCGAGGTCGGCGCGTTGGATTGCCTCGTCACGTCTTGACTTGTTCGGCGCAGCAGGCTCGCTTTCCTGCGGCGGCGAGCCTGCGCAGGGGGCCGGCGGCGGCGCAGGCGAGCGGCGCGTGACGAAGCGGAAGCGCTGCACCGGGTGCGCCGGGTCGAGCTCGGTCATGCGCGCGAGAAGCTGGCCGCCGAGGTAGGTCAGCTCCTGAGCCCAGATCGACGAGGCGCACTCGACCGTGAGCACGCCGCGGGCGAAGGACCGTGGGCGCGCGTTGGCGGCGACAGGATCGCCGGCCGCGCGCGTCCACGCGCCGTACGCCCGCGCCTGGTCACTCGTGTCGAGACGCGTCAAGGCGGGGTTGAGGATCTCACCGATCTTGCGTGGGTCGCTCGTGTCCTTCTCCGTGTGACGTCCTGTGCCCCTTGCGAGGCGCGGTGGGCCGGCCGCAGCCGGCCCTATGCTATGCCCGCGGCCGGTCGGAGCCGGTCCCCGTGGCGAGCGGGAGCTCGATCACGGTCGCGGCGGCGAGCTCCTCGTCGGTGAAGTAGTGGCGGTTGGTCGTCGTGATGATCGCTTGGCCGGCGCCGGCGAGCATGGCGACGAGGAGCCGCCGGCGCGCGTCGTCGAGCTCGCTCATGACGTCGTCGAGGAACAGCGCCCCGAGCTCGCCGGTGCGCTCCGCCGCGAGCGCCTGCTCGGCGAGGAGCAGGGCGAGGACCGCGGCGCGCTGCTCGCCCTGCGAACCGAAGAGGCGGAGATCGCGGCCACCGGTGGGCAGCGTCACCGTCCCGCAGGAGCTGTCCGGCGAGAGCGGGGCCTCCGTCCTCGGCCCGGCCGCGTCCTCGGCGACGACCTCGCCGCCTTCGGCTGCGGCGACCTCGACGAAGCGGAGGTCGTCGCGGTGCGGGCCGACCAGGGTCAGGCCGCGCTGGACCTCGAGAGGTCGCCGCTCCCGCAGTCGCTCGAGGAACACACTCTCGTCGTAGCCGAGCGCTTCGAGCTGGGAGACCAGCTGCAGCGCGAAGCGCTCCCCGGCGGGGGCGAGTCCGGCGGCGACCTCGGCGAAGCGCCGGCCGAGCTCCGTCACCAGCCCCGTGCGCCGCCTGCCGAGCTCGACTGCCGCGCGCGCGAACTGCGCGTCCCACGGATCGAGCGTCTCGGCGGCGGCTCCAACGCGCACGTTCACGAGCTGCGCGTTGCGCTGCCGCAGCGCCGACAGCGCGTCCCGGGCTGCGGCTGCGTACGGTGGATCGACGGCCGCAGCATAGGCGTCGAGGTGAGCGCGCCGGCGCGCAGGGCTACCCTTGACGAGCAGCAAGCTCTCGGGCACGAAGATGAAGACCTGGCAGCGGCGGCGGAGGTCGTCGGGCGCGCCGACCTCGAGCCCGTCCCAGCGCACGCGCTTGCCGTCACCCGGCGCGTAGCCGACCTCTACCTCCTGGGGGCGGTCGCCAAGCCCGTCCAGAAGCACCGTGACGCGGGCGAACCGCTGGCCCCAGGCGACCAGTTTCTCCTCGCGACGCGTTCGAGGGGACGTCCCACGCAGGGCGAAGAACGCCCCCTCGAGCAGGTTGGTCTTCCCGGTCGCGTTGGCGCCGACCACGACGTTGAGACCGGGGCCGAAAGCGACCGCGGCGTCGCAGTACGAGCGGAAGTTCCGCAATCTCAGGTCGCTGAGGAACAAACGCGGTACTCCGCGCCGCCGACGTCGACGGTGTCGCCCGGCGTGAGCTTGCGCCCGCGGCGCGTCTCGACCACCTCGTTCACGCGGACTCCACCCTCCTGGATGAGGAGTTTCGCGTGTCCTCCCGTCGCCGTGGCGCCCGCGACCTTGAGGAAGGCGCCGAGCGCGATCGGTGCGTCTACCTCGATGTCGTTCATGTGGTCACAGCTGACGTGCCGCCGCGGCCCGTCTGTCGTCGCCCCGTCGCGCGGGAAGAAGGCGGCTCAGCCGCTCAGGCGTATAGGCATGATCAGGTAGACGAAGGTGCCGTCGGCTCCCGAGATGAGCCCGGGGCGCAGCGGGTTGGTGAACCGGAGCGTCACGTCGCTCTCGTCCACCGCGTCGATACCTTCGATGAGGTACTGCGGGTTGAACCCGATCTCGAACTCCTCGCCATCGTACGGGATGTCGAGCGATTCCTCCGCCTGCCCTACGTCCTGGGTGAGGGCGCGCATCGTGAGCCGCCCCGGCGCGAACGTGAGCCGCAACGGGGCATTGCGCTGCGCCAGCAGGCTCGTCCTGCGCGCCGCAGCCATGACGAGTTCCTTCCCCAAGGTCACCTCGTGATCGAAGCTCTCGGGGATCAACTGCTTGTAGTTCGGGAACTGCCCGTCGATGAGGCGTGACGCGACGTAGACATCACCGCGTGGATCGGCAAGCTTGAAGAGCGCCTGGTTCTCGCCGATGGCCACGCCGACGTCGCCGTCGCCCTGTGCCGCGGCGAGGCGAGCCACCTCGGTGAGCGCCTTCACGGGGACGATCGCCTGAACCTCCCCGGCGATCTCGTTCTCGAGCGTGGTCTCCTTGACGGCTAGGCGATAGCTGTCGGTGGCGACCATCTTGAGGACATTACCGGTCATGCTTACAAGGACACCGGTGAGGATCGGCCGCGTCTCGTCCCTCGACGCGGCTCTCCCCACCTTGCCGAGGGTCTCGACGAACGGCCCACGCCCGATGCTGAGCCCCCCCTCCAACTCGAAGGAGGAGGTCTGGGGAAAATCGCTCGCCGCCCAGACGTTCAGGGAGAACTCGGCCCGGCCGGCAGTGATCTTCGCGGCCGCTTCACCGGCCTCGATCGTCACTGTCTCGGTGGGGAGATTGCGCACGATGTCGGTGAACAGCCGTGCTGGAACGACCACCTCACCATCAGCTTCGACAGACGTGGCGAGACTCGCCTTGATGGAGAGTTCCATATCGGTCGCGTAGAGATCGAGTCGGCCGTCTCCCGCCTGTACGAGAACGCCGGACAACACCGGCAACGCACTCCGCGTCGAGACACCTCGGGCGAGGATGTTGAGCTTGTCTACGAGGGCGGTGCGGTCGACTGTGAATCTCATGCCGGCTCCTTGTTATTACTAAGAGAAGATGAAGCTCTCTTCGTCATCGTCATAACGTCTGTGGACGGTGTACCGCGGACTGGATTCTCCTGCACTCAGACGAGCGACTGGTTGTGGAGGCTGGTGTGGATAGCCTGTGCAGAACCGGACGCTCCCTTTCATGCCAGTGGTCTCGTTGCGCGAAGCATAGCCTCTTTGGCGTTGGTTTGTCAGTTTGTCCACCGGCCACTGAGTGGTTGTGAACAGGGGGCCGTGGATGACGTCGTCTTCGGGCTCTGGACGGCCGTCCGAGGACGTCCTCAAGGCGATGAAGCGGACGTAGGCCTCAGCGAGCGGCCTTGACGCGCGCGGTGATGAGCTGGACCAGGTCGTGCAACTGGCGGTCGTGACCGTCCTTGAGCAGGCGGTCGATCTTGTCGACGGCGTAGAGAACGGTCGTGTGGTGGCGCCCGCCGAAACGGTCACCGATCTGCGGCAGCGACGACTCCGTGAGATCCCGGGCGAGGTACATCGCCAGCTGTCGGGCGTAGGCGACATCCTGGGTGCGGCGGTTGCCGCGAAGGTCGTTCACGTGCAGGCCGAACTGGCGCGCGACCTCGGCTTGGACCATCTCGACGGTGACCGGGTGGGCATAGGCCTTCGGCAGGATGTCCTTGAGCGCCTCCTTGGCGAGCTCGAGGGTCACCTCGCTTCCCTGGATCGAGGCGAAGCTGACTGTGCGCGTCAGCGCCCCGTACAACTCCCGGATATTGGCCGTGACGCGGGCCGCGATCCACTCGAGGACCTCGGGCTCGGCGATGTCGTAGCCCTCCCATTTCACCTGCTTGCGCAGGATCGCGATGCGCGTCTCGAGGTCGGGGCGGCTGATGTCGACGACGACGCCCTGGCCGAAGCGCGAGCGGAGACGCTCCTCGAGCTCCTCAAGCTCGCGCGGTGGCCGGTCGGAGGTGATGACGATCTGGTGCCCCGCCTCGTAGAGCGAGTTGAAGGTGTGGAAGAACTCCACCTGCGTCTGCTGCTTCTCGGCGAGGAACTGGACGTCATCGACGAGCAGGACGTCGTTCTGGCGATAGGACTGCTTGAAGCCCTCCACGCGGCCCTTGTCCGTGACCGCGTTGATGAAGTCGTCGGTGAAGCGCTCGACGGTGACGTACTTCACCTGGAGCGACGGATGCTTCGCCATCACGGCGTGCGCGATGGCCTGGATGAGGTGGGTCTTGCCGAGGCCGGTGTCGGCGTAGACGAACACCGGGTTGTAGGCGCCGGCCGGCGTCTCCGCGACGCTGTGCGCCACGGCGGTCGCGTATTCGTTGTGCGGGCCGGTGACGAAGCGATCGAAGACGTAGCGGGGGTTGAGGTCGGCGAGGGACCTGGCCTGGGCCCCGTCGGGGGCGACGCTTGCCCGGACGCCGCGGGCGGGGGCGGGCGCGGCCGGGGCGGCCTGGGATTGAGCCGCCGCGGCGGTATCCGCCGCCGCGTCCGCCACCACGGGGCTTTCGCCGGCCGCCGCGGCACGTTCGTCGACGACGAGGGTGAGACTCACGGTGTCGCCGAGCACCTGAGCGAGCGCCTCGCCCACCTTGTCGGCGAAGCGCTTCTCGATCCAGTCGCGGGCGAAGTCGTTCGGCACGCCGAGCACAAAGACGCCATCGCTCAGATCGAGAGGCAGCGCGCGGTCGAACCACAAGCGGAAAGTCCGCTCGTTGAGTTGGGTGCGCAGCTGCTCGCGCGCCTCGTTCCAGATGAGTGTCAGCTGGTCGTCGATCGACGCCACACTCCCAACCCCGGGGAAGCGGCGGCTGCCCCCGGGAGAGTAGAAGAACGGTCAGAGGATGCTGTCGAGGAGGTGGAGGCCCTCCTCGCGCAAGGCTCGCTTGCCGTCGCCGAGCGAGTGTATCAACCCCTTCTGCTCCAGTAAATTGAGCTCGCGGAACGCGGTCGCCGGGGAGATCGCCAGCTCGCGGGAGAGGGCCTTGGGGCCCGCCGAGCCGAGCTCCATGAGTAACACGAGGACCTTGGTCTGTCGTGTGGTGAGCTTGACTGCCGGCGCCGCGGGTCGCGACGGCTCGTCGGGGGGCCGGGTCGGCAGCTTGATCGTGAAGACCGCCCCGCCTCCCAGGTTGTCGTCGACGGTGAGGACGCCACGCAGGAACTGCAGTGCCTCACGGGCGATCGGCAGACCGGAGCCGACGCCCCGGATCAGGCGGCGCTGTTCGGCGGTGGCGGTCGTGAACCCCGGCAGGAAGGCGCGCTCCTTCTCGTCCACGCCCGGCCCGTGGTCCGAGATCCGGATCGTTTGTCCGTTGTCGAGGACCGTCACGACCACGTCCCGGAACGCGGCGTGCAGCAGGTTCTCGATGAGCTCCTGGATCACCGTGAAAGGCACCTGGCCGCCCTGCTCGCGGCACGAATTGTAGGTCTTCTCGGCCAGCGCCGCGATGAGCGCCGGAAGGTCCTGCTCCTCGACGGCGATGACTCTCGGGGGGCTCGTGAGCGTGTCGTAGACGGCGATGCGCGGCGCCTCTGGACCGACAGGGGCGTCAGGAAGGGACACCTCGCGCCCCCCGACAGCTTCGCCGGCGGAAGGGGATGCGGGATCCTCCTCGGTCGCCGCCGGGGCGGCCATGTGGCCCGCGTTGAGCGATGTCCCA
>Ga0315281_10007343_pt1 | contig 15533 bp, 12 predicted proteins | sample YL17G07_0_MG_FD_204540 | JGI IMG/M metagenome (GOLD analysis project Ga0315281, IMG submission 204540) | Sediment microbial communities from Yellowstone Lake, YNP, Wyoming, USA - YL17G07_0 | ecosystem: Environmental > Aquatic > Freshwater > Lake > Sediment | place: USA: Wyoming | collected...
CGGATTTCTAATCCGTCGGTCGGGGGTTCGAATCCCTCCGGGCGCGTTGCTGCAAGCGGGGCAGGAGAGTGAATGCACAAGCCATAAGTAGCGAGCGGCAAATCGGTTACGGGAATACGGCCACCGGTCGTTCGTTGCCTGTGCCTCGGATGGGCGCCGCCGGGGGTTGTCACAATCGCCAGGGGGCGCGCATGGCTCGGGCCAACATGCGGTCGGCCGCGGGGTCGTTGACGAAGCGTTCGGCCGCCGGGTCCCAAGTGAGCTGGCGGCCCAGGCGCAGGCAGATGTTGGCGATGTGGCAGGTCGTCGTCGATCGATGTGCCACCTCGGGCGGGGCGATCGTCCGGGCACGCGTTTTGACGCAGGCCAGGAAGTCACGGTGGTGGCCCTCCATGTATTCGTAGCCCCGCTGGGCGGCATTGAGCTTTCGCAGGATGGCATCGCTGGAGGCCGTGACCTTGCCGGTGTCGTCGACGCTGACCCAGCCATCGGTGCCGACGAACTTGTTGCCGCGGGGCCCTCGGCCGGGCTCGGTCTCATCGTGCATGATCATTGTCACGCCGTCGGGATAAGTCGCGGTGACCTCGAATCGCACGGGCGTATTGAACAGACCGTCCTTCGGGAACTCGGCCCAGCCTTCGTACTGCGTTGGACTTGTGTCCTGACTGTCGTGCGCCCACTGGGCCAGATCGACGAAATGCGCCCCGAGGTCGGTCAGTTGCCCGCCGGAGTAGTCGTACTGCCAGCGAAAAGCCCAGTGACATCGCCCGGGCGTGTATGGCTCGAAGGGCGCGGGCCCGAGCCAGCAGTCATAATCGAAACCCTGCGGGACAGGCTCCGGCTTCTGCGGCGGGCAGGTCGGACCGTTATGGTAGTAGCAGTGCAGCGTCTGAAGCCGGCCCAGCATCCCGCTGCGGGCGATGTCCACGCCAAAGCGAAAACATGCGATGCTGCGTCGCTGCGTGCCGCTCTGATACACGGTTCCGTACCGCTTCATCGTCTCGACCACGGCCCGGCCCTCCGCCACAGTGAGCGAGATCGGCTTCTCACAATAGATGTCCTTGCCGGCTTTCGCCGCCTCGATGGCGATAATGGCGTGCCAATGGTCCGGCGTGGCGATCAGCACTGTGTCGATATCGCCGCGAGCGAGGACCTCGCGAAAATCGTTGTACGCGGCGCAGTCTTTGTTGCCGTACGCGGCATCGACCAGATTTTTGGCCGCCAGCCGGTGATTCGTATCGACGTCGCAAATGGCCAGCACGCGCACGTCATCGAACGTCAGAAAACTCTTGAGATTGTGTGTCCCCTGGCCGCCCAGCCCAATCGCCCCCATCGTAAGCCGCTCGCTCGGCGGCGTCTTGGTCTCCGCTGTCGATACCCGCGGCAAGGCATACGGCGCCGCGATTGACGTCGCCAGCCCCGCCCCATATCCGAGCAATCGCCGCCTCGAGATTTTCCCCGTCATGTGCCATCTCCAATTGCCTGGCGCACCTGCAAGGTCCGCCAGCGAACCGCCGCGTGCGGACCCGACCGGCAGTCTATTGTAGGCCATAGGCGGCCGATAGCAAGAACGAACCATCCCAACCTCAATTCTCGATGCACGAGGAGACTGTGGCAGACCCCCTACGCGGTTGGCTGGGGAAGCGGTTCGGAGCGACTCTTGGCCTTTCGTTGTCATTTCGACCAAGGCCGAAGGCCGCGCGGAGAAATCTGGCCGCGAATTCACGACACGCCAGATTCGTGGCCAGATGTCTCGACTGCGCTGCGCTGCGCTGCAAAGGCGCAACATCTTGTTTTTTTAGCAAGCATTTTGGTTGCGGCCAAAGGCCGCGCTGTGCTCCGCTCGACATGACAGATCGTGCAAGATTCACTCCCAATCGGTATGAGCCCCAAATGAATCCATCTCGCCTCCATTTTCATTTTTTCTCGTACACCTCCGATTCTCGGGTGCATGTCGAGTCTGTAGACAAGATGGGATCACGAGCGTTGCCATTGCGGGTCACTCTGCCACTTTGCGGCGGGTGGGAACAAGAAGTGGTCTCTTGAGTCATCTCGTCGCGCACTGGGTGCCATGTTTATGCTTGCGTAAGCATGTCTTGGCCATCGAATCCCGGATGCCTCCGCTACGTACCACGGCCATTCTGGCTGTGATTCATGGGCGGGATGCCCATGCTACGGAGACGCAGACAGGACACCCTGCCGGGTCAGTGTCTTGCGAGGGGGCCGGTCAGTTGGACCCCCTGTGCCGTGTTTCGCAGTTCGTTGACTTCTGCATCGATGTCCCGCGATTGCTGCTGAGCTATCTCCATCTTCGCCTGCTCACCGAGCCTGGTGTAGAGGCTCACCATCGCGTTCAAGGCGACCTTCTGGCAGGAGAATCCTACCAGGCGCGTGATGAGCGGGCTGTTCCGGCCAGCGATCACTTGGCCAAATAGATGGACCGGATGTCGGCTCGCGGTATCTCTATGACTTTCTGCTGACCCGAAGTCGGATAGGGTGCACAGATTTTGAGGCCGTCGGGCGACAGGTTCTGAATCTCGCCTTTATAGATGGTCGTCCCTCCCAAGCGGCGGACCATACCCAGCGGAGGGGGCGACGAATCGGCTCGCGCTCTCTCCTCCGGCGTGCGAGCGATCACGACACAGTGCCTTCCGATGTGAGCCGCGGTCAGACTGTCAAAGGCGACCTCGTGCATCCCGCGCGTCACCGCATCTCTTACTGCCGCGATGTCGGCGGGACTTGCCTCGCCTACCTGCCCGGAGGGACCGGCCCGTTCCTTCGGTTTGCAGCTGGCGCTGATCAAGAGAGCGGCCAAAACCGCTGCACAAGTCCAGGGATGTCTTGTCCTCATAGCATTGTTCCTCGTCCGTATGTCTGTCCGTGCGACCTCGGATGCGCTGCCTCAGCCGTCCCGTTTACCGGTGTACCAGTACGCCGGGACATCTTCACCTGTAGTCTCTTTGATCCCGCTGACGTGGCCGTCGAGCCAGCAGGTGTTGGACCAGCCCAGGTGACGGAAACACTCATCGACGGCAAAGGGAAATTCGGTTTGGCGCCAGCCGAGTCGCCATTGGGTCAGATTGATTCGCTCGCCCGGCCGGATGTAGAAGGTATCGCCGTTATCGTCGACAAGCTGCTCGACGTGGTCCTGGAAGGCGATTACCTCGTCGTGCTTTTTGAATACGTGGTCAATTTTCTTGTTCTTGATGTAAAAATTCAGGCCGTAGGAGCAATACTTGAAGTACTGCTGAAACGGCAATCCCCAGCCATTTTCCGGCCAGTCGTCCACGCGTCGGGTGGCGGGGCATCGGAAAATCTTCCTGTTCTTGGCGTACGGCTCGTAGGCGATACCCCAGTAGGCATTGCCCTCATTCGGCCCGTAATCCTGAACGACCGCGGGCTGCTCCCAGGCGTTATCCCACAAGCCCTGGTTGGGGGAATCGTGCGTCTTGCCACCGTAGTCATCCACGTACATGCGCAGAGCAATGCCGAGACCCTTCATATGAGCCTCGCAGACGACTCTTTTGGCCTGACTTCTCGCCCGGCCCAGAGCCGGGATCAAAATGGCGACCAGCAGGGCAATGATAGCAATAACGACCAGCAGCTCGATGAGTGTGAAGGCATTCTCCCGTTTCATCTCTCTTGCCTCCCAAAGCGTCTTTTGATCGCCAGCACAAGACGGACTCTCACGCTGAATTGTACCATCAAAGCAGGCACGCGAAGCAACAAATTCCTGTGCTTGCTTCATCGTGGGTGCACGACAAAATTGTGGCAGGGCCACTACATTGTCGGCTGTCATGACAATTCGCAGGGAATCCTGGACGCTTCTTGTCATTTCGACCAAGGCCGAAGGCCGCGCGGAGAAATCTGGCCGCGAATGGGCGCTACGTCAGATTCGTGGCCAGATGTCTCGGCTACGCTGTGCTTCGCTCGACATGACAGACGGTGCCAGGTTTCCTCCGAATCGAGGCGAGGCCCAGCGGCGACACGTCCTCAACTGCCACTTTTTTGTCGTACACCCTTCACAGTCGTTCGGATTGACGGCGGACGACGGGCTATGTACCCTCTGGGCGACCGGGCAAAGCATCTTGTTGGAGGTTTGACGATGGACACGCGCTACGGGGTCAGCAGTCTTATAGAGGTGGAACGCGGGGACCGGGATCACGGTCGCACTTGTTCCAGGATGGCGGCGGGCGTGGTGTGGCTCGGCCTGTTCTTGCCTGTGGTGACGGGCATAGGAACCACGCGGGCGTTCGGTGCGGCTGCATTGCGCGAGGCGATGGATTTGGGCGGGACGTGGCAGGCGACGCTCGATGCCGAGAATAAAGGGGAGCGGGAGGGCTGGTTCCAGCCGGAGTTTGCGGCGGAGGGCTGGCGCGACGTCAAGGTGCCGGGCAGCTTCGCCAATGTGGCGCCCCAGATCGACCGTTATGAGGGGCCGGGCTGGTTCCGGCGGAGCTTTCATGTGCCGGCCGGGTGGCAGGGCAAGCGCGTGGTCGTGCACTTCGAGGGTGTGAACCACACGTGCAAAGTGTGGATCAATGGCCGGCCAGTGGGCGAGAACCCGGATGCGTTCCTGGGCTTCGAGCTGCCTATCGGGCCGGATGTTCGCTTCGACCAGGACAATGTGATCGTTGTGCGCGTCGACAACTCGCGACGGCGGGACATCATCCCCGGCGGACGATTGGGCTGGCACCCGTTCGGCGGGATTTTGCGGGAGGTCGAGCTGCGGGCGAGTGACGCGTGCCGGATCGAGTCCGTAAAGGTCACGGCCGAGACGGTCGGCACAGACGGCGCCCTGCGGCTGCGGGCCGGGGTGGCCAACGGGTATGACCAGGAGAAAACAGGACGGCTGGAAGTCGCTATTCTCGATCAGAAGGGGACCGAGTGTGCCCGCTTTACGCTGGGTCCTGCCACAGTGGGCGCCGGAAAGCAGGAAACTCTCGAGGGGGGCAAGTCGATCCCAAGTGTTCAGGCCTGGTCGCCCGCGCAGCCCGCTCTCTACCGGGCCGAGGTTCGGCTCGTGTCGGAGGACAAAATCATCGATACAATGAGCGTTCGATTCGGGTTTCGCAGGATCGAGGCCCGCGGGGAGACGCTTTACCTCAACGGCCGGCCCGTGTTCCTGACGGGCTTTAACCGGCACGAGGATTCGCCGAAGACCGATATGTCTCCGGACCACGAACTGACGCGGAAAGAGCTGATGCAGATGAAGGAGATGGGCTGCAACTTCATTCGGCTGTGCCATTATCCGCAGCATCCGAGGACCATCGACTTGTGTGACGAGATCGGCCTGCTCGTCATGTGCGAGATCCCGCTGTACATGTGGCCGGGGCTCGAAGAGGGGCTGGAGAACTATCGCGGGACCGTCGAATCCGCCCAACGCCAGCTCACGAAGATGATCGAGCGTGACTACAACCACCCGGCGGTGATTTTCTGGTCGGTCAGCAACGAAATCCACACGCAGCACCCGGAGGTGCGGGGTACGAATGTGGTGCTCGTCCAGCAGGCCAAGAGGCTCGACCCGACGCGCCTGGCGGTGCACGTCTCGGACCACTGGCAGCAGGGCCGGCCCCGGGCCGACAGCTTCGGCGAGGACGACGTCATCTGCCTCAATGGTTATCCGCACCCGAAGGAAGGGCCCGTCTGGTGGACCACGCGCCTGGAGGAGCTGCACCGCGAGTACCCGGGCAAGCCGATCCTTGTCACGGAGTTCGGGGGCGAGGCCGACAGGGAGATCGAGTGGCAGATCGGCCGCCTCAAAGCCAGCTTCGCCGGGATTACGGGGCCGTACGTCTGCGGGACCGTGATCTGGTGCTGGGCCGACCATCCGTGGGACAAAACCTGGCTCAAACCGCCGCTGAGCCCCTACGGCGTCTTCACACGCGACCGCCAGCCCCGCCCGTCCGCGGAAGTTGCGAAGCAGGGCTTCGTTGAGCGTCAGGCGCAATTCAAGGCGAAGGCAGAGTAGCAGGATGGGTGGCACGGCCAAACTTGCAGGCTGTGTCACAATTCAAAAATCGAGCAACTGAGCGTCGTTTTTGGCTCAGAATTGAGGCCAAAAGCCGCCAAGTCCTAATTGTGACACAGGCTGTTGCTTTGAGCGTGTATCTGCACTCAACTGCATTGTGCCAGGAATCCTGTTGCACACTGTGTCACGGGATGTTACGTTGTGTTCACTTGTGTTCATTTGTAGCATTACCGGATTCGGCCAACTCTCATGATTTTCTGCGGCATTGACATAGGGACGACCAGCACCAAGGCGGTCGTGCTCGGTCGTGACGGTCAGGTGGCCGACGAGGTGGCTTTCCCGGCGCCGGGCGACCTGCCGGAGGTGCATTGGTATGAGCACTTCGGCCGGGTGCTGGATTTCTTTGCCGCAAGGGGCCGGTTCCGAGGGGAAGAGATCGCGTGCAGCGTCACAGGGCAGGGGGGCAGCTTCGTGCTGATCGACGACAAACACCGGCCCGTCGGAGGCGCAAGCAGTTGGACTACGCTGGCCGACGATGCGGTCGTTCGGGACTTGATCGACGCGCTGGGCGAGGCCGCCTACTATCACACGACGGGCTGGCCTCCTCACGGCTGGCTGGCTGCCTGCAAACTCAAACAGAAGGTCCAACGAGAGCAGCTTGCGGCCGATGTGTGTCGCGTCGCGACGGTCCCCGATTTCATCTACGCGCAGCTAACCGGTAAGCTCTCTACCGATATTACCAGTGCCCAGATCACGGGTCTGGCGGACTTCCAGAGATCGCAATGGGGCCGGGACATCGTTGGCTGGGCGGGCATGCGCGAGGAATGGCTGCCGCCGATTGTCCCCGACCTGAGGATTGTCGCGGAGGGCGTCCGGACGAAGTGGGGCAGGATGACCCTCGTGAGCGGCTCGCATGACCAGTACGCGGCCATGGAGGCGGCGGGACTCGAAATCGATAAGAGCGTGATGCTGGGTACGGGCACGGCCTGGGTCATCAACGGGCGGACAAGCCGCCCTTTGTTCGATGATGAGCAATTCCTCATTCACCCGGGCCGAGACCTGCATCCTGACCGCTACGGTTTCATCGTCACGCTCTGGCAGATCGGGGCGGGATTCGACAAGCTGCTCGCGAATCTCGGCATCACTCAAGCCGCCCTGGCTCAACTGGAGGATGTGCTTGAGGGGGAGGATGTGCCGCCGGAGCGCGTGACGGTCGATCTCGACGCGGGCGTGGTGAGTCCGGCCGGCGATGCCCGTTCGTCGGTGCGACGATACATGGAATGGGCGGGTGCGGTGGTTGCCCACGCGCTGGATGGATGTGGTCTGGCGCGGAAGCTGGAGAAGATCATCGTCACCGGCGGGGCGATGAGGAGCCGATTCTGGCCCCAGGCGATAGCGGATATTTGCGACCTGACTGTCGAAGCCGCCGATTACCCGTACTTCACAGCGTATGGTGCGGCTCTGCACGCGCGCGAGGCCTTGCTGGGCCCCGGGCAGGCTCATCGGTTCCCCGGCACGGCGGTCATCCGGGTGTATAGGCCGCAGCAACCTCAGCGGTACCGGGCGTGGTACGAGCGCCTTCAGATGCCGCGGCGGGAAACGCACCAAGAGTGAGATGGTATGGAAGGCAATGATATGACATCGCAAGCTGACCGACCTCGGATTGGCATGCTGCTGCCGGTAGCCGATCTGTATCACCGGCTCTGGTCCGATATCGATGACGCGCTGGAACATCTGGCGGGCGAGGTTGCGGAGACGCTGCGAGGTGCCGGCCTCGATGTATGCTGCGGCCCCGCGGTCAGCCTGCCGGAGCAGGTGGCGGCGGCCTGCGAGGACCTCGATGCCAAAGGAGTCGATCTCCTCCTTGTGGCGCTGGCGCCTTACTGCCCGAGCGGAGTCCTGGTGCCCGCGCTGGTCGAATCCCGCTTGCCTGTGCTGGTGTGGCCGATGCAGAGCATATCCCGGCTGGAGCCGGAGAAATACGACGCGGAGGCCATCAAGCTGAACCACGGCGTCCATGCCGTCCAGGACTTGGCCAACGTGCTCGGCAAAATGGCCATGCCTTTCGGCGTAATTCACGGTCACCACGGGCAGCCTGATTTCGTCGGTCGGCTCAAACTCTGGGCCCAGGCCGGACGAATTGTTCGCGCCATGCAGGATGCCAATCCCGTGCAGGTCGGCGGCCACTTCGAGCACATGCTCGATTTGCAAATAGGCGAAGAGGAATTCCTCCGGAAAATGGGGATCAGGCCGAAGGCGGTATCGACCTCGGAGTTTGCGGACCTGATGGGCGAGGTGAAACCGAAGGAGATGGCGGAGGGCGTGGAGCGGTACCGCCGGACGTTTGCGATGGGCCCGGACGTGCATGACTCGCTGTTGGTGAAGACCGCCAAAGGCGAGGCGGCCCTGCGGTCGCTCCTTTCACGTGCGGACAGCCGGGCGTGTGGACTGAATTTCCTCGAGCTGTGCAACGATGAGCACGTGGCGGATGGGCTTCACGTTGCGGCGTCGATGCTCATGAATGAAGGCCTCGGCTACGCGGGCGAAGGGGACTGGGTGACGGCCGTGCTGGTCCGCGGCATGCAGCAGGGCTTCGGGGTCGCCAGCTTCAGCGAGATCTTCTCGATCGGATACGCCGATAACAGGCTGCTGTTGAAGCACTGGGGCGAGGGCAATTTTGCGATGGCACGTGCCAAGCCGCGGTTGCTCGCCAGCAAATTCACAGACCGATGTACCGCCGAGTTCGCGATTGCCGATTTCGAGTTCGAGCCCGGCCCCGCGACGCTGGTGAACCTGAATTCCACCGCCGACGAGAAGGGGCAATTGGTGAGCATCAGCGGCACGATCACCGAGGACCATCTGCCGAATATCGATGGCCCTCGCGGCGTGTTCAGGCCCGACCGCGACAACGTAAGCGACCTGCTGACCGAGTATGCCTGTGCGGGTGGCAGCCACCACCTGGCTCTGGTCAAAGGGGCACCCGTGGACGTGCTGGAAAACGTGTGCCGGCTGGCCGGCTGGTCGTACCGGCGGTTATAGGAGAGGCGATGGCTCGCACGAACAGCAAATTGACGCCCATGCAGCGTCTGGAGGCGATCCGGCGGGAGTTGCTGAGGGCCGATGAGGTCTCCATCGACGATTTGGCTGGCCGATTCGACGTCAGCGGTATGACCGTGCGCCGGGACCTCGAACTGCTGGAATCCCGCGGCGATGTCATCCGCACGCACGGCGGGGCGGCCCTGGCCAGGCGGCTCACCTTCGAGTTTTCGTTCCGCGACAGGCAAAATACGAACAGCCGGCAGAAGTCGCAGATCGCGCGGCGGGCCGCCGGGTACATCCGGGACGGCCAGGTGGTGATACTGGACACCGGCACGACCACGCTGGAAATCGCGCGGCAGGTGATTGGCTTGCGGAATGTGACGGTGATCACGACATCGCTGGCGATTGTCTCGGCGTTGCAGTTCGCCACCGGGGTCCGGATTGTGCTCCTGGGCGGTTTTCTTCGCGGCGGCTCACCCGATTTGCACGGCCCGTTGACGGAACGGAATGTCGAGACGTTCCGGGCCGATGTTGCCTTCATGGGTGCGGACGCGGTGGACCTCGACGGCAACACCTATGCGGACGACCTGCAGGTAATCAATCTCGATCGGAAAATGGCGGCCAATGCGGCGCAGGTCGTCGTCGTCGCCGACAGCAGCAAGTTCGGCCGAAACGGAATGTGCAAGGTGTTCAGCCCCGAGGATTACGACTCGATCATCAGCGATTCCGGAATCGACAAGGATATCCAGAAGCGATTCGCCAAACGTGGAATCCGCGTAGACGTTGCCACGGAGAAATCAGGATGCGAACAGCAATGACGGAAAACGTTAATCTATCCATAGCCGACCTGGCGGGCCCGCTGGGGACCGATGTGTGCCGGGCCATGTCCCAAGCGAAGGCGTTTCTCGACAGCCACGACAATAGTCAACTGCTCGGCCTTATCGGTCAGACCATCGACGGCGTGGCTCTGAAGAAGACCATTGATAAGGCCGTCATGCAGAAATCCTACGGCGGCGGCAAAATCGGCGCGACGGAGGACCTGCTCGCCGGCAGGGGCCTGTTCTACATCACGGAGCAGGGCAAGCTGTTCCTCGACTGTACGGCGGGACACTACCAGATGAGCTGGGGGTACGACCATCCGGCGCTGACTCAGGTCCTTCATGATGGTGTCGCGGCGGGGATCGTGCCGGACAATCACTCGAACATTCCGCAGTGGCCCGTCAAAAGGCTGGCGCAAAAGCTTGTCGAAGCCGCGAACCCCGACTGCCCGGAGTTGCGGGAGGGGGACTTCTCGAAAATCATGAACTCGAAGACCCGGCTCAATACCGTCCTGCTGGGAATCGCTACCGGCTCGGTCGCCTGCGAGGCGGCTCTGAAGATCATGCTCATGCACCACGAGCGAATGAAGAGGCCCGGGCCGCCGGTCTTCGTCGTGCTCGACGGCAATTATCATGGCACCGGCTTTTTCTCTCAGAACCTTCGCGGCATGTGGCGTCCCTACGTTCGCAATCTGAAGGTTGTGACGGTCCAGCCCAACGACGAGGAGCAGTTGGAGAAGGCATTCGCCCGCTACGGAGACAGGATTGCGGGCTTCTGGGCCGAGCCTGTCATGATGAACCGCGAGGCCATCTTGGTGCGGGCGGAGTACCTTCGGTTCGCCCGCAAGCTGACCCGCCGGGTGGGGGCGTTGATGACGGTCGATGAAATCCAGACGGGGTTTTGGACTCCCGGCCTGTTCATGTACAGGCAATCGGAGATCACGCCGGACATCGTCGTCGTGGGCAAGGGTATGAGCGCCGGCCTGCACCCGCTGTCCAGCATCATCTACCGCCGGGAGTTGGACATGCTGGCCCAGTACGATGCGATCAGCACGAACGGCAACGCGGCGTTGGCGGCCCTGGTGGCTTTGGCCAATATCGAGCTGTTACACAGACACGCCAGCCAGGTCACGAACGCCCAGGAGTATTATTACCGGAGGCTTTGCGAGCTTGCGGCGGAGTTTCCCGACCGGATCGCCGCCGTGCACGGCAACCGGTCGATGACGGGGCTCAAGTTCCGCCAGGTGGAGGATGCCCTGGCGTTCCACAAGAAGTGCGTCGAAAGCGGCCTGTGGCTGCGCGTGCATGCGTACCACGCCGGCCACAGCACGATCCTGTGCAAGTTCGCCCTGTGCCTGGAACCGGCCGTGGTGGACGAGTTCATCCGACGTTTGCGGGTGCTGCTGGAGGCTGAGAAGTAACGCGATATGTCCCGGCTGTTCGAAGTCAAAGACGTGGATCGAAGGTTCTATCGGGAGAAGCTCGAGAGCTTCCTGCCCGACAAGATTATCGATATCCACACCCACGTCTGGCTCAAGGACTTCCGCAAAGCCCCGCCGACCGGGCGGGCCGTAACGTGGCCGCTGCGTGTCGCGGAGCAGAACCCAACTGAGGACTTGATTGAGACCTATCGGTTGATGTTCCCCCGCAAGACGGTCAAGCCGTTGATGTTCTCCTTCGTGGAGTCGCACGAGGACGATTTTGCCGGGGCCAACGCTTACGTCAGTCGTGCCGCGAGCGAACATGGTTTTGCGGCTCTCGTCTTCGCTTCGCCAACGTGGTCCGCGGAGAGGCTGGAGCGCGAAATCCGGACGGGACATTTCCTCGGGGCGAAGGTCTATCTGACGTTGTCACCGACTCATATACCGGTGGACCAGATACGGATTTTCGATTTCCTGCCGCATCACCAGTTGAAGGTTTTGGACGAGCATGGCTGGATTGTCATGCTCCATATCCCGCGCTCCGGCCGGCTCCGCGACCCAGTCAACCTCGCCGACATGCTCGAAATCGAGCGTCGGTATCCCAACGCCAAAATCATCATCGCGCACGTGGGGCGGGCGTATTGTCCGGAGGACGTCGGCGATGCGTTTACGGTATTGGCGCAGACGCAGCGCCTATTATTCGATTTTTCGGCCAACACGAATGCGGCCGTCTTCGAGCCGCTCATCCGGACCGTGGGGCCACGGCGGATTCTCTTCGGCAGCGACCTGCCTATCACCCGGATGCGCATGCGCCGAATCTGTGAAAATGGGAGATACGTCAACCTCGTGCCGAAGGGCCTGTATGGAGATGTCTCCGACGACAGCCACATGCGCGAGGTCAGTGGCGAGCAGGCCGATATGCTCTCGTTTTTCCTGTATGAGGAAATCGATGCCTTTCGGCGGGCGGCACAGGCTGTCGGATTGACACGGCAGGATATTGAGGCGGTATTCTATGGTAACGCCGCACGGCTCATCGAGTCAGCGTCCGGCCGCGCCAGCGACCAATCGTTTTGAGATTCAGGAGGCTATGTGAAAGACTACGGATCTTTCGAGCTGCACCTGCTGGACTATCTGGCCTTCGGCGCCTATTTCGCGGGCCTGTGCCTGATTGGCTATTGGTTCGGCCGGAAGAAGCAGCAGGACTCGGCCGACTATTTTCTCGCCGGCCGGACACTGCCGTGGTACGTGGTGGGCAGTTCGTTCATCGCCTCCAATATCAGCAGCGAGCATTTCATCGGCATGATCGGGGCCGCGTTCATCTATGGCATCGCGCCCGCCATGTTCGAGTGGGCCAATGTCGCCACGTTCAGCCTGCTGATCTGGTTTTTCATTCCGTTCCTCCTGGCGGCGAAGGTCTTCAGCACGCCCGAATTTCTCGAAAAGCGTTTCAATCCGACGATCCGGCAGTTCTTTGCCTACGTCACTGTCATCAGTAACGTCGTGGCGTTTCTGGCCGCCGTGCTCTACGGCGGGGGACTGGCCCTGAACAAGCTCTTCGGCTGGGAGCTATGGTTTGCCATTGCCGCCCTGGCGGTCGTGTCGGGAGGCTGGGCCGTCTATGGCGGCCTTCGGTCGGTGGCGTGGATGGACGTTCTTACGGTGATTATCATGATCGCCGGCGGACTGATGGTCACGATTCTGGGCCTGTATATGCTCTCGGGCGAGTCGCATTCGCTGGTGGAGGGCGTGAAGGTCATGCTTGTGCGCAATCAGGCGAACGATGGTGTCTGGGCCGAGGTGGTCCGGCAGAACGCCCCGCACATCGTGCGCGCGGACCACTACAATCGGCTCTCAGTCATTCAACCCATCACGCACGAGCTGACGCCCTGGCCGGGCCTCATCATGATGATCTTCTCCGTGAGCATCTGGTACAACGTGATCAATCAGTTCATGATTCAGCGCGTCCTCGGCGCCCGGGACATGTACCACGCCCGGATGGGCATCGTGCTGGCGGGCTATATGAAGATCATCCTGCCGGCCATTGTCGTGCTGCCCGGACTCATCCTCTTTGCCAAGTACCCGGATGTGATGAAGCTGCCGTGGGACCAGATTCGGCCCGAGGCCGACAAGGGATACGTCTCCATGCTGCAAAGCATCGTCCCGATCGGGCTGCGCGGGCTGTTCCTTGCGGCGTTGTTCGGCGCCATCCAATCGACCGTCAGCGCCGTGCTGAATTCCACCTCCACAATCATCACCGTGGACATCTACAAGAGGACCCTCCGCCGGGATGCCTCCGAGAGGCAGCTCGTGCTCGTGGGCCGGTTATCCTCCGTGGTGGTGATGGTGATCGCGGCAGTTCTCGGGGCCTTTATCGGCCGGCTGACGGGTAGTCTGTTTCTCTATATCCAGTCCCTCTATGCGTTCTTCGCCCCGCCCTTTGCGGCGGTGTTCCTGCTCGGCATCCTGTTTCGACGGATCAACGGGCGAGGGGCGACCGTGGCTGTCATTTCCGGGTTCGTTCTCGGCATTCTGCTCAAGGTGTACGTGCAGCTTGATCAATCACATCCGGCATGGCTGGAGCCGCTTTGGCAGTACATTCCCGCGCATCCGGCGTGGCTGGAGCCGTTCCAAATGCAGGCGGCCATCAACTGGGTGTTCTGTGTAATTGTCTGCACGGGCGTCAGTCTGCTTGCGCCGCGGCCGGACCCAAGCCAGGTCACCGACGAGTTGACGATCAACTGGCGGAAGCTGAATATCTTCGGGCAACTTGGGACCCACTGGTACACCAGCGTGTATCTCTGGTGGAGCCTGTTTGCCGCCATTGTCACTGCATTGGTCCTTGTATTCTCAGGGCTGGTTTGGTAGTGAAGTAGCATGGGCGTCCCGCCCATGGATTCGGGATCACGGGCAAGATGCCCGTGCTACGGGGATCGAAAGGGCTTCAGTTACGGGAGATGAGTTATGACTGCTTCAAACTTCAGGCGTGGCTGTAGGGTGGGCTGTGCCCACCATCTTTTCGCGTTCGACGATAATGGTGGGCACAGCCCACCCTACGGGTCTGCTGTCAGCGGTTTGTCGCGACGGCAGTTTCTCAAGTCCAGTGCCGCCCTTGCCGGGGCCACGCTGCCGCTGTATTCGAGCCTCGCGGTTAACGCCGCTCCGAAGAAGATTCGCATGGGCGTTGTCGGCGGCGGGTTCGGTACCAGCTTTCAGTGGCATGAGCATCCCGACTGCGTTGTCGAGGCCGTCAGCGACTTGCGCCCGGAACGCCGGGCGGGGCTGATGCGCGTCTACAAGTGCAGCAAGTCGTACAACTCGCTCGAAGAACTGGTGCTGGACAAGAATATCGACGCCGTGGCCATCTTCACGGAGGGTCCGAACCACGTCAAGCACGTCGGCGAAGTGATGAAGCACGGCAAACACGCGATCTCCGCCGTGCCCGCTTCGTTGGGCGGCGGCATCGCGGAGGCCGAACAACTCCTCGACACGGTCAAGAAGTACGGCCTGACTTACATGATGGCCGAGACCAGCTTTTACCAGCAGCCGACCATCTCCGTCCGGAAGTTCCACGAGCAGGGCAAGTTCGGCGAGATTTTCTATTGCGAGGCGGAGTACCAGCATCCCGGCCTGGAATCGCTGTACTTTGAGAATGGTAAGCGCACCTGGCGCTATGGCCTCGCTCCCATGCACTACCCGACGCACTGCACCGCGTTCCTGCTCGGCGTCACCGGCGAGCGCATTACCGAGGCCGTCTGTTACGGTTGGGGCGACAACGACCCCATCTGCAAGGACAATGTCTATAAGAATCCGTTCTGGAACGAATCGGCGATGTTCAAGACGGATCGCGGCCACGCGTTTCGCGTCAACGTGTGGTGGAAGGGTGCCCATCGCGGGACCGAGCGGGCCCAGTGGATCGGCAACAAGATGAGCTTCTACAGCGACCATCCGAACGGTCTGGGGCCGGTGATTGTCCGCTCGGCCGAGGGACGCAAGGAGAAGGACGACGCCGGTTTCGTGCGCGACCTGCCCGAGATGGAGAAGTACCAGCAGCCGGCCTGGTGGAAGACGGACATGCTGCCTGAGCCGCTGCGGCACGACACCGGACACTACGGCTCGCACTCGTTCCTGACGCACGAGTTCATCGACGCCCTGACGCACGACCGCCGGCCCACCGTGGACGTCTATGAAGCCCTCTCTTACACCGCGCCGGGGATTATCGCGCACGAATCGGCCCTGCACGGCGGCGAGTTCATGAAGGTCCCGCTGTTCGCTCGGCCTGCATAG
>Ga0315281_10007344_pt1 | contig 15533 bp, 14 predicted proteins | sample YL17G07_0_MG_FD_204540 | JGI IMG/M metagenome (GOLD analysis project Ga0315281, IMG submission 204540) | Sediment microbial communities from Yellowstone Lake, YNP, Wyoming, USA - YL17G07_0 | ecosystem: Environmental > Aquatic > Freshwater > Lake > Sediment | place: USA: Wyoming | collected...
GCGTCATCTCCCGGGGTAGCAGGGACGGCATGTTATCGAAGATTTATTGCCCAGTGCTGGAGACCCGTTTCGGGGGTGGGGAGGCCATCGACTGATGCGTATAAGGAAACGAAAGCGCAGCGGCCCGCAGGCAAAGGTAGGGGTCAGTTCTAACGCAGGCAAAGGTAGGGGTCAGTTCTAAGGCAAAGGTAGGGGTCAGTTCTAACATTCCAACATTTTGTTGGAATGTTAGAACTGACCCCGCGCTTCTTTGCTGACCCCGCGCTTCTTTGCGCTTCTTTGCTGACCCCGCGCTTCTTTGAGAACTGACCCCGCGCTTCTTTGCTGACCCCGCGCTTCTTTGAGAACTGACCCCGCGCTTCTTTGACCCCGCGCTTCTTGCTGCGAAGGCGATCTGATCGAGGATATTTACATCGTGGAGCTTGCCGTCGGAGATATGGATGAAGGTCGGGATGTTGCCTCGCAGATCGAGGAGCGTATGGAGTTTGACTGCCCCTTTGCGTTTGCGAAAGCGCGCCCAGGGAAAGAGCGCCAGGCACAAATCGATGGTGGTCGAATCGAGCGCGTAGACCGTATGCGTCAATTCCAGGCCGAAGCTGTCCCCGGCGTAGAGCTTGCGCGCCGTCTGGATCAAGCTCAGGGCGAAATCCTGATAGATGCGCCAGTTGCGGTTCTCGTTGGCGTCCGCCAGCGTGCTTTTGGCAATGCCGCCGCGGATAGCAAGGTAGGGGTCAGTTCTAACATTACAACATTTCCCTTCGCTTTTGGTCTACTTCCAACGTGCCTTCAACGTGCCTTTAGGGTCAGTTCCGTGCCTCTTCCAACATCCATACCTTGTGGTTGTTGCGCCTGCACCGGCTATGCAGCGGCCAAAAGACTTCACGCGCGTAGAAGGTCTTGCTGCGCCCGGTGCGTTTGGCAAGGTTCTCCAGACGGGCTTCGATGTCTTCCGGCAAACGGATGGCTGGCATGGTGGGGGCTCCTCCAATGATTCAGTGTCAACATGGCCGGCAATTTCGGACGGCTGCTGCGGTCAGGACACCTCCGGCCCCGTTCCCTTCTCCGTTCCAGCCGCAACCGCAGTGAGTATCCCCTGCATGATGGCCAGCGGCGAGGGCGGGCAGCCGGGGACGGCGACGTCCACCGGGATGACGCGGCCGATGCCGCCGCAGCTCGCGTAGCTTACGCCGAAGATGCCGCCGTCGCGGCCGCAGTCGCCCACTGCCACCACCAGCTTGGGGTCGGGGGTTGCGTCCCAGGTGCGCTTCAAGGCGATTTCCATGTGCCGCGAGACGGGTCCGGTGACCAGCAGCAGGTCGGCGTGGCGCGGGCTGGCGCTGAACTTGATGCCGAGGCCTTCGAGGTTGTAGTAGGGGTTGTTGAGGGCGTTGATTTCGAGTTCGCAGCCGTTGCAGGAGCCGGCGTCCACGTGGCGGATGACGACGGCGTGGCCGAACACCTTGAGGATTTCCGCTTGCAGGCGTTGCGCCTCCACCCGCATGGTTTCGTCGGGGCCGGGGGGCGTTTCGGTCTTGATGCCGGTCTTGAGGATTTGCTTGATGATCTGGTACATCAGAGGTCCTGCCCGCTGTAGCTCAGGTTGAACGATTTGTTGATGAGCGGAAAATCCGGAACGATGTTGCCGATCACGGCATGCTCCAGCAGCGGCCAGTTCTGCCACGACGGGTCGTGCGGGTGGACGCGGTGCACGCTGCCGTCGGACGCGGTGTGCAGCGCCACCAGCACGTCGCCGCGCCAGCCTTCCACCAGGCCGATGCCGAATCCCGCGTGTGCGACGGGCGGCAGGTCGGTGCGGATGTCGCCTTCGGGCAGCTTGACCAGGATTTCCCGCATGAGCCGCAGGGATTCGCCGATTTCCTCGAAGCGCACCGTCGCGCGCGCCGCCACGTCGCCGTTGCGGTGCGTGGCCATGCGCACTTCCAGTTGGTCGTAGGGGGTCGAGGGGAACTGCGCGCGCAGGTCCCAGGCCTGCCCGCTGGCGCGTCCGGCGAAGCCGGTCAGGCCGAGCTGCGCGGCGAGTTCCGGGGTGACCCGGCCGGCGCTGAGGAAGCGGTCCTGCACCCCGGCATGCTCGTCGTAGATGGCTTTCAGCGGCGCTATTTCCTGCTCCAGCGTGCGCGCTTGCTCATGCAATTGCGTGACCGCGCCGTAGTCGATGTCGCGCGCCACGCCGCCGGGAATGATCGCGTCCATCAGGTAGCGGTGGCCGAACAGCGACTGGTTGATGCGCAGCATGTCTTCCTTCAGGCGCATGAACTGGGCGAGCCCGAAGGCGAGACCGGCATCGTTGCCCAGCGCGCCCAGGTCGCCCAAGTGGTTCATCACCCGCTCGCGCTCCAGCAGCAGGGCGCGCAGCCAAAGGGCGCGCGGCGGCGGCGTGCAGCCGGCAACGCCCTCCACCGCCATGGCCCAGGCCCAGCCGTAGGCCACCGTGGAGTCGCCGCTGACGCGCGCGGCCAGCCTGGCCCCCTGTTCCAGGCCGAGCGCTTCGAAACGTTTTTCGATGCCCTTGTGCTTGTAGCCCAGGCGTTCGCCCAAGCGCAGGATGCGCTCGCCCACCACGGAGAAGCGGAAGTGCCCCGGCTCTATGGTGCCGGCGTGCACCGGGCCGACAGGGATCTCGTGCGCGCCCTCGCCCTCGACCCTGACGAAGGGGTAGGCGTCGTCTTCGGTGGGGTAAACCGCGTTCGCGTCGAACTCCTTGCGCAGCGGAAATTGCGTGTCCGGCCAAGCGCCGTGGCGCAGCCACTTGCGCGTGTCCTCCGCACCCGTGGCGCGGATGCCGAGCAGATCGTAGGCCGCCCGCTGCATGCGGTCCGCGGCCGGGAACACGGCGCTGACGTCGGGGTAGGAGGGGTCTTTCCCATCCAGCGCAGCGCACAGGCACAGCAGCCCGTCATGACCGCCCAGGGCGACGTGCACTGCATAGCCGGCATCGCCCTCGTCGCTGCCCCACAAGGCGACCAGGCGCCCGCCGCTGTCCCGCACCTGCGCGCACAGTTGCGGCAGCTCTGCGGCATCGACATCGGCGCGCCAGGCCGTTGCGGCGCCGGGGACGGGGTGGAATTCGGTCGAGAAGTTATCAAGTTTCATTGTTCACCGCGGATTAGCCGATCAACGCCGCCGCCTGGCGGTACCAGTCCGCCAGATACGGCGGGATGTACAGGCCCAGCAGCAGCACCAGTGCCAGATGCGCGAATACCGGCAGCAGCGCCGGTGCGTGCGGCAGCCGCGGCAGGGTGGTTTCGCCGAACACCATGGTCTGCACCCTGCCGAATACCGCGGCGAACGCCACGCCCAGGGCGATCAGCAGGAACGGCGTGGCCCACGGCTGCTCGTGCATGGCGGTGGTGAGGATGAGGAATTCGCTGGCGAACACGCCGAAGGGCGGCATGCCGAGGATGGCCAGGCTGCCCAGCATCAGGCCCCAGCCGACGGTGGGGCTGGTGGTGATGAGGCCGCGGATGTTTTCGATCAGTTGCGAGCCGGCTTTTTGCGTGGCGTGGCCGACGGCGAAGAAGATCGCGGATTTGGTGAGGCTGTGCACGGTCATGTGCAGCAGTGCGGCGAAGGTGGCGACCGGCCCGCCCATGCCGAAGGCGAAGGTGATGAGTCCCATGTGCTCGATGGAGGAGTAGGCGAACAGGCGCTTGACGTCCTTCTGGCGCGATAGGAAAAACGCCGCCATGACCACGCTGAGCAGGCCGAAGCCCATCATCAGGTTGCCGGCGAAGTGGCTTTCCAGCGCCCCGTCCACCAGTACCTTGTTGCGCACCACGGCATACAGCGCGACGTTCAGGAGCAGGCCGGAGAGTACGGCGGAAATCGGCGTCGGGCCTTCGGCGTGGGCGTCGGGCAGCCAGTTGTGCAATGGGGCCAGGCCCACCTTGGTGCCGTAGCCCACCAGCAGGAACACGAAGGCCAGCGAGAGCACGGTGGGTTCCAGGCTGCCCTTGACGGCGTTGAGGTGGGTCCACAGCAGCGCGGTGCCGCCCGCGCCGAGGACTTTTTCCGCGGCGAAGTAGAGCAGGATGGTGCCGAACAGCGCCTGCGCAATGCCGACGCCGCACAGGATGAAATACTTCCAGGCGGCTTCCAGGCTGGCCGGGGTGCGGTACAGCGAAACCAGCAGCACGGTGGTCAGCGTCGCCGCCTCCATGGCGACCCACAGGATGCCCATGTTGTTGGTGGTGAGCGCCAGCAGCATGGTGAAGGTGAACAACTGGTACATGCTGTGGTAGAGGCGCAGCATGGCCGGCGTGAGCTTGCCGTGATGCTGCTCGATGCGCATGTAGGGGCGGGAAAACAGCGTGGTGGTGAAGGCCACGAAGGCGGTCAGCGCCACCAGGAATACGTTGAACGAGTCGACGAAGAACTGCTCGTGGAATGCCGTGAGCGGGCCGCCCTCGACGATGCGCGCGGTGAGCACGGCGGCGCTGACGAAGGTGGCGCCGGACAGCGCGGCGTTGAGCTCGGGCGCGAAACGGCGGCTGCCCAGCAGCGCGAGGGCCGCGGCGCCGATGAGGGGGATGCCGAGTAGCCACAGGATCTCCACGTCAGTCCTCCTTCAGCTTTTCCATGTGGCGCAGATCCATGCTGTTGAACGTCTCGCGGATCTGGAAGAAGAAAATGCCCAGGATGAACATGCCCACCAGCACGTCCAGCGCGATGCCCAGCTCCACCACCAGCGGCATGCCGTAGGTGGCGCTGGTGGCGGCGAAGAACAGACCGTTTTCCATGGCGAGAAAGCCGATCACCTGCGGCACCGCCTTGTGGCGCGTGATCATCATCAGGAAGGACAGCAGCACGCTGGCCATGGCGATGCCGAGGGTGGCGCGGGTCACGGTGCCGGCCAGCTGCGAGATGGGCAGCGCCAGGTTGAAGGAAAAAATCACCAGCACGATGCCGATCAGCATGGTGGTCGGGATGTTGATCAGGGTTTCGATGTCCCACTGGATGTTGAGCTTGCGGATCAGGCGGTGCAGTATCCACGGCAGGATGATCACCTTGAGCACCAGGGTGATCGCGGCGGAATAGTAGAGATGCCCCTGATTGGTGCTGTAAGCCACGATCAGCGTGCTGATGGTGAGCACCAGCCCTTGCAGCGCGAACAGGTTGATCAGCGACAGGATGCGGCGCTGCGACAGCATGGCGAAGGCGATCAGCAAGAGCAGCGCCGCCAGCAGGTTGATGAATTGGCCGGAGAGGGTCATCGGCATTTCAGGATTCCAACAGGAAGTGGGTAAGCATTCCCAGCACGCCGAGCAGGAAGGCGGTGCCTAGAAACTCCGGGGCGCGGAAGATGCGCATCTTGGCCGACACGGTTTCCAGCAGTGCCAAGCCTGCCCCGGCCACCGTCAATTTCAGCAGCAGCGCGCCCAGCGCCAGCGGCAGTCCGGCCCAGTTGTTGCCCTCGACGATGCCCCAGGGCAGGAACAGCGCGATGCCGATGGCGAAGTAGGTGAGCAGCTTGATGCTGCTGGCCCACTCGATCAGCGCCAGGTGCCGCGCCGAATACTCCAGGATCATCGCCTCGTGGATCATGGTGAGTTCCAGGTGGGTGGCGGGGTTGTCCACCGGGATGCGCGCGTTTTCCGCCAGCAGCACCATGACGAAGGCCAGCGCGGCGAAGGCCAGGCTGGGGTAGATCACCGCCTGCGAGTGCGCCAGCGTTTCGACGATGGTGGACAGCGAAGTGGAATGGCTGATCAGCGAGGCGGTGAAAAACACCATCAGCAGCGCCGGTTCGGCCAGAAAGGCGACCAGCATTTCGCGCCGCGCGCCCAGGGTGCCGAAGGAGGTGCCGATGTCCATCGCGGCCAGCGCGAGGAACACCCGGGCCAGGGCGAAGATGCCGACCAGCGCAATGACGTCGGCGGCCGGCGCATAGGGCAGGTCGGTCGCCAGCACCGGCACCACGCCGGCGGCCAGCCACATGCAGCCGAACAGCACGTAGGGCGTCGCGCGAAACAGCGGCGAGGCGGTTTCCGCCAGCACCGCGTCCTTGTGCAACAGCTTGCGCAACCCGCGGTAGGGCTGCAGCAGGCCCGCGCCGCTGCGGTTGGAAAGCCACGCCCGGCACTGGTTGACCCAGCCCAGCAGCAAGGGCGCGGCCAGCACCACCAGCAGCGATTGCAGGAGTTGGAACAGGATGCCTGAGTAGGGAGTCATCATCGGCTAAACGCCAAAAGCACCAGCAGGGTGACGAAGCTGTACATCAGGTAAACGTGGATGCGCCCATGCTGCATTTTCCCCATGAGGGCGGAGGCGCGCTCCACCACCCGCGCCACCGGCAGGTACAGCCAATACCACAGGCGGTCTTCGGTCTTGCCGTGGTAGCGCGGCTCCCGGTCGAAAGGGTCGGGCACTTCGCGCTCGATCTTGAAGAAGAATTCGAATATCTGCCGGATCGGCTGGCCGAAGCCTTCGGCGGTGTCCTGCATGCGCGGGGTTTGCGCCGGGTAGCCGCAGTCCCAGGCCGGGCCGCGCTTGAGGCGGCCATGGTAAAAACGGCGCACCGCGAAGAAGGTGAGCGCCACCACGGTCGCGATCACGATGAGGAAGAACAGCGGACTGTAGCTGGCCCGCTCCGGCGCCATCGGCGTCAGGAACAGCCAGCCGGTCTGCGCTGCGGTGGCGCCCAGCGCGTGGCCGGTGACGAGCTGGGTGACCGCGTCCAGGCGCAGGATCACGCTGACCGGGAACAGGCCCAGAGCCAGGCATCCCAACGCCAGCCAGCCCATGCCGAGCTTCTCCCAAATGCCTGCGTCGTGGGCTTCGCTCAGTTTTTCCTCGCGCGACTGGCCGAGGAAAACGATGCCGTAGAATTTCACCATGACGTAGGCGGCCAGCGCCGCGGCCAGGGCCAAAGCCGCGGCCGCCACCGGCACCAGCATGTTGAGATAGGAGTGGGGCAGGCCGGGCGTGAGCAGGAAGGCCTGCAACAGCAGCCACTCGGAAACGAAGCCGTTCAAGGGCGGCAGGCCGGCGATGGCCAGCGTCCCGACCAGGGTGAGCCAGGCCACCCACGGCATGCGCCGCATCAGGCCGCCCAGTCGCCCCAGGTTGCGCTCGCCGGTGGCGTGCAGCACCGAGCCGGTGCCGAGGAACAACAGGCCCTTGAAGAACGCGTGGTTGAGGCAGTGGTAGAGGGCGGCGGTGATGGCCAGGGCCGCAAGCCCCCCCATCTTGTAGCTGTGGAACAGCAGCCCGAGGCCGATGCCGACCAGGATCAGGCCGATGTTCTCGATCGAGGAATAAGCCAGCAGCCGCTTCATGTCGCTTTGCACTGCAGCGAACACCACGCCGAAAAATGCGGTGGCCAGGCCCAGCGTCAGCAGCAACACTCCCCACCACCACAACTGCATCGGCAACAGGTCGAAGGTCACGCGCAGCAGGCCGTAGATGGCGGTTTTCAGCATGACCCCGCTCATCAGCGCGGAAACCGGCGAGGGCGCGGCCGGGTGCGCTTCAGGCAGCCACACGTGCAGCGGCAGCAGGCCGGCCTTGGCGCCGAAGCCGAACAGCGCCAGCAGGAAAGCGGCGGACGCCCAGAATTCGGTAAGCTCGCTTGCGCGCATCGCGGCGAAGGTGAAATCGCCGTGTCCGCCCTGCATCACGCCGAAGCAAAGCAGGATGGCGATGGCGCCGACGTGCGCCAGCAGCAGGTAGAGATAGCCGGCACTGCGGATGGCGGGGATCTTGTGGTCGGTGGTGACGAGGAAATAGGAGGACAGCGCCATCGACTCCCAAGCCACCATGAACAGGTAGGCATCGTCGGCCACCAGCACCAGCGCCATGGAGGCCAGGAACACGTGGTACTCCAGGGTGAGCAGCCCCAGCGTGCCGCCCGGCATGCTGCGGAAATAGCCGGCCGCGTACAGGGTGATGCCGAACGAGGCGGCGCCCAGCAGCAGCAGGAAAAAAGCGGAAAGGGCGTCGAGGCGCAGATGGAACGGCAGGTCCGGCAGCCCCAGCGGCAGCAGCGCCACGTCCGGCGTCTCGCCCAGCGCCCACAATCCGGTCGCCGCCAGCAGCAGCGACGCCGCAGCGCTGGCGGGAAAGATCAGCAGGGTGATCCAGCGCGGACGGCTTTGCAGCGCCAGCCCGATGGAGCCCAGCGCCAGCCAGAACAGGATGATGGCCCCCGCGAAGTCGATGGGCAGGGCGCTGATGACGGTTGACACGGTGTTGTTATTGCTCCCAAATGCTTCCGGCTGTTGCCGGGAATTGTAACGCCTAAGCCGCCGCTACGGGCGGCCGCAACGGGCAAAAATCGGCCGTCGGATCCTCGGCGCAGATGCGGCCGTAGATCGAATCCAGTGCCATGTCCTCGGTGCGGAAGAAGTTCTGCGCGCCTATCAGTTGGTCCAGGCCTGTCCGCGCCATGATCTCGCTCACCTGCATCTTGATGCCGCTGAACACCATGGTGACGCCGGTGTCGCGCAGGCGCTCGACCAGATGGTGGATCACCTCCTCGCCGGATGCGTCCAGCTGGTTGATGCCGTCGCCCACCACCAGCAGAAACTTCGCCTTGGGATTGCTCGCCGCCGCTTCCAGGATGGCGTCTTCGAAGTAGGGCACGTTGGCGAAATACAGCGAGCCGTCGAAGCGGATCGCGATGACGTGTTTGCTGGTGGGCAGGTTGTGCAGCTTGGCGTCGCGCAGCGTTCCATCGGCATGGCGGCCGAGTATCGCCACGCGCGGCTTCATGGTGCGGAACAGGTAGAGGATGATCGCCAGTCCGGCGCCGACGATGATGCCGCTGTCCAGGTGCGGCGCAAAGCCCAGCGTGGCGGCAAACGTCACCACGGCGGCGATGCCGTCGTGTTTCTGCGCGTGCCAGGCGTGCTTGATGGCGCTGAAATTGATCAGCCCGATGACCGCCATCATGATGACCGCGGCCAGCACGGCCTGCGGCAGGTGATACAGCAGCGGCGTCAGGAACAGCAGGGTCACCAGCACGATCACCCCGGCGAACACCGAGGACATGCCGGTCGCGGCCCCGGCGTTCAGGTTGACCGCGGAGCGCGAGAACGAGCCGCTGACCGGGAACGATTGGCTGAAACTGCCGAGCACGTTGGCGATCCCCTGCCCCAGCAATTCCTGGTTGGGATCGATGCGCTGCCTGGTCTTGGCGGCCATGGCCTTGGCGATGGAAATGGCTTCCATGAAGCCCACCAGGGAAATCACCAGCGCGCTGGAAAGCAGCCCCAGGATGGTGTCCAGCTTGAACGTGGGGAGCTCGAAACCGGGCAGGCCGGAGGGAATGCCGCCCACCACTTCGCCGCCCCCCACCAAGCTCAGTTCGCCATGGGCGATCTTCTTGATGCGCCAGCGGTGGCCGTCGGTGTGGACGCCCAGGGGCACCTGGTCGGTCAGGTAAAGCCTGGCGGGCTGGGCGCCGCTCGCGGGAGCCATCTCGAATTTGAACTTGCGCAGGGAGCGGTTGCGCTTGCGGTTTTCGGCCTCCGCATCCTTCAGTTCCAGCTTCAGCAGCTCGATCTCGTAGTTGAGCGCCGCGCTGTGCTGGTTGGCGCCGTCATCGCTTTGCCGCAATGCCTTCAATTCGGCGGATTTGGCGGCGATTTGCTGGCCCAACTCCGCCACGCGGGCTTCGGTTGCGGAGAAGTCGGCGGCCAGCGTCTTCACCTCGTTGTCCGCAATTTGCCCGATGTTGCCTCTGCTGTTCTGCTCGAACCCGATGCCCCAGCTCGCCACGGTGGTAATCGACACGGCGATCAGCACGCCCGGCAGCTTGGGCGCGTATCTCTTCAGGCTCCACATGATGGCGAAGGCCGCCACCCCCATCACCAGCGTGGGAATGTGCGTGTCTTCGACCTGCTGCAGCACGCCCCAGATGTCCTGGACGAAATGCTCGCTACGTCCCATGGAAACGCCGAACAGTTTGTTGAGCTGGGACAGGCCGATGATGATCGCGGCGGCGTTGGTGAAACCGACCACCACCGGGTGCGACAGGAAGTTGACCACCACCCCCAGCTTGAAAACGCCCAAGGTGAGCTGGATGAGGCCGACCAGAAAGGCGAGCAGGATGGCCAGGGCGACGAACTGTTCCGAGCCGGTGGCGGCCAGCGGCGCCAGGGCGGAAGCGGTGAGCAGCGAGGCCACCGCCACCGGGCCGGTGGCGAGCTGGGCGGAAGAGCCCCACAGCGCCGCGATGATGCCGGGCAGGAACGCCGCATACAGGCCGTAGTAGGCCGGCATTCCCGCGAGCTGCGCGTAGGCCATGGACTGCGGGATGAGCACCAGGGCGACGGTGATTCCCGCGATGAGGTCGGTCTTGACGGTGTCGGCGCGCATGGGGAACCAGCGCAGGAAAGGCAGAAAACGTGCGAGGGGATTCATGGTTCTATGCTTGCGCCGAAAAGTCATAGACTCTAGCAGAGGAAGCCCGCACCTGCAAAATGCAGAGGCGCATTGCCGGGCTTGCCTGCGGCCATTGGTCGCAGGCGCGTAGCCTAAGCGCCATGCCATAATCGGCGCTCTGCAAAAAATCCAACGGAGGACAACATGAGCCCAACAACAAACCACAGCCTTGCCGCGCTGACAGCACTGCTCCTCGTAGGCGGCTCCGGCATGGCCCGCGCGGATCACCCGTCGATCGCGTTCGGCACGGCGACCGCCGGCCCCATTACCACCATCTCCGCGGCGACGTTGCCGCAGGGGATGAAGAGCATCGGCTTGCAAGTCGAATACGTGAAATCCAAGGGCTTTTCCGACCAGCAACTGCTCGACCTGGATGCCCAGGGCATCGACGCGCACGGCTCGGATTCCCTCACCAGCACCTCGCTGGGCTTCGGCTACGGCGTGACCGCCGACTTCACGGTGGGCGTGCGCCTGCCCTATGTCGAGCGCTCCGACCTGCGCGCGGTGCACCACGGCAGCGTCGAGCGGCTCGGCAGCTCCAGCGGGATGGGCGACATGACCATCCTCGGCAAGTACCGCGCCATCAACAGCCCGCAGGATGCCTACCAGGCCGCGCTGCTGCTCGGTGTCAAAGCGCGCAGCGGGGATACCTCCGAGCGCAACAGCGACGGCGAGCCGTTCTCCGCCGAGCACCAGCCCGGCTCGGGTTCCTGGGACGGCCTGCTGGGCGCCGCCGCCAGCAAGGCTTTCGGGCGCACCGCGGTGGACGCCAGCGTGCTCTACGCCTTCGCCGGCAACGGCACGCAGGACACGCGTCTGGGCGACCGCATGCAATACAACGTGGCCGTCTCCCACCGGCTCGGCGGGGAGGAAGCGCCGCATGCACACCATCTCGACCACAGCAAGCCCCATGTCCACGGGCCAGAAGCCGCATGGGACCTGGTTCTGGAGATCAACGGCGAGTGGCAGGGCAGGCAGGAAGTCGCCGGGGTCACGGACGAACACAGCGGCGGCACGCTGGTTTACCTGTCCCCCGGCGTGCGCCTCGGCACCGGCGGCAATTGGTCCGCCAACCTCTCGGTGGGCGCCCCGGTTGTGCAAAAACTGCGCGCGGCGCATGCCGAGACCGACTATCGCGTGCTGGCAGGATTCAGCATGAGTTTTTAGGAAATGTGGCGCGGAGGCGGCGCAGCGGAATCCGGGAATTAGCTGGCGTGATTTGGTTCCCCGGACTTCGCTTTATTCCGTCCGGGTTAGGCTTGCTCAAGCAGCGTGTTCGATAGCCTCTTCGAGTTCGTGAGGAAGTGGAATAGCCGCGAAAAACTTTGCCGGATAAAGATAATCTTCCCCGGATTCATCGATAACACGCACAAAGCCCTTTTCTTTGGCCTTCGCGTCAGGAATCAGGGAGTAGAGCTTTCGCTTCTCCAGTGAAGCGGCATAGCCCTCGTTCGAAAGACAAATCGCAAAGCTCATAGCAACCTCTTAGTCTTGTGCTCAATTTTTCCGATCCCGTGTGCTTCATACCAATGCACTTCAGTGCGGTAGGGCGGATGAGCGTAGCGTTATCCGCCGTATGTATGCCTTGCACATTTTTTATTCGGCGGATAACGGCCTGCGGCCTCATCCGCCCTACTCGGGTTGCTTGCCTGCAACCCGCTCCACGCCGCTGTCCAGCCCGCGTAGGCAGGGGTGCAAACCCCAGCAAATCCCTTATCCGGCGGAATGAGGGGGTCTTGACATGACAGTTGCTTGATGCAGAACCTCCTATACACATGTCGGCACATGTACATATCGGGGCCAAGTCTATTGGCACTTATACGACACACGCACAAAAACAGGCTTTACAAAGCCGGCGGCCACTCCTGAGAACCGTGTAACACACGGATAAGCTGGATGCGCCTGTCTTTCGCCTTGACACGATAGACCACAATAAACGGTGTTCGCCCGATGACCAGCTCGCGTGTTCCCTTCTTTCGTCCTGGGCGACCCATTTCCGGGTGTTCGATTAACTGGCTGACCTGGTGTTCGATCCGGTCGCCCTGCGCAATGGCGGCCTTGGGGCTGTCTTGGGCGATGTAGTCGAGTTGTGCATCCCGGTCGGCAATTGCCTTGGGGAGCCATACCAACTTCAAGCAACGTTCTTTTCAATGCGCTTGACCAGTTCCGCCCGCTTCTTGGCCCAGCTCTTTTTCGCCTCCTCGTGCGATACCCATTTGGTGTTCGGATCGTCGGCTTCCTGGATGCCCAACTCTACCTGCGCTCGGAACCATTTGTCGTGGGCGGCGGCCTCGTGCGCGCGTCGCATACGCGCGGCCGTGTCCCCGCGAGATTTGCCGGCGATGGCGACGGCGCTGTGGTTGGTCGCGTCCAGCATATCGAAACGGGCAATGTGCAGCTCGTTCTTCAGGTACTCGATGCAGCGGTCAAGGCTGCGCCACAGGCGGGGCTTGTCGGTGCGTTGGGTGCCCAGCGGCTTTTCGGTCATGCCCAGCTTGAGCATGACCGACCAGCCGCCTGGCTGGCCGATGATGGCCGCGCCACGGATGGCGGCGGCTTCGACCATGCGTTTTGCCATTGCGGTGTCGATGGTGTGTTCGCTCATACTGAATCCCTCACGAAAACGATTGATAAATTGTAGTTAATGTTTGCATGTTATCAGAAGTTTCTACATTCAGAACCAGTCCGCGTAGGCTGGGGTGCAAACCCCAGCAAATCCCTTATCCAAAGCCTTTTCCACGTACTGCGCATAGCCAGGCTCGGGTTCGCATGGCTCACCCCAGCCTGCGTGATTGGTAATCGCAAGATGAAGCCGGTGGGCGGAAGCCCAGGCTCGGAGCACATCAAAAATCAGTTTTACCACCAAGGCACCAAGGCCTGCCATGATCGTTTGGCGCGGAAAAAGCTTACGCCGCCATTTCAACCGGTTGGATATGGCTGTAATGCTGCCCGCGTTCCAGTTCCCATATGTCCAAGGTTTGCTGCATCCTCAGCCATATCTCGGGGCCGTTGCCCAGCAGCTTGCCCAGGCGGATCGCCATGTCGGGCGTTACCGGGCGGCGTTCGTGCAGCAGCTCGGATACGGTGCGGCGGGAAACGCCCAGACGATTGGCGAACTCCAACTGCGTCAGCCCCAGAGCCGGCAGTACATCTTCCCGCAGCACCTCGCCGGGGTGGGTGGGTTTACGTTTTTTGTCGCGTAGGGTGCTCATTCAGCGGTAATCCTCCAGGTTCACGTCGAAGGCGTGACCATCCTCGAAACGGAAGGTGATCCGCCAGTTGCCAGATAGTTTCATACTCCATTCTCCATTGCGGCCGCCCTTCAGAGGGTGAAGCCCATAACCGGGGATGTTCAGTTCCCCGATTTTGGCAGCATCGTTCAGCAAGTCCAGAATGCGCTTTACACGCCCGATGTGCTGAGGGTTGAGAAGCCGCCGGTCATCCTCTGTAAAGAAGGCCTCAAGCCCTTTGTGCTTGAAAGTTTTTAGCATGGTTTAGTGTAATCCGACAGGTTACATTGTCAAGAGCTTTTTACGATCGTGAACTCGCGTATGGCAATGTGGTGTGCCAACAAGCGAATAGCATGGCTCAGCATTCGGCGCAATAGCGATTGCGCCCTACGCGGGCTGAGTGGGCGTTTGACAGAGGCGCACGACGTCGAAGATACTTTGTTTCATGCGGTTGAATTTCCAATACTTACACAGACCCACTCAAACCGAATGCCATGACTACCGCCCCTGTTGACCCGTTCCGCAAAATCCTGGGGCCGATTCTGTTCGGGATGCTCGCGGGCTTGATGTTCATCGGCGTCTGGCAGTACCTCGCGGAACCCGTCGCTGCGATAGCACTGCCTTACAGTACTTCACGACCGGAGGCTTTCGTGCTCGACGGCGCGATGCGACTCGCGCAGGGGGGCACGCTGTACCAGCCTGTTTCGGAATCTCCCACCACTATCCATGTTTATAACTATTTTGCGTATGCCATCCCCGCGCTTGTAGCGATGCCTTTTGAAACAACTCCGGAAAACATCCTGTTCGCCGGTCGTATTGTCAGCTTCGCCACGAGTTTCGCACTTTCCATGCTGCTGGGTTTTTGGGCGCGCCGCAATTGTGCGACTGTTCCGGTAGTCATTCTTGCCGCACTGCTGCCATTCTTTTTTCACGATATTGCACTGACGCAATTCTTCCGGCTTCGACCGGAATCCGCCGCGACTTTTTTCAGCGTCGCCGCGATCATCGTATTGCTCAAGCCCGCAATCTGGACCAAGAGTGTCGCGATAGCCGCAGCATTGTGCGTGTGCGCATTCTTGTTCAAGCAGTCATTTATCGTCGCGCCTGTAGCCATTGCCGTTCACTTCATCATCCGGCGCGACTGGCCCAAACTCACTTGCTTCAGCGCCGTGTATGGAGGGCTCGCCGCCGCGTTCCTGACGGTCATGTACATGACCTACGGCGCCGCCTATTTTGAAAACACCGTCGTCTCGATGGCCGCCAATGAAGTTCGGCCGTGGGAAGCGATGACGATCTATTCAGAGTATTTCATCGGTAATTCATACGGCTTGCTTCTCGCCGTGCCTGCCGCGCTGTTCATCGCGTGGCGCATGCGCGAAGACGGTGCGTTACTGATGTGGTACTGGATTGCTGCATTGGTGTGGAACATATACTCGTCCGGCAAGCTGGGATCCAGCGCCAACTACTATGCCGAGTTTGCTTCGGCGAGCATTTTGCTGGTGGTCTTCGCACTATCTGCTCGCCAAGACCAAAGCGAACCGCTAGTGAAAAAACTGCCGGTATTGTTTGTCCTCGCGCCGCTTTTCGCGCAAGTGTCAATCGGTGCATTCCAGGGGTTTGCGAATCACAAACCCATAATCTTCCGCGATGACACGGGCGTTAACCTGGCGCCATATCTCGCGCGCTATCGGACGAATGAAGGAAAATTGATTTTCCACGAAAAGATTGCCATCCAGTTGGGCCATCCTGTGGGCTATGACTGGTTCCTGACGGACGTCTTGATTCGGCAAGGCCGTTACAACCCAAACACCCTGATTCAGCGCATCCGTGCCGGCGCGTTCGACACCATCGTTTTCTCGCAAAAGCCGTATTCGTACTTTGAACGAGAGGTATACA
>Ga0315281_10007347_pt1 | contig 15528 bp, 11 predicted proteins | sample YL17G07_0_MG_FD_204540 | JGI IMG/M metagenome (GOLD analysis project Ga0315281, IMG submission 204540) | Sediment microbial communities from Yellowstone Lake, YNP, Wyoming, USA - YL17G07_0 | ecosystem: Environmental > Aquatic > Freshwater > Lake > Sediment | place: USA: Wyoming | collected...
AGATTCTGGAGTAAATATTTTAATGTAGAGCGGCCTGAAGGCCGTTCTACAAAATGAGTTAATTAGGCCAGTAGCTCAATTGGCAGAGCAGCGGTCTCCAAAACCGCAGGTTGGGGGTTCAAGTCCCTCCTGGCCTGCCAGAGTTCAAGCAGTCTAAAAGGTTTTTTGTGTTGACAGCGGATCGGATCAAATTGGTATTGGCGGTGCTGGCGCTCGTGGCCGGCATTGGCGGTTATTACTATCTTGGCGACAAGACCCTGCTGGTGCGGGTGCTGGTGCTGCTCGGCGCACTGGCCGTCACAGTGGCGGTTGCCCTGCAAACGGAACTCGGTCGTGCCACCTGGACCTTCGGCAAGGAGGCCCAGATCGAGTTGCGCAAGGTGGTGTGGCCAAGCCGCAAGGAAACCACGCAGGTGACCTTGATGGTGGTGCTCATGGTTATCGCGGTGTCGATATTTTTGTGGCTGGTGGATTGGGGGCTGTTGACCGCTGTCAAGTCTCTGACCGGGCAGAGGTCCTGAGGCAATGACGATGCACTGGTATGTCGTGCAGGCTTATTCCGGCTTCGAGAAGAGCGTGCAGCGCACGCTGGCGGAGCACATCAAGCGCTCCGCCATGGAAGACAAGTTCGGTGAGATCATGGTGCCGACCGAAGAAGTGGTCGAGATGAAGAGCGGCCAGAAACGCACCAGCGAGCGCAAGTTCTTTCCCGGCTATGTGCTGGTGAAAATGGAAATGAGCGACGAGGCCTGGCACCTGGTGAAGAACGTGCCCAAGGTGAGCGGTTTCATCGGCGGTTCCGGTACCAAGCCGACGCCGATTACCGAAAAGGAAGCGAACGCCATTCTGCACCAGGTGCAGGAGGGCGTGGAGAAGCCAAGACCTAAATTTTCGTTCCAGCCGGGCGAGATGGTGCGCATCAAGGACGGTCCGTTTGCGGATTTCAACGGTACCGTGGAAGACGTGAATTTCGAGAAGAGCAAGTTACGTGTGAATGTTTCCATCTTCGGGCGGTTGACGCCGGTTGAGCTGGATTTTGGGCAGGTGGAAAAAGCCTGACGGTTTTTTCCACCGAGTTTTAAGTTTTTAGTTATAAGTTTTTAGTAAATGTCGGCACGAAGCGCCGCTCTATAACTAAAAACTCAACACTGTAGTTAAATCGGGGAGCCTGACAACAGGCGCTTGCACCCACAGGAGTCCACATGGCAAAGAAGATTGACGCCTATATCAAGCTGCAGGTCGCAGCCGCACAGGCGAACCCCAGTCCCCCAGTTGGCCCGGCGCTCGGTCAGCGCGGCCTCAATATCATGGAGTTCTGCAAGCAGTTCAACGCGCGCACCAAGGATATTGAAGCCGGTACGCCGATTCCGGTGATTATCACCTGCTTCAGCGACAAGAGTTTTACCTTTGTCACCAAGACACCGCCGGCCTCGATTCTCCTTAAGAAGGCCGCCGGCATCGAGAGCGGCAGCAAAACGCCGCATACCCACAAGGTGGGCAAGGTGACGCGCAAGCAGCTGGAGGAGATCGCCAAGATCAAGATGCAGGATCTCAACTGTTACGACCTTGAAGCCGCCGTGCGTCTGATCGCCGGCAGTGCCCGCAGCATGGGCATCGAGACCGAGGGAGTCTGACATGGCAAAGCTCAGCAAACGCATGAAGGCCCTTGGCGCCAAGGTTCAGAGTGGCAAACACTACGCGCTGGATGAGGCATTGGATCTCGTCAAGAAAACCGCCAGCGCCAAGTTCGACGAGTCGGTGGACGTTGCCGTGAACCTCGGCATCGACGCCAAGAAATCCGAACAGAACGTGCGCGGTTCCGCCGTGCTGCCACGCGGCACCGGCAAGACCGTGCGCGTCGCCGTTTTCGCGGAAGGCGCCGCTGCCGAGGCGGCCAAGAAGGCCGGCGCCGACATCGTCGGTTTCCAGGATCTTGCCGACCAGATCAAGGCCGGCAAGATGGACTTCGATGTGGTGATCGCTTCGCCGGACGCGATGCGCGTGGTCGGCCAGCTCGGCCAGATTCTCGGGCCGCGTGGCCTGATGCCGAACCCGAAGGTCGGTACCGTGACCCCGAACGTGGCCAAGGCGGTAGAAAACGCCAAGGCCGGTCAGGTGCAGTTCCGCATCGACAAGGCCGGTATCGTGCATTGCACCATCGGCAAGGCATCGTTCGGCGCGGATGCACTCAAGGAAAACCTGGTCACGCTCATGGCGGCCCTGAACAAAGCCAAGCCGGCGACCGCCAAGGGTATCTATATAAAGAAGTTGACGCTGTCCACGACCATGGGTCCGGGAGTTGTGGTAGATGCGGGGTCGCTGGCGGCGTAAGGCAGTGATTAGTGCTGAGTGCCAAGTTATTGTCGGCGCGCAGCGCCGACCTTAACGAAGCACTCATCACTTAGAACTCATAACTGATTTTTAAAGAACTTTGGATCGGCGGGATATCCCCGCCGGAAGTCAAAGACCGCAGGTGCCAGGGCAGGTGGGTCGTCAAGAACACCGGCCACGGCTTAATGGCTACGTGCCAGCCCGCGCAGACGGTGTACCCGAAACCGGATGTATTCCGGGAATAGGGTCGCCACAGCAACAGGAGGTGGCTTAAAGATGAGTCTCAACTTAGAGCAGAAGCAGGCCGTTGTTGCCGAAGTGTCCAAGGTCGTTGCGGACGCGCAGGCAGCAATCGTGGCCGAGTACCGCGGCTTGACCGTGGCACAGATGACCAGCCTGCGCGGCAAGGCGCGCGCCGGCGGGGTATATGTACGCGTGGTCAAGAACTCACTGGTGCGACGTGCGGTAACCGGGTCGTCGTTCGAATGCCTCATGGACCATCTTACCGGTCCGCTGGCATTCGTGGCGGGTAAAGATCCGGTGGCCGCAGCCAAAGTGGTGGTGGAGTTCGCCAAGGACAACGAGAAGTTTCGTTTCATGGCCGGCAGCATGAGCGGCAAGCTCATGTCGCTGGCCGAGATGAAGGCCCTGGCCAGTCTGCCCAGCCGCGATGTGCTGTTGTCGCAACTCATGGGCACGATGCTGGCGCCGGTGCAGAAGTTCGTCTCGACCTTGAACGAGGTGCCGACGAAGTTCGTACGCGGGCTCGCTGCGGTGCGCGACCAGAAACAGGCCGCCGCCTAAAAAACCCTTACATTTATCGATTCAGGAGATTCAATCATGTCCGCATTAAACAAAGAACAGATCCTTGACGCCGTTGCCGCCATGTCGGTGCTCGACCTGTCCGAGCTCATCAAGGCGATGGAAACCAAGTTCGGTGTGTCCGCCGCCGCCGCCGCCGTGGCCGTGGCCGCCCCGGTCGGCGCCGCACCGGTCGCGGAGGCCAAGACCGAGTTCAACGTGATTCTGGTCGCCACCGGCGAGAAGAAAGTAGAGGTCATCAAGGCGGTGCGCGCGGTGACCAGCCTGGGGCTGAAGGAAGCCAAGGACCTGGTGGAATCCGCCCCGGCGACCGTGAAGGAAGGCGCCACCAAGGAAGAAGCCGAGAAAATGAAGAAGGAACTGGAAGCGGCCGGTGCCAAGGTCGAGTTGAAGTAAGGACGCATTGCATCACGATACGGCCGGCGGACGGGTGTGGTGTCCGCCGGCTGAACAAGAAAACGGAGCAGGGCTGGTGGCGCAAGCCACTGGCCTCGCGCCGTTTCCGGCATGGCTGGCTGTAGCGATCGAGAGTCGAGGATAACGATGACCTACTCATTTACCGAGAAGAAGCGCATCCGCAAGAGCTTTGGCAAACGCCCGAGCATTTTGCGCGTACCCAACCTGTTGGCCACCCAGAAGGACTCGTACCGCAAGTTTCTGCAGGCCGATGTGCCGGCGGAACAGCGTATCGACCAGGGTCTGCAGGCGGCGTTCAAGTCGGTGTTCCCGATCGAAAGCTACGACGGCACGGTGGCGCTCGAGTTCGTAAGCTATCGCCTCGGCATCCCGCCGTTCGACGTCAAGGAGTGCATGCAGCGCGGGCTGATCTACGCCGCGCCGCTGCGCGTACTGTTGCGTCTCGTGACCTTCAACAAGGATGATTCCGCCGCCACCAAGACGGTGCGCGACATCAAGGAACAGGAAGTTTACATGGGCGAGATTCCGCTCATGACCGAGAACGGCACCTTCGTCATCAACGGCACCGAGCGTGTTGTGGTGTCGCAGCTGCATCGTTCGCCGGGCGTGTTCTTCGATCACGACTACGGCAAGACCCATTCCTCCGGCAAGCTGCTGTACTCGGCCCGCGTGATTCCCTACCGTGGCTCGTGGCTGGACTTCGAATTCGATCCGAAGGATTTTCTGTACGTGCGCATCGACCGCCGCCGCAAACTGCCGGCTACTGTCTTGCTGCGCTCGCTCGGCATGACCACGCAGGAAATGCTGACCACGTTCTTTGAGAACGACCACTGGCAGCTCGGCAAGGACAGCGTGCGTATGGATCTGGTACCGGCGCGTCTGCGCGGCGAACAGGTGGACTTCGACATCAAAACACCCAAGGGTGAAGTAATCGTCGAGGCCGGCCGGCGCATCACGGCGCGCCACGTGCGCGAGCTGGACAAGAGCCGCCTCAAGCACCTGGACGTGCCGGAGACATTTCTCATCGGCCGCGCGCTGAGTCAGGATATGGTCGACAAAGCCACCGGCGAGGTACTCGCCCTGGCGAACGAGGTGCTGACCAAAGAGAATATCGAAAAACTGGTGAACGCCGGGATCACCGAAATTGACACCCTTTACACCAACGATCTCGACCACGGGCCATACGTGTCGGATACCCTGCGTATCGACGCGTCGCGCGACGCGCTGGAAGGGCAGATCGAGATTTACCGCATGATGCGTCCGGGCGAACCGCCGACCCGCGACGCCGCCCAGAACCTGTTCAACGCGCTGTTCTTCAGTCTCGACCGTTATGATCTGTCGGCGGTCGGCCGCATGAAGTTCAACCGTCGTCTGAGCCGTGGCACCGACGAAGGACCGGGCACCCTCAGCAAGGAAGACATTGTCGATGTTATGAAGGTGCTGATCGACCTCAAGAACGGTCGCGGCGAAATCGACGACATCGATCACCTCGGCAACCGGCGCGTGCGTTCGGTCGGCGAGCTGGCCGAGAACCAGTTCCGTGTCGGCCTGGTGCGCGTCGAGCGCGCCGTGAAGGAGCGTTTGTCGCTGGCCGAAAGTGAAGGCCTGATGCCGCAGGAGTTGATCAACGCCAAGCCGGTGTCGGCAGTTATCAAAGAATTCTTCGGCTCATCGCAGCTGTCGCAATTCATGGATCAAACCAATCCGCTGTCCGAAGTCACGCACAAGCGCCGTGTCTCGGCACTGGGACCCGGTGGCCTCACCCGCGAGCGTGCCGGTTTCGAAGTGCGCGACGTGCACCCGACGCACTACGGGCGCGTGTGTCCGATCGAAACACCGGAAGGCCCGAACATCGGCCTCATCAATTCGCTGGCCGTGTATGCGCGCACCAACGAGTACGGTTTCCTCGAGACGCCGTACCGCAAGGTGAACAACAGCAAGGTCGCCGAACAGGTGGACTATTTGTCCGCCATCGAAGAAGGCAAGTTCGTGATCGCGCAGGCGAACGCCGCCATCGACAGTCACGGCCGCCTGACTGACGAACTGGTGTCGTGCCGCTCCAAGAACGAGTTCATACTCTCCACGCCGGACAAGATCGATTACATCGACGTGGCGCCGTCGCAGATTGTGTCGGTGGCGGCCTCGCTCATTCCGTTCCTGGAACACGACGACGCCAACCGCGCACTCATGGGTTCGAACATGCAGCGTCAGGCGGTGCCGACCCTGCGCTCGGAGAAGCCGCTGGTGGGCACCGGCGTCGAAGGCACTGTGGCCATCGACTCGGGTGTGACCGTGGTCGCACGCCGTGGCGGTCTGGTGGATTCGGTGGACGCTTCGCGAATTGTGGTACGCGTCAACGATGACGAAACGAGTCCGGGCGACGCGGGCGTTGATATCTACAACCTGACTAAATACACGCGCTCCAACCAGAATACCAACATCAACCAGCGGCCGCTGGTGAAAGTTGGTGACCAGATACGCGGCGGTGACGTGCTGGCCGACGGCCCCTCGACTGATCTTGGTGAGCTCGCGCTCGGGCGCAACATCCTGGTCGCGTTCATGCCATGGAACGGCTACAACTTCGAGGACTCGATTCTTATCTCCGAGCGCGTGGTGGAGCGGGATACCTTTACTACCATTCACATCGAAGAGCTGAACAACGTCTCGCGCGACACCAAGCTCGGGCCTGAGGAAATCACGCGCGACATTCCGAACGTCGGCGAAGCCGCGCTCGCCAAGCTTGACGAATCCGGCATCATCTATATTGGCGCCGAGGTGAATCCGGGCGACATCCTGGTGGGCAAGGTCACCCCGAAGGGCGAGACTCAGCTCACGCCAGAAGAAAAATTGCTGCGCGCAATCTTCGGCGAGAAGGCCTCGGATGTGAAGGACACAAGCTTGCGCCTGCCGTCCGGCATGTCCGGCACGGTGATCGACGTGCAGGTGTTCACCCGCGACGGCGTTGAGAAAGATGCACGCGCCAAGGCCAACGAACAGTCCGAGTTGGCGCGCGTCAGGAAAGATTTGCAAGATCAGTATCGCATCGTCGAGGACGACGCCTACGCACGTATCGAACGTCTGGTCCTCGGCCGCACCTCGGACGGTGGTCCGGCCGGCCTCAAGGCCGGTGACAAGCTCACCAAGGGTTATCTCGCCGACCTGCCGCGTTCCAAGTGGTTCGATATTCGCTTCCGCTCCGAGGAAGTGAACGCGGCGCTCGAGCAGATCCAGGCGCAGCTCGCCAAACAGAAGCAGGCACTCGACCATCTGCTCGAAGAGAAGCGCATCAAGATCACCTCCGGCGACGATCTGCAGCCGGGCGTACTCAAGATGGTGAAGGTGTACGTGGCCGTGAAGCGCCGCCTGCAGCCGGGTGACAAGATGGCTGGCCGGCACGGCAACAAGGGCGTGATCTCGCGCATCGTACCGATCGAAGACATGCCGCACATGGCGGACGGCACGCCGGTGGACATCGTGCTCAACCCGCTCGGTGTGCCGTCGCGCATGAACGTCGGTCAGGTGCTGGAGACGCATCTCGGCTGGGCGGCGCGCGGTCTGGGCCACAAGATCGAGGCGATGATCAAGCGCGAGGCCAGGATCGATGAGCTGCGCAAGTTCCTCGACAAGATCTACAACGGCAGCGGCAAGAAGGAGGATCTCAAGTCACTCACCGACGCTGAGATCGCCGAGTTGGCGCAAAATCTGACGCAGGGCGTGCCGATGGCGACCCCGGTGTTCGATGGCGGAACCGAAGAAGAGATCAAGGACATGCTCGAGCTCGCCGGCCTGCCGCGTTCCGGCCAGACCACGTTGTTCGACGGCCGCACCGGCGAGGCGTTCGAACGTCAGGTGACCGTGGGCTACATGTACATCCTCAAGCTCAACCATCTGGTGGACGACAAGATGCACGCGCGCTCGACCGGCCCATACAGTCTCGTCACCCAGCAACCGCTTGGCGGCAAGGCGCAGTTCGGTGGCCAGCGCTTCGGCGAAATGGAAGTCTGGGCGCTTGAAGCCTACGGCGCGTCGTACACGTTACAGGAAATGCTGACCGTGAAGTCGGACGACGTGGTCGGACGCACCAAGATGTTCGAGAACATCGTCAAGGGCGATCACCGCATGGAGGCCGGCATGCCCGAGTCCTTCAACGTGTTGATCAAGGAAATCCGGTCGCTCGGTATCGACATCGAGTTGGAACAGGACTGAAGCCGGGCATTTCGGCCGCATCGAACAGCGAGATAACCGTCCCGACATTTTTCGGCAGGAGATGAGATGAAAGACCTATTTAACCTCTTCAAGCAGACTGGCAAGAGCGAAGACTTCGATGCCATCCGGATTGGCCTGGCGTCACCGGAAAAGATCCGTTCCTGGTCTTTTGGCGAGGTCAAAAAGCCGGAGACGATTAACTATCGTACCTTCAAACCGGAACGCGATGGTCTGTTCTGCGCCAAGATCTTCGGCCCGATCAAGGACTACGAGTGCCTGTGTGGCAAGTACAAGCGCCTCAAGCATCGTGGTGTGATCTGCGAAAAGTGCGGCGTCGAAGTGACGCTGTCCAAGGTGCGGCGCGAGCGCATGGGACACATCGATCTCGCCAGCCCGGTGGCGCACATCTGGTTCCTGAAGTCGCTGCCGTCGCGCATGGGTCTGATCCTGGACATGACGCTGCGCGACATCGAACGCGTGCTCTACTTTGAGGCCTATGTAGTGGTCGATCCGGGAATGACGCCGCTCGAAAAGAGTTCGCTGCTCTCGGAAGAGGCCTACCTGAATGCGGTCGAGCAGTACGGCGACGAATTCGACGCACGCATGGGTGCGGAAGCGGTGCGCGACCTGCTCAAGGGCATCAACCTCGAGGAAGAAGCGGTCAAGCTGCGCGAAGAACTGGCGGCCACCACCTCCGAGACCAAGATCAAGAAATTTGCCAAGCGTCTCAAGGTCATCGAGGCGTTCCTGCATTCCGGCAACAAGCCCGAGTGGATGGTGCTCGAAATCCTGCCGGTGTTGCCGCCGGAACTGCGTCCGCTGGTGCCGCTCGACGGCGGCCGCTTTGCGACCTCGGATCTGAACGATCTTTATCGTCGCGTCATTAACCGTAATAACCGCCTCAAGCGCCTGCTCGACCTGAACGCGCCCGACATCATCGTGCGCAACGAAAAGCGCATGCTGCAGGAAGCCGTGGACGCGTTGCTCGACAACGGCCGTCGCGGCAAGGCGATCACCGGCGCCAACAAGCGTCAGCTGAAGTCGCTGGCCGACATGATCAAGGGCAAGCAGGGCCGCTTCCGCCAGAACCTGCTCGGCAAGCGCGTCGACTACTCCGGCCGTTCCGTGATCGTGGTCGGTCCGACGCTCAAGCTGCACCAGTGCGGCCTGCCGAAGAAAATGGCGCTCGAACTGTTCAAGCCATTTATTTTCGCCAAGCTTGAATCCAAGGGGCTGGCCACCACCATCAAGCTTGCCAAGAAGATGGTCGAGCAGGCCAGCCCCGAAGTCTGGGACATCCTGGAAGAGGTGATCCGCGAGCATCCAGTGATGTTGAACCGCGCACCGACCCTGCATCGTCTCGGTATCCAGGCGTTCGAGCCGATACTCATCGAAGGCAAGGCCATCCAGCTGCATCCGCTGGTGTGCGCGGCGTACAACGCCGACTTTGACGGTGACCAGATGGCCGTGCACATCCCGCTGTCGCTGGAAGCGCAGCTCGAAGCGCGCGCCCTGATGATGTCCACCAACAACGTGCTGTCGCCGGCCAACGGCGAGCCAATCATTGTGCCGTCGCAGGACATTGTGCTGGGCCTTTACTACATGACCCGTTCGCGCATCAACGACAAGGGCGAGGGCAAGGTATTTTCTGATTCCGCCGAGGCACGACGCGCCTATGAGACGCGCCAGGTGTCGGTCAACGCGTTGGTCAAAGTGCGTATCCGCGAGGTGCAGCTCAAGGCGGACGGCGCCCAGAGCGAAACCCTCAAGCTCTATGACACGACCGTTGGCCGGGCGCTGTTGTCCGATATCCTGCCCGAAGGCCTGCCGTTCGAACTCATCAATCGCGACCTCAAGAAAAAGGCCATCTCCGAACTGATCAACGCCTGCTATCGCCGCATCGGTCTCAAGGCCACGGTGATATTCGCCGATCAACTGATGTACACCGGCTTCGCCTATGCAGCACGCGCCGGTATTTCGATCGGCGTGGACGACATGGTGGCGCCGGCCGAGAAGGCCGGCATCATCGCCGAGTCCGAGACCGAGGTGAAGGCGATTCAAAGCCAGTACGCCTCCGGTCTTTTGACCGACGGCGAGCGCTACAACAAGGTGGTGGATATCTGGACGCGCACCTCCGAGAAGGTCGCCAAGACCATGATGGACAAGCTCGGCAAGGAAGAGGTGACGGACGCCAAGGGCAACAAGGTGATGCAAGACTCGTTCAACTCGATCTTCATGATGGCCGACTCGGGCGCGCGCGGCAGCGCCGCGCAGATCCGTCAGCTTGCCGGCATGCGCGGTCTGATGGCCAAGCCGGACGGCTCGATCATCGAAACACCAATCACCGCCAACTTCCGCGAAGGCCTGAACGTGTTGCAGTACTTTATTTCCACGCACGGCGCGCGCAAGGGCCTGGCCGACACCGCGCTCAAGACCGCGAACTCCGGTTATCTCACGCGCCGCCTGGTGGATGTTTGCCAGGATCTGGTGGTCACCACGGTCGACTGCGGTACGACCAAGGGCATCGTAAAATCCGTGCTGGTTGAAGGCGGCGAGATCGTGGTGGCGCTGCGCGACCGTATCCTCGGCCGGGTGGTGCTGGAAGACGTGCGTGAGCCGGCCACCAACAAGGTATTGGTGCCAAGTGGCACCCTGCTGGACGAAGGTCTGGTGGCGATGCTCGAGGAAAAGAACGTCGATCAGGTATTGACGCGTTCTCCGGTAACCTGTGACACCCGCTACGGAATCTGCGCCATGTGCTACGGACGCGATCTCGGTCGCGGGCATCTCATCAATCAGGGCGAGGCGGTCGGCGTGATCGCCGCGCAGTCAATCGGCGAGCCAGGCACGCAGCTCACCATGCGCACCTTCCATATCGGTGGTGCGGCATCGCGCGCCACCACGGTCAGCGGCATCGAGGTCAAGACCACTGGACACGTGCGCCTCAACAACATCAAGCTGGTGAAGCACGCCTCTGGCAACAACGTGGCGGTGTCGCGCTCCGGCGAGCTGGTCATTCAGGACGAACAGGGTCGCGACCGCGAGCGTTACAAGATCCCGTACGGCGCCGTGCTGTCGGTAAGCAACGGCGACAAGATCAAAGCCGGCAAGGTCGTGGCCAACTGGGATCCGCATACTCACCCGATCATCACCGAGGTGGCGGGCAAGATCGCGTTCGCCGACATGATCGATGGCGTGACCGTGAATCGCCAGACCGACGAACTTACCGGCCTGTCGACCTTCGTGGTGCTCGATCCGAAGCAGCGCAGCGGCGCCAAGAATATCCGGCCGATGATCAGCCTGATGCACCCGAGTACCGGCAAGCCGCTGAACCTGGCCGGCACCGAGATCCCGGCGCGTTACATGTTGCCGCCGGGTGCGATTATTGTCGTGAACGACGGCGCTACCATCGGCGTTGGTGACGTGCTCGCCCGTATCCCGCAGGAAACCTCCAAGACCCGCGATATTACTGGCGGTCTGCCGCGCGTGGCCGAACTGTTCGAGGCGCGCAAGGCCAAGGATCACGCGCTGCTCGCCGAGACCAGCGGTATCGTTTCGTTCGGCAAGGAGACCAAGGGCAAACTGCGGCTCGTCATCACTGACAAGGAAGGCAAGGAGCACGAATACCTGATCCCGAAGGGCCGCCATATTACGGTGTTCGAGGGCGAGACCGTGGAGCAGGGCGAGGTGATCGTGGACGGCGCACCGGTTTCGGCCGACATCCTGCGCCTGCTCGGTATTGAAGCGCTCGCCAACTACATCGTGGACGAGGTGCAGGACGTGTACCGCCTGCAGGGTGTGAAAATCAACGACAAGCACATCGAAGTGATCGTGCGCCAGATGTTGCGCAAGGTGAAGATCGAAGATGCCGGCGACACCACCTTCCTGCCTGGCGAACAGGTGGAGCGTTCGCGCCTGCTCGAGGACAACGAGCAGATCGAGCGCGAAGGCAAGCGTCAGGCGACCTACGCGCGCGTATTGCTCGGCATTACCAAGGCCTCGCTTTCCACTGAGTCGTTTATTTCGGCCGCGTCCTTCCAGGAGACCACCCGCGTGCTGACGGAAGCCGCCATTACCGGCAAGAGCGACCATCTGCGTGGCCTCAAGGAAAACGTCATTGTCGGTCGTCTGATTCCGGCCGGTACCGGGCTCGCCTTCCACGAGGATCGCCGCCGCAAGCGTCGCGAACAGCGCCAGGAAGAGGTTGCCCTGAAGGATTCTTTGGTGATGAAGCCGAAGGCTGCCGCTGGGAGCGAGACCGCCACCGGTTGAGGGCAGTACGAACCGGACGGATTCCCTTTAATCCGGCCGGTTTTGGCTGCCGATGGCTTGACACAGTCCGGGCGACTGCCTAGAATCGCGCCCCTCTGACAGGCCGGTCCTGTAGCGTTTACGGGCGGCCTGTCGTTTGTTTTGTACTTGTGAGAATTTCGAATGCCGACGATTAACCAGCTGGTACGCAAGCCGCGCACCCGTGCCATCAAGAAGACCAATGTGCCGGCCATGCAGGCCTGCCCGCAGAAGCGTGGGGTGTGTACGCGTGTCTACACCACCACCCCGAAAAAGCCGAACTCGGCGCTGCGCAAGGTCGCCAAGGTGCGCCTCACCAATGGTTTCGAGGTGATTACCTATATAGGTGGCGAAGGCCATAACCTTCAGGAGCACTCGGTGGTGCTGATCCGCGGCGGCCGCGTCAAGGATTTGCCGGGCGTGCGTTACCACACGGTGCGCGGTGCCCTGGATACGGCCGGCGTGAATGATCGTCGCCAGAGCCGTTCGAAGTACGGTGCCAAGCGCCCGAAATCGGCTTGATGTTGTAATACATTTTTCATCCCGCGCCGCGCAGGGGTTCGTGCGGCGTTTTGTTTCTCCCATTAGTAGGGTCCTACTTAATGGGATTGGGCAGGTTTTAAACGAGGCAGTTCAGGCATGGCCAGAAGAAAAGAAGCGCCGAAACGCGATGTGACGCCGGATCCGAAGTATGGCAGCGAGTCGCTCGCGAAGTTCATCAATGTCTTGATGCGCAGCGGCAAGAAGTCGACGGCGGAAAAGATCGTCTACGGTGCGCTTACCATGATCGCCGAGCGCAGCAAGACCGATCCGCTCGAGGTGTATAGCAACGCAATCGAGAACGTACGCCCGCTGGTTGAAGTAAAGAGCCGGCGTGTGGGCGGTGCCACCTATCAGGTACCGGTCGAAGTGCGCCCGGCACGCCAGGCAGCGCTCGCCATGCGCTGGTTAACCGATGCGGCGCGTGCACGCGGCGAAAAGTCCATGGGTGCGCGGCTGGCGGCCGAACTTCAGGAAGCCTCGGAAAAGCGCGGCACCGCCATGAAGAAGCGCGATGACGTGCATCGCATGGCCGAGGCCAACAAGGCCTTTTCACACTACCGCTGGTAATCGGATTAATTATAGTCGTTTTTCGAGGAATGAGTCGTGGCCCGTACTACACCGATCGACAGGTATCGCAATATCGGCATCATGGCGCACATCGATGCGGGCAAGACCACGACCACCGAACGCATCCTGTTCTACACCGGCGTGTCACACAAGATCGGCGAAGTGCACGAAGGCACTGCCGTTATGGACTGGATGGAGCAGGAGCAGGAGCGCGGCATCACGATTACTTCCGCGGCCACTACCTGCTTCTGGAAGGGCATGGACGGCAAGCGCGACCAGCACCGCTTCAACATCATCGATACCCCCGGCCACGTCGACTTCACCATTGAGGTGGAGCGCAGCCTGCGCGTGCTCGACGGCGCCATGTTCGTGCTGTGCGCCGTGGGCGGCGTGCAGCCGCAGTCCGAAACCGTTTGGCGCCAGGCCAATAAATACGGTGTGCCGCGCATTGCCTTCGTCAACAAGATGGACCGCGCCGGCGCCAATTTCCTGAGCGTCGTCAACCAGCTGAAAGAACGTCTGGGTGCGAACGCCGTGCCCTTGCAGTTGCCGATCGGCGCGGAAGAAAAATACGTCGGCCTGGTCGATCTCGTCAAAATGAAGGCGATCTTCTGGGACGACTCCACCCAGGGCATGAAGTTCGAAGAACGCGACATTCCGGCCGATATGGCTGCTCTGTGTCAGGAGTACCACGAGAAGATGGTCGAGGCCGCCGCCGAGGCCAACGAGACCCTGATGGAGAAATACCTGGCAGGCACCGCCCTCACTCAGGACGAGATCAAGCTGGGTCTGCGCGAACGCAATCTGCGTCTTGAGATTGTGCCGGTGTTGTGCGGCTCGGCCTTCAAGAACAAGGGTGTACAGGCGGCGCTCGATGCGGTGATCGACTTGCTGCCGTCGCCGTCCGAGCGCCCGCCCATCACCGGCCACCTCGACGACAAGGACGGCACCGAGGCGCAACGTCAGGCCAAGGACGAAGCGCCGTTCTCCGCGCTGGCATTCAAGATTGCGACCGACCCGTTTGTCGGCCAGTTGGTGTACTTCCGCGTTTACTCCGGCGTGTTGAAATCCGGCGACACCGTGTACAACCCGGTGAAGGGAAAGAAAGAACGAATTGGTCGCTTGCTGCAAATGCACGCCAACACGCGTGATGAAATTAAAGAGGTGTACGCCGGTGACATTGCCGCCGCCGTGGGCATCAAGGAAGTGACCACCGGCGAGACCCTGTGTGACCCGAACAACATTATTACGCTCGAGCGCATGGAATTCCCGGAGCCGGTGATCTCCCAGGCGGTTGAACCCAAGACCAAGGCCGATCAGGAAAAGATGGGCATGGCGCTCAATCGCCTTGCCCAGGAAGATCCGTCGTTCCGCGTGCACACCGACGAAGAGTCCGGCCAGACCATTATCTCCGGCATGGGTGAGTTGCACCTGGAAATCATTGTCGACCGCATGAAGCGCGAATTCAGTGTAGAGGCGAACGTCGGCAAGCCGCAGGTTGCATACCGCGAGACCATCCGCAAGTCGGTGGATCAGGAATATCGTTTCGTCAAACAGTCCGGCGGACGCGGCCAGTACGGCCACGTGGTTATCAAGTTCGAACCGCAACCGGAGCAGGGCAAGGGCTTCGAGTTCGTCGACGGCATCAAGGGTGGCGTGATCCCGCGCGAGTTTATCCCGGCGGTGCGCAAGGGCGTGGAAGAAGCGATGACCCGCGGCATCAAGTTTGGTTATCCGGTGGTGGATGTCAGGGCGACCCTGCATTTCGGCTCGTACCACGATGTCGACTCGAACGAAAACGCATTCAAGATGGCCGCCATTTTGTGCTGGCGCGACGCCGGTCTGAAGGGCGATCCGGTGCTGCTGGAACCGATCATGGATGTCGAGGTGGTGACACCCGCCGACTACATGGGCAACGTGAACGGTGATCTGAATTCGCGCCGCGGCGTGATCATGTCCATGGACGATGGCCATGGCGGCGTCAAGGTCATGAAGGCCGAAGTGCCGCTGGCGAACATGTTCGGCTATTCGACAAGTTTGCGTTCTGCCACCCAGGGGCGCGCGACCTACACCATGGAATTCAAGAAATACTCACCGGTACCGGCGAGTGTCGCCGAGAGCATACTAAAAAAAGCTAGCTAGGTGACGCCGCGACGATTCGCCACCTAGTGAAGAGTCCAACGTCAGAAATTGAAAGAAAATCGATAGACACGAGGCTTTAACGATGTCCAAGGGAAAATTCGAACGCACCAAGCCCCACCTCAACGTGGGCACCATCGGTCACGTCGACCACGGCAAGACCACCTTGACCGCGGCGCTCACCAAGGTGCTGTCCACCAAGTTCGGCGGCGA
>Ga0315281_10007348_pt1 | contig 15525 bp, 9 predicted proteins | sample YL17G07_0_MG_FD_204540 | JGI IMG/M metagenome (GOLD analysis project Ga0315281, IMG submission 204540) | Sediment microbial communities from Yellowstone Lake, YNP, Wyoming, USA - YL17G07_0 | ecosystem: Environmental > Aquatic > Freshwater > Lake > Sediment | place: USA: Wyoming | collected...
CGCGCGCGCGCGCGGCATCGATGCCGCCGACGTCGGAAACGATGGCAATAACGTCCGAAACGAGGGCGTCGGGCGGCGACTCCGACGCGAACAGCTCATCGACACGCGCACGGCCAGCGGCAGACATCCTCGGGAGCGATGCGATCAGCGGCAACGTCATCTTGTGGTCCCTGAGATCGAGACCTCCTGGTTTGCCTGTCACCGTCTCGTCCTCGGTATAGTCGAGAATGTCATCGGCGATCTGGAACGCCATGCCCAGGCGATCGCCAAATCGTGCCATCGCCACCTGGTGCATCGGTGCGCCGCAGATCGCGCCCGCCTCGCAGGCGGCAGCAAGCAACGACGCCGTTTTCGCGCGAATCAGCGCGAAGTACTCAGCCTCGGTGAAACCGAGACGATCGATCGCCCCGAGCTGGTGCATCTCGCCGATCGCCAGTTCGTTCGTCACGTCGGTTACGATGCGAAGAATCGATATGTCACCCAATCCGACCAGCGTTCGCAGCGCCCGTGAGTAGAGCAGATCTCCCATAATGACCGAGATCTGATGGCTAAACATCGAATTGATGGTCGGTAGGCCGCGCCGCAACACCGAGTGATCCACGGAGTCGTCGTGGACGAGGGTCGCGAGGTGCATCAGCTCGAGCGAGGCGGCCAGCGTTATGGCCGACGGATCGTCACGCCCTTCAGTAGCGCTTGCAAGCAGCGCAAGCGTCGGTCGGAACAACTTGCCGCGCATCTTTAACAGATGTGTGATCACCTTCTGAATGAGCGGGAGATCCGCGGTCATGATGTCGTGCATCTCGACGGCGACGCGATCGAGACGACCACGCACTGGAGCCTGAATCTCGCGCAGGACGGAGTTCACCTGTCCAACGGTGTCGGCGGCATGAGCGGTCATTTCGCGGCCTTCTCGAGTGAGCTCATGCGGTCGGCCACGTCGCGGAACTGGATGTCGATCACGAATACCCTCTGGTAGAACTCGATCGCCTGAGCCCCCTGCCCCTGGGCCTCTGCGGCTCGCCCGAGGAGATAGAGCACACCGACGAGTTGATCGTCTGTAGCGCCCTTTTCCGTTAGTCCGCGCTGGAGAATCGCAGCTGCCATCTTCGCCTGGCCCTTCTCGATGAAGCATTCGCCCAAAGCTTCGTAGGTCGGGAGACGGTTCGTCTTGCTGCCCAGCGCCCGTTGGAATCCAGCGATGGCTTCGTCGAGAAGACCCATCTCCTTGAACGCAATCGCCAGATCGTAGTGGCTCTGATAGTCCTCAGCATCGACGTTTTCCGCGACACCCTGCTTGAACTTCTTGAGCATGTCAGCGAAGTCAGCGTTCTCATCGCCGGTCGGCTCCTTCTCGTCGACGACCATGCGCGTGTCCTTCGGCCCTTCGTCGTCCCGCAGCCAATCGCCAAGATTGACGAACCCGCCCGCATCTGCCGCCGGGGCCTTTGGCGGAGCCGCGTTGGGCTTTGTCGCGCCCGACGACTTCGGGGCGCTGGCGCGCTTTGGCGCGACGCTCGCGCGCCCGGTCACCTGTGGGGCCACCGGTGCTGACGCCGGAGCGGGAATCGTCTCGACCGCTGCCTGGGCCTGCATGTTGTCCGGTGCCAGCTCTAACACGCGCTGGTACACCGCGCGAGCCTTGTCAGACTGGTCATTCCGCATCAACGCGTCGCCGAGTGTGAGGTACGCGTCGACCAGCCGTGGTCGATCGTTTCGGCGAAAAGCGTATTCGACCCGCTTTTGGTGGTGCTTCACGACCAGTGGGTCCAGCTTCCCAAGCTCCTCGGCAATCGCCATGGCGAGCTCGAGGTCGTCGAGGTTCTCGGCCCCATTCATTGCGACTTCCAGCTCAGAGAGGCCGCCCGCGCGGTCCCCCGACTCGATCATCGCCTCTCCGAGTTCCCGTCGCAACGACCAGTCATCCGGTGACCCCTGCACGGCGGCGGACAGGATCGTCAACGCCTTCGCTTTGAAGACGGTGGACTTCCGCGCCGAGCGCTCGGCCAACTCGGCAGCATCCACGGGTTCGAAATCCGGCATCGCTGCCGCTGGGCGTTGCGCGGATGCCTTCGCGGGAGAAACCGCTGGCGCGGCCGCCCTTTTTGGGGGCGGTGGTGCGGCCGGTTCTTCCTCGGCCGGGCTCAACTCGAGGAAATCCAGCGAATCCAGCTTTGTGGCTGCACCCGAATCGGCAACCGGCGCGATTGCGGATTCGGGAAGTTCGATCGACCCCAGGTCCAACATCTCCGGTTCCGGATCCGCCGCCTTTGGCGCGGATGCCGCTGCCGGGGTCGCCATCGGTTTCGCCGGCGCCGGAGCCGGATCGGCCGAAGCATCCGAACTGACTTCGCCAAGCGACGTCGGCTCGATTCCCAGCGCGTCGATCGCAAAATCAGACGAGGCGTCTCCACCGAGGTTCGTCGACTCGATTTCCAGACCACCGGACGCCGGCGCGGACGGAGCTTGATCAGCACCGTCGGATGCGCGCGTAATCTCCATCTCGGGAGACACAGGCTCTGTCGCGACGACGCGCGGTGCGGGCTTCGCCGCGGGCGGCGGTGCAGGCACCACAGGCTCAGGCTCAGGCGCGGCGGACGGCGCCGGCGCATCGACGTCAATGAAAACAAGGCCGCCCCCGCCCGACTCGCGCGCATCGGTGCCGACCCGCAGCTCGAGCGCTGGGTCGATCGCATGAATTCGTTCGCCGACGGCATCCGCTTCGACCAGCTTTCCGTCGGCGGAATAGCGCTCGTGCAGCGTCTGCAATTGCTCGATCGCTTCAGCGGTCTTCTTCGCCTTCGTGAGCTGATCGGCCAGCATCGAGCGGATGTCGTCCTGATCGGGGACGAGGTCCAGGAACTCGGTCAGAGCACGGAAGGCCTCGGTCGTGTTGCCGGATTTCTCCATCCGGTCGGCGTACTCGAGGAAGTTCTGCCGTGCTTCAGCCTTGAACCCCTTTTGCGCGCTGATCTTTCCGAGCTTGTAGTAAATCGAGGCTCGGCCCGGAGCCTGGCGCAGAATCTTGTTGCACATCGCGATGGCGTTGTTAAAAAAACCGCCTTCAGCGTAGTGGTCCACCGCCTTCTCAAACGTATCGACCCCTTCGGCCACGTTTCCCAGCTTTACCTGGATGTCGCCGGCGCGATTGAAGAGCGCAACGTCGATTTCCAAGGGGAACTTCTCGAATTCGCCGAGAAGCTTCGCGTAGACCTTGAGCGCCTTGTCGAACTGCTTCTTCCCCTCGAGGTCGGCGGCCTCTTTCTTCAGTTTTGCGACGTTGGACATCGGCCCGTGGCAAGCGTCGAGCGGAACAGTGGCCAAGCCTTCGGCCGGCCAAGCGGTGGGTCGGTTAACTTAGAGGTAAGTCACTCTGGTAACAAGCTTTGCCTCGCGCCCAGGTCGCTCGACAGCGCCGGTCGCCATACCAATACGGAATCTCTCGGAAGTCTTCGGCGTCAAACAGCGCCAGATCGGCCGAGTAGCCGGGTTCGATTTGCCCCACGCGGTCCGCGAGGGCGAGCGCGGCGGCGCCGTTGACCGTTGTCGCGATGATTGCCTCGGCCGCAGACAATCTGAGCTGGCTTACGGCAAGCGTCATGACGAGAGGCAGATTCGGCGTCGGCGACGTTCCCGGATTGAAATCGGTGGCTAGCGCGACCGGCACGCCGGATTCGATGAGCGATCGCGCTGGGGCCAGCGTCGACTTTCCGAGAAACAGCATCGTCCCGGGCAACAGTGTGGCGACCGTCTTGGCCGCCGCCAACGCAGCGATTCCGGCTCTTGAGATCGCGGCGAGGTGATCCGCCGATGTCGCGCCAACCTCGGCGGCAAGCTCCGCGCCGCCGCAGGATGTCAACTCATCGGCATGGAGCTTGAGCCGTAGGCCGTTCTTCCTGGCCGCGGCGAGAATAGCCCGACTCTCCTCCACGGTGTACACCCCGGTTTCGCAAAAGACGTCAGCGAACTCGGCCAGTTTTTCGCGGCCGACAACGGGGAGCATTTCGTTGGTCACGAGCTCGATGTACGCTCGCCTGCTACCTGCGCTTTCGCGGTGATCGAGAGGAATCTCGTGCGCACCGAGAAAGGTCGGGACGACGCGCATCGGCAACGTCGCGGCAAGGCGCTGGATCACCCGCAGCGTCTTGATCTCGTCTGCGACGCTCAGCCCGTACCCGGATTTCACTTCGACGGTGGTGATACCGAATGACGCGAGCCGGCGAAGACGACTCGCACCAAGATATTCGAGGTCTGATGCGTCGCGGGCGCGTAGGTCGCGGACCGATGAATGGATCCCCCCGCCCCGCTTCGCGATTTCCATGTAATCGTGACCCGTCGCACGGAGCTCCTGCTCCTCGTAACGCGGACGACCAAAAATGGCGTGGGTGTGTGAGTCGACTAACCCGGGGGTGAGCACGCCGCGCTGGCAATCGATCTCGCGCGCCCCTGGATACCTGTCCCGCAGATCGCTGAGCCGCTCGACGGCTGAGATATTGTCGCCAGTGACAGCAACAGCGACGTCTGTTCGGACGCCGGCGTCGTGCATCTCCGCGCCACGGCGCGGCCGGCCCGGTCCCGCGCACGTGACGACCTGCGATGCGTTTGTGAAGATCGTGACGCTGGTACTCATGCCATGACGTCCTGCACGCGCGACAGCCTCAGCGGCGCCTGCGCCTCGCCGCGGCACGCGTAATAGCACGCATTGCAATCAAGCGGTTTGTATCGCACAAAATCCCTCCAGTGAAAATCGGTGGGAAAATCCGGGCAGCGCTTTACGTACCCCGTCGGGCTTATGTGGATCGTGCGGATGCCGGATTGACAGGGTTCCGACATCTCTCCGCGAATGTACCGCGGAATCTGCTCGAGGTAATAGTCGGAGTTCGTGATCACACCCCGGTTGGCGCGCTTGAACGCGAGGATTTCGGCGACGAGTTGCTCGACTTCGCGCTGATGGCGTCCGTCCAACAAGAGCGACGCGTTGCCGTTTTTCGCGTCGGTGTACAGGCTGAAGTTGACCCCGACTCCAAGTGAGGCGGAGCGCCGAACTATCCCCATGATGTCAGCGAGGTTGTCGTTCTTGATCACGGTATTGAACCGGATGTTGTCGATACCAAGTGTCCGCATCTGTGGAATGGCGTCGAGGATGCGGGCGGCGAGGCGTGGAATGCCGCGTGCCTCATCGTGGCGTTCGTCGAGATAGTCGAGCGATATACTGAGCTGATTGACCCCCGCGTCCCACAGCGACTTCGCGCGTTGCGGCGTGAGCATCGCTCCGTGGGTGATGAGCGTGATGTACTTCGTTCGAATCGCACGGTCGACGGTGGCGACGAGCGACTCGAGGTCGTTCCGCAACAGCGGCTCGCCGCCGGTAAAGCAAACGAGCAACGGATTGAAGTATCGAGCCGCGTCAGCGAACGACGCCAGTTCGGCGTCCTTGGCGGCGGGTTCCGTCTTCCAGTAGTCGCAGAAGCCACACTTCGCGTTGCACCGCATCGTGACCTCGAAATGCACAAGCACGGGTCGGCGGATGGCGATCAGCCAGGCATACTTGGCCGCAAAGATCGGCAGTTCCCACGGCGAGAAACGAGACGAGAGAATGCGAGCGACCCGTCGGTGACTACGTCCCTTCCGGCGTCGCGTCGATCATCGGAAGGCGAAGCTCCTCGCGCTTAGCGGTCGCGATCGCCAGCTCGTATCCGGCGTCCGCATGGCGTGCGACACCGAGACCGGGGTCATTCGTCAGAACCCGCTCGAGGCGTACACGCATCTCTGGCGTGCCGTCGGCAACGATCACCTGCCCCGCGTGGAGCGAATTGCCGATCCCGACGCCCCCTCCGTGATGGAACGACACCCACGACGCTCCGCTCGCCGTATTGAGCAACGCATTGAGAATCGGCCAGTCGGCCACCGCGTCCGAGCCGTCCTTCATCGCTTCGGTCTCGCGGAACGGTGATGCGACGCTGCCGGTATCGAGATGATCGCGACCGATGACGATCGGTGCCGACAATTCGCCGCTCGCGACGAGGTCGTTCAACGCAACGCCGAATGCCGCGCGCTCACCGAGGCCGAGCCAACAGATGCGGGCCGGCAATCCCTGGAACTGCACCTTCTCGCGAGCGATCGAGATCCAGCGCGCGAGAAGCTTGTCCTCGGGGAACAAGTCCAGCACCAACTCGTCCGTGCGGTAGATGTCCCTGGGATCTCCCGACAAGGCGACCCACCGGAATGGCCCCTTTCCCTCGCAAAACAGCGGCCGGATGTACTGGGGAACGAAGCCCGGGATCGCGAACGCATCGCGTACCCCGGCGTCGTGCGCCACGGTCCGGATGTTGTTGCCGTAATCGAACGCGACCGCGCCGCGAGACTGCAATGCGAGCATCGCCTCAACATGCGCGACGATCGACGCCGTGGAGCGCGCGATGTACGCTTGTTCGTCACGCCGGCGAAGCTCGGCCGCGGCCGCCATGGTGAGCCCGATCGGCACGTATCCGTTCAACGTATCATGCGCACTCGTTTGATCGGTGACAACGTCCGGCGTGACGCCGCGACGCACCAACTCCGGAAGGACGGCCGCGGCGTTCCCTACGAGGCCGATCGAAAGCGCGAGCCGCCGCGCGGTCGCCTCCCTGACCCACCCGAGCGCTTCGTCGAGGCTCGACGTCTTTCGGTCGCAATAGCCCGAGGCGATGCGCTTGTCGATCCGCGACTCGTCCACCTCGACACCAAGAAAGACCGCCCCGTTCATTGTTGCCGCGAGCGGTTGCGCGCCACCCATGCCGCCAAGGCCCGCGCTCACCACGAGTCGTCCGTCGAGCAGGCCCCCGTAATGCGCCCGGGCAACGGCGCCGAAGGTCTCGAACGTGCCTTGCAAAATGCCCTGCGACCCGATGTAGATCCACGAACCCGCGGTCATCTGTCCGTACATCATCAGTCCCGCGCGTTCAAGTTCGCGGAAGTGATCCCACGTTGCCCAACGGCCAACGAGGTTGCTGTTGGCGATCAACACCCGGGGTGCGCCAACGTGGGTGCGGAAGATCCCGACCGGTTTTCCGCTCTGGACGAGCAACGTCTCGTCGCCTTCGAGCGAGCGGAGCGATGCGACGATGGCGTCAAACGCAGGCCAATTCCGCGCCGCCCGTCCGGTTCCACCGTACACGACGAGATCCTCAGGACGTTCCGCGACCTCGGGGTCGAGGTTGTTCATCAGCATGCGGAGCGCCGCCTCCTGCTGCCAACCCTTGCACGACAGCGTCGAACCGCGCGGCGCGCGAACAATCCGCTTCGCCTGATCCTTTGATGGCGCCTGCACCGCGGTCGCGCTCATGCGGCAACGACCCTCGGCGTCAGTTCGTTGTTGGCGATTGCCTTCGCGATACGCTCCAGATCACCCGACAGGACTCGGTCGGATTCCAGCGTGGCAACGTGGCGACGGATCGTTGCATGCGCTCGACCGACTCCGGCACCAGGCTTGAGCGGCGCGCGGAAGTCGATGCCCTGCGCCGCACACATCAATTCGATCGACAGGACGTAGCGCACGTTGCGAATGACGCGACGCAGCTTCCACGCCGCAGCCATCGCCATAGGGACGACATCTTCCTTGTTACCACCCGTTGGAATCGAATCGACGCTCGCTGGGTGCGCGAGGATCTTGCACTCGCTGGTCAGTGCCGCGGCCGACACCTGGGCCATCATCAGACCGGAATTCACTCCCGCGTCCCGCGTCAAAAACGGCGGAAGCCCTTCGTTGAGATCAGGATTGACCAGGCGCTCGATCCTTCGCTCGGCGATCACTGCGAGGTTCGTCACGGCAATCGCCATGAAGTCCAGCGCCATCGCGACCGACTGTCCGTGAAAATTACCGCCGCTCAAAAGCTCGTCGTCGAAAATGAGCGGATTATCGGTCGCCGCGTTCAGCTCGCGGCCGATGACGCCGGCGCAGAAGTCAATCGCGTCGAGCACGGGGCCGTGGACCTGCGGCATGCACCGCAGGCAGTAGGCGTCCTGCACCCGGCGGTCCCCCTGCCGATGCGACTCGCGGATCTCGCTGTCGGCGAGGAGATCGCGGAGCGCCGCGGCGGTTGCGGCCTGCCCGATCTGTCCGCGAACGGCGTGGATGCGCGCATCGAACGCAGTCGGCGTTCCGAGCAGCGCCTCGAGGGTCATTGCTCCGGCAATGTTCGCCACGCGCCACAACGCATGCGCATCGACGAGCGCCAGCGCGGCGACGGCGGTGTGGGCCTGCGTTCCATTGATGAGCGACAGGCCTTCCTTTGGCTGCAGTGTCAGTGGCGCGAGCCCTGCGCTGCGCAGCATCGGCGCAGCTGCTCCCGTTTCTTCACCCTTCTTTAGCTCTCCTTCGCCGATGAGCGACAATGCGAGATGGGCCAGCGGTGCCAGGTCGCCGCTTGCGCCAACGCTTCCCTGTTCCGGCACCGGCGGATGCAACCGGGCGTTCAGCATCGCGATAAGCAACTCGGCAACCTCTGGCCGTGCGCCCGAGTGCCCTTTGACGATAACGTTGGCGCGTAGCAGCATCATCGCGCGGACCTCGCGCTCCGGCAGGGGGTCCCCGACGCCAACCGCGTGGCTGCGAACGAGGTTTCGCTGTAACTCCGCCAGCCGCGCCGGCGGAATTGCGACGTCCGACAGCTTGCCGAAGCCTGTCGTGACCCCGTAGACGACGGCGCCCTCTGCGACGAGGCGGTCGACGGTCCGCCGAGCATTCGCCGCGCGCTTGCGCGCCAGCTCAGAAAGAGCGACCGGCGCAAAGTCGCATGCGACTGCGACGACGTCCTCTATGCGGAGCGAATTGCCGTCAATAACGACGTCGTCGGGCATGGCGGGAATGTCAGCGGCCGAGGCCGGTAATTCAAGCGTGGGTTACCACTTGGCTCGTCGGTCGATCGGTCGGCCGACGGTCGCTAGAAAACCTGGCCCGCCCTCATGCTGTTCCGCGCGTAGTCAAACTTCAGATCCGGCTGCGCCTTGAGGCCGATCGAGAAGTTGAAAGCGAAGTTACCGTTCGGCGATTGAGTGAAACCAAAGCTTGCGCGCCAGTCGTGGAGATCACGCTGCAAGGATACGACGTGACTGGCGAATTCGTGACGCCCGACATCGTAGTTCGTGCTCCAAGTCGCGGTCCAGGTCTGCGTCAGGTCGAACCCAACATTGGCGCCAATGTTGGTCTGGGCCGGGATGCGATAGACCGACCCACCCGTCGTCGTCGATGTCACTGGAAGCCCAGTAGTCGGGGCCAGACGCGCCTGGGCGACGCACTCGTTGAGGAGTAACTGGCTCCCTTTCGCAATCGTGGCACAGCGGACCGAAGGATCGAAGTCGATCACATTGCCACCGACCGGCGCACGTGGACGCGACGACGACAGCGTGAGCGCCACGCGCCAACCCTGGGACGCAGACCTTGTAACGAGCTCGCTCGTCGGCCGGGCACCGCCCAACCCCTTCACCGACGACTCCGCCACCGCGGTCGCCTTGGGAGACGTCGCGCCAGAATCGACTTGGGCCTCCCTGGCCCGTTTCGCGACCGGCGCAGCAGGGGCCAGGAAGAGCTTTGCCAGCATCGAGAACGGGTTCAAATCGCGAGTCATCGACAGTGACGCCGACATTCCCTCACGGTGCGGTTTGAAGTACGCAGTGTCGCTCGTCGTACTGCCTTGAAAGAGCGAATAGTCCGCCGAGAAATCGATCCCCGGCAGAAGGTCTGAGCGGATGCTGTAGCTGAATCGCTCAGTGGTGAGCCCGCGCCACCACGCTTTGCTCGTGATTTCGGGCGCGTGGAGCCGGCTCAAGTTGTAGCTGAAGGACGACATGGTAAGGCTCACGACCTTGAGCTTTTGCCCCTGGTCCGCCGCCGTATCACCAGGCGTGGACACTTTTGCCTCGAGTGAGGTCGAGAGCCCAGCGTTGATCACATTCTGAGCGATCGCGCCAACGTATCCCTTTCTCCAGCGACCTGTCGCGGCGAGGTATTCGTCGCTCACATGCGCGGCCGGAGCGTATGTGTAGCCAATCGATGGTGTGACGGTATGCCGAAAAGCACTGAATGGGCCGAATCCGGAAAACCGCGCATACAGGGTTGGCGCCGCATTCAATCCGTACGACAAACGTTTTGACTGGGAGACGAATCTTCCGTTCGTCCGCTCGGTCGCAACCCAGAAGGCGCCGGGATCGACGTTTGCCAGGCCGATGATCGGCGAAAGATTGAACTTGTTTTGCCCGAACGGTGGTAGCTGGAACGTCGGCGTCCAGTCCATATCGGTGCGGAACGACTCTGCGTAGACCCGGACGCCGACGGAATCACCGCTAACGACATCGTGGATCGTGAACAGCTCCGGAAAATCGTTCCGTTGCGAGTTGATTCGCAGCGAGTTTCCGATCTCCTGGCTGAAGATCTTGAGCGGCGTCGCGAACGTCAGGCCGGTGGTGTACGAACTCTTTTTGAACTCCGTGCTGTCCAGTTTGCCATCGCTTCGAATCCCGTATCGGAACTGAAACAGTCCCGGCTGGTCGATGTGCAGGGACTGCGACGCGGTATATCCAAAGCTGGGCGTCCAGGTGATGTGCGGCCCGATGCTGATCGGCGGCGTCGAGATCTGCAGGTTAGGAAAGGTTTGATCGACCTGCTGGCGACCAGGATACTGCGTTCGGGTGCCGCCCAATGACAACGTCGCTGGACCGAACTTGCGCGAGTACTGGGCCTGCGAGGCGATCGTCGCCAACGCCTGCGCCGGATTAAAAGTGTTCTGCCGCTGGACCGTCGTGTTCGATGTGTAGTTGATGTCCAGATGCAGTTGGCCGTCGTTGGAGAACTGCTGACCGTGGGACCAGCGCGCGCCAAGGTTCGAGTTGCCGTTGCCGAGCGCCATGTACTTTCCACCGAGATTGCCGCTCAGAAAGCGTCCAAGCCAGTTGTACTGAAAGTCGAAGTTGCTCTGCGCATAGCCAGGATCATTCGAGTTCGACCCTCCGGCCCCGCTCCGCCAATCGAGCCAGGCAGCGGCATCCATGTAGTCGTTGAGCGCCCAGTAGTATCCGAGGTTCTCGATGTTTCGGTGATAGCTCGAGCTGTTGCGCACAATGTCCGAGATGCCAACGCGGGTCGTCAGCAATCCGCTGTTTCGACCGCCGTGCACGTTCTGGAAAATGAACGGCAACCAGAGCACGGGAACGTCACCGACATACAAGGTCACATTTCGGCCGATGACCGAATTTGACGGCGTACGTTTCGCGGTCTTCACGGCAAAGAAATAGTCAGGAACACTGTCCGGGCAGCTCGTGATGCGCCCGCCGTCGATGAAGATCGTCGCGGCGCCGGACTTGGCAGAGTCCATCTGCACTGCGCCTGTCGCGATGTCGAGGAACCAGTTCGCTCCGTTGTTGAACGGCAGTCGAGCGTTGGTAAAGAGCCCCGAGCGATCGTTGGAGTTGTAGTTCCATCGGCCAAATCCGCGAATCGGCGCCTCCGTACTGCCAGGGAGGTTGATGATGTAGTTCCCGAGATTCGTGACTTCGCCCGACGTCTGATTGAAAAAGATCGCCGAGTCGCTGACCGCCAGCTGTCCGTTGCGGTCGACCGCCGCGCGAGCCTTCCCGTTCGCGTCGAGCCGCAGGTCTTTCGTCCGGGCATCGTAGGTCGCGCGGGTGCCCTGAAAGCGGGTGACGTCGTAGCCCGGCCGCGCCATCAGCGCCGTCATCACCGAATCCGGCGTCGCCCATTGCACCGAGGCCGTGTCGGCTCGCGTGGAATCGGCGACCGCGCGTGAGTCCCGTCGACCAACCGAGTCGCGGCGGACGAGCGAATCACGCGGGGCCGGTTGCGCTGGGGAGACTGCCTTTCGTGGCAGAACCGGCGGCTTCACCTGCGCGCCCACCGCCCCGGAAAAGACGATCGACGCGGCGATTCCGACGAGGCGAACCCTCATGGGGTTGCCGACGCCAGCTCTTCCCGCTCTTCCCGCTCTTCCTTGGCGCGCTTCGCGCGCCGCCTGCGCTCGATAGCGAACGCGACGACCACGCTCAGCTCATAGAGCAGGTAGAGCGGGACCGCGAGCGCAATCGTGACCGTGATTGCGTCGCCCGGCGAAATGATTGCCGCGCCGGCCCAGATGACGAGGAAGGCATACTTGCGGGCGTCCGACAGGGCCTTGGCGGTTACAATGCCGAACGCGCTCAGGGCAACGAGTAGCAACGGGAGCTCGAACGCCGCGCCAAACGCCAACGCGAGATTAGTGACGAACCCGATATATTCGCTCGCCTCGTACATCGGCTGGAGCGAATTCCCAGCCAGCCCGTAAAACCACTTGAGGCTCATTGGGAGCACGATGAACCAGGCCATCGCGACTCCGATCAGAAACAGGACGGCGCCAGCGACCAAGACGGGAATGACCATCCGGCGCTCAGTCCGGTGTAGCGCTGGGGACATGAACGCCCACAGCTGATATCCGATAACCGGCGAAGCGATGCCGATCCCTATGACAAAGGCGATCTGAATCCGAATCGAGAAGAGAGAGACCGGGTGAGTCACGATCAGCTTGGCGCCGCCCATATACGGGGCCGCCGGCGCAGCGAGAATCCCCACGAGGTCGTATTGGAAGGCCAGCGCCATGCCAATTCCGACGCCGACCAGCAGGGCGATGCCAGCGTAGATGATGCGCCAGCGAAGCTCCTCGAGATGATCGAGGAACGGCATCTCCCCGTTGGTGCCTTTGGGAATCGCCATTCAGCTAGTCAAGTAAGCCGCCAGGTGAACTACTTGCAGCTCGTCTGGCTGCCGAGTTGGTCGGTGGCTAACCGGAACACGGTGCTCTTGGGAAACTCGCACACGATTCGCTGGAGCAGGCTTCGTGCCAAATCGGGCTTCCCGGCTTTCGTCTGCATGCCCGCTCGTTTATAAAGGGAGATGGCGGCGAAATCGCTCTTCAAGTACCTGGTCGTGACCAGCGAGTATACCGAGTCTGCGGCGGCCGGGTTCCCTCCCTCGGGGCAGGACACGAACGACTCGCCGATCATGTACTGCGCTTCTGGCGCCTCGAGGCTAATCGGGAACTGCCGCAAGATCTCCTCGTAACTACGTCGGGCCGAACGGCAGCTGCCTTGAAGGATGAAGGCATTCCCTGCCTGCAAGAGCGTCGCTGGCCCGGCTGCGACCGGAGCGGGGGCATGCGCGGTCGAGTCCGCAGGGGTCAGTGGACCGGCGGGCGGTCCCACCGGCTTCGCCGCGGCCTGCTCGGCGATTGCCCTGGCGGCCGTGACGCCTCTCACGCTCTGGCGAGCGAGTTCGCGAATCTGAGACACGTCGTCGTTGAGTGATTTGAACTTCTCGCCGGTCGTGATCTCGAGATTCCGACTGCGGTTGATCAGGTCGCCGAGCTTGGAGTCGGTGGCTTGCTGCGCCCGGAGTAGCAACTGTTGCAACTCCTGACGGAGCGCCGAATCCCGGACGGCCTGGGCAGCCCGTAACTCGTTAAGCGCGGCCGTGTGTGCGGCCGCCAGCGAATCCGTCTCACGGCGATGGGCAGCATCCGAACGGGCAGCGCTCGCGCGCGTTGCCTTCAGCTCATTCTGCAGCAGTAGAACGTCCCCCTTGCTCGCGAGGCAGCCGGTTCCCCCAAGCGCCACGATCGGAACGACGAGCAGGCGGAACGACCGTATCACGGCTTACGGAGCATATTGGCGCCGGCCGTAATCTCGAACTCTGCGCGCCGATTCTGGGACCAACACGCGTCGGTCTTGTCCGGGCAGGTTGGGCGCTCCTCACCATAACTCACGAGATCGACCCGTGCCGTGTTGACGCCGCGAGCGGTGAGGTAGTCCCTGGCTGCGGCAGCACGGCGCTGGCCGAGTTGCAGGTTGTACTCGCCTGAGCCCCGATCGTCGGTATGGCCGGCAATGCGGATGGTGACAGTGGCATTTGCGTTGAGGATCGGAATCTTCGCGTCGAGGAGAGCCTTGGTGTCCTCACGCAGGTCGGCCCTGTCAAAGTCGAAGCTCACTTGCGCAAGCAGCGCTGCCCTCATCGACTCGGCGTCACGGACCGCGGCCAGGGCGGCGACCGTCGCTGCAGCGATACTGTCTGCGCGATGTTGATCAGCAGCGCGGCGCATCGACTCGGCTCGCGCGACGCTATCGCTCGCCACCTGCTTTTGACGCTCGATGCGGATGCTGTCCTGGTTGACCGGCGCTACGGCTGGGGCCGTGGCTTTGACCGGCGCGGGCGGCGGTGGCGGTGCCTTCTTGCAGGCCCCGGCAGTCAACACGGCCAAGCAAAAGGCGACCGTGGTCGCACAGCGTTGCTGAATCATGATTCGATCCCTCGTCCTGATAGTTGTTAGTGACGGATGTGCCAAGCGAAACTACGGGCGATACATCAAACGGGGTGACCACGCCCCATACCTTGCACCGGATACGTTGGTCAGCTGTCGCGTGACACCTGATTGCGTGTCCATGATCCACAACTGGCCCGAACCGGTCCGTGACGACGTGAACACGATGTGGCGGCCGTCGGCGGCCCAAGACGGACTTTCGTTCTCTCCTGCATCCGTGAGTAACTTCGAGCTGTTGTCACGAAGGTTGACCGTCATGATCTGAAAGTGCCCAGAGACCCGTGACTGAAACGCGACCGTCACGCCATCGGGCGACCAATCAGGCTCCGCACGATAGCTCTCTTCATTCAGGTCGCCCGCGATCTGCGTAATCCACGTCGGGTTGGCCCCGTCCGCGTCGATAATATACACCTCATTGTGGTTGAGCCGGTCGGTCGTGAATGCGATGCGGCGGCCGTCCGGGCTGAATGACGGGCTGCCGCTGATGCCCTTGCCGCGCTCGATCAGTTGCGGTGGAGCTGCATCCAGTGGAATGCGCCACAACGTTGACCAGGCGTCGTCGTCGCTGCGGGTGTAGACAACGCTGTTTCCGTCGGGCGCGAAGATCGGCGTTGTCAGCTGCGTGTTCCGGATCTCTTTCTGGTGCATCGTCGACCGTCCGGTCCGCAGATCAGTGATCATGATGCGAGAGCCGATGCCGAATGTCGCGTACACGAGCCGGTCGCCGGTCGGCGCCCACGCCGGAGACAGCGCATTGGAGTCAGCCGGGACTGCGATATCCGACGCGCCGTCGCTGTCGATGATGTGTAGTGTCTGGCCTCGCACATAGGCAACTCGCGTCGCCGCGATCCCCCGGACGTTGGTGACGATCGACTGGATCGAGTCTGATACGATGTGGACCGCCAGCCGCCAATCGCGCGCGAGGCCGGCGGCGGGCAGCGCGAAGTCGATCGCTACGGTCTGTTTCCGCCGTGCGATTTCGTGAATTCTGACGTTCAGGCGACTCTGCGTCGCCGTCATTTCGACGACAACCCTCGCGCCGAGCCCAGTGAAGAAATCATAGCTCAACCCCTTGAACGCGTCATAGAAAACGACGGCGTCACGGGGGTTGAGCTGGAGGACCGTAATGCGATCACTGTATTGCAGATCCCGTCGGACGATGGCCCCAAGAGAGTCTGCGTATGGGCCA
>Ga0315281_10007349_pt1 | contig 15524 bp, 11 predicted proteins | sample YL17G07_0_MG_FD_204540 | JGI IMG/M metagenome (GOLD analysis project Ga0315281, IMG submission 204540) | Sediment microbial communities from Yellowstone Lake, YNP, Wyoming, USA - YL17G07_0 | ecosystem: Environmental > Aquatic > Freshwater > Lake > Sediment | place: USA: Wyoming | collected...
GCCCCGTCGCAGGCGCGCCAGTGCCAGCCCGAGACCGAACAGGATGACCGGGCCGACGTACATGACCACGTCGAGCGGGTTCAGGATGCTGGTCGACCAGTAGAAGGTCGCGGGGCCTTTCTCGCGGAGCATCTCACGGATAACCGCGGGTATGCCCGAGTCGCCGCCCGACAGGGACATGAATACTACGCCGACCGTCCCCAGGTGCTCGTACCGCCACCAGAGATCCGGAAGGATCAGCAAGGCTGCGCCCAGGCCCAGAACAAGGGCGTCCCGAAGCCGCCACCGCCACCCGGCGCCCTCCAAAAACACAGCGGCGAGCAGGAAGGCGGGGAAGACCATCACGACCGTGGGCCGGACCAGGAACGCCAGGCCGAACACCAGGCCGCCCAAGAGATTGCGCCGCCGTGCCGCCAGCCATATGCCGGCCATCAGCAGGGCCAGCATCGCGGTCTCGGTGTAAAGGACCGCGCTGAAGAACAGGGCCGCCGGCATCGTTGCGGCCGCCAGGAGCGAGCCCCAGCCTGCACGGGGGCCTCCCAGGGCGGCTCCGGCCATGTAGGCGCAGCCGATCAAAAACACCAGCCAGGCCGCCTGGTACGCCTGTGCCACCAGGACCGACTGGCCCAGCACCCGCCACAGGAGAGCCAGCCCCGCGTGCCAGGCCCATCCGTCATAGTAGGGGATGCCCGGCGGAACGTGCGGACCGTAGGCCGGGTCGTATGCCAGACGGCAGCCGTACTCGGCGAAGAGCGCGGCCTTGCGGAAGTGGTAGTTCTCGTCCCCAAGGGAAAGGTCGCTGGCCGCCCCGGCAGCCAGCACCAGCAGGCCGACCATCGCCGCGACAAGCCAGGCCAGAAGCGCATGGTGGAGGACCCGCCGCTCCAGCCGCGGACCGGCGGAGGCATCCGGGGGCAGGCTTGAGGTCTCGTTTAGCATTCCGTCCTTGCTGGCAGCGCCGCGCTCTTGCGGGCCAGGACGCAGAGTTTGTCCGACCGGCAACCGTAACTATGGTCGAAGTCCCACGAGGTGATCCTGTCCATCCACCGCTCCATCTGTCGGAGAACCCGCCCCTGGCCGTTCAGGCCGACCAGCGTCAGGGCGAGGTGAACCGACTTGTATACAATGAAGGCGAGTTGGTTGGCCGCGAACCCGCCGTAGTAGACCTTCTCGATTTCAAACAGCGACCCGAACCGCTCCCGGAGGTCTTCAAGGGAATAGTGCCGATGGTGCCTCAGGTAGTAGTCGCTGACGCCCCGCAGCAGCCCCAGCCGCTTGGCGAAGGCCAGGAGCGGCGTGAAGACCAGGTTGTCCGCATCCAGCCATTCGACGTCGCCGCGGTTGGGGACCGACAACAGGATGAGGCCGCCGGGCTTCAGGACGCGGTGGACCTCCGCCAGGAACCGGTGCTCCTGGGCGACGTGCTCCAGCACCTCGAAGAAGGTAATGACGTTCATGGTCTCGTTGGCGAAGGGCAGCGCCTCGCCGGAGCCGCAAATGAAATGTTCCTCCTTGAAGCGGCGGCGGGCCTCGCGGAGTTTCCCGATATCGTACTCTACGCCGAAGCGGTGCCGCGCGCGGCGGCCGAGAACGCTCAGCATGAACGAGAAGGCGCACCCCACGTCGAGCAGCGAATCCACCTCCTCGGGCATCCACTCGAGGAAAAGGCGCGGCTTTCCGGTCAACCGTTCCTGCTCAGGCGTCGAGGCCACAGTCCGTCCCATTTACGCAAGTTTGAGGGATTATAACAGGCGCGGAAGGCCCTTCAAGGGCGAACCGGCAGGAGTTTCCCCAAAACGTGAAAGGCATTTGCCGTAAGTGGCGGTGAGTGATGGCGTTAGGAATCCGTGGATGTGGAAAGGGTGGCCCTGGCGTAAGATAGCCCCAAACCGGTCAGGGTTTTGGAAAATCTTCGGAGGACCACGCCACTGCATCTGGTGGTGATCCGTGGCTTCGGCCAAGAACCGCTCCTCCTCTTGACGAACAGCGGGCCGACCAAGGATCGGGAACACGCCATCTGGATTGGGGACGTGTACCTGACGCGGTGGAAGTGCGAGGAGGCGTACCGGTTCGTGAAGCAGGCGTACCGGCTGGAGGACGTGCGGGTCCGTAGTTGCGTGGCCTTAAGGAACGTCTATGTCTTGGTCATGGCGGTGCTGTACTTCGTGAGCGTGGCGATCGGGGCGAAGGCGAAGTTGAGCCTCATCTTTAAGCGCGTGTGCGAGAAGGCCAAGCGGTTCTGCGAGGTCGCGACGTTCTACCAGTACGCGGCGGCCGACGGGATTCACCGGCCGCTGTTCTCTTCGCCGAGCGGCCCTCTTCCGCCCCCGCCGCCCTCCGACCCCGGCCAACTCGTCCTCGCCTTCGCCAAACCGCCAACCTGACACGGCGTGGGGAAACTCCTGCTGTGTTTTCACCTTGACTTCACCGGCAGGCAGACCTATCGTTGCGCGCCTGGATCGGCCCCGATCCGGACGACCGCGAGGAACTTTCGATGTCGCAAGCCGACGTTCTGCTGATGGTGCCGCCGGGCATCCGCAGCAATACGCCGCCGCTGGGCCTGCTGTACCTGGCGGCCCAGTTAGAGAAGGACCAGGTCCGCGTCCGCGTGCTGGATGCGGGCATGGAACAACTCTCGATTGCCCATGCCCTGGACCGGCTCCGCCAGAACGGCGCGCCGATCGTAGGCCTGTCGGCCACGACGCCGGAGATCCAGGCCGCGGAGGACTTCGCGGCGGTCATCAAGGCCGCGAGACCCGAGACGGCCGTCGTGCTCGGCGGGCCGCACCCCACGCTCGATCCCGACGGCGTGCTGGCCCAGCCGCAGGTCGATTACGTCATCCGCGGCGAGGGAGAGTTCAGTTTCTCGGAGTTCTGCCGCGAGTTCCTCGGCGGCCGGCGCGACGGCTTCACCATCGCGGGGCTTTCGTACAAGGCCGAGGGCCAGGTCATCCATCTGCCCGACCGGCCGCTCATCGAAAACCTGGACGACGCGCCGATGCCCGCGCGCCACCTCCTGCCGATGTCGCTCTACCGCAACTACGGCCGCGTATACAAGCGCAAGCCCGTGCAGGTCATGATCACGAGCCGCGGCTGCCCGTTCCGGTGCATTTTCTGTGCGCACGAGATCTTCGGGCACCGCTACCGCTTCAACTCGGCCCAGCGGATGATTGGGGAGATCAAGGTCCTGGTGCGCGATTACGGGGCCCGCGAGATCCTGTTCCGCGAGGACAACTTCACGGCCTCCCGGCAGCGGGTGCACGAGTTCTGCGACCTCATCCACAAGGAGAACCTCGACGTCACGTGGATGGCGCTGTCGCACGTCAACTCGATCGAGGCGGACCTGGTCCGCACGATGCACGAAGCGGGGTGCTGGCACCTGGGCATGGGCGTTGAAAGCGGCAGCCCCGAAATCCAGAAGATCCTGAAGAAGAACCTGGACCTCGACCGCGCCCGCCGCGCGTTCGACGTGGTCCAGGCCGCCGGCATCAGGACCCTGGCGTTCTTCATGATCGGCAACTACGGCGACTCGGCCGACACGATCCGCCAGACGATCGATTACGCCTGCCGCCTCAACACCGACTTTGCCATCTTCACGATCACCACGCCGTTCCCGAAGACGGAACTCTTCGACCTGGCCGTCGAGCAGGGCCTCATAACCAACTTCGACCCGTCGCAACTGTGCAACAACCCGGCCATCTTCAAGCAGAAATCGCCGATCCTGCGGACGCCGTCGCTCAGTGCCGGGGAACTCGAGAAGTGGCAGAAGCGGGCCATCCTGCGGTTCTACCTTCGGCCGAAGCAGATCCTGCGGATCCTGGGGAACAAGGCCCTGGCGCGGGCGCTGCTGCACATCCAGCCGAAAGATTACTCGAACGACGCGGCCCTGCTCAGCGAACTACGACACCGGGCCGAGGCCCTGGCGCAGCCGCGACCGCCGGCCGCCACCTCGGCCGCTTGATGCACGGAACAGCCGTGACGCCGATCATCCACAACTACGATTTTCACGGCCTCTTGAGCCTGCGCATCCGCCGCCGGCACGTCTCCTGGGCCGACAGTTTCCTCGACTCCACGTTCGCCCACTATCGCGTCGAGCCGTCGGGCCGCGAGCCGGACATCGACGTCGAAGTCGGCCCGTTCCGGCCGGACCTGCGGGGGGCGCTCCGCCTGGACGGCCGCTGGTACGTTTCGCCCGGCCGCATCCTCTACAAGACGCGCTACAAGGTCGCCCGCTGGACGACCGAGATCGGCGGCCTGGACGGGCCGCACCTGAAGGTCCGTATCGACGCCAACGGACCCGCGCGGATGGTCTTCCCCGGCGAGACGATCTACTCCCTGATTCGCCTGCGCCTGGCCGAGAAGGGGTTGCTCCTCCTGCACGGCCCGGCGGTGACGCACGCGGGCAGGGCGCTCGTGTTGCCGGCCCGCGGCGGGACCGGCAAGACCATCACGGCCCTCAACTTCGCCCGGCGCGGGTGGGGGTTCATGGGCGACGATTCTTCAATCCTGGCTCCCGGCGGCGTCCGCAGTTTCGTCGTTCCGTTCAACCTGCGGTTCACCTATGATGTGGCGCGGTTGCTTGGCGTCCGGTTCAGCCCGGCGAAGCGCCGCGAGATCTTCCTCAAGAAGTGCCTCTCGATCGCCACGCTCGGCACCATCAACCTGTTCTCGCGGATTGACGCCAGGGAGGTCTTCGGCCCGAACATCGTGGACGAGGCGCCGCTGGGGGCGGTCTACGTGCTGATCCAGGGGCCTCGCGCCGCCATCAGCGAGCCGCAGCCCGCCGCCGCCATCGCCCGGTCGGTCCTCATCAACACGCTCTTCGAGGCCGACGAATTGCGGGCCATGCTCCTGGCGTACTGCTACGGGAACCCCGAGAGCCCGCTCGCGCGGCTGTGGGACGACTTCGCGGTGCGCCTGGCCGAGCGCCTCTTTGGCTGCATGCTCCGCCGCGTGACCGTGCCGGCCCGCTACACGCCGGACGTGTTCGAGATGATCTGGAGGCAGGCCGAAGAAGACCTAGGCCGGGGGGCAAGGCCATGAACGCCCTCTACGACATCCACGGCCTGCGGGTCCGCATGACGGGGCTGGCCGACGCTTCTTTCCCCGACATCAACGCCAAGTTGCACTGGTTCACGGTTCCCGAGGACGGCCGCCCGGTGGACCTTGAGATGGCCATCGGTCGGTTCGAGCCGGACCTGGGCAGTTGCATGGTCCTGGACCGCCGCTACTGGGCCCGGCCGGGGTACCTGTACCTGGAGGAGGCCGACAAGGGCCTCTCATGGCGGGCCGAGATCCAGGGCCTCGACCGTGTGCCGGGCGAGCCGATGCGGATCTGCTTCGCCCACGGCCCCTGGAACCGCCGGCGGCAGCCGTGGCTGCTGTTTCCGGACCTTGTGGCCCACCTGTACGTGCTGTGGCCGGTGCTGGAGTGCGAACTGGCGGCGCGGGGCATGTACCTCGTGCACGCCGGCGGCGTGGAGCGCGACGGGCGGGCGACCCTCATCGCGGGCCGCGGCGGCGTCAACAAAACCGCCATCGTGGCGGACCTGGTGCATCGCGGATGGCAGGCGATGGGCGACGATTTCGTCCTCCTGGCACGCGATGGGCAGGCGGGGGCGCAGGTCCTCGCCTTTCCCACGAGCCCGCGGTGGTTCGAGTTTCAACTGCGGCACATGGAGGACGAAGAACTTATGTTTGTTGACAAACTGCGCCTGTTCTGGTTCCTTCATCGCCGGCAGGAGACGAACGTGGCGTTTTCGCGCCGGTCCCGCCTGGGGCGGCTGGTCCTCGTGGACCAGACGGAAGGGTGCGCGGCGCCCGAGTCGTCGCCGCTGGACCCGGCGGCCGCCGCGGCGCGTCTGGCCCTGAACTGCCGGATGGAACGCGTGGCCTACGTGGGGCATGGGACGGTCATCGGGCGGTTCCTGGAGGCGTACCGGTACGTCATGCCCGACTCGACCTACAGCCGCGCATGGGATGGCCTCGGCCAAGCGCTCGCGGGCCTGATGTCGGGCGTGCCCGCCTGCCGTATCGTGGCCCCGCCCGCGTATGACCGGCGCTTGGCGGACGCGGTGGAGTCGCGCTCGCGCTGCGGGAGGCTCGATGGCTTCGGCACTTCTGATTAACCCGCCTTACACGCACTACGGCGGCGCGGCCCACATCCAGCGGGATGAACCGCTGGGCCTGATGTCGTTGGCCGCCTTCGTCCGCCGGGAGGGGCACGAGGTCCGCATCCTCGACGCCCTGCGCAACACCGGCTATTACGGGTGCGGCGACGGGTTCGAGAAGAGCGGCCTCTCCGACGATGAACTGCGAGCCGCCCTCCTGGCCGGGCCGAAACCCGACGTCGTCGGCATCACGAGCATGTTCACGATGCACTCGCGCGGCGTGCACGACACCGCCGCCGTCGCCAAACGCGTCTGGCCCGACGTGCCCGTGATCGTCGGCGGGAGCCATGCGTCGGCCTTGCCGGAGTGGGTCCTCGAGGACCGGAACATCGACCTGGTGGTGTGCGGCGAGGGGGAACTGACGCTCCTGGAGATCCTCGGCCGGCGCGCCCGCGGGGCGCCGCTGGCCGATATCGCCGGTACGGTCGTCCAGCGCGACGGGCAGGCGGTCCGCAACGCCGACCGGCCGTTCATCGAGGACCTGGACCGCCTGCCCATGCCCGCCCGCGACCTCGTGGACATGAAGGTGTACCTGGCCGAGCCCTACCGCAATCGCGTGGCGATGGACCCGCCGCGCGCCAACCTCGTCACGAGCCGCGGTTGCCCGTGCCGCTGCGTCTTCTGTTCCATCCACTCCATTTGGCGCAACAGTTACCGGGCGCGCAGCGCTGCGCAGGTCGTGGACGAGATCGAGTCGCTGGCCGAGACCTACGGCGTGCGGGAGATCGCGTTCCAGGACGACAACCTTACGCTGAACGCCAAGCGCACGGCCGCCATCTGCGACGAACTCCTGCGGCGGCGCCTGCGGATCCGCTGGTGCACGCCGAACGGCGTCGCGATCTGGACCCTGACCGACGAGGTCATCGGGAAAATGGCCGCCAGCGGCTGCTACAAGGTCACCTTCGGCATCGAGACCGGCTCGCCCGAGACGCAGAAGTTCATCCGCAAGGAGCAGGTCAAACTGGACCGGTGCGACGAGATCGTTCGCCGCTGCAACCGGGCCGGCATGTGGACCCACTCGTCATTCATCATCGGGTTCCCGTTCGAGACGAAAGAGCAGGTGGAGCAGACGATCCGGTACGCCGTGGCGAGCGACCTGGACTTTGCGGCGTTCTTTGTGGCGACGCCGTTCCCCGGGACGCCGCTATTCGACATCTACCGCGAGCACGGGCTCCTGCCGGACCTCGGCGATGCGATGCGGCTCCGTTTCCAGGGCCACCAGAGCGAGGTTTTCTGCGACACGAAGCACCTGACGAAGGAGGAACTCACCGCCACGATCCATGAGGCCTACGGGCGGTTCTACCGGTCGCGCATCCGCAAGTTCCTGGACCCCGTCAGGCCGTTGCGGAAGATCCGAGGCTGGCCGGAACTGCGGTACTTCTGGAAACTCTATCAACTCTACCGGTCGGAGTATAAGACTCTTGCCTGAAAGGGCCGCGACGAAGGTGGGCTTGCCCGCGCCCGCGCGGCGGGGCGGCAGGTTCCGCAAGGCCTTCCCGCGGCGGGCGGCGCCATGAGCGACCCGACAAGACGCGCCAAGACGCTGTGCATCGTCTCCGGCGGCGGGCACCTGGAAGAGGCCGTCGAGTGCTTCGACGCCTTCAAGGACACCGACCTCGTGGTCGTGGTCTACAAGCACCGCGGCGAGATGGCCTCGTTCTCGCATCCGCGGGTCTCGCGGGTCCGGCTGGTCCGCCTGTTCGGGGCCAAGGGCTGGCGGCTGTACCTCTCGCTCATCGTGAACCTGCTGGAGTTCTTCTGGATCTTCCTCCGCGAGCGACCCGACATCCTCTTTTCGACCGGCAGCGAAATCGCCATCGGGCCCTTTATCCTGGGGAAACTCCTCTGGCGGACCCGCAACATCTTCGTCGAGACCGTCACGCGCATCCAGCGTTGCACGGTGACCGCGCATTGGGTGTACCGATGGAGCGACCTGTTCCTGGTGCAGTGGCCGCACCAGACGTCGATGTTCGGGCCGCGGGCGCGATACGAGGGCCGAGTCCTGTGAAGATTCTGCTGACCGTGGGCAGCCTGCCGTACCCCTTCGACCGCGTGGTCCGGGCGGCCGACGAGTGGGCCGCGGCGCACCCCGATCACGCGGTGTTCATGCAGATCGGCTACTCGGCGCACCGGCCGTTGCATGCGGCGGAGTGGTTCGCGTTCGCGCCGTTTGCGCATTTTCAGGAACTCTTCTCGGCGGCCGACGTGGCGGTCTCGCACGGGTCGGCCGGCCCGATCCTCGAGGCCCGCCGCCGGGGCATCCCGCTGGTGCTTGTCCCGCGGCAGGCCCGGCACGGCGAATGCTACAACGACCACCAGGTGGATATCTGCGAGGCCATCCGGGGCGAATCGGACCTGCGCGAGATCGTGCTCGACGTGGCCGACCTGGCGCCGGCCCTGGAGCGGGCCATCGACAAGCGCCGCCGGGGCCTCGCCTACGGGCCTCACTTGCTAAAGGACCGGCTGGTTGCTACCCTGGCAACGTTCGTGGAGAACGTCGCACGTGATTAACCGTCTCAAGATCTTCCTGACGCGGTTCCGCGCGGCCCGCTGGCTGGTGAATCTCAAGAACGGCACCCTGCGCATGCTGCGCCACGGCTACCAGCCGCGACAGTTCTGGGACGAATGGGCCGAGCGGTTCTCTCGCCACCGCTACCAGCGCGAACTGCACGAGTCGAACCTGTGGCTGCTGGAACGCCTCCGCGAGACCCGGCCGCCCGAGGTCTTCGAGATCGGCTGCGGCTTCGGGCGGAACCTCAAGATGCTCCAGGACGGCCTGGGCTATCCGTGCCGGCTGGGCGGGCTGGACCTGAGCCTCCGCCTTCTGAAAAAGGGCCGCGAGGAATTGGGCCTGGCCGTTCCGCTGGTGTGCGGCGACATTACCCAGTTGCCCTTCGGCGACCGGGCCCTGGAGGTGGTCGTCACGCACGGCGTCCTGATGCACGTGCCGCCCGAAGGCATCCGCACCGCCGTCCGCGAACTGGTGCGCGTGACCGGCAAGACCCTCTGGTGCATCGAGGAGCAGGTCCTGGCGCCGGCGGCCCGAGGCGGATCGTTCAACATCAACGAGTACACGTTTGCCCACGATTACCTGGCCTTATTCAATGAACTCGGCATTCGCCCGGCGCAAGCCGAATACCAAGGCAAGGTCGTCGCGCTGATCCTGATGCGCGTGGATCTCGCCTGAAGCCCGGGGGGGCTTGGGGGCTTGGGGCTTGCAGCGGGCCGCTGCTGCCACTAGGATGTTCATGCGAGGGCATTCAGCCTTGCGGTGGGGAGGCTTCGGCAGTCATGAAGATTCTGTTGGTCGACCCGCCGGTGGACCAGTATTTCAGCCCGTTCAAGGAAGGCCCGGCCTTTGCGCTGGGCCTGCTGGCGATCGACAGTTACCTGGAGAAGCACGGCTGCCGCGACATTGAACTGGAGAACTACTTCGCCTGCGACTGGGCCGAGATCGAGGCCCGGCTGCGGCGGTCCCGGCCCGACATCCTGGGCGTCGGCTGCACCACCGATTCGCGCGGGTTCTGCTTCCGCCTGGCCGGCCTGGCCAAGTCGATCAACCCTCAGTGCCGGGTCGTGCTGGGGAACGTGCACGCCACGTTCTTTGCGCGAGAGATCCTCGAGCATTACCCCGTGGACTTCTGCGTCCTGTCGGAGGGCGAGGAGACGATGCTCGAACTGGTCCGGGCGTTGGAGTCGGGCCGCGACGGTTTTGCCGCGATCCTCGGCCTGGCGTATCGCGACGCGCGGACCGGCGAGGTCCGCCTCAACGAACCCAGGCCGCTCCTGAAGGATCTCGACGCGATTCCCATCAATCCCAAGCGCCGCCTGTTCGTCAACGAGAACGGCCTGCGGCAGGGCAACATGATGTCGTCGCGCGGGTGCCCGTTCGCGTGCGGCTTCTGTTCGAGTTCATCCTTCTGGGGGCGGACGTGGCGCAAACGCCGCCCCGAGACCGTCGTCGAGGAGTTCGAGATGCTCAAGGCCCAGGGGGCCGAGGTCATCGACATCCTCGACGACCTGTTCACCATGGACCTGGACCGCGCTGATCGCATCTGCGACATGCTGATCGCGCGCGGCAACCGGACGCCGTGGTTTGCCCGGGCCCGCGTCGACTGTATCACCGAGCCCCTGGTGGACAAGATGATCGCGGCCGGATGCCGCGAAATCTCCTTCGGCATCGAGAGCGGCGACCCGGACATGATTAAGCGGATCAACAAGAAGATCGACCTGGACCAGGCGGCCGAGGTGTTCCAGATGCTCCGCCCGAAGCCCCTCGTCGCCCGCGCCAACTTCATGATCGGGAACCCGGGCGAGACGCCCCAGACCGTGGACGCCAGCATCCAGCTCGCCTGCCGCATGAACCCCACCAGCATCATCGCCAGCATTGCGCGGGTTTACCCCAACACGATGCTGGACGCCGAGGCCCGGAAGCACGGCCTCATCGATCGTGAGTTCTGGTACCTCAAGACGGACCCCGTGCCTTACTATACCGTGGACATGCCGTTTGAGCACATGCAGGCCCACGCCACGCGGATGATGTTCCGGTGGGCCTTGAACAGCGGACTGGTGCCTCTGGCGAAAATGGCCTACGCGAACTGGCGGCTCTCCGGGACCCGGCGCAGCCTGTCGTTCGTCTTCAGTTGGATTCACAGTTGGTTTCCGCGCCGCGCCGGCCATGCGCCGGCCGGGTAACGGTCACCGGTGCGCGGCGCGACAAGGCGGTGGTGGCGACCTTCATGGACGATACGGTTCCCCATCCTCCGATCATGCGCCGGCTGTCGCGCAGCGTCGTTTTCCTGGTGGCCGATTCGGTGATCGTCAACGTGGCGTCCTTTGCCACGCTCCTGGTCGTGGCGCACGCCTACTCAACGGCCGTTGTCGGTCAGTTGACCATCCTGGTCACGATCATGGCCGTGGGTACCCTGCTGGGCGACCTCGGGAACGGCCAGGCCTCGACGCTGCTGATTTCGCGGGGCCTGGCGGGGCTTGGCGGCGAGTCGCCCGGCCGGGCTGCCGGCGCGGGCCTCTTCCAGGGCGTCGCCGGCGGGCTCCTCATGGCCACGGCCGTGTTCTTCCTGCCGGACCTGATTCAGTACGTGGCCGAGCGGTTCGGACAGGTCGAGCGGGCCCGCGAGATCAGCGACCTGGGCGACATGATCCGCCTCGTGGCCGCATGGGTCCTGATGGCCACTCTCCTCCAGCAGACGGCCGGCGTGTTCGCGGGCTTCCAGAAGATGCAGTACACCCTCGTCCAGGACGTGACGACGCAAGTGCCGCGCCTGGTGATCTGCCTGGTGGTGGCCCTCCTGGCCCAGCCGTGGCGGTGGTTCGTCTGGGGCTGGACGGCCTGGTACGTGGTAGCGGCGGCCGTCGGGCTGGGCCTGCTTGGGCTGGTGCTTCGCCGCGCGGGCCAGACACCCTCGCTGGCCGGCTACCGGCCGGTGATGCGCCTGCGCACCGGGGCGGTGCTGTTCACGCCGCTGGCGGCGGGTTTCATTCTGTATTACCTGGCTATCGCCATCATCTGGTGGGTGAACATGGGCGAGACAGGCTACCGCAGCGTCGGTTACTTCGCGCCGGTCTGGTCGCTCACGCGCGGGTACGAGGTTCTGCTGATGCCGCTGGCGATCGCGCTGTTGCCGGCCGTCAGCGATGCCCACGGCACGCGCGACGCCGCCGTGCTGACCCGGCTTGTCCGCCGGGCGATGCTGGCCACGGGATTGGCCTCACTGGCCATCCTGGCGATGTTCATCGCGGTGCCGCACCTGTTGCTGAGCCTGTTCGGCCGGCCGTATCAGGCGTTTGCGTTCCCGCTGGTTATTCTGGCCTTCGGCGTGGCCTTCGAGGCGCAGCGTTGCGCCCTGGACCCGGTGCTGAACGGCTCCGGCCTGGCGCAGTGGGTGACGGGCATCGAGTGGATGAAGTTCGGCCTGCTCGTGGCGCTGGCGATCCCGCTTTTTGGGGCGCATTACCTGACGGGCATGTCCCTGGCGTTCGTGGGAGCCTTCGTGCCGGCGTGGTTGGCAAAGGTTCTGCTGATTCACTGGCGGCTGAAGGTTCGGATTCTGGCGCCGGCGGCGGTGGTGGCGGTGCTTCTTACGGCGGCCTTCGCGGTGGCCCTGCTTCTGAGATGCCGCTGAGGCCGCCTGCGCGCCGGGCCTTGTCCTGGCCCTGCGCCGGCGGTTCCGAGCGGCCGGCGCGCACTTGGGATCTCGATGGAGGCGCTGCGGCGCGCCGCTACAATGCTCGCTCTCGGCCTGAGGGAAGGGGAGTCCTGGCGTGGCGCCGGAAGAGAACCGGGCATCGGGCGACCGCTTCGCGAAGTTCGATGACCGCGACGCCGCGCGACGTAACCCCTTGTGAATCAACGGAAAAGACCGTAGAATCAGGCTCCGAAAGCCCCAGTGCCGGAGTGGCGGAATTGGCAGACGCGCGGGATTCAAAATCCCGTGAGGCTTAAACCTCGTGGGGGTTCGACTCCCCCCTTCGGCACCAACATATCTCGAAGTTCATGGAGTTTGCGAACGCCAACGTCCCCTCCTCTGGCCCGACAGGGGCGCTGCGGGAGGGCCGGATTCCCGATTCAGGGCAATCAATGGACCGCCGTTGATAGGCTGCTCGTCCGTCCCGGCCAACCTGGAAGGCTTCGGCAGGCAGACAAGCGCCGGTCGGCCGAAGTTCGGCGGGGCACCGCTCCGAAGGAGGCCGCGGCCGCGCGAAGTTGACTTCCGGGGGCCTTCGCATTACCCTCCTTATCAGCCGCCGCGAAGGAAGAAAGGCAAGAAATGCCGCACGCCCAGAGGTCCGATGGCCGCGTCGCCGAGGGTCCGAACATCGTGCTCCGGGCCGCCATGGTGGCGCTGGGCCTGGCCCTGGCGATTGCCTCGGCGCCGCCGGCGTCTGCGGCCGACCCTCCCCACTACCTGAAGACGGGCGACTGGCAGGCGACGATGATCGCCTCGCGCGAGGCGCTCATGCGACAGGAGGCGCAGCCGCCCCGGCCCGGGCGCCCCACCGCGTACGTCAGCCCCGTCGTCCGCGGCGGCGACCCGGCCAGGGCCGTCAGCGTGCCGGTCGCCGGGCTGAAGGAACTGGACCTGTACGTCGTCGGCGCGCCGGAAGTCGTGTACGGCGCGGCCGACTGGGCCGACGCCCGGTTCATCGGCCGCGACGGCAAGGAAACACCTCTCGGCCGCGCAGGCTCCGTCAGGCTCATCGAGGGCCAACTCAGCATCGACTCGAACCTCTACTCCGGCGTAAGCGGCCCCCTGCAAATCGCCGGGCGCCGGTTTGAGCGCGGTATCGAGATGTACCCCAACGGCGTCGGCAAGGTCCGCGTGGCCGTGCCGGCGGGCGCCGAGCGGCTGGAGGCCTTCATCGGCATCGACGACTGGGTGGGCCGACGCGGCGCCGTGCGGTTCATCGTGGCGGGGCCCGAGGAGGCCGCGCGCCAGGACCTGTGGGACCTCGTGGCCCGCGACTTCGCCGAGGGACTTCCCCGGCGCCAGATGAAGTGGGAGCGCGAGGACCAGGTCCTCCAGGCCGACTGGCCGCCCGGCGACTTTGCCGCGCTCGCCCGCCGCTACGTCGAGGCCGCGCAGCGCGTCCCCGCGCTGGCGCAGGAGGCCGCGCAACGGGCGGCCGCCGTCAAGGACGCCGCGGGCCTGGCCGAGGTCCGGCAACTCTTCTACCGCAGCCGCACGCTCCATGAGGCCATGGCGCGGGCCCGGGCCTTTGACTCGCGGGCCCTTCGCATGGCCATTGCGGACCTGGCGGAGAGTTATCCCGAAAAGTACGCCGGCGGGCCGGCGTTCCTCGCCCGCCTTGCGGCCATCGAGCAGGCCATGCCCGATGCCCTGGCGCGGGCTGCCAGGGGCGCAGCGGAAGACCTCGAGCGCCTCGAGCGTCTGCTGGCCGACTTCGACCGCCTCCAGCGCGAGGCCCTGCTGGCGAACCCGCTGCTCGATTTCGACCGTCTCGTGCTCGTCCGCCGCACCCCGCACGGCGACCCGCGCATGCCCATCGGCACCGGCTACGGCGTGGGCGAGTACATCGGCCTGCCCCGGCAGAGTTCCAAGTGCAACCCCGGCATCGAGCAGCCGCTGGACTGGGACAACGCAATCGCCCTCCTGTCGCCCGTGCGGCCGGAAGGCACGCTGACCACGCTCTACAAGCCCGGCGGGCGGCGGCTCATCACCGACCTGGACCTCCACTGGGACGCCGACCGCCTCCTCTTCTCCATGCCGGGCAGCCACAACAAGTGGCAGGTCTTTGAAATCGGCGCCGACGGCAAAGGGTCGCCTAGGCGACTCACGCCCGGCGACCAGCCCGACGTCCATAACTACGATGCCTGCTACCTGCCGAATGGCCGGATGGCGTTCATCTCCACCGCCCCGCTCCAGGGCGTCCCCTGCAACGCGGGCGTCATCGTGGGCATGATGTACCTCATGGACGCCGACGGGAAGAACATCCGCCAGGTCTGTTTCGAGCAGGACCACGACTACTGCCCCACCGTCCTCAACGACGGCCGCATCCTGTACCTGCGGTGGGACTACACCGACACGCCGCACGTCTGGAACCGCATGCTCTTCTCGATGAACCCCGACGGCACCGGCCAGGCCGAGTACTACAAGGCCAACGGGTACTGGCCCAACTCCATCTTCTACGCGCGGCCGATCCCTGGGCACCCCACGAAGATTGTCAGCATCGTCACCGGGCACCACGTGGGGCGCGCCGGTGAACTCGTGATCTTCGACCCCGTCAAGGGCCGCACCGAGGCCGACGGCGTGGTGCAGCGCATCCCGGGCTACGGCCGGAAGGTGGAGCCGCTCATCCAGGACAAACTGACGGAGCACAGTTGGCCGAAGTTCCTGCATCCCTGGCCGCTCTCTGAGAAGTACTTCATCGTTTCCGCCAAGCCCGCGCCCGATTCCCTCTGGGGCATCTACCTGGTGGACATCTACGACAACATGACCCTCCTGAAGGAAGTCGAAGGCGAGGTGCTGCTGGAACCCCTGCCCCTGAAGAAGATGCCCCGCCCGCCCCTCATCGCCTCCAAGGTGGACCCCGGCCAGGCGGACGCCCTGGTGTACCTCCAGGACGTTTACCAGGGGCCGAGCATGCAGGGCATCCCGCGCGGCACGGTCAAGGCCCTGCGGGTCTTCACGTACCACTTCGGGTACCAGAACCTGGCGGGCATCGATCACCGCGTGGGGGCCGACGGGCCGTGGGAATGCAAGCGCATCCTGGGCACCGTCCGCGTGGAAGAGGACGGGTCGGCCCTGTTCCGCGTGCCGGCCAAGACGCCCTTCTCCGTCCAGCCGCTGGACGCCGGCGGCGCCGCCGTCCAAC
>Ga0315281_10007350_pt1 | contig 15523 bp, 17 predicted proteins | sample YL17G07_0_MG_FD_204540 | JGI IMG/M metagenome (GOLD analysis project Ga0315281, IMG submission 204540) | Sediment microbial communities from Yellowstone Lake, YNP, Wyoming, USA - YL17G07_0 | ecosystem: Environmental > Aquatic > Freshwater > Lake > Sediment | place: USA: Wyoming | collected...
GGCTGAATTATATCAGTAAACTTTACGCAATAGAAAGAAAAGCGGACAAGTTGAGTCTTGATTATAATGAGAGATATAAACTTCGTCAAGACGAAGCAAAGCCTGTATTAGATGAGTTCAGGGCATGGTTAGAGAAGAGGTCAATAGAGACACCACCGACAGGATTATTAGGCAAAGCTATAAGCTATGCATTAAATCAGTGGGACAGGCTTATACGCTATATAGATGATGGCAGGCTGAGACCTGATAATAATTTAGCAGAGAATGCTATTATGAAAACCCTCTTTCTCATCGGGTTTTCTTTATCTATTAATGTCTATTTGTAGTGGGACGAAAGAATTGGCTGTTCTCAGGGCATCCACGAGGAGCAAATGCAAGCGCTACCCTGTATAGTCTGATAGAAACAGCTAAGGCAAATAATATAGAACCATATCGGTATTTGCGATATATCTTTGAACAGATACCATATGCGCAAACGGATATGATTATAAAAAACTGCTGCCTCAATATCTTGACAGAGAGGCTCTCATTGGTATTACTTGATGTGGGGTTAATTAGACGCTTACAAAGAAAGAGAGGCTTTAGGATTGCGTAGGCAAAAAATGGATATTAAAAAAATAAAAAGCCATATTTTATGCGGGTTTTTAAATCTTTTTTTTTAAACTTCCGTTTAAAGTTTACTTTGCCGGGTTTTCCGAGGCATTGATACGCCTAATAAGAGATTCCAAAGACTTTGATTGATTTAATCCGTTTTATATTTTTTTGTATGCTCTATAAAAATGTTTCATACAAACTACAGCATCCACTGAATCAAGTGTTTTTAACATAATTATTGAATGCTCCATAAAAGTTTCTTGTTTCGATAGGATATTAAGCCATAGAATTATTGGCAATAATGCGGTATTTATAAGTTCTAAAACAACTGCGCCATATTTATTTGATATTAAAATATAAATAATCAACGAAATATTTAAAATAAAGATAACTATAAGCATTACTACTGCAATCATAAATAGAGTTTTTTTATTTTTTCTACATGATTCAAGCGTAGGAATAAATATATCAATTTGTTCTTTTGTCACTACGATTTCTTTATCACTGCTAAGTTCTCTAAATCCAACTTCTATACCAACTTTTTCAAAAAAGTTCTCAACAATATTATCAAGTTGTCTCACTATTTTCTCCTCTTTTTTTTATATTCTTTATCACATAGTCCACGGCATCTAAATAAGGCATGCGCTCTTTATCTAAAAGCTGAAATAACTGTAAATAAAAATATAACCAAAAAAAAGGAGTTGCATTCCTCTCGAAACTTTTAATACGAGTTTTTGGTCTTAATTTATTTAAAGTAGACACTATGTTTGAAGGCTTTCAAACACATAAATCTAATATCACACAACGATTATCTGGAATCTGCTTAACAATCTCATCTGAAGTCGCTAATACATCTGAAAATTCCACTATAGAGTTGTCTATACAATGTGAAAACAGGATTACAACTGAAATATCTTTATTATACAAAGTCCCTAATTTATTTAAGGTCAGGTTAGTCTCTACAGTAACTCCCAGCTTCTCAAGCTGCGGAATAACCCTGTTTGCGGTAGTTATAACCTGTTTCACATATTCTTGATATGCAAGCCTCTTATCTACTTTACAAAATGTATTATAAAAATCTTCTCTGTAAATATCACTCTTGAGTCTTTTATCAAGGCTCTCCTTGTTAATAGGTATCCCAAAACCTATAGCACAGTCTTTGGGTCCCAATATTTTTGTAGTTATACCCTCTTCCATTACATTATGCAATAAGGGCAATAATCGTAATCCGCATACATATCCCCAAGTAATTTTTCAAGCAAGAAGGAGACTTTTATGGAACCAGCCTCACCAATAACTTTCATATTAAAATCTTTTTCAAATTTAATATGATCTTTAGCAGCGCCTTTACTAATAGCTGCCATTAAATCCACCAATCGTCCATTAGGGATATTTCTTAAAAAACCGATTACTCTCTCACGAATTGGAACAGATATCGCTTCAATATAAATACTCCCGCCCTTTTTAATATTTGAGATCGTAAAGGGTACCGTTGCAAAATGTCTAAAACTACCTTTATTATTAGCTGATTCTGCCTTACTAACCTTTATAATATTCTTTAAATCAAACCTCACGCCCCGTTTATATAAAAGGGTAACAGCCTCAATAGAATCTCCACTTGCATCTAAATGCTGCATTTCAATCCCTTGTTTTTCAAGACCGTTTACAATATCACGTTTAATGAGATAAATTTCATCTTCAGATTGAAAACCATCATAAAAAATAGAAACTGGTTTATTCCCGCCAGTCTTCATTTTTTCTATAATTGCAGAATTCAGGCCATTAATAGGCTGATCTAAACCATTTGCATCAATATAAACAGAACCGTTCTGTTTCTTTGTGATAGTTATAAAATAATTATCTGGATTATCTCTATTTATATCTTTAGATAATTTAATATATCTACGGTTAGACAATATAGCAGCCATTTTGGTAGAGTCTAAATTGTCTATAACTTTTTTATCCTTAACTTCTAATATTATTCTGCCAGAATCTTGGTATGTGTTTTTTAATATCTGATCAAGCTGCGTCATGTAATCTATAGGTAACAGATTAGCATATTCTTCGTCAATAAAAATCGGTAGCCCAGGTCTCATTGTAATTTCTTTGGCAATATCGTTGAGATTTTTCGGCGCATTTCTAACATTATCTGCAAATGTTATATATGCTCCAGTTGTGCTTGTATCTATCTCATAAGCTAAAGTATTATTTTTCTCAGGTATAACAACTAAATTCTTGGCTAACCTATTTAATCCTGCAAATCTTGCGTTATTTATTGCAGGGTCGCTTTTTAGAAGAATCCCATTTTTACCTTTAATCTTTAAGTATAGATTTTTTCCATACCGGGCAAATCTTTCAAAAAATCCATTACCAACTTGACTATAGCCAAAATTATCCTTTAAACCAGTCTCTACTTGAGATGCTGTCAGACCTTCAGCAAGGGCGTTATCTATATATTTAACCCCGCTAAAAACCTCTATCTCTTTAACCTGCCAAGGTTTATCTAAATACGAAAGCGGTTTGGTTTTTGCTTGCAGCCAAGTACTAAAAGATGATTGATAGTTCTCGCCTTTATCCAATTTTTCATCTAAGATTTTAAAACTTTCTTCCTCTTTGCTGTCATTTTTATATTTTAAACATTCAACATCATTTTTCCATTTCTCGCACATACCTGGTATTGAAACAAGGGCATAGGTAACCTTATAGTTATTAAGAAACCCTACAATACCCGGATTATGAGCTGCTCCAATAATCAACACTGCATTGGTATGATGATTATTCTTCATTTGAGTAACAAGATTTTCAACCATTTTACTGTCTCTGTCTTCTAAGGCTTTTTGTCCTAAAGACTGCTCAAGGCTCTTTGAACGCTCCATTAATCCTAGTAAGATATTCTTATATTTATTCTCTAAGGCAATTAATTTCTTTACATTATTAGATTCAGTTTTAGTTAAAATCCCAGTAGACTTTTGAGCAATAACAAGCATTTTATTATTTTTATCAAAAGCCTCAGATTCGCTTAAATCACCAGTTTTTGAAAATAACCCTTTTAATTCAATAAGTTCTGTAAAGGTATTTCTCTCCTTGAGTTTCAGCCACGCAGGGTATTTTTGCGATAAACTATATAATTTATCTAACATTCTAGTCCTTAATTCAGGAGTTGGATTATTATTTAAATCCTTAGATAAATTATTAATATCTTGTTTATCGCTGTCATCTATAGAATCCCAATTTGCTTCCATAGCCTTTAATAACTTAGGAACGATCTCAACGCTTACTTTTTTTGATAGCTTATTATACTTATCATTAATAGCAGTTGGGATTTTATCAAGGGTTTTATTTTTAACCAATTCATCATCTAACTTGTAATATTCCTTAAGTTCTTTTTCATGCTGCTTTTTGAAACTATCATATGAATCCCTTACTATTTTTTCAGAGGCTCTAAAAGTATTAAAGGCTGCTCTATCTGTAACGCCTATTATCTGAATATTTGGAATAATCAAGGGCGCTGATTTCATTGTCGTTTACCATATCCAAAACAACCTGTTTAAGGATTGACTTAGTTTTATCGGTCTTAAAAATATTCTTATATTTTTCTGTGTCAATAGTTTTTCCGCTGTCAATTCCCTCAGTATAAATTACACTCACATTATTATTTTTTATTAAATGCTCAATGAGCTTTATCTCATCTGTCTGAGATTGACCAATATGAAACTCGCCAATAACTACCACTGAATTATGAGAATCAGGGAAGTCTTTGATTGAACGAATCTCTCCTGTCTCGCCGAGACCTTGTGTTTTTATTTGAGAGACAAGGTTTTCTGTTGACGCTGCAAAGAGACTTGATGGGTTGATAAAAGCAAAAAAGATAACTAAAATTAAATTAACTGCGATTTGTTTTGAGAAGTTTCGTTTCATTTTTCCCCTCCTTAAGGGTTTATTAGTAAATTTCTTTAACATATAGTCTTTTGTAGATAACAAATTATTTTGTAATATATTAATTATTTGGTATGGGATTGTTTTTATTAACAAGTTCAACGGATTTACTTTTCCTTCATATATGTATTTTCATGTTTTTTTCAATATTATCTTTATTTTGCATTATATGTTCTATTGATATAGAATCACCTCTTTCATTAAGTACCAGTTGATTCAATTCACTTTGCAACTTTTCAATTCTTCCATTGTCATATTTTATGTCTTCATTTAACCTATTAGAATTAATTTCTAACACTTTGACGCTGGAATATACATTTATAAAAATAATCAAACAAGTCGTAATTATTGAAACCATGACAGATATTACGACTGGTTTTATTATTTCATCAAACGTTATTTTCATATAGTTATTATCTTTTTTATTCTGAATTACCCCTTTATAGTTTGACATCAATAAATCATTATACCACAGCAATGTGACAAATCAATGCCAAATTAGAAGATTTTTGATGATTTTTTAACATAAAATGCAATAAATACAAAAAAATCAAAAATAATTTCACTCTAAATCAAAAACCCACCCCCTAAATGATAAAAATCATTTTAAATTAATATTTCAATCCTTATAATAATTGGAGCCTCTTGCAAAAGTAGTAAAAAAAGCATATTTATAAGATATATTACTGCTCTTTTTGTCAAGAGAATTGACCCCTTTTACGCAAATAAAAATGACACCCTTTAAATTAATTCCCATTCTCGATTTTGCCTTTTAATCTGTAGCTGCTTCCATTGATATAGAAGATACTTGCATGATGTACCACTCTATCTATAATGGCAGAAGTTACAACATTATCCTCAAATACATCTGCCCATTAATCAAAGTTATAATTACTGGTAATGATGATTGAGCCTTTTTCATAACAAAGAGATATAAGCCGAAAAAGCAGATTTGCCTTTTCCTTAGTTATAGGCATATATCCTAATTCATCAATAATCAACAGATTAAGTCTTGAATAATCCATTAATTTGTCTGTTAAGCTGCCATCTCTTTTGGATAGCATTAAGTCCTCAATAAGACTTTGAGTTGTGGTAAAAAGCACTCTGTATCTTGCCTTACAAGCCTTTATTCCAAATCCTATTGAAAGATGTGTCTTGCCAACCCCTGGTGGCCCAAGTAAAATTACATTGCCTTTTTGCTCTATAAACTCGAGGCTGCTTAATCCTATCACCTCCTTTTCTTTAAGCCCTGGTTGAAAGTTAAAATCAAATTCCTCTATACTTTTTATAAATGGAAATTTAGCCTTCATTATCTTCGTGTTTACTAAACTCTCTCTTTTTCTATTAACCTCATATTCAAGTACCAAGGCTAAATATTCATCATAACGAAGATTACTCTTGCCTGCCTTGTCAGCAAGTTCTTTATATACTCTAATATAGCCTTGAGTTTTAATGCCTTTAAATAGGCTTCTAACTGCTCCTTAAGTTCACTCGTTGAGTACCTCCTACCTTGAAAAAACTGAGGTCTCTATTTATATTTACTCTGCTTAACATCAGAGGCGGGTTCATAAGTTCTATAACAGTACTCATGGGGCTTATTAGATAATAAGCGTTTTAGACTGTTTTTATGATATGCGCCAATCACAATGCTCTCTTTAATGGCTTCGAGTACTGTTTCTTTGTTATAAATCTCAATATATGTCATTATTTCTTTGAGAAGCCAATATAAATTAGCGCCTACGCTATCTTTTAGTCTTTTTGCATAAATTGCACCATCTACTCCAAAGGTTATTAGAAATATATTCAATAAATTTGACTTGACAGCCTCTTTTTTATCTTTATACTTCCTATTTAACTCTTCATGCTCTGGATGAGCTGGTTTTAATCCCTTGTCATTAGTATCTATCTTAAACTCTTGAATAAGTTGACCCTTATCATATACTCGCAACAACTTTGAACTCTCGATCATATTGTCTTCTTTCTATTTTACCCCTCCATCTCTATTATACAAATTTTGAAGTGTGTCTACAATATCGGGGGAAGATCAATTAAAATCCTTCGCTGGATGATGGGATTTATGATTACTGGCATGTTATCTCTCGTACTCAAGGCATTTGCAAGTTCAATCCTTTCTTTTATAAAATAACCTTTCAATGTTTTCTCTCATATCCGCTGTACTTTGATAAATCAAACTGTCACTCAAATAGAATTAAATAAAAATATCATTCAAAATATTGACATAGCCTATCAATATATATACAATATATATTATGTTAAGTGAATCAAAGGGTTTTAAACAGATTATTGGCGATTCGCCGCAGATGTTAAAGGTTTATAACCTTATTGAACGAGTAGCCGATTCAGACAGCACTGTATTAATCCGTGGTGACAGCGGCACAGGCAAAGAGCTTGTTGCGCGGACTATCCATAACAGCAGTCCCCGCTCATCTAAACCATTTGTCCCTGTAAATTGCGGGGCAATCCCTAAGGATTTAATAGAATCCGAACTCTTTGGACATGAAAAAGGCGCTTTTACTGGCGCAATAAACACTAGAGCAGGCCGGTTTGAGCTTGCAAATAGCGGCACTATATTTCTTGATGAGATTGGAGAGTTACATCCATCACTACAGGTAAAATTATTAAGGGTCGTGCAGGAGCGGGAGTTTGAAAGGGTTGGAGGGGTTAAGACGATTTGCGTTGACGTAAGGATTCTGGCTGCTACCAATAAAAATCTTGAGACAGCAATCTCTGATGGCACGTTTAGAGAGGATTTATTTTATCGTTTAAGCGTTATCCCTATCTATGTGCCTTCTCTTAAAAATAGGGTAAATGATATACAGGTATTGATGAGATACTTTATTGATAAATATTGCAAGAAAAAAGGCAGGCCAGTTATGGAAATTGCCCCTGATGTTAATGAATGTTTAAATTGTTACACATGGCCTGGCAATGTTAGAGAACTTGAAAATCTTGTTGAACGATTAAGCATACTTGTTGAAGGAGATACTATAACTATTGACGATATGCCTGAACATCTAAAGTCTGATCCTCATAAATCATTAACTTCTTTGGTATCAATGGCATCACAAAATAAAATTGCGCCAGAATCAGTGATATTACCAAAAGAGGGGATAGATTTACATTCCTTTATAAATGATATAGAACGAAACTTAATTAAACAGGCGTTAGAAACCTCCGCAGGCGTAAAGAGTAAGGCAGCAGGCCTTCTTGGGCTGAATAGAACAACCTTCATAGAAAAACTCAAGAAATTTCCAAACTTATAATACAAAATGAATTCTATAATCTTTACAAAAATGCACGGAATAGGCAATGATTTTATCTTGATTGACTGCATAAATCAAGAGTGGTTACAGCCTTGTTCAGATTTGTTTTGGGTGGATTTTTCAATTAAGTATTGTGAAAGAAGGAAAAGAATAGGAGCGGATCAATTATTATTACTTCTCCCGTCAAATATTGGAGATTATCGTATGAGGATATTTAATTCTGGCGGCGGAGAGGTAGAGATGTGCGGCAATGGAATTCGATGTCTTGCTAAATATATCTGGGACAATAATCTTTCTAAAAAAGACATGTTAGAGATTGAAACACTCGCAGGGATTATTCGTCCGCTGAGTTTCGGCGATTTGATAAAAGTTGATATGGGACAACCTAAATTAGAAGGCGGATTGAACGATGAACCCATTAATATTCTTGACAAGACCTTTAACATAACAACCGTTTCTATGGGCAATCCTCATGCAGTCATAGTTGTAGATGATGTAGAGAGTTTTCCTGTAGAAAAATATGGGCAAATGATTGAAACCAATGCAACCTTTCCTAATAGGACAAATGTTGAATTTATAGAGATAATAGATAAGCAAACCATCAAAATGAGGGTATGGGAACGCGGTGCAGGCGAGACCCTTGCCTGCGGGACAGGGGCTTGCGCTGCTGCTGTTGTATCATATCTATATAGACATACAGGAAGTATTGTTAAGGTAATACTTAGCGGCGGGGAATTAGATATAGATTGGACTGGAATGAGAAATATTTATATGACAGGGCCTGCGATTACAGTATTTAAAGGTAGTATTGAGATTTGAAATACAAGACCCTAACTATGTTTTAGGGTTATTATAAAGATTAATGTATGAAAAAAATCTTTAATGCAATAGAGACGTTTATTGCAAGAACAAAGCCTATCATCCAGCGAAGAAGGGTAATCTGTCCAGACAATTCGGTTTTTACCTGTAATAAGTCTGCTTTAGTTGCAGCCTCTTTTCTGTTTTCATTATCAACATTATTAATAATCTTGATAAAAGACTCTACAGCCTCTTCGCCAAGGACATCTCTTAATGGTTTTGGTATTGATATTACGCTCATGTTTTATTATATATGATGGAAACCAGAAGATGCAAGGTCTTATGATTTTAGATTTTTAAATCATAGGTAATCATATAATCATTCCAATCAAGGTTCAGATTTTTTTAAATAATCCATAACCTTCTGATATAAAATCTCTTTCAAAGGCGCGTATTTTTTGAAATGTATTCGATAGGAAATAGGATTTAGTCCAATAAGCCTGCGGATATGAAAATCCATTATCTCGTTAAGATTTAGGTGATTTTCTAATAATAGAATCACCGAAGGGTCTAAACACTTGATAATCTCATCAACCTGTTCCTCCTGCCCTTCTATAAGCGCAGCCATTGCGCACTCAAGTATTCGTTCTGCCATGACTCCAATCTTGTTATAAAAACATATAGAATCTTTATAGACAATAGATTTATTATCTCTAGTTATAGGCTGATATGCCTCATTAATTATCTTTAGCCATTCTGAAAGCATTTGTGTTCGATAAACACGCATCATGCTCCTATTTTTCTGGCGATATAGCCCCCCTACCCCATAACTTGGCAGTATCTTATATCCATACCGTAAAATAGTAGTGTAACACCTCCAATCTTCTCCGCCATGTTTCATATTAATATCAAACCCAGATACCGCCCTTACCACAGAAGTCTTAAATAACGGAGCAAGCGGCACAAAAGGCCCAATGCCTAAATTAGAGATAAATGTCTTTATCGTATCAGTATGATACAGAAATCTCTCAATATGGATAGTCCTTAGTTTCCTGCTTTCTTCTACTGCAATAATTCCGCAGTATGAGCCTCCAACATTAGGACTATCATTTTGTTCTATTGTATAAACCCTCTGCCATATAGAAGATGAAAACAAAAAATCATCAGAATCCAGAAAGCATATGTATTGCCCCAGAGCATTATCTATTCCAGTATTTCTTGCCTGAGAAAGCCCAGAATTTATTACGTGCTCAATTATCCTAAACCGCTTATCGCCTTCAATAAACTTAGACGCTATTTGCAGAGAATTATCCGCCCCGCAGTCATTGATTATAAGACATTCAAAATTCTTATAGGTCTGCCTCTTTACACTTTCAAGACAGTCTGCAATAAACCTTTCCTCATTATATAAAGGTATGACAATTGTGACAAGGGGATAACTAAAACTGTCTTTGAGAGAAAGGAATATATCCATAAATATTACATAGAAAAAGCGATATATTACCGTAAGGTATTTATCAAAACCTATTTTTCTGTTGATTTGACCGCTTGAAGGGGCGTATTGCATATGCGGTACACGGATAGGGCGTATGCAATACGCCCCTACGGATTTAGAGATAAATTTTTTCATAAATGGATTCAGCAATCAGGAAGTCTAATTCTTCATCTATATCAATAGCCTCATGCCGCGGTATTTCAAACATGAGGGGATTAAAACCAATACGATTGTTTCTTGCCTTCAGGATTTCTTTATTGAATATATAGATATTTGAGTTTTCTTCAAATATTGGCGACAGGTCTTGAGTCCTCTTAAGTATAGAAGGGTCATGATTTAGAGGCTTGTTATCAACAGTCCAAAATCTGCTCTGAACCTTAGTAACAGAAAAAAGCGAGTCATAATTAGGCAGTGCATTAAGAAGGGCTGTTATTGCATTTGTAATCGTATCCGCTTTTAGCATCGGGTTAGTGCTGTGGGTTTGAATATACCAATCTGCCTCCACTTGACTTATGTCATGAAGGAGTATGGTATTCATTGAGATATTGCCATCAAGCAGATGTTCTGGCCGCTTTATAATCCGGATTGCAGGGAAATTGGTCTTTGCGTCATCAACGATAATCGGGCTGTCTGTATCAATAATAATCTCATTTATTAATGGGCATTTGACAAGCGACATCATTATATGATGATATAACGGCAGTCCAACAAATGGTCTATAGTTTTTTCCTTTTATCCGCTCACTATAGTGACGCATGGGTAGCAGCGCTGCAATCTTCATAGGATATTATACTTAATATTGGCTATAAAAAGAAATACCTGCTATTCCATTGATATTTTTCTCTATAATCACCTTATATCAATTTGCTGCATTAATTACAAATTCTGTGTTATTATAGAATAAAACAATCTAATGGAGATATAAAACGTATAAATACCTCTCATATCCATTTACTATAACCATGCCTGTATATGGCTCTCACAACGAGAGACTTGAGATAACCGGCATAAAAACTATAGAAAAAGGCGATTCCTGCCAAGTCTTTAAGATTGTACTTCAAAACCATTGGGGCACTCATGTTGATTGTCCTGCCCATTTCTTTCTTGATGGTAAAAAAATTGCAGATTATCCACCACAATTTTGGCATTTTAAGTCGCCGCAACTAATAAAGGTTCAACTTGAACAAGAACAGATTTTAACAAATATTGATGGAATTGACGAAAGCTCTGATTTATTATTAATCCAAACTGGATGGAGTAAATTTCGCGGCTCTGATATTTACAGCTCAAAAAATCCTGGACTTTCCCCTGAACTAGGGTTTTATTTAAGAAATAACTATCCAAATATTAGGGCAATTGGGCTTGACCTTATCTCAATCTCTTCTTATACAAATCCAGAGATAGGAAGACTTGCCCATAAGGCATTTTTAGACCCGCAAGGCATAGGGCATCCGATATTATTAATAGAAGATATGTTTCTCCCCTTAGAAATCAGTGGATACAAAGAAATCATCGCATTGCCTTTAATTGTTGAAGAGATAGACAGCAGCCCTTGCACTATAGTCAGTATTTTTTGAGTAATATTTTATTAAACTTGTACATCTTATCTATGTTATAGTTAAAAATGACTGATAATAATAACATATCAAGAAAGGATTTTTTTAAATCCACTGTAGGTTATTTCCTTGATTCATACAAGGAAATAACATCCGCAGCTCACCCGCAAAAACCGCCCCTAAAAACAGGGCTCTTTCGTCCGCCAGGCGCTCTTACAGAGGAAGAATTCCTAAAAAAATGCACAAGATGCGATAAATGTATAAGAGCATGCGAAAAAGGCGCTATAACAAGATTTGAGCGCCCAGGCTCAGTTAGCCACGGAACTCCAACCCTGATATTTCGAAAGACTGCATGTATTCTCTGTGATACATTCCCCTGCGCAAGCTCCTGCGACCCAAAGGCGCTGATTAAACCTGATTCAAAGGCATTAGTCAGGATAGGATATGCTGTAATATTCCCAAATCATTGTTTGGCTTGGCAGGGGGGTGTTTGCGTTAAATGCCATGAAGTCTGTCCATTTCCAAATACCGCAATCACCCTAGATGAAAAAAACCGTCCAATTATCTCAAGGTCTGACTGTGTAGGATGCGGATTGTGCCTTCATTACTGCCCCTCGCCTAGGACTGGCGTTATTATCTTAAAAAATCCTGATGTGTAATCAAGAAAACTATGATACATAAATATATATAATATGTTATGATTAATAATCATGAAAATATTATTGGGTTAGGGGTTTTGAAACGTGGATGACCCTGCCCAAATGGTCATATGGAAGATATAACTAAAGAACTTGAGACATGTAAAAGAGAGATTCAACGGCTCAATTCTATAATAAGAGAGCATGATTTTTCCAAAGAAAAGGCGATAAGACAGGAAAAATTAATTGCCCTTGGACGTTTTACTGCCGATGTAGCTCATGAGATTAGAAATCCGCTGACATCGCTTGGGGGTTTTGCAAGACGACTTCTTAAGGTACTGCCTGATGAGACTAAGGAAAAAGGCTATGCAAATATCATAGTTTCTGAGGTGCAGCGTCTTGAAAAAATCTTACGCGATGTCCTAAGTTTCTCATCAGAAAGCAGACTTCAAATGGACTATCATTTTCTTAATGAGATTATAATAGAAACACTTGCCTTGTATGTAGACGTACTTAAACAACATTCAATCACAATCAAACAATCCTTATCTGCTCTGCCCAAATTATGGCTTGACAAAAATCAGATAAGACAAGTATTAGACAATCTGATTTCAAATGCAATTGATTCAATGCCTCAAGGTGGTTTAATCTCGTTAGAAACCAAGATGGCATTTATGAACGGCGTACAATATGAAGCGCTAACCATTGAAGACAATGGCATTGGAATACCAGAAGATAAGCTTGAAAAGATATTTGAGCCGTTTTTCTCAAGCAGATTAGTTGGTTACGGCACAGGGCTTGGGCTTTCTATAACAAGAAAGATCATGGAAGAGCACTGCGGATTTATAAAGGTTGACAGCTTGGATGGCATTGGCTCTATATTTACGCTCTGCTTTACATACCAGCCAGATGAAGAATCTAAGAATGAACAATGCTGGGAATTTATGAAATGCGGGGTTGAACATGATGCAAATGTCAAATGTCCAGTATATCCACATTTTGGACGCAGCTGCTGGGCTGTTGGAGGCACATTTTGCGAGGGCAAGATTCAAGGCACGCATGCGCAAAAAATCAAGAACTGCAAACATTGTAATTTTTTCATGAAAAATGCTATTAAATATTAGGGAGCATGATACTATTCTCAATCCCTTTGCCCCCTTTTTTTCCCTTTAACCCATTAAAAAATATCCATTTGCGGAACTAGTAAGATTTTTGATATTATACTTAAATTACAGAGTTGTCTTTTAAAGGATGGTTAAATTATGTACCTTTCAGATGAGATTAAAATAGAGTTAAATTATTTTAAACGTTTGCATGAACACGATTCTATCTTGTTAAAAGGAAAACAATCCTTAATAAAAGACGTTGACGATGACGAAATATTATATATGCTGGCAAGCGCATCCTATGCTATGGATATATTTGATGATGGTTTTTTTGAAAGTTTTGTTATTACAGATAAAGCCCTTACAGGCAAGCCAGAATTTCTACTGGATGCCTACGCATTCATTGAAACCGAATTAACCAAAGAGAGACATTTACATCTTTTTCAGTACAAATCATATGACAATGATAAACACTCAGCGTCTCCAGTTGAAGTCAATAAATTCGCCTCAAATATGAATGATTTTTTTGTGCATCCTGAATTAAGAGCTGATCCAGAAATTCACAATTCTGTGTTTAAAGAAATAGACGATTTAATAAATAAATTTATTAAAGGTAGGAATGTCAATAAAATTAAGGTTAAATGTCATTTTATTACTAATGCTTATGGAATAAATAAAAAAGATAAAAAAATCTTTACTGATTTATTAGGAAAATTTGAGTATGATAAACAAAATCATGGATTTGATATACAAGTGTACGGCAATAAAGAAATTTTTGATCTTATAACAAATGGAAAGATAGAGGTTGCTAAAGAAATAATAGAAATACTTATGGACTCACAACCTGACTCATACAGACTGGAAGATAACAAAAAAAAAGAAGGATTAGGTCTGCCAAACAGGGTATTAATAGGTATTTGTAATGTAAATGAACTTATTAGGCTGCAAAATAAATACCATCACAATCAATTATATTCAGAAAACATAAGACTATATATTGGAGAGAGGGCAGCAGTAAATAAAGATATCATAAAAACAATTACATCAGAAGAAAGTCAGTGGTTTCCTTATATGAATAATGGTATAAGCATAATCTGTGATAAACTTGAAATTGGTAAGGCTAAAATCAAAAAAGGCATAATACCTATTGAATTAACAAATCTTCAGATAATTAATGGCTGTCAAACTGTTAATGCGTTATATAGCGCAAAATATAATGAAGATACAAGGGATAAATTTAAACCATCTAATATTTTAATAAAGATATATCAAACTACTAATCTACAATTTAAGCGAAATGTCATTAGCGCTACAAATAACCAAAATGCAGTAAAAACTTTTTCTTTTTTTGCAAATGACCAAATTCAAATTAAAATACAAGATAATCTAAAACAATTTGATTTTATATACGACAGAAAGGGAGAGTCAAGAAAAGATACTTCAAAAAAAGTTGTAACTATGGTTCAAGGAGCACTAGCATTTAAGGCGGTTTTTGAACAAAGGGGGCAGGAATTAAGAGGCAAGATGGGGCAAAGCAGGGTATTCCAAGCGGAAGAATACTCAAGGATATATAAAGATGAATATCTTGAAGATTTAGATCAGCTTAATGTTTTAAGCGTTAAAATATTAACAGGGTCATTAATCTTAAATAAAATAAAAGACCTTATTAACGAACACTCCATAAAATATTTACGAAAACTGCCAATAATAAATAAAAGCACATATTATTTATCAGGGTTATACTATGCCTTATATAAGCAAAAATGTGAAACATTTATTAAAAATTGTACTAAACTTCTAAAAGAAGATAATCCAATGAAATCAAAAAATTCAAAGATTATCCCAAATTTTATTGATCAAATTGCTGCTGATTTTGAAGAACTAGTTAGAAAATATCAAGTATTTTATACCAATTTGAAATCTGATAAAACTGATATAGATAATTTGCTTAAATCAAAGGAATTCGGAGATCAATATAATATCTTCATAAATAACTCAAGTTTCGCACCCATCTAATTCATTGAAAATGAGCAAGGATGACAAAAAATACTTAATAGAATCAATAAGTTGTATAAAATATTTGAATATTTAACTATTTATATTTAATCTACTTGAA
>Ga0315281_10007351_pt1 | contig 15523 bp, 6 predicted proteins | sample YL17G07_0_MG_FD_204540 | JGI IMG/M metagenome (GOLD analysis project Ga0315281, IMG submission 204540) | Sediment microbial communities from Yellowstone Lake, YNP, Wyoming, USA - YL17G07_0 | ecosystem: Environmental > Aquatic > Freshwater > Lake > Sediment | place: USA: Wyoming | collected...
CTCAAGGTCAGGCAGGTCTCGCTCGATGAACTCCCACACGCGGACCATGTTGAGGCCCAGGTAGTCGTGGACCAGGACATTGCGGAACCCGGAAAGCTGCTTCCAATTCACCACCGGGTGTGCTTCCTTGAAACCAGATGCGATGCGCTGGGTGGATTCGGCCAGAACCTGCAGGTTTCTGAGGACGGCGTCCTGCGTCTTCCGGTCGGACAGGAAAGCGTCACGCCCGTCAATCGTGTACTCCCTGATCCGAGCAATGCACTCCGTGACATGGATCAGGTAGAGCCGGTCACCCTTCACAAGGGGACGGCATCCTTGAGAATCTGGTCCCGGATGAACCAATGGAGGCCCTCTTTCTCCACTATGTCCACCGGACAACCCAGAGCGGACTCCAGATCCTCCCAGAGCGTCACGAGGTCGCCCAGGCTCCTGCCCGGCTCGAACTCGACGAGGAAGTCCACGTCACTGCGGTCTCCCGGTTCGCCCCGGGCGACAGAGCCGAAGACAGCAATACTTGCCACCCCATGCCTGGCGGCAATGGAGCGGACTTCGTCACGACGACGACCGGTCAGTTCCGTAATGCTCATAGCTGCTTCCTGAAACCATCCTACCATCCAACCCCCGGGGGTGCGGATCAGCACGCCCCGCTCGTTCCTCGGCCCGGTCACTCGGGAACCGAACGGCGGCAGGTATCTGTTAAAATCGACAACTGTGCCAACAACCTACGAAATCGTCGTCTGCGCGGGCATCGTCCCGGACCCGCTCCAGACCCTGGAGCCGGTGATGGGACCCTCCGGCCCCGTCCTCAAGAACGAGATGATGCTTCCCGCCGTCCTCGATCCGTGGGCCGCGTGCGCCCTCTACGAGGCCGCGGCGCTGGTGAAGAAGGCGCCCGGCTCCAAGCTCCGGCTCGTCTCGATGGCGCCCAAGCCCAAACTCCAGCAGGTCATGATGACGGTGGCACAGAAAGCCGCGTTCGAGCTGGTCCCCCTCGACGGCCCGGCCAGCGGGTTCACGGACGCGTCCGCCGTCGCTTCCGCCATCGCCGATGCGATTGCCGCGATACCCGCGCTCGACAAGACCAAGCTCCTGGTCTTCGGCGGCTGGGAGTCGGCCTCCCGCGGCTCCGGCGCGGTCATGCAGATCGTGGGAGAAAAACTCGGTATCGTGAACCAGTTCCAGGGCGAGGACGGGTTCGAGACCCAACCTGACGGATCATTCAGGGTTCTCGAACGGGTCGAGGGCGGCAAGCACCAGGTCTCGACCTGCGCGGGCGCCCCGGCTATCCTGGGCTGGGCCACGGGCAGTCTCCCCGAGCCGCCGAACAACCCCCAAGTCGGGATGGCGAACATGCGGACCGTCCTGCCCGCGCTCCAGAAGGCGAAGCCCGCCCCCGTGACCGGGGGCCCCGTCTTCGCAAGCGTGAGCCTTCCGGCGGGCCGCCGCGCAACCAGGATCGTCAAGGACGTCCCCGTCGACGAGATCGCGCGCGACATCGTCGCGTGGATCTCGGAGTAGAGGCGGCCATGGAGAAGCTCCTCGTCCTCCTGCACACGGAACCGGACGGCACGCTCCCCAAGTCCGCGCTCGAATCCCTCGCGGCGGCCCTGGACACGGCTGGATCGCTCGGCGGCGCCGAACTCGCGGTCGGCATCGTCGGCCACGGCGCCGCGGCCGCGGCCGGAAGCATCGCCTCCTGCGGGACGAAGCGGTTCCTCGCGGTCTCCGGGCCCGATTTCGACCAGGCCCGGTACGGCTCGGATGCCGCGGCCGCGGAAGCAGTATGCAAGGCGGCCGGCGCCACGCTCGTGCTCGCGCCCGCCACCTCGCGGTGGTGCCGGGTCATGGCCGGGGTCGCCCACCGGATCGGCGGCCGGTCCGATTCCCATGTCACCGCGCTTCATGCCGACGTAGGGTCGGTCAAGGTCACGCGCTGGTTCTACCGCCAGCGGTTCGAGGCCGTCCTCTCCCGGCCGGAGCGTCCGTGGATACTCCTCCTCGATCCCGGCTGTCACGCGCCGTGGGAGGGAGCCGTCGGCTCCCCCACGGCTGCCGTCACGCCCGAGGATGTTGTGGTCGCCGTCTCGACCGAGGCCAAGCGGACGGCCGTGACCGGCCTTAAGGCCCCCTCCGCGGGCGAGCAGACCATCCGTCCCGACGCCAAGCTCCTGTTCGTGGCCGGCGCGGGGTGGACGAAGAAGCAACCCGACGGCCGGACGCACGTGCCCGAGGCCGAGTCGCTCATCCTCGGGTTCATGGGCAAGTCGCAGGCCTCGCTCGGCGGCTCCAAGTCCATCGTGGACATGAGCGGCGAGGGGCAGGCGACCTTCAAGTTCATGACCCATCTCAACCAGGTGGGCCAGACCGGCGCCACCCCGCGCCACCCCAAGGGCCTCTCGACCTGCTGTCACGGCGAGGAGCCCCACGTGGTCGGCTGGCGATTCGTTGGTGAGCGCCGGGCCGTGAACCTGGACCCCGCCTGCGGGTGGGCCCAGGGGAAGACGGACGTCCTCTACGTCGCCGACGCCTTCGCCGTGATGGCGAAAGTCAACGAACTTCTCTCGCCATCCTGAGGGCCAGCTCCCGGATGCCCTTTCCCAGCTTGCGGTCGTTCTCCCCCCGTGCCTGGCCGGTGTAGACTACGGCGCCCGACTCGACGCTGACGACCCGGACGTCGAGCACGAAGGCCCCCTGGACCTTCCCGAAGCTCCCGACCACGATGCGCTGAACGCTCAAGAGGCGCCCCAGTTGCACGGCGCAGTCCTCGGACGTACAGCCGGTGCGCCGGGGCGACTGCTCGGCGAGCACGCGCTCCATCTGCTGTCTTTCCAGCACCACGAACGCCTTGGACGAGACGAGATCGCTCCTGAGCCAGTCGCCGGCTATGGCCGCATCGCTCGCCGCCACGCTCCGGGGCGCCAGGTCGGCGACGGCCAGACGGAGCGGACCGGGCGCGGCGGACGCCGCCGGCGTCGCGGAAACGGCGGCGGAAGTCTCGACCGGCTCCGCCCCGGCGGCCCCCCCTTGATCCTCGAGGGCGGCCAGGGCGGCCCGCGCCCGCTCGTCGTCGCTCCGGCCCAGGATCCAGGTACAACTGCTCTGCACCTCCCGATTCCCGCTCGCGAGGCCCCGGGCCAGCGCCGGCACGGCCGGCGATCCCAGCCGTAGCAGCGCGGTCTCCGCCCGGGCGACCACGGCCGCGCTGGAATCCCCGGTCACCTGCACCAGGTCCGCGATCACGGCTTCGTCCCCCCCGGCGAACTTCTCCGCCACCGACACCGACCAGTACCGCGCGGATTCCGACGGACTCCTGAGGGCCTCCCGCACCGGCGCCAGTGACGCCGGCCCGATCTCGCCCAGCGCGCCCGCCACACTGGACGGAAACGTCAGGCTCTCGTCGGCGAGGAGGACAGCCAGCGCCGGGGCCGCCTCGCCCGCGCCGGACCCCATCAGGCCCAGCGTGCGGACGGCCTGGTAGCGCCGGTTCTCGTCCCCTTCCCGGATCATGGCCAGGAGGGCCGGCACCGCCGGCGACCCGGTGCGAGCCAGCGAGTGCATGGCGATCAGCCTGTCCTTCCGGCTCGTCCCGCCCAGGTCCTTGATCGCGCCGGGAATCTCGTCGGACGACAGCCGGGGAGCGAAGAGAGAGCAACCCGAGGCGAGGACGCACGCGAGGATGAGAACCGCCCGCCGGAACCGCACCGGCATTCCGCCCGCCGGGTTGTCCACCTTAGGTCGGGCGACTTTCCATGCGGCTAGAGAGTCGCGACCGCTTCCTGGACGAGCCGGAGGGCCCCCGCGAGCACGACGGAGGAGTACTCCTCCTCGCGGGGCCGGACCTCGATGGTCAGCCAGCCGCCGTTGGGCTTCTTCCAGAACCCGTACTTGTCCAGCGCCTTCAGGAACCCCGCTACCTCCCCGACCCCGGCGAGGGAACCCTCGGTGCCGAAGGCCGGGTGAGAGTCGCCGCGCGCGGGGTGTCCTTCCGCGAGCACGCAGTTCGATATCTGGGCGTGCACGACGAAGTTCCGCGCGTCCGAGACCGCGTTCACGACGTTCTCCTTGAGAAGGATCAGGTGGGCGAGGTCGAGGGTAAGACCTACGTTTTCGCGCTTGACCTGCTTGGCGACCTCGATCGCCTCGGCCACGGGGCCGATGAGCCGCTTCTGCTCGACCTCGCGGTCGTAGAGCTCGAGCGCTACCGTGATCCCGTGCCGCCCGCCCTCGTCGCCCAGGCGCTGGAGGGACTCGACCAGCCGGCCCCTGGCCGCCGCCCGCCCCTCGGGCGCGGTATCCGGCCCGCTCATCACGCAGAAAAGCTTCGCTCCCAGGAAGTGCGCCTCCTCCATCTGGGATCGCAGTGCCGCCACCGCCTCGGCCCGCGCCGATGCGTCCTCGGCATTGAGGTCCCAGCCGTGCCGCAGGATCGACGGCTCGGCATTGTAGGCGACGCGCAGGCCCCCGGAGGACAGGAGCAGCTTGAGCCGGGCGCGCGTCAGCTCGTCGCGCACGTGCGTCACCTCGATCGCCGAGAGAGAGGCCTCGGCGGCAAGAGCCGCCACAGTCTCGACGACGGGCCCTTCGCCGCTCGAGGCCTGCGGGTAGAGTTGCGGATGAACTATGCCGATGCGAAGACCGCCAATGTTCGCCATGGTTGAGGGAGCATTGTACCACCCCGACAGGCGGGCGAAATCCGGGAATCCTACCAAGAGTCGAGACCCGCGCTGGGTACCATCATCATGGTCTCCCGGGTCTTGCCCTTCTTGCCGCCGGGCCCGGCGGGCTCGACGCGGAACTCGGTCGGCCCGCCCTGCAACTCCTTGAGCGTCATCGTGAGCTTGGCGGTCGGCGTCTTCGTGGCCTTCTTCCACTTGCCGCCGGCCGGTCGGAAGTAGACGTTGTAGCCGGTGGACCCCCGGACCTGCGTCCACGTCAGCACCACCTGGCCGGGGGCGCCGATCTTGGCGTCGACCCTGGCCGGCGCCGCCGGAAAGGCCGCGGTCTCCGCCGGCGTCAGCCACTCGGCATCCGCCAGCTCCCCCTCCAGTCCGCTCTCGGAAACGGCCACGACCTGGAACCGGTACCGCGAGTCCCCCTTGAGCTTGGCCAGCGTCATCTCCGGAGCCTCGCGCGGGATCTTCGTGACCCGGATGAACTCGGTCCCCGTGGGCGTCAGGACGTCCACGTGGTACCCGATCGCTCCGTAGACGGGCGTCCACTTGACCAGGGCCTTGCCCCCCGGCAATCCCTCGACGGCGAGGTCCGTGACCGCGGGCAGGCGCTTCTCCGCGATCCCGAACTTGAGGGTGACTCCCGCGCGCCACGTGGTCCCGAAATCGCCCATGGGCACGACCGCCGCGTCCACGGAGACCGGCCCCAAGGCGAACCCGGCGCCGCCGACCGCGCGGCCGCCGTCCGGACCGAGCCGGTACCCGCCGCGCAGGGACACTATCCCGAACGCCGTGACCTCGAGCCCGCCGCCTCCCCACGTTCCGGCCGTGAACTTCCCCCCGTCGGGGTCGACGGGCTTGGCCACGTCGGCCAGCACGACGACCCGGACATCCTTCTGGTCGAGAACCTTGAGGCCCACCCCGCCCCGCGCCGTCATCGGCATCGCGTCCGCCTCGTCCTTCAGGAAGGTCACGGTACCGCCCAGGTTCATGACCGAGACCCCCAGACTGAAGGCCCCGCCCGGCTTGTACAGGAACCCGATGTCCGCGGCCTCGGCGATCGCCGTGTAGCTTTGGGCCGATCCGCCGTCGGGCGCGTAGCCGCCCAGCGACCGGTAAACCACCTTGGCCGTCACGCCGTAGAAGAGCCCGGCGAGACCCGGCTCCTCCGGCGCAAAGGCGGCGAAGGATCCGCCCCACGACAGCGCGACCATCCCGTCGGACGCGGTGCCCTTGGCCTCGCCGGAGCCCGCCGCGGTCGAGTCGAACGGCGGCACGTTGACGTATGCGCCGGAGAGCGCGATCATCCCCGAGGACCCGGTCGGATAGCAGGCCGCGAGGTACTCGTAGGAGACGTCGGCGAACCACGCGAGGTGCATGGCCGAGAACTGGGGACCGTCGAGCTGTCCGAGCCCCGCCGGGTTCCAGGCGGCCGCCGTCACGTCGTCGGCGAGCCCGGTGAAGCTCTCGCCCAGCCCCGCGGCCCGGGCCCCCATCGCAACGCGGAGGAACTCGGCGCCCGAGGACCCTCCCCCCGCGGCACGGACTTCGCCCCCCGCGCAGAGCACGGCGGTCAGGACCGCGAGGACGGACCGGCCCGGGGTTCTCACTTGATCACGATGACCTTCATCCGCTTCTTGAACGTCCCCGCCGTGAACTCGACGAGATAGACGCCCGAGGCCACGTACTTCCCGTCGGCGGCCTTGCCGTTCCAGCCCGGCGTCCCGTCGGGACCCTCGAACGTGTAGGCCCCCGTTGCGGGCCCGGCGGCCTTGCTCGGGATCACGTGTTCGTAAACCTTGAGGCCCGATATCGTGTAGATCTTGACCGATACCGGCCCGTCGTTCTGCATCGCGTATTCGAGATACAGGTGGTCGCCCCGGACCGGCGCGAAGGCGTTCTTCGACAGGAACGCCGAGGACGCGCGCAGGGCCGGCGTCACGGGCTGGCTCGTCGCCCCCGTCGCGCTCTCGACGCTCGAGACCGTCACCGTGTTCACCCGGTAGACGTACTCCGTGCCGTTGAGCGCCGTCCTGTCCGTGAAGGCCATGACGCCCACCCCCGTGTTCGTCAACGTGACCCAGACCGATCCTCCGTTCGCGCTCCGGTAGACGCGGTAGGAGAGGGGCAACTGGCAGGGCGACGTGACCGGCGGCGCCGCCCAGGCGAGGCTGACCGCCCCGCTCCCCGCGGTCGCCGCGATCGAGGCCGGCGGATTGGGCGGCCCGCACGCGCTGGGAATCACGACGAGAGACCAGGGGAAGTCGGCGCTTTCGGCGTGCACGGGCGCCAGCACCACCGACCGGACCGCGTACCGGTAGTAGCTGCCCGGGATCGCGGCCGCGTCCGTCCAGGCGAAGACGGTTCCGCTCACGTAGACGGACGCCGAAGAGGCGAGCCCGCAGGCCGGGCACGTCGACTTCAGGACTGCGTATTGCGCCGTCGGCCCGCCCGGGGTCTGCCCCGCGACCGTCCGGCCCCAGGTGACGTTCATGCCGCCGGCGCCCAGCGCGGCGCCGACGGACATGGGCGGGTTGACCAGCCACGCCTGCGATGATTCCGTCGTCGTGGCGGAGGGCGCGCCCGGGTTCCCCCGGGCGTCGCGCGCGCGGACCGCGTACCAGACGGCGGTGCCGTTGGTGACGCCCGTGTCCGCGTAGAAAGTCGAGTAGAGCGGACCCGCGACGAGCGCCCCGACTCCCGGGGAAGCCGCCCGGTAAACGTTGTAGCCCGAGAGCGGCGGGTAGGTTCCCAGAATGCCCGCGTTCCAGGTCAGCATGACGACGGAGTTCCCGGGCACGGCCGACAGGCCCCAGGGGGCGCCGGGCGGCGCGAAGGGAACGCCCGAGACCTCGAGGCTCGTGGCCGACCAGTAGCCGCCCGTGTCCTTGGTCCTGACCTTGTAGAAGTACGTAGTCCCGTTCACGCGCCCCGAGTCGACGTAGAACGTCCCCGCCGGGCCCATGGGCGCCCCGAGCGGCCCGTTCGACACCGTCGTGCGGTACACCCAGAACGTGGCCGGCGGGAAAGTCGTCTGGACGAAGACGGTCGCCGACCCGGACAGGTACACGGTCGCCCATCCGATGCAGAGGGAGGCGTTGCGCAACTGGACCGTCAGGCTGCCCGGCGGGTTCGGCGGGGAGTAGGGAACGGCCGACTGCGGATTCGACGGCGGTCCCTCGATCCCGGCCGTGTCGTAGGCGCTCACGCGATAGCCCAGCGTGGTGCCGTTCACGACCGGGGCGTCGCCGTAGCACGTGACCGAGGCGGGCGTTGAGGCCAGCAGGCCGTACGGCCCGCCGGCCGAGGACCGGTACAGCCAGTAGCCCGCCAGCGGGTTGGAACCCAGGACGGACGGCGGCGACCAGCACAGGTCCACGCGCTGGAACCCCGCCGTGATGACGGCGATCGTCGGCGCCGACGGGCCGTTCCCCGGCGTCGCCTCGGCGGACGGCGAGTACCCGCCCGTGTTCACGGGCGCCGTCAGGCTGTCGAACGGCGCGACGCGGTAGTAGTAGGTCGTGCCGTTGACCAGGGGCGGCGACGCATCGACGTACCGGCTCGCGGCGGGCCCGATCGAGATCCCGACCTGCGCCTCGGCGCTCAGGAGGGTCCGCCGGTGGACGAAGTACCCCGAGATCCCCGTCACGCCCCCGGCCGACGGCGTCCACGCCAGCGTGATCCGCGTGTCGCCGGGCGACGCCGTCAGGGAGAATGGCACGCCGAGGACGAGCACGTAACGCTCCGCCGACCGGGTCTCGTGCGGGCCGCCGGCCCAGTCGCTGTCCAGGGCTCCCACGCGGTAGTAGTACGGCTTCCCGTTCGTCACCCCGAGGTCCGTGTACGCGACGGGAGGGGAGGCGCCCGTGAGCCGCGTGATCGCGGCCCCCGGAGAGAACCCGGCGTACGTGGCCCGGTAGACCGCGTAGGTCGTGACCGGGACGAACGTGCCCGTCACCGCCGTCCAGCTCAGCGCGGCCTGCCGGTCGCCGGGGCTCAGCGTCAGTGAGGGAGCGCCCGGCGGGACGAACGGAACGGCGGAGGTCTCGGCGCTCGCGGCGGACGCGTGCCCCCCCGTGTCCACGGTCCTGATCACGTAGTAGTACCTCGTGCCGTTCACGAGCCCCGTGTCGGCGAACGAGGTCCCCGTCACGGGAGAGCCGTTGACGGGAACCGGGGACTCCCCTCCCGGCGACGTGCCCCGGTGGACGTTCCACCCCGCGGCCGGGAACGTGCTCTGGACGAAGGCCGTGCTCCATCCCACGAGGAGGGTGCCCGGCTGGGCGTACGCGGTCACGGAGGCGGGCGCCGTCGGGAGGGCGTAGGGAACCGCCGAGGCCGGGTTGGACGGCGGCCCCTCGACCGGCGGGACCAGGGTGTCGAACGCGGCCACTTCGTACGACCAGACCACGCCGTTCGTCAGCGGGAAGTCCGAGAAGCACGACCCCGAGAGGACGGCCACCCGCAGGGCGTAGGCCCCGCCGCCCGAAGAGCGGAAGATCCTGTAGCCGGAAACCGGGTTCGTCCCCGCGGACGCGGGAGCCCCCCAGCACAGGTCCACCTGCCGGTCGCCGGCCGCGATGAACGTGACGGGCGGCGCCCCGGGCGGGGTCGCGGGCCGGCCCATGACCTCGGCCGAGAATCCGCCGAGGTTCGCCGGGGCCGTCACGGAATCGAAAGCCCGCACCCGGTAGTAGTAGGCCACGCCGTTGGCCACCGAGACGTCCGCCCAGCCGCCGGGCGCGGCCCCGAACACGGTCGCGGTGACGCCCTCGGGCTGGGCGATGGTCCGCCGGTAGACGAGGTAGCCGCTGATCCCGCCCGGGTCGGCGGGCGGCGACCAGCCAAGCGCCACGAAGCTGTCCCCGGGTGAGGCGGCCGGCGACACCGCGACCCCGAGCGGCAGACCGAAGGCCTCGTTCGAATACGTGGACGTGCTGACGGCGGAGGAATCCACGGCCGCCACCCGGTAGTAGTACGGCACGCCGTTGGTCACCCCGCCGCCGGTGTCGGTGTAGGTCAGCGGCGGCGAGGCCGCCGGCCCGGACGCCGTGCCCCGCAGGACGTTGGCCGCGAACCCGCTGAAGGTCCCGCGGTAAACGGCGTAGGTCGAGACGGGCGGGAACGGGCTCGTGGCCGCGGTCCAGGCGAGGACGACCCGGCCGTCCCCGGGGAACGCGGCCAGGGAGGGGGCCGACGGCGGCCCGCCCGATGTCGCCGCGATCGTGGCGGAAGGACCGCTCGCCCACCCGAGTTCGTGGAGCGCGGCGACCTCGTAGTGGAACCGCTGGCCCGGCGGCGCGACCGGGTCGGTCCAGGACGTCGCGTACGGGTACGCGACGGTGGTGTAAACGAGCGAGTAAGGTCCCGCCGCTCCGGTCGACCGGAAAACGCGGTAACCGGTGACCCCGAGCCTGCCGGCGCCGGCCTGCGTCCACTGCCACTCGAGGTAGATCTGGGTCGACCCCGGAGTTGCGGTCAGCCCGACCGGGACCGCGGCCGGGAACGCGAACGCCTCGTTGGACGGCACGGACTCGTAGGGCGATCCCGTGGGCGGCGGCGCCGTGTTGTCATCACGCGCGCGCACCCGGTAGTAGTACACCGTCCCGTTCGTAACCGTCGTGTCGGTGTAGGCCACGCCTCCGGCGCCGCCCCACACCTTCCCGGCCTCCTCCGCCCCCCCGATCGTGGCCGGATTGCCCGCGTACGTGGTCCGGTAAATCGTGTAGCCCGAGACCGGCCGGGTCGTCGGCGATGCGGCCTGCCAGGATAGCGCCGCAAGCCCCGGCGTCTCCGCCGCGGCCAGGCTGCCGGGCTGGCCTGGCGGCTCGACCGTGGCGAACGTCGAGGCCGACACCTCCGCCGTGCACGGCGAGATGTGCGCCGCCGAGACGGCGTCGAACGCGGCCACCCGGTAGAAGTAGAACTTCCCGTCGTTGGGCATGCCGGTGTCGATGAGCTCCAGCGCCCCGCAACAGACCGTCCGGTACGGCGTCCCGCCGCACGGCTGACCCGTCCACGTCGTCCGGAAGATCGCGTACCCGGACAGGGGATACGTGCCCGCGGACCCGGGGTCCCAGGACACCACGATCCGGGAGTCGCCGGGAGCCGCCGTCAGGTTCAGCGGCGCCGCCGGCGGCGCGAACGGCGTCCCCGAGATCTCTCCCGAGCATGCGTACGAGAGATGCCGGAGCACGTCGTACGTCTGGACGTGGTAGTAGTACGTCAGCCCGTTCACGGTCCCCGTGTCCGCGAACGACGTCGCCCACCACGGGTCGGGCGTCAGGACCTCGAGCCCCGTGATCCCGGGCCAGGTCGCGCGCGAGACGCGGTAGGCCGTGACCGGCCACGAGGTCGCCGCCGGCACGCTCCACCCGATGGTGAGCTGGCCGTCCCCCTCCCGGATCGTGAGCCCGGCCGGCGGCGAGGGGTCCGCGTACGGCGTGCCCGCCACGGCCGCCCAGTTCCCCTCGAAGAACTTCTGCTCGACCGGCGCCACGCGGTAGTAGTAGTACGTCTTGTTGGCGAGCCCCGTGTCCAGGTACGAGAGCGTGGACGCGCTTCCCGGACCGAACACCTGCCCCGGGGGGCAGGTCGCGCACGTCGCGCGGTAGACGTTGTACCCGATGACGGGCAGGCTCCCGGCGGCCGAGGCGTTCCACGCGAGCTTGAGCATCCCGTCGTGTTCGAACGGGCCGCTCAGGACGGTGAGGCCCCCCGGAGCCGCCGCCGGCACCCGCGGCGTCGCGTCCGCCTCGGGCGAAAACGCGGAACCCTCGTTCACGGGAATCCTGTTGTCGAAAGCGCGGACCCGGTAGTAGTAGGTCTCACCCGCGACGACGGAGGAGTCGGAATACGCGGTGGCGTACTGCCCCACCGTGACGGCGAGGGCGGGCACGAGGGCGCCCGGCCATGTCGCGCGGTAGACGACGTACCCCGAGACGCCGAACGTGGACGGCGGACCGCAGAGCGCCCCGTTCACGGGAGCCCAGGCCAGGTTCACCTGCGCCGTCGCGGCGAGAGCCGTCGCGGTCGCCGGCGGACACGGCCGGACCGCGGGGATCGTCGCCGCCTCGTTGCCGGCGGGGCCCCAGTGCCCGAGCGCGTCCCGCGTGCGCACGGCGTAGAAGTAGGCGGTCCCGTTCGCGAGCCCCGAGTCGCCCCAAGTGCTCGCCGCCTCCCCCCAGACCGTCGCGATCGAGCAGGTCGCGCACGAGGCCACGCCCGCCGTGAGCCCGCGGAGGATCTGGTAGGCGCTCACCGGGTACGTCGCGGGCGCGGCTGGCACCCACGCGAGCGAGGCTCCCGCGGGCAGGGACGAGGCCGTGAGCCACGCGGGCGCCGCCGGCGGCGCGTACGGAGTGCCCGAGATCTCGCCCGAGTACGTGACCGAGAGATGCAGGAGCGTGTCGTAGGTCTGGACGTGATAGTAGTACGCGGTCCCGTTCGTGACCGTCGTGTCCGTGAAGCACGTTCCGTAGAACGGATCGGGCGAAAGGATCGTCCCGCCCGCTATGCCGGAGAAGGTCGTCCGCGAGACCCGGTAGGCCGTGACCGGGTACGTGGTCGCCGCGGGGGCGTTCCACCCGATCACGATCCGGGAGGCCCCCTCGGACCGCGTGAGGCCCGCGGGCGCGGCGGGATCCTGGTACGGCGTGCCGGAGACGGCGGACCAGTTGCCGGCGAACCGGTTCTCCTCCACGGAGACGACGCGGTAGTAATAGAAGAGCTTGTTCGTGAGACCGGTGTCGAGGTGCGTGTACGCCGCGCCACCCGAGACGAAGGTCCGCGTCTCCGGCCCGCCCATCGTCGTCGACCGGAAGACGTCGTACCCGATCACGGGGAAAGTACCGGCCACGGCGGGGGTCCACATGAGCTTGACCGCCTTGTCGTGCTCGAAAGCCGCCCCCGGAACGACGGCCAGCGACCCCGGCGCGTCGGCCGGCACCCGCGGGGTCGCCAGGACCTCGGGCGAGTAGACCGGAGGGAACGGGGAGGAGGCCACGATGCTCTCGTTGGGGGGCATCCCCGAGTCGTACGACCGGACGGCGTAGTAGTAGACGGTCCCGGGGGTCGCCGTCGTGTCCACGTACGTGGTCGCCGTGGCGCCGATACTCCACGCGACCGGCTGGTAGGCGGCGCCCGATAGCGTGGACCGGTAGACGCGGTATCCCGAGAGAGGGAGGGTCGGGGACGGGGAGCACGCGGCGACGTCCACGATCGGCCACTGGAGCTCGACGGTCGTCGCCGTGGACTTGCCCGTGAGCGACGGCGGCGGGCAGGGCGGCACGGCCGGAATGATCAGCACCTCGGGGGAGAAGTCCCCCGGGTTCCCGTGGTCGTCCACGGCCCGGACCTGGTAGAAATACGTCGTCCCGTTCATGATGCCGGATGTCTCGATCCACAGGGATGAAGACGAGGAAACGTGACCCTGGTAGGCCTCGGCCCCGGAGATGAGTCCGCGGAAGACCTCGTACCACTGAAGCGGATACGTCGTCGGAGTCGCGGGATCCCAGACCAGCGACGTCACCGAGATCCACGAGTACCCGACGACCGTCCCCGGGGCCGTAGGCGGCACGTACGGCACCGCCCCCGCGGTCGTCCCGGCCGGCGGCCCTTCCCCGCCCGCGTTGACGGCGGTCACCCGGTAGTAGTACAGCAGGCCGTTCGTGACCGTGGTGTCGTCGTACCAGGTCCCGGTGAAGGAAGCCACATAGACGGTCGCCGCGGCCGGGCTGTCGAACGACCGGTAGACGTTGTAGGCGTCGACTTCCTGCCCGGGCCGCTGGTCGGTCCACGAAAGCCGGATCACCCCGTTGCCCGCCTTTCCCGTGAGTCCCGCGGGAACTCCGGGCGCGATGACGAAGGACCGCTCCGCCGACAACCCGCTCTCCGCCAGGTCCGAACCGATCGTGACGAACGCGCTGACGCGGTAGTAGTACCGGGCGCCGGGCAGCAGACCGGAGTCCTGGTACGAAGTGGCGTCCTGGCCGATTCTCGTCCCGATCTGGCCGGGCGTCGCGGACCCGGCCCGCGTGCTCCGGTAGATCCGGTAGCCGTCCACGACGCCCGACGGGTTGCTCGTGCGGCTCCACTCGAGTGCAAGCGCCCCGGCCCCGGCGCCCGTGACGCCGAGCCCGAACGGCGCCGCCGGGGGGACCAGCACCTTGACGGCCGGGGAGAACGCGCCCTCCATCGCGGTCGCCGTCGTCGCCCCTTCCACGGAAAGCGCCGTAACCGCGTACCAGTACGCGTTGGCGACCGCGACCCCCGTGTCCACGAAGACCGTCGCCGCCGGCCCCGTCATGGGACTCGTGCCGCGGATGACCGGCGGACAGGTCGCACAGGTCGCACGGTAGACGTTGTAGCCGGAAAGCGGGTAGACGTTGCCCGTCGCGCCCGCCCACTGGAGCGCCACGCCGGCCACGGCGTAGTCGTACGCCCCCGCGATTCCCGCCGGCGGGTTCACCGCGGGCTGGCTCGCGGCCTGCGAGGACGGGATGCTGGCGTGCAGCGGCTCGTCATAGGCGGTCACGTCGTAGCGGTACGCCACGCCGTTCGTAACCGTGGTGTCCGTGAAGACGCTCGTGGTCGCGTTCGCGATCGTCACCCAGACCGCCGGCCCGCATGCGGCACAGGTCGCCCGCCGGATCCGGTATCCCGACACGGGATAGGTGCCGGCCACGGCGGGCGTCCAGGACAGCTCCGCCCGCCGGCTTGCCACAAGCGCCGTCAACGACGCGGGCGCCCGCGGATCGGCGTATGGCACCGCGCAAACCGCCGCCACCGTCGCGCTCACCCCCACCGGATTGACCGCCGCGACCGTGTAGCAGTAGGTTTCCCCGTTGGTGAGCCCGAGATCCTGGAAAGCCGGCACCGGAGCCGAGTTCACGATGGCCACTACGGGATGCCAGGGAGCCGCCTTGGTGCCCACGGCCCCCGCGGGGGGAACCGTCGCGACCAGCGGACCCATCCATCCCGCGGCGCTGCTCCGGAAGACCCGGTATGCCGTGATCGCCTGCGTATCCGGCGCGGCAGGGGCATTCCAGTTCACGAGAAGCGACTGGCCCGCCCCCGCCATGTTCTGCGGCGTGACGGCCAGCCCGCCGGCGGCTTGCGGCGGATCCAGCACGGCCGTGTAGAGGGAGTCGGGGGCGATCTCGGAGACCGGGTAGCCGGCGCCCCCCGACGCGGCGGACAATGCCCACTGGACCGACTGGACGCTCGTCCCCGGCGCCGTGGCCGTGAACGTGATCGTGACGATCGCGCCCGGGGGAACGGGATTCGCGGTGAAGTCCACGGAAAGCAATCCGTTGCCCGACGCGGAGGCCTGGGTCGCCGAAACCACCGCCCCGGACTGGCTCACGACGACGCTCCCGACCTGGCGGTACCAGAGCCCCTTGCCCTGGATGTTCCCCGGGATCACGATGTCGAGCCGCGTGATCTCGGGAGCCGTCGGATCGCTGTTGTCCAGGATGCAGGTGTAGGTCGTGGCCGACGAGGGAGTCGCGAACGGCGGCGAGATCGAGCCCCGGATGTAGAAGTTGACCGGCGAGTACGGGATCGTGATGCGGGAGACGTTGTCTACGGACGAGAAGACCTGGCTGTCGCCCAGCCCGTCGGCGCCCCACACCTCGATCATGACCGTGCTCCCGACCTGGAGCTGGAGCTGGAGCGTTCCGGCCGTGTACTCGTCCGTCTGCGAGATATTGACGCCGACGGTCTTCTTGAACTCCCGCTTTACCGGCGTGTTCATCGGACAACCCGTGCTCGTGTCGGTCAGGCCGCATGGACACGGCGTCCCGAACCTTTCCGTGTACGTCGAACCCAGCCCGTCGTTGTAGAAGTACGTG
>Ga0315281_10007353_pt1 | contig 15519 bp, 15 predicted proteins | sample YL17G07_0_MG_FD_204540 | JGI IMG/M metagenome (GOLD analysis project Ga0315281, IMG submission 204540) | Sediment microbial communities from Yellowstone Lake, YNP, Wyoming, USA - YL17G07_0 | ecosystem: Environmental > Aquatic > Freshwater > Lake > Sediment | place: USA: Wyoming | collected...
CCTTGAGATCGGCCGCTTCCAGCAAAAAACTAAAGCGACCGTCCGGCGACCAGGGCAGCGGGAAATGCGCCGCGCCGCCGGGGCCGGCGAGACAGTCGCCCAGCGCCAGGCGCCCGCCCGGCTTCAAGACGCGGCGGATGCCGGCATAGAGCCTTGCCTTGTCGGCGATGGTCATGGCCGATTGCTGCACCCAGGCGAGATCGAAAGCGGCCCCGGCAAACGGCATGTCGAGGGCATTGGCGGCGGAGAAAGCAAGGCGCGAACCGAGCCCGACGCGGGCGGTCAGGCATTCGGCCGCCGCGACAGCCGAGGGATCGAGATCGAAAGCACTGACGCGGGCGCCGAATTCGGCCGCCAGCAGGCGCGCCGGGCCGCCGATGCCGCAACCGATGTCGAGCACGCTTTCGCCGGCCTTGAGACCGACCAGCGCCGCCAGATCGCGCACCGCCGCCGCCCCGCGCGGGTGCATCTGATCGATCGGATAGAGGTCGGCGGCAACCAGGCCCAAAGGATCTCGCCCGAAGGCCGCCAAGGCGGCGAGAATCCGCTCGCAGAGAGCGCTGTTTTTCGTCTCCTCCATCATCGTTTGTCCCGGGCGGCCAGCAGGGCATCCGCCAGTTCGACGAACCCGGCCCCGGCCCGCGATGGCGTCACATAAGCAGGCTCGGCCGCGAGGCGGCCTTTGAAATCGCGCACATTGGCGACGCCAACCGAATGCGGAAAGAAGCCAAACATGGGCGCGTCGTTGGGCGAATCGCCCGCAAAGACGAACTCGTCCTTGCTCGCCTCAAGATCGAGGCCGAAACATTCGGCGAAGAAAAGGCGCGTCATGCCGAGCTTGTCATAAGCGCCGAACCAGCCGTTGACATGGATCGAGCTGATCTTGGCGGTGGCCCCGGCGGCTTCGAACAGCCGGCCGATCCGGTCCACCGCCTCGATCGGCAACGGCGCTACATCCTCGCAAAAATCGATGGCCAGATCGGCCTCGCGATAAAGCTGATCCGAGGCCAGCGCCGTGCCCGGTACCGCCGCCAGGATCGAGCTGCCCAACGCCGCCAACCGGGTGCGATTGGCCGCCCGCTCCTCGGCCGAGACGAGGAAGCGCTTTATCAGTTGGCGGGCCTTGGCGTCGTAACGGAAATAGAAGGCGCCATTTTCTCCCACCACGCCCGCCACCGGCCACATGCGAGCAATGTGATCGCACCAGCCGGCGGGGCGACCGGTGATCGGCACGACGAGAAAACCGGCGGCGGTGAGCCGCTCCATCGCCCCATAGGCGGCGGCGGTCAACCGTCCCTCGGTTGTGAGCGTGTCGTCGATATCGCTCAGCACGACCCGCACCCGCCGGCGCGCGGCGAGGGACAAGTCGGCCAGCGGCCGCATGGTCGAGATGGTCGAGGCGGGTGGAGACAACGGCTTCAACCTCCAACGAGGGGCTTCAAGGCCCGCAGTATCGCCGCCCCAACCCCGCCCGCCAAGGCCCCCGCCGGCTGAGGCTTCCGCCCTGAGGGCATTTACGCTAACGTCCGCCGCTCCGCTTGGCCCAGCCTCGTTTGGAACGGGCGCGGCGGCCCATAACCCCCGTCGGAGCCTTAAAGATGCCGAGCGTCGTTATCAGGCCGGCGCGCCCCCTGGACGCGGCCGAGATCCTGGCCATGATTGTCGAGCTTGCCGTTTTCGAGAATGAACCGCCTTCTCGCGTCAAGATGACCGAGGCGGATTTGCGGCGCGACGCCTTTGGCGAACGTCCGATCATCGAGGCCCTGATCGCCGAGGTGGATGGGAGAATCGAGGGCTTCGCCATTTTCCTGCCCAGCTATTCGACCTGGGAAGGCCGCGCCGGGGTTTACATCGAGGATCTTTATGTGCGCGAGAGGGCGCGGGGCCTGCGCCTTGGCCGGCGCCTTGTTGCCGCCCTGGCGGCCCTGGCCGTCGAGCGCGACTGGCGGCGCATCGATCTGAGGGTTCTCGACTGGAACCCGGCCCGCGGTTTTTACGAGCGCCTCGGTTTCCAGCATATCCATGTCTGGGAGCCCTATCGCCTGACCGAGGACGCGATCCGGGCCTTGGCCCTGGAGGCCAAGCCATGAGCCGCCTCGGCGGCGTAAAGTTCTCCTTGGCCGGCACCGGCGGGGAGTTGTAAGAGTTGCGCCCGACCCCATCCCTGCCCCGAATGAGGCCATAGCCATGAGCGACAGCCCGCCGCCGCCGTATCAAGAGCCAAAACAGAAGCAGAAAGCCAGTCCTGCCATCATGGCGTTGCAGGAGGGGACGCGCCTGCATCGGGGCGGCAAGCTGGCCGAGGCTGCCGCCGCCTATGACCGGGCGCTGGCGGTCGAACCGGAAAACGCCGACGCCTTGCACTTGCGCGGCATGATCGCCTGTCAGATGGGCAACGCCACGACCGGGCTCGGCCTCCTTCGTCAAGCCGTCGCGCTTTCGCCGCTGGCTCAGTTTCAGAACTCGCTCGGTCTGGCCCTGACCACGACCGGCGACCTCGATGGCGCCGGGCGCGCTTTTGCCGAGGCCCTGCGGCTCAACCCTAAATACGCCGACGCCCATATCAACTCCGGAAATTTGGTGCGCCGACAGGGCAATATCGAAGCGGCGCTGGGCCACTATCGCCAGGCGGTGACGCTGCAACCGGCCCATGCCAACGCCCTTTGCCTACTCGGCACGCTACTCGACGAGCGAGGCGAGCACGAACAGGCGTTGCCGCATCTGGAAAAGGCGATCAAGCTTCAACCCAACGACGCGCGCATGATCGCTGCCTTTGGCGTGGCCCTCATGCACTTGCGCCGACCGGCGGCCGAGGAACTGTTCACCCGCGCGCTCGCCCTCAACCCCAAAGAAGTAGAAGCGCTGGTCGGGCTAACGCAACACCAACTCAACAACCATCGCCCCCGACAGGCGGTGGAGACGGCCGTGCAGGCCATGTCGCTGGCCCCGGCGCGGGCGGACATCCGCTCTCTTTATGGCCGCGCCCTGATGAATACCGATCGGCTGGACGAGGCGAAAGCGGCCTATGAAGCGGCGCTGGCGCTCGAACCCAGGCTGATTTCGGCGATGACCGGTCTGAGCGCGCTGGCGAAAATGAACGGCGATTTCACCGCCGCCCGGGCCTATGCCGAGGCGGCGCTGGAGACGTCACCCAGTTCGTCGGCGGCGCTGGCCGCACTCGCTTCTCTCGACGACGTAACGCTGAGCCAGGATCAGTTGGCGCGGGCCGAGAAGGCAGCCGAGGATACGGGCCTGAGGCCCGACGAGCGCCAGCGGTTGCATTTTGCCCTGTTTCGCCACCGCCAGCAGGAAGACGCCTACGACGATGCCTTCCGTCATCTGGCGGCGGCAAATACGCTACGCCTCGATGAGCTGGCGCGACGGGGATGCGGCTACGACCCCGTCAAGATCACGGGCAACGTCGATCATGTCATCGCCACCTTCGACGCCGATTATTTTGCGCGCGCCTCGGCCCACGGCAGCGACAGCGACGTGCCTGTTTTCATCGTCGGCATGCCGCGTTCAGGCACCACGCTCGTGGAACAGATTCTAGCCAGCCATTCGCGCGTATTTGGCGCCGGCGAGCTAAACGATATCGAGGACGTCGTGACCCGCTTGCTGGCGACCGCGGCCGGAACCGGAGAGACCTCGCCGGAAGCGACCCTGGCCGGAACGCCAGAGTTGCTGCGCCAAGAGGCCGGACGGTATCTGGCGCGCCTCAAGACCCTGGCCCCGACAGCACGGCGCGTTACCGACAAGATGCCGGGAAATTTTATGAATCTGGGCATCATCGCCCTGTTGTTTCCCCGCGCCCATATCATTCATTGTCGGCGCGACCCGATGGACACGGCCCTGTCCTGTTATATCCAGTCCTTCGGCGCCGACATCCCCTGGTCGTGGGATCTGGCCTCCGTCGGACACTATTATCGCCAATACGAGCGCATGATGGCGCACTGGCGCAAGGCCCTGCCGCTGCCGATCCACGAGGTGGTTTACGAGAGTCTGGTCGAGAACACGGAGCAGGAGGCGCGCGCGCTGATCGCCCATTGCGGACTCGATTGGGAAGACGCCTGCCTCGAATTCCACAAGACCCAGCGCCCAATCAGAACGGCGAGCGTCATTCAGGTGCGCAAGCCGATCTACAAGGAATCGGTCGGACGCTGGCACCACTATGAACGCCATCTCGATCCCTTGCGCCGGGCGCTGGCCGGCGAGGCGACCTGAGGCGCCGCCGGCGTCTTGTCACCGGGCGGGCGCGGGCGTAGGCTTGCGACATTATGCCGCACCCGACGCCTCAACCAGGAGAACAGCAATGGCCTCCATCGAGTGGATGATTCGCGGCCCCGAGCTTGCCACCTGCAATTGCGACTGGGGTTGCCCCTGTCAATTCAACGCCAAACCCAGCCACGGCGACTGCCGCGCTTCGGTGGCCATGCGCATCGAGAAAGGCCATTTCGGCGGCGTTAAACTCGACGGGCTGCACTGGGTTGGTTTGTTCGCCTGGCCCAAGGCCATTCACGAGGGCAACGGCGAGGCGCAAGCCATCGTTGACGAGCGCGCCGACCCCCGCCAGCGCGAGGCCCTGCTGAAAATCCTTTCCGGCCAGGAGACCGAACCCGGCGCCACCGTTTTCAACGTCTTTGCCAACACGCTGACCAAGATGCACGAACCGATCTTCGCCCCCATCCGCTTCGAGGCCGACATCGATGCCCGGCGCGGCCATTTCTCGGTGCCGAATCTGGTCGAAACCCTAGGTGAGCCCATCATCAATCCGGTCACCGGCCAGCCGCACCGGGTACGCGTCAGCCTACCGAGCGGGTTCGAGTTCAGCGAGGCCGAGTTCGCCAGCAGCACGACCAAGTCCACCGGCAAGGTGAAGCTCGATTGGGCCAAGGGCCACGGCCATTTCACCATGCTGCACCTGACCGGGCGCGGCCCGGTGCGCTGAGGGCCGTTCGACAACTTCCCTTGGCTCGGGATCATGCTCTAGCATGGCCTCCTCGAACGGGGAGGAAACGATGGACCTTGCTTTCGATCTCAACACCTATGATGAACGCCAACAGCGCACGATGAAGCGCATGCGGGCGCTGGGGCTCGAGGCGCTCATCGTCAACATGCCGGACAACCTCAATTACCTGGTTGGCTTCGATAGCATCGGCTATCTGTGGTACCAGGCGCTGGTGCTCTCGCCGGCCCTGAAGGCGCCGACCTTCTTCACCCGCACCACCGAGGAGCCCTGCACCTGGGAAACTTCGGCCGTGCGCGAGGGCCGCTTCTTCGACATCGCCCGCCAGGATCCGGTGGAGATGGTGGCGGACCTGCTCAAGGAAGCCGGTGTCGGTAATCGCACTATCGGCGTCGAGATGGCTGCCTTCACCATGCTGCCGGTGCAATGGGAGCGCCTCAAGGCGCTGCTGCCGGAGGCCACGTTCCACGACGCCTCGACGCTGGTGGCCGAGGAGCGGCTTATTAAATCGCCGCGCGAGATCGCCTATCAGCGCGCGGCCGCCGCGATGGCCGACCATGCCATGCTGAAGGGGTTGGCGGCGCTCAGGCCCGGAATCTCGGAAGTGGCGGTCGCCGGCCTTATCAGCGCGGCCTTGGGCGAGGTCGGCAGCGAATACGCCGCCATCCCGCCCATGGTCACCTCGGGCCCGCGCAGCGCCATGATCCACGCCATGGCCAGCAACCGGACGCTGCAACTGGGCGATGTCGTCATCATCGAACTGGCCGGGGTCAGCCGCCGTTATCACGCCGTGTTCATGCGCACGGCGGTGATCGGCCGGCCGACGGCGCGCTTAACCGAGATCGCCGGCAACCTGCGCGAGGCGACCGAAGCCGCCATCGCCGCCTTGAAACCGGGCGCCAAGGCCGGCGCGCCCAATCATGCCTGCAACGCCGTCACCGACCGGATCGGCATCACCAAGAACCGGGCCCACCGGATCGGCTATAGCCTGGGGTTGGCCTATCCGCCGACCTGGCTCGAAGCCATGATCCTGGACGATCCCGATCCGCACACGATAAGCCCCGAGATGTCGTTCACCATCGAGCCCAACATGTCGTTCCATGCCGAAGGGTTCGGCTACAAGATAGGCGAGACAGCGCTGTGCACGCCCGAGGGCGGACGCTCGCTCTCAAGACTCGACCACCAACTCAGCGTCATCGACTAGGGGTACGGATCATGGCGACCGACGGCGACCGCCTGGCGGTTTTCTGGCATCCGGCGGTGCTCGACCACGATACCGGGCACGGCCTGTTCGACCGCCCGCCGTCCGAGCCGATGGAGGTGGACGAGACCCATGTCGAGGGCCCGGACCGGGTACGCAACATGCATTCGATCCTGAAGCGCGGCCCCGTGGCCGAGGCGCTCGACTGGCACGATGGCCGCTTGGCCAGCGACGAGGAAATCCTGCGCTTTCACCAGCCCGCCTATCTCGACAGCCTGAAGGCGGCCGAGCAGGAAGGGGGCAAGCGCTTTTCCCTCAGCACGGTCTGGGGCCGAGGCAGTTGGACGCCCGTGGCCGCCGCCGCCGGCACGGCCATAGCCGCCGCCCAGCATGTCATGGCCGGCAACGGCGCCATGGCCTATGCGCTGGTGCGCCCGCCCGGTCACCATGCCGCGCCGGCACGCGCCGACGGCTATTGCTTCGTCAACAACATCGGCGTTGCCGTCGAGGCGGGTTTGCGCGCCGGCGCCAAGCGCGTCGCGGTCATCGATTGGGACGTTCATCACGGCAACGGCACGCAGGCGGGGTTTTACGGCCGCGACGACGTGCTGACGATTTCGTTGCACATGGATCACGGCGCCTGGGGCCCGACCCATCCGGAAACAGGCCAGGCCGACGAGACAGGCCAGGGGCGCGGGCGGGGCTACAACCTTAATCTGCCCCTGCCCATGGGCATGTCGGATTGCGGCTACCGCCAGGCGTTCGAGCGGTTGGTCGCTCCCGCCGTCAGCGCCTTCAAGCCCGACCTTATCGTCATCGCCTGCGGCCAGGACGCCAACCAGTTCGATCCCAACGGCCGCATGCTGGTGAGCATGCGCGGCTTTCATTGGCTGGGGGGAGCGGCGCGGAACCTCGCCCGACGCCTGGGCAAGGGAAAGCTGCTGCTGGTCCAGGAGGGCGGCTATCAGGTGAGTTACGCCGCCCTTTGTCTGCACGCCACGCTCGAAGGCGTGCTCGGCCGGCCCCTGGGCCTTAAGGATCCGCTCGCCTTCCTGCCCGACGTTTCGCCGCTGGCCGAAACGACGATCGCCGCCATCGGCCAGACCTGGATGAAAAACGGCGTCGGCGATTGGCTGCGCCTGCCATGAGCAATCGCGACGACGTCTTGAAGAACTGCCGGCCGGAATCGGAGGCGCCGTTTCCGCGCCAGGAGTACCGCCGGCAAATGAAAGCGGTCGGCGCCTAGACCGCCCCGCCCGCCTGGGTGTATCGTCCGACCCTCAATCCGCAACCCGAGGAACCGGACCCCATGAGCTTCACCCACAAGCAGATATGGCGCGGCCTCGATCGCCTAGCCGAGAAGCACGGCCTTAGCGCCTCGGGCCTTGCCCGCCGGGCCGGGCTGGACGCTACGGCCTTCAACGTGAGCAAGCGCGTCACGCGCGAGGGCCGGCCGCGCTGGCCGGGAACCGAGACCCTGGCGAAGGTGCTGACCGCGACCGGGGAGAGCCTTGAGGACTTCGTGCCCTTGATGGGCGGCAGGAAGGCCAAGCGCGGGCGGAAATAGGCCGCGTAGCGACCGGCCTCAACCGCACCTTCATTCAACTGGCTCCGCTCCGGTGGGGTCGTTTTCCTAGATACGTCAGGCAGAGCACGCCTACCGCGGATGCGCCGCCAACCACTCGCGGGCGAGGCGCTGGGCTTCCTCGATCTGGGCGGGCGTCATCGAGCCCGCCGCCAGGTCGCGGCTCTTCGCTGCGTCAGCATCGCCTTGGGTGGCGGCCAGGTTGAACCACATGTGCGCCTGCACGTAGTCCTGCGGCACGCCCTGGCCGGTGGCGTACATGGCCCCGAGGTTGTACTGGGCCATGGCGTCGCCTTGCTCGGCAGCCATGCGGTACCACTTCAGCGCCTGCGCATAGTCCTGCGGCACGCCCTGGCCGTTGTCGTACATGACGCCGAGGTTGGTCTGGGCGGTGGCGTCGCCCTGGTCGGCGGCCATGCGGTACCACTTCAGCGCCTGCGCATAGTCCTGCGGCACGCCCTGGCCGTTGTCGTACATGACGCCGAGGTTGTACTGGGCGATGGCGTCGCCCTGGTCGGCGGCCATGCGGTACCACTTCAGCGCCTGCGCATAGTCCTGCGGCACGCCCTGGCCGTTGTCGTACATGACCCCGAGGTTGGACTGGGCGAAGGCGTGACCCTGCTCGGCGGCCATGCGGTACCACTTCAGCGCCTGCGCATAGTCCTGCGGCACGCCCTGGCCGTTCTTGTACATGACCCCGAGGTTGAACTGGGCGTCGGCGTAACCCTGGTCGGCGGCCATGCGGTACCACTTCAGCGCCTGCGCATAGTCCTGCGGCACGCCCTGGCCGTTGTTGTACATGTAGCCGAGGTTGAACTGGGCGGCGGCGTTGCCCTGCTCGGCCAGCCTCTGGCACGCTGCAACGGCGCGTTCCGGGGCTGTCTTGAGCAGCGCCTCGGCGTTGTCGCAGTCCTCCGTGTCTCCCGCCCACGCCGGCACTGCCAGCAGCAGGGCGAAAACGACATAGAGCCATCCAGAGCGACCAAGCTTCGGCATTTCGGAATATCCCCTAGGAAATTGACCAACGGCTAACCGCGAACGCTTACCTAAGCCTTCAGCCTACTCTCCCGTGCCAGGCCATGCCAACCCAAAGGGCGCCTTTCCCTTACCCCGCCACGGGCCTAGGATTAGCCCTATGCGCTTCCCGGTCCTCGCCCTATTCCTGGCCCTCCTGTCGTGGCCCGCCGCCACGGCCGACCTGACGGGCCAAGCCTCGATCATTGACGGCGACACAATCGACATTCACGGCGAGCGCATCCGCATCCTGGACATAGACGCCAAGGATCCGCTCGCCTTCCTGCCCGATGTTTCGCCGCTGGCCGAAACGACGATCGCGGCCATCGGCGAGGCCTGGATGAAAAACGGCGTCGGCGATTGGCTGCGCCTGCCATGAGCAATCGCGACGACGTCTTGAAGAACTGCCGGCCGGAATCGGAGGCGCCGTTTCCGCGCCGGGAGTACCGCCGGCGCCTGGAGCGCATCCGGGCCCGCATGGCGAACGAGGGCATCGATCTTCTGTTCGTCACCGCGCCCGAAAGCATGAACTATGTCAGTGGCTATCAATGCGAGTGGTATCAGGCGCAAAGCCCGAAGCAGTGGCCGGCTTCGAGCGGCATCGCCATTCATGTGAACCATGACCGCTTCATTCATTTCGACACCGAGCGCGAGGCGGTGCTGACGCGAACCTGTTCGGTGGCCGAGGACGTTCGCATCTTTCCGCCCACCTCCATGCGCGACGGTATTTCCTTCATCGTCGCGGAGTTGAAAGCGGAAGGTTGGCTGCCGGGCACGGTCGGGCTCGAGTTCTGGAGCTATCGCCCGAACCGCGTCTTGAGCCACCGCTTCGAGGATGCATTTACGGCCGGCGGGGCCAAGGTCGTGGACGGCACCGACATTCTGCGCGATGTGCGCTGGGTGAAGTCGCCCCTGGAGATGGAATGCATCGAGGAGGCGGGGCGCATCGCCGACATAGGCTTGCGCGCGGCGCGGGAAGCCCTTAGGCCCGGCGTGAGCGAGCTTGAAATTTATGGCGTCGCCGTTGCCGCCATGACCAAGGCCGGCGGCGAGAACCCCGGCATCGCCATGCCGGTGTTGTCGGGCCAGAAAACCAATTCGCCGCACGCCTTGGCCTCGCGCAAGGTCATCCAGGCCGGCGATCTGGTGCTGGTGGACGTTTGCGGCGTCTTCAAGCGTTATCACGCCAACGCCGCGCGCAGCTATTCGATGGGCGAGCCGGCCCAGGACGTAGCCGAGATCGCCCGGCGTTCGGCCGGGTCCATCGATCTATTGAAGAGCATTTTGCGACCTAATTTGCCGGTGGCCGAGTTGAACAAGACCATGATGGACTATTACGTCGATCAAGGTTTGTGGCAGGACCGTGGCTGGATCGGCGGCTACGAAATGGGCATCGCCTTTCCGCCGGATTGGGTGGGAGCGTTCGTCTTCGATCCCCTGTCCGATATCAACCGGGAGCGCCTGTTCGAGCCGGGTACGGCGGTGAACTACGAGAACCAGTTCTTCATGCCCCGCCGCGAAGGCATGTTCTTCATGATCGAGACGCTGGTATTCAAGGAGACCGAAGCCGCGGTCCTGTCGCGGGAACCGAACGGACTTACCGTGATCGGTTGACGGGCCGGCGCGGTTTTTACGCCGCCCGACCGGCGATCTCGGCCTGGGCGAGGTCGGGCTGGAATGGATTGGCTCGGGAAACGAGTTTCTCGGGGAAATGCAGCCGGGCCGTCGTGCCGCCGCCAAGCGTACTGGTGAGATCGAAGCTGGCGCCGTTCGCCTCGGCGATGGCCCGGCAGATGGAGAGGCCGAGACCGCTGCCGCCCTGCGTCTGGGTCGCCCCCCGATAGATGCGCCCGAACGGCTCCTGGATACGCTGGATGTCGCCCGGGGCGATACCAGGGCCGTTGTCGGCGACCCAGATTTCCACACCGCCATTGTCGGCGCGGGAGAAACCCAACTCGACGCGGCCACCCTCGCCCGTGAACTTGACGGCGTTCGAGAGCAGGTTGAGGACGATCTGGCGCATATGGCCGGGGTCGGCGTGCACGCCAAGCGCATCGTCCCGGCCAGCCAGGACCAGTTCGATCCGCTTGCCCTGGGCCTGGCCGCGAACCATGTCGAGACAGGTGGCGCCAAGCTCGGAAAGATCGACATGAGTAGGCTCGGGTTCCATCTTGCCGCGCTCGATCCGCGACAGGTCGAGCACGGCGTCGATGAGATGCAGGAGATGCTTCCCCGCGCCGCCGATGTCGTCGCAGTATTCCTTGTAGCGGGGCGCGCCGAGGGGGCCGAAAATTTCGGCGCGCATGGCCTCCGAGAAACCGATGACGGCGTTCAAGGGCGTGCGCAATTCATGGCTCATATGGGCCAGGAAATCGCTCTTGGCCCGATTGGCCCGCTCGGCCTCCCAGCGGGCCCGGCCGAGGGCAACGCCTGCCGCCCGCAGCCTGTTCGCCTGACGGGAGACGACAACGATGACCCCGCCGAGGACGGCAAGGAGAAGCCCAAGGACAATACCGAGGTTGAGCGTGTCCCGGCCTATCTCCCGGCGCTGCATGGCGGCGATATCGGCGCCCCCCAGCGAGCCGGCTACCGCCAATCGGCGGGCCAAGGGACTGGTCCGGTCGGCGATGACAAGAAGCTCATCGATGGCCGGCGCCAGCCCGCCACGCTCGGCCACCAGCGATTTCATATCTCTCATTTTGGTTCGTATTTGATCGGCGAGGCCGCGATAGTCCGGATAAGCCTTCATCGTATCCACGAGTATCCCGCCATCGAGCGTCGGCATCCAACTTTGCAACGACAGCCAGCTTTTCTTGAGCCGCGTTTCGTCGCCCCGGCCCAAGGCAACGCGGGTCAGTTCGACCTGGAACCGCAGGAGTTGAGTCTCGACTTGGGTGCCGACCCAGACCAGATCGTTGCGCGGCGTCCGGCGCAATTCATAGAGGTCTTGCAAAACCGCGAACGACAGGGCAACCGCGCCAACGAGCAGGACAGCCACGACCGCAACGGCAAGCCGCCGCAGCGCCTTCGGCGCCGCGGCAATCGTTCTCGACAGCGATCGGTGGCTGGTCACGCGCGTACTATTTCACTTCCAGCCGATCGAGCTGCCAGACGGCGCGGCCGTAATGGACGTCTTCCTGAATATCCGGCCGATCGCTGTAGGGATACATGACCCAGAGCGGCCCGCGTTCGGTCGGGTCGAGCGGCACCCCGTCCAATTTGTAGGCAAGGATGACATCGTAATTCGCGACATCGTCCATCGGAATATCGGCGAAGTAGTCATTGACGGCGCCGGCGACGACCTTCTCGCCCGTGGCCCCGAGCCGCGCCAGAACATCGCGCAGGCGCACGCCTTCGAAAGTCACCTTGCCGGTGGTCCACGGGGTTTCGGTGGCGAACGTGATCTTCGGCAGGCTCTGCAAAAAATCCATGGAGAGCGCGGCGCCCCGGTCCGAATTGGTGACGGCGATGGCGCCGCTGACGGTGAGGACCACCTCGCCGGTCATGGCCGGCAGCGGATCGGCGGCGAGGCTGGTGGCGAATCCGGCGACCAGGCCGAACACGGCCAGGGTAGCGGCTCGTAAAGCGTGCATGCACGGGGACATCGGTTGTTTTCCTTGAGACCGCGGTTGGGTGTCGATGGGTCGGGCCGAGCGCCCTTTGTAACCGGACGGCCATTGCCAGAACGTAAACACCGCTATCCGCGAATGAGACCTAATATCAGCGCTTCACGGCGGCTCAAACGCCACGCTACCCCTCCTCCGGCCAGCAGCCAGATACCGGCAAAGACATCGTAGCTGGCCCTGCCCCGCGTCGTCATGCGGCCGCGGGCAAAGGCGGGCCGGGTGCAGACCCGGAGCGGCGATAATTCTGTCGGTGCCGATTGCCGCCTTTCGCCCGCCACCGCCAACGAGAGGCTATTCCGGGGCCAAGGAATGTTTCGTCACCCAGGGTAAATTGGGTCTGTGCCTCGGGCATGAACGAATTGGCGTCCCCGGCGGGATTCGAACCCACGACCTACAGATTAGGAATCTGTCGCTCTATCCTGCTGAGCTACGGGGACGTCGGCGCCCTTTATAGCAAAGCCCGGCGCCGTCGGCCAATCGCGGCGGCTTGAAATGCAAGGGATGGAGCCGCCGGTCAGCAAGCGAAGGTTTACTTCAGCGCCTTGAACGCCTCCATGGCCGCCACCAGGGCGGCGGAAATGCCCGGCTCGAAGGCCGAGTGGCCGGCGTCGGGCACTATCACGTATTGGGCCTCGGGCCAGGCGCGGTGCAGATCGTCGGCCGAGACCATGGGACAGACCAGATCGTAGCGACCCTGCACCATCACCGCCGGGATCTGGCGGATGCGGTCGATGTTCCGCAACAACGCGTTCTCGGGCAGGAAGATGTCGTGGGCGAAGTAGTGCGCCTCCATGCGCGCCAGACCCAACGCCACGCTGTCCTGGGCGAAGTTCGCCACCGTCTCCGGGCTCGGCAGCAGCGTGCAATTGGTGCCTTCGTAGATGCTCCACACGCGCGCCGCCGGCAGATGCACCTTGGGATCGGGATCGATAAGGCGGCGGTAGTAATTGGCGAGCAGATCGCCGCGCTCGGCCGCGGGCAGGAATTCGCTGAACAGGCGCCACGAATCGGGCGCCATCGTGCCCAGGCCATAGAGGAACCAGGCAATCTCGCCGCGGCGACAAAGAAAAATGCCGCGCAAGGCGAGTGCCCGCACGCGCTCGGGGTGAGCCTCGGCATAGGCAAGGGCGAGGGTCGAGCCCCAGGAGCCGCCGAAGACGATCCAACTGTCGATGCCCAGATGCCGGCGCAGCCGCTCGATGTCGGCGACGAGATGCGGCGTGGTGTTGTCGCGGATCTCGCCCAGGGGCGTCGAACGGCCGGCGCCGCGCTGATCGAAAATAACGACGCGGTAATGCGCCGGATCGAAGAAGCAGCGATGCGTCGGGCCCGCGCCCGCTCCCGGCCCGCCATGCAGGAACACCACCGGCACGCCCTTGGGGTTGCCGGACTGCTCCCAGTACATCGTGTGCAGCCCGTCGAGGTCGAGCGAGCCGGTCTCGAAGGGTTCGATTTGCGGATAGAGTTCGGTGCGCGGCATGGACATGATCCGTGGCTGGCGGCGGGTTCGTTCCTCTATACTATCGGCATGGTTTTGGCACGTCTTCTGCTGCCGATTGTCCTCGCCGTCTTGGCTCCCGCCCGCCTGGCGGCCCAAGTGCCGCCGGGGCTCGAAGTCGAGGCCGAGGCCACGGTCGCCGAAATCATCGATGGCGATACCGTGCTGCTGGCCGATGGCCGGCAGGTGCGCCTGGTTGGCATCCAGGCGCCGAAGCTGCCGTTGGGCCGGGCGGGGTTCAAGGCCTGGCCGCTGGCCGAGGAAGCGAAGGCCGCGCTCGCCGCGCTGGTCGCCGGCAAGACCGTGACGCTCGCGCATGGCGGGGCGCGCCTGGACCGGCATGGGCGCGTGCTGGCGCAGCTTTTTCTGACCGACGGCGCCTGGGTCGAGGGCCTGATGCTGCGAACAGGCCTCGCCCGCGTCTATACCTTCCCCGACAACCGGGCGCTGGCGGCCGAGATGCTGGCCATCGAGAGCGAGGCCCGGAACGCCGGGCGCGGCATCTGGGCCGAGCCCTATTATGCCGTGCGCGCGCCCGAGGATGTCGGCGCCGATCGCGATAGTTTCCAAATCGTCGAGGGGACGGTGATCGAGGCCAGCGTCGTCGGCGGGCGCGGCTACCTCAACTTTGGGCCCGATTGGCGGACCGATTTCACGCTTTCCCTCGACAGCCGGGCGCTCAGGCTTTTCAAGCAGGCGGGCGTGGCGGTCGAGACCTTTGCCGGACGGCGGGTGCGCGTTCGCGGCTGGATCGATTCGTTCAACGGCGCCATGATCGAGATCACGCATCCGGAACAGATCGAGGTGCTGCCATGACACAACGGTTCCGCCTTTTGGCGCTGGCCCTGTTGCTGGCGCTCGGCGCCTGTAGCACCAACCCCGCCACCGGGCGGCAAAGCTTCACCGGCTTCCTGTCCGAAGGCGGCGAAACCGAGATCGGCCGCGAACGGCACGACGAGGTGCTGAAGGCTTTCGGCGGCGCCTACCAGGACGCCGCCTTGCAACGCTATGTGGACGGCCTTGGCCAGCTTTTGGCGGCAACCTCGGAGCGGCGGAACCTGCGCTACCGCTTCACCCTGCTCGACAGCCCGGTCGTCAACGCCTTCGCCCTGCCCGGCGGCTATGTCTATGTGACGCGCGGCCTGTTGGCGCTCGCCGGCAACGAGGCCGAGCTTGCCGGCGTCATCGCCCACGAGATCGGCCACGTTTCGGCGCGTCATGCCGCCGAGCGCTACAGCCAGGCCATGCTGGCGAATATCGGCCTGATGGGCGTGGGCATCGTCGCCGGCGGCGGCGTCCTCGCCGATGCGCTTGGCACCGGCGCCGCCGCCTATCTGCAAGGCTATTCGCGCGACCAGGAATACGAGGCCGACCTGCTGGGCGTGCGCTATCTGGCCCGCGCCGGTTACGAGCCCAAGGCCATGTCGAGTTTTCTCGCCAAGCTGGAGGCCCATGACCGCTTGCAGGCGGCGCTGGCGGGCGAGGGGGGCGGCGACGAGCCGTGGGGCATCATGGCCTCGCACCCGCGCACGGCCGACCGCGTCGGGCGCGCCATCGCCGCCGCCGGCGACAGCGCCATCGCCCGGCCCATGACCGAGGAGGCGACCTATCTCGGCAAGATCGACGGTC
>Ga0315281_10007354_pt1 | contig 15516 bp, 17 predicted proteins | sample YL17G07_0_MG_FD_204540 | JGI IMG/M metagenome (GOLD analysis project Ga0315281, IMG submission 204540) | Sediment microbial communities from Yellowstone Lake, YNP, Wyoming, USA - YL17G07_0 | ecosystem: Environmental > Aquatic > Freshwater > Lake > Sediment | place: USA: Wyoming | collected...
AATCGTCCTTTCCGGCCGGCCCGACTTCGAGGCCATTGCGGCCTGGGTGCGCCCGGACTCGACGGTGCTCGACCTGGGCTGCGGCGACGGACTGCTGCTCAAGTACCTGAAGCACGCGCGCAATACCCGCGGCTACGGCATCGAGATAGCGGACGAGAACGTCATTGCCTGCGTGAAAAACGGCGTCAACGTGATCCAGAGCGACCTCGAGCGGGGCCTGGCCGGGTTCGACGCAGGATCGTTCGACTACGTGATCCTTTCACAAACGCTGCAGGCCGTGCGCCACACCGAGGAGATCGTGCTCGAACTGCTGCGGGTCGGGCGCGAGGGTATCGTCTCGTTCCCGAACTTCGGCCGCTGGGACCAGCGGCTCCAGGTACTGCGCGGCCGCATGCCGGTATCCGACGCCCTTCCCTACCAGTGGTACAACACGCCCAACGTGCACCTGTTTACCATCCACGACTTCGAGGCCTTCTGCGAATCCCACTCGATCCGCGTGCTGGAGCGCGCCATCATGGACGGCGGCCGGCCGATAAGGCTGCTGCCGAACCTGCGTGGCAGCCTGGCGGTGTTCCGGCTGGAGAAGAAGGCCTGAGCGGGATTAGGCCGAAGGTAAACGGCTCGGTTTATGTACGGCCAGTACTTTCGCATGCCAGCAGTGGACTTGCGCGCTGCGCGCGCCAACCGTGTTTTCTGCACGGATAAAAAACATCCGTGCAGAAAACACGGTTTCGGTAAACAGCAAGGACGGCATTGGGTTTTATACAAGATCGTCGATTGCGCACGGATAGCTTTATCATCCGGGCGTAATCGACGATCCGCGCGGACGGCATCTCGTCCGCGCAACTTCGCAACTTCCCAAAACGGGGAGACCTATTCAAACCTCAATTCGTCGCCGGACCTGTCTACACCTGCGTGGTAACCGACTAGCCGGTCGCCGGCCGCGCCGACTCGACGGCGCCGATCTGTTCGCGCATGCGCCACACCAGCCACAGGCCCGGCAGCGCGGCGAGGAAAGTCAGGACGAAAAAATCGGCCCAGCCCATCCAGGCGACCAGTTCGCCGGTGACCGGCCCGAACAGCACCCGGCCCAGCGAGGCCAGCGCCGACAACAATGCGTACTGCGTCGCCGAAAAGCTCGAGTTGCACAGCGCCATCGCAAGAGCGACGAACGCCGCGGTGCCCATGCCGCTGGCGAGATTTTCGAACGCGACCGCGAACACCAGCAGCGGATAGCTCTTGCCGGCCCATGCGAGCCAGGCAAACGAAAGGTTGGAGACCGCCTGCAGCACGCCGAATGCGAGCAGCGCGCGGTACAGGCTCATGCGCGCGAGCACGACGCCACCGGCGAGCGCCCCCAGAAGCAGCGCCGCGAGCCCGAGGAACTTGTTGACCAGTCCCACATCGGTCGGCGTGAAGCCCACGCCGCGAAGCAGGAAGGCGGTGGTCAGGGTTCCCGCGAGCGCATCGCCGAACTTGTAGAGCATGACCAGCGCGAGCAGAGCGAGCGCGCCGCGGCGCGAAAACAGGTCCGCGAGCGGCAGCACCACTGCGTCGACAAGGCTGCGCGGCGGCGCCGCCGCTGCTTCCGGTTCGGGCGCCAGCATCGAAGTGACCAGCCCCACTGCCATCAGCGCAGCCATGAGCAGATAGGCGGCGCGCCATCCGACCTGGTCGGCGAGTATCAGCGCCAAGCCCCCCGAAGCGAGCATGGCCATTCGGTAACCCAACACGCCAACTGCAGCGCCCATTCCGCGCTCGTGCGGGCGCAGCACGTCGGTGCGGTAGGCATCGATGACGATGTCCTGCGAAGCCGATGCGAAGGCCACCCAGAGCGCGAGGATGCCCAGCAGAAGAATTGATTCGGCCGGTGGAGCCAGGGTCATCGCGGCGATTCCGGCGAGCAGCGCCAGCTGGGTGAGCAGCATCCAGCCGCGTCGCCGGCCGAGTAAGGGCGGCACGAACCGGTCCATGACCGGCGACCATAGGAACTTGAGCAGGTAGGGCACGCCGATCCACGAGAACCAGGCGATGGTGCGTATGTCGATGTCGGAGACCGTGAGCCAGGCCTGCAGCGTGCTTCCCGTGAGCGCGAGGGGCAGGCCGGAGGAGAATCCCAGGACAAGCACCGCGGCGACGCGCGGGCTGCGGAAGACCTCGGTGTAGACGGATGACATCGGATGCATTCTAGAGCCTGTGGTTAATCACCGCGCAGAGCTATCGTCTGCCGGAGACTCCGGCTTGACCCCCCTCCGGAGGGCACTTACACTCGGACGCATATCGATTACGCGTTCCATTTCCGAAGGAGATCCCTGTGAGTTCAATCCGCCGCCATTTGTATTTGGGCGCCCTTGCCTTGGGCGCAACGCTGCTCGCCGCCGTGCCGGCACAGGCCCAGCAGGTCATCAAGCTGACTGCCGCCGCCGGACATCCGCCTGTTTTTCTCTGGGTAAAAATACTCGACGAGTATTTCATCCCTGAGGTGGACAAGCGCCTCGCAGCCGCCGGCGGCAAGTACAAGATCGAGTGGACCAAGGCCTACGGCGGCACGCTCGCGAAGCTCGGCAACGAGAGCACGGCGATGAAAGACGGGATCAGCGACCTGGGATTCGTCGCGACGATATTCGAGGCGTCGAAGTTTCCGCTGCAGAACGTCACCTATTTCACGCCGTTCGGCTCCGACGACATCGGCGTGGTCACGAACGCGGTCACCGACATGCAGAAGAAGATCCCGGCGATGAACGATGCCTGGGCGAAGAACGGCCTCACCTATCTCGGCGGGGCGGCACTCGATACCTATTACCTGTTTGCGAAGTTCCCCGTCACCCGGTTCGAAGATCTGCAAGGCAAGAAGATCAATGCGCCCGGGCCTTCGGCGAACTGGGTCAAGAACACCGGCGCAGTCGCGGTCGCAGGCACGCTCAACACGTATTACGAGGACATCAAGTCCGGCGTCTCCGACGGGGCGCTGACGTTCGCCACCGGCGCCTGGGGCGTCAAGCTGCACGAGGTCGCCCCCTACGTCACGAAAGTGAACTTCGGGTCGCAGTACGCCGGCGGCATCGCCATGAACAAGGGCCGCTTCGACAAACTGCCGAATGAAGTGAAAAAAGTTTTCCTCGATGCCGGCAACGGCTACAGCGTCCAGTTCGCCAAGGCGCAGTCGGCGCTGGCGAGCGAGCGGCTTCAGTTGATGGCCAAATCAGGCGCGAAAATTTCCGACCTCTCCGACAGCGAGCGCAAGCGCTGGGCCGACGCGCTGCCGCCGGTGGCGAAGACCTGGGGTGCGGAGATTCAGTCCAAGGGACTTCCGGCCACCGAGGTGCTGCAGGCCTACATGGCTGCGCTCAGGAAAGCCGGCACCAAGATTCCCCGCGACTGGTCGAACTGACACGGCGCGGCGCTCTGCGCCGCACTGTGTCAGCCTTGAGCGAGTTTGCCGCCAGCCCTGCGCATAGCGAGTGGGGAAGGATTTCACCGTGGCCGGTCCGGGCAGGCTAGGATTCCTCGCCCCCGGAACGCCCTTTTTTCAGCAGCAGGATCCAGGCGCCCTCCGCAACGGTAACCAATGAACGACCTACCGGAATTCGCCGAGCCGCCCTCAGCAATAGACGGCTATGGCCGTCCGCAGCCCGCCGGCTTCCACCGGCTCACGGGCGCGATGAACGCGATCGGCACGGTCTGGATCATCGTGCTGATGCTGCTGCTCAACACCGACGTGATCGGGCGTGATGTGTTCAATGCCCCTGTGAGGGGTGTTACCGAGATCGTTTCCATGTCTATTGTCGGCATCGTCTTCCTGCAGCTCGCCGACACGCTGCATGCCGGCAAGTTTACCCGCGCCGAAGTGCTGCTTGGAGTCCTGCAGCGGCGGCACCGGCGCCTTGCCCGCGCCCTGCAGGGTTTCTACCACCTGGTCGGTGCGGCGCTGCTGGCGGTGATCTGCTGGGCGAGCTGGGGCCCGCTGGTGGAGGCCTTAAGAATCGGCGAGTACGTGGGCGCGGTCGGCGACTTCGTGGCGCCGATGTGGCCGGTGCGGCTGATCATCGTCTTTGGCTCCGCCTGCGCCGCCCTCACTTTCCTGTTTCTGGCGTGGAGCGACTTCAAGGCGGCGGGCACCAAGCGATGACCTGGAACGTGGTCGTATCACTGGGTTCGCTCGCCCTGATGCTGGTGCTGATCTATTGCGGCATGCACGTAGCGGTCGTGCTCGGTCTGCTGTCGTTCGTTGGCGTGTGGCTCATCAAGTCCGATGTCGAAATCGCGGCCAATCTCCTGGCGCAGGCGGCAAGCGATGCCATCGCCAGCCACATATTCGGCGTCGTTCCGCTATTCGTGCTCATGGGGTTCCTGGTCGCCATCGCGGACATCGGCAAGGACGCATTCGAGGTTGCGAACCAGATCTTCCGCAAGCTGAAGGGGGGCCTGGGCATTGCCACCGTTGCCGCCAACGCGGTGTTCGCCGCCATCACCGGCATCTCCATTGCCTCGGCAGCCGTATTTACGCGCGTCGCCGTGCCGCAGATGCTCCGCTTCGGTTACACGCCCAACTTTGCGGTCGGCGTGGTTGCCGGATCGTCCGTGCTCGGCATGCTGATCCCGCCCTCGCTGCTCATGATCCTGTACGGTTTCCTCGCCAACCAGTCGGTTGGGGCCATGTTTACCGCCGGCATCGTTCCGGGCCTTCTGCTCGCCCTCGCCTATTCCGCGGGCATCATTGTCATGGCCTACGTTTTTCCGTCGTCCGTCTATGTAGGTGGCGCCGGCGCCGATCCGGGCGCCGACGACGAGCCGCTCATGAACGTCCCGGAAATGCTCCTGAAGATGGGGCCCGCGGCACTGCTGATCTTGATCTGCCTGGGCGGCATCTACGCCGGCGCCTTCACCGCCACCGAGGCCGGCGCGGTGGGTGCACTGCTGTCGCTCGTCATTGCGCTGGTGCGGCGCCGGCTGGACCGGAACAAGTTCTGGCAGGTCATGGTCGAAACCGGGCATGTGACGGTGTCGGTGTCCTTTCTCATCATCTGCGCCAACATCTACACGCGCATGCTCGCGATGTCGGGCACCCCGCAGTTCCTGGTGGAGACCATGGCCAACGCCGGCCTGGGCGTGTACGGATTCATCGCCATCTACGTGTTCATCGTCCTGCTCCTGGGCACAATCATCGACTCCTCGTCCATCATGCTGATCTGCCTGCCGCTGATGCTGCCAATCGCCGAGACGTTCCAGCTCAACCTGATCTGGTTCGGCGTGGTCACGGTCGTGGCAGTCGAGATCGGGCTGCTCACGCCGCCGTTCGGGCTATCCGTGTACGTGATCAAGAGCACGCTGAACGACCCGCGCGTCGGCCTCGGTGACATTTTCAGGGGCACCACGCCGTTTACGGTAATCATGTTCTTCGTGCTCCTGCTGCTCATCGCGTTTCCGCAACTCAGCCTGGCGTTGCTGTAACAGAAGGAAGGATGCTCATGCCGCGCAAGATCATCGACATCTCGATTCCCCTGGAAAACGACGTCGTATCGGACCCGCCGCCGTTCTCGCCGAAAATCCAGTACCTCGACCACCGCATGTCGCTCGGCCAGATGCTCCCGTTCTTTCCCGGCCTCGAGGCGGGGGATCTGCCCGACGGCGAGGCCTGGGCGGTGGAAAAGGTGGAACTCATCACCCACAACGGCACCCATCTGGATGCCCCCTACCACTTCGCCTCCACCATGAACCGCGGCGAGCGGGCGATCACCATCGACGAGGTGGACCTGGACTGGTGCTTCCAGCCCGGCGTAAAACTGGATTTCCGGGATTTTCCAGATGGTTACGTCGTGACCTCCGAGGACGTGGAGCATGAACTCGGGCGCATCGGCCATGAACTCCGGCCGCTGGAAATCGTCGTCGTCAACACCCGTGCAGGCAGCCGCTATGGCAACGACGACTACGTCACCGCCGGCTGCGGCATGGGCTATGCCGCAACCATGTACCTGCTGGAGCGCGGCGTGAGGCTGACCGGAACCGACGCCTGGAGCTGGGATGCACCGTTCGTCTACACGGCCGAGAAATACCGGCAGACGGGCAATGCGAAGCTGATCTGGGAGGGCCACAAGGCCGGGCGCGACATCGGCTATTGCCACCTCGAAAAGCTGCACAACCTGGAGGCGCTGCCGGCGACGGGGTTCATGATCGCCTGCTTCCCGGTCAAGATCCGCGGAGCGTCCGCAGGCTGGACACGCGCCGTCGCGATCTTTGACGATGCGATCCTGGAAGCAACGCGACGCGTCACCGCCTAGTGCGGGCAGACCGCCCCAGACCCGGTGAATACAGCCGTCGGCCGCGGAAGGGAATGCGCGGCCGGGTTGCCTATCGTGGTTGATTTTGCAGTGCAAAATCTGTAGCCTTGAACTGACAGTGAGAGACGTGTAAACCGTATTTTTCCAGTCAAAGGGTTCACCATGGAAGCCACCGATATCAGCAGAGACAAGCTCGTTTCCGACATGAAAGTCGTCATCGCCGACGCGGAAGAATTGCTGCGCGCGACGGCCGGCCAGGCAGGCGAAAAGGTCGCCGCCGCCCGCGCCAGGATCCAGGACAGCATGGATGCGGCAAAGATCAAGCTGACGCAGCTCAGCGAGGCAGGCACCGAAAAGGCAAAGGCCGCAGCCCGTGCTACCGATGACTACGTACACGATCATCCCTGGCATGCGGTGGGCATCGCCGCCCTGGTCGGGCTGGTGCTCGGCACGCTGATCTCACGGCGCTAGTCCGTCCTCTCCACCATGCCCGAAGCCGCCGGCGGGGCGGGTAGCCAGGCAGGCGGCCTTCTCGATTCGGTGAAGACGCTGGCGCGGTCGCTGCTCGCGCTGGGGCAAACGCGCCTCGAAATCCTCGGCAGTGAGCTCGAAGAGCAGCGCGCCCTGTTTCTGCGCGAGGTTCTGCTGGCGGTAATCGCCGCGTTCTTTCTCGGCCTGGGCGTGGTTTTCACTGCGCTGTTTTTCGTCCTCGTCGTTCCCCTCGAGTACAGGCCGCACGTCATAGGACTGTTCGCGCTGGTGTTCTTCGTCGCGTGCGCCGCGGTATTCGCTGCGCTGCGCGCTGTGCGCAGCGACCGGCCGCGCACCTTCTCCACGACGATCCAGGAACTCGGCAAGGACCGGGAATCGCTGCAATGAACCAGGTAGGCGAGATCCGCGCAAAGCGCGCGCAGCTTCTCGCGCGCGCGGCGGTCGAGCGCGAACGCATCTCGGTGCAGCTGCGGGTGTGGGAGGCGCCGTTGGCGCTCGTGGACAGGAGCGTGGCGGCGGCGCGCTACATCCGCGACCATCCGCAGTGGATCGTCGCCGCGGCCATCGTGATTGCGATCCTGCGCCCGCGGCGGGCCCTTTCCTGGGCGCGCAATGGCCTGATCGCCTGGCGGGCGTGGCGATGGATCTCTGCGTCGCTGCGCGGCCTCACAGCGCGCTAGACAGCATGGCGACGAAGCGCGTGCTGCGGGATTTCTACGACATGGTCGAGCGCGAGCGCAAGTTCATGCTCGCGGAAATGTCCCAGGTGAAGGGATTGATGCCCCTGCTCATGAAGCCCCGCAACAAGCAGAAATGGTCGGTTGCGGACAAGCGCGAACTGAGGGTGCTCCTGAAGCGCCTATCCCAGGTCAGCCCCTACATTGCGGTGATCGTGCTGCCCGGTGGCTTTGCCATCCTGCCTGTTCTCGCGTGGTGGCTCGACCGGCGCCGCGGCCGGCGTGGACCGCCCCAGCCCACAGGCGCCGGCTAGGCTTGGGTGTAACCGCGGTAAGTGGCGTGCGCCGCGCGCCCCCACTACAGCGACTGGTCGTAATCGATCAACAACGGTGCATGGTCGGAAAAGCGCGCCGCCTTGTAGATCGACGCCTTCACGGCTTTTGCGGCGATATGCCGGGTTGAGATCTGGTAGTCGATGCGCCAGCCCACGTTCTTCGCCCACGCCTGGCCGCGATTTGACCACCAGGTGTAGCCCTCGCCTGTCGCCTGCGGGTAAAGCCGACGATAGACATCGACCCAGCCGAGTTCGTCGAAGACGCGCGTGATCCAGGCGCGTTCTTCCGGCAGGAAGCCGGAGTTTTTCTGGTTCGATTTCCAGTTCTTCAGATCGATCTCCTTGTGGGCGATGTTCCAGTCGCCGCACAGGATCACCTCCCGGCCTGATTGCACCAGCTTCGCGAGGTGCGGATAGAACCGCTTCATGAATCGGAACTTCGCCGCCTGCCGGTGCTCGCCGCTCGAACCCGAAGGCAGATAGACCGAAACCACGGAAACTTTGCCGAATACCAGCTCGATGTAACGCCCTTCGGCGTCGATGTCCCTGATCCCCAGGCCCTCGATCACCTGGTCCGGCTGGCGCCGGGCATAGATGCCCACGCCGCTGTAGCCCTTCTTTTCGGCGTAGTGAAAATATCCGAAATATCCCCTTGTATTGAGCATTTCGGCCGTCATGTCACCTGCTTGCGCCTTCAGTTCCTGGACACAGACGAAATCGGCCCTCTGTCGTGCCAGCCAGCGCAGGAACCCCTTGCGTACCGCCGAGCGGATACCGTTCAGGTTGAGCGTGACGACGCGCATTTCGCCTCCCTCGTGAGCGCCGCATGCAGCACCTCGGTGCCCAGGATGAAATCGTCCAGGTCCATGCTCTCCCTCGGATTGTGCGAACCGTGTTCGTTGCGGATGAATATCATCGCGCTCGGAACGCCGCAGTTGGCGAACACCGCGGCGTCATGCCCGGCACCGCTCGGGATCTCTATGAAGGGCACCTGCATCTCTTCGCAAATGCCGACAAGCTTGCGTTCCAGCTCGGGCGCGATCTCCCCCGGCGGCGTGAAAATCTTCTCGTCGAATTCGAAATCCACGCCTCGGTTGCGGCGCACGATGGCGCATTCGTCCTGCAGCAGCCGGTAAAAGTCGTCCAGCGTCTGCAGCGATTGGCTGCGTATGTCCAGGCTGAACGCGATCTCGCCCGGAATGCGGGTCAGGGTGTGCTCGGCCGCATTGGTCTGCACCACACCGCTGGTGATCACCAGATCCACGCCCTGGCCCTGCAGCTTCTCCCAGTGCTCGTCCAGGCGCGTGAGCAGGTCGGCCAGGGCGAATACCGGATCGTGGCGCAGCCAGCGGGGCACTGCGCCCGAGTGACCGGTCGCGCCGCGACACAGGATTCGGAAGTGGCGGATGTTGCCGCGGATGCCGGTGACCACCCCGACGGGCACCTGCCGCGCCACCATCGTAGGTCCCTGCTCGATGTGCAGCTCGTAATACGCCGCGATCGAACCCGGCTCGACGAGCGCACTGCCGCCTGCGATGCGCGCGACGTCCGCGCCGAGTTCCTCAAGGTAGTGCCGGAGCGGCAGCCCCGAATCGCGGTGTGCACGCTCCATGTCGTGCAGCGTCAACTCGCCGAACAGCGCCTGTGACCCGAGATAGGCCTTGCCGAACCAGGCGCTTTCCTCGCCGCGAAGCCCGTACAGCCTGATCGTGTGCAGCGGCGCCACCCCTTCGCTGCGCATGCGCAGCAGGCAAACGAGGCCGGCAACGATGCCCGCCGCACCGTCGTAGTTGCCGCCCTGCGGGACCGAGTCCATATGCGAGCCCGTCACCACGGCAGGCAGCGCCGGATCCCGGCCCGCAAGCGTCACCACCAGGTTGGCGGCCGCATCGCGCTCGACCGCGAGCCCGCCTTCGGTGGCGAGCTCGGCGATGCAATCGAGGCCCCGGGTTTCGGCAGGACCGTAGGACGGGCGCGTCACACCGACCCCGTCGCCCGAGAGCTCGCGCAACTGCGCGAAGACGCTCTGGATGCGGTTACGCCAGTATGAATCGTGAAACGTGCGCGCGAATGCGTTCATAGCTGGATGGCGTGCCGCAACGTGCGCTCGCTCAGTCGATCGTCCACCACCACGGCACCGGTCAATTCGGCCACGCGCGAAATTGAGTGCTCGGCGCAATAACGCTCCAGGCCTTCGATCACGTCTATCATGGCCCGCGGATGCAGGAAGGTCGCAGTACCGACCTGCACCGCTGCCGCCCCGGCGAGCAGGTATTCGACTGCGTCTTCCGCCGTCATGATGCCGCCGCAGCCGATGACCGGGATCTTCACGGCGCGGGCACACTGGTAGACCATGCGCACGATGATCGGCTTGACCGCCGGCCCGGACAAGCCGCCCATCACGTTGCCCAGTCTTGGCTTACGGGTTTGAACGTCGATGGCCATGCCGAGAATGGTGTTGGCAACGACCACCGCCTCGGCACCCGCGTCCTCCGCGGCGCGCGCGATCGCGGCGATATCGCCGGTGTTCGGCGTGAGTTTCGCCCACAGCGGCAGTGCTGTGCGGGCACGCATGGCGGCGATCGCCACCATCGTATCCCGGGCCGACATGGCGAACGCCATGCCGTCGGCCTCCAGGTTCGGGCAGGAGATGTTGGCTTCGATCGCGGCCACGCCCGGAACAGTAAGCTCGGCGCAGGCCTGTGCGAACTCGTCCACGGTATCGGCCGACACGCTCACCACCAGCGGCGTCGCCCACGCTGCAAACGCAGGAACCACCTGTTCGCGGAAATGCGCGAGCCCCTTGCTCGGTATGCCGATCGAGTTGAGCATGCCCGCATCGGTTTCGCACACGCGCGGCGTCGGGTTTCCAGCGCGCAGCTTGGGGGTCACGCTCTTGGTCACGCATGCTCCCAGCTGCCCGAAATCCATGACGCGGGCGTGCTCCAGGCCGAACGTGCCCGATGCAGGCATGACCGGGTTCTTCAGCGTCAGGCTGCCGATCGTGACGCGCATTTCTACCATGACGGATCTACCATGGCCGCGCTACCACGGGCTGTCCGCCGCGACCTGCGCCAGGTCGAAGACCGGTCCTTCGCAGCACACGCGCCTGTGCACGCGCTCGCCTGCAGCCTCGAAGTCGCGCACGCAGCACAGGCACACGCCGAAAGCGCACGCCATCTGCTGCTCCAGCGCCGCCTCGCCGCGCAGGTCATATTCACGGCAGAGATTCTGCGCCAGCGCCAGTAGCCGGGCCGACCCGCAGGTGTAGAGCATGTCCGGGCGCTCTGCTTCAATCAGGCGCCGGAGCAGCGGCCGGACGCGGTCGAGCGCCGACGACCCGTCGCTGTCGAACACCGCGTGTACCTCGATTCCCGATCCCTGGACGAATTCGTCACGCATCAGGTCATCCGGCGCGCGCGCCGAGAGCACGGCGGTCACGGTCGTCCCGCGCGAACCGGCGAGCGGTACCAGAGGCGCCATGGTTGCAAGGCCCACGCCGCGAGCCAGCACCAGCACACGCCGCCAGGCGGGATCGAGCGTGAACCCGCGCCCGAGCGGGCCGACGGCGTTCAGCGTATCGCCGGGACGCAGCCCTGCGAGCGAGCGCGTGCCCGGGCCAGTGACCTTGTACAGGAACTCGATGCGGCCCTCGCCCGGGCGGGCGGCATAGACGCTCATGGGCCGGCGCAGGAAAGGCCTGTCTTTCCCGTGCTGCGGACAGAGCAGGTTGAAAAACTCGCCCGCCCGCGCCCCCGTCAGCGGTGCGTCGGCCTCGAGCTGCAGGTGTTTGTAGCGGCCGTTGACCCAGTCGTTGCGCAGCACCGGGCAACTGCGTTCGGCGACGGGAAACCCGCGCCCCTGGTCGAGCACAACCGGCGGCAGCACCGAGGCGTTCACCGTGATCACAATAGCAGCTTCGGCAACGCCGTCGAAATGAACGGCACGTAGGAAATGATCATGAGCACGATGAAGTTCACCGCAATGAACGGCCATATCCCCGAGATGACTGTCTCCACCGACCGCTTCAGCGTGCCCGAGGCGACGAACAGGTCCAGGCCGAATGGGGGCGTGATCATGCCGATGCAGATGTTGAGGCAGACGACCAGGCCGAAGTGGATCGGGTCGATGCCGAGCGACGTCGCCACCGGGAACAGCGTCGGCACCAGCACCAGCAGGATCGAGTTCGGATCGATGAAGCAGCCGGCGATGAAAAAGATTACGTTGACCACCAGCAGGAACATGGCCCAGTTCATCCGATGCTCTCCGATGAACGACACCAGTCCGGTCTGCATGTCCGAGAGGGTGATGAAATAGGAAAGCACGGAACCCATCGCCAGCAGCACGAAAATGACCACGGTGGTCACGGCGCTTTCCTCGGCGATTTTGAAGACCTGCTTCCAGTCGAGCGCGCGGTAAATCCACAGCTCGACGACCAGCGCATACACCACCGCGACCGCCGCGGCTTCGGTCGCGGTGAAGCCGCCCGAATAAATGCCGCCCAGGATGAGCGCAGGCATCCCCAGCGCCCAGGAGCCGCTTTTCAGCGACTGCAGCCGCTCGCTCCAGCTCGGCCGCGGGACCGGGCGCGCGCCGCAGCGCCACGTTTCGTATTGCACCAACACCATGTAGGCGACTCCGAGCACGATGCCCACGGCGAGGCCGCCGGCGAACAGCGCTGCGATCGAGGTGCCGGTCAGCCAGCCGTAGATGATGAGCGTGATCGAAGGCGGGATCAGCAGCGCGCATTCGGCGCTGGCGGCGATCAGGCCCAGCGCGAATTTCTCGCTGTAACCGGCCCGGGTGAGCTCTGGAAACAGCAGACGGCCCAGCGCGGCAACGGTCGCAGGCGCCGATCCGCACACCGCGCCGAACATCATGCACGAGCCGACCGTAGTGTGACCGACGCCGCCGGGGTAATGTCCCATGAGCCGGCGCACCATGCCGGTCAGCCGCTCGGCGATGACCCCGTGCGCCATCAGGTCGGCGGCGAACACGAAAAACGGAATCGCGAGCAGCGTCGACACGTTGACCCCGCCCATGATCTTCTGCGCGACCACCAGGTCGGGCATGTTGGGATGGAACGCCAGCTTGGCCAGCAGCGCCGGCAACCCCATCGTCAGGAACATTTCGAAGCCGAAAAAAAGCATCAGGAATGCGAGCACGCACAGGCCGGCGACGATCATCCCGGCGGCCTCAGTCCGCCGCCACCGGCCCGTGAGCCGGCGCGAAGCGGTTGGAACGGCGGGCGAGTTCCAGACCGTAGCGCAGCGCCAGCAGCACGAAACCCACCGGTATCACGCCATACAGCCACGCCATGGAGATATTCAGCGTAGGGCTCACCTGCCCGCTCCTGGACACGAACACGCTGATGTCCATGCCGATCTTGGCGATATAGAGAGAGAACAGCAGCCCGACGACATTGATCGCAGCGATGATCCACGCTTTCGCCGGGCCCCGGATGCGCTCGAGGAATGCGCTCATCGCGATGTGTCGGCCGCGCTCCAGCGCCAGCCCCAGGCCCAGGAACACGACCCACGCAAGCGCGATCAGCGTGGCCTCCTCGATCCAGGCGAGCTGCGGTGCGAGCGCCGGCACGACGTTGCGGGCCATGACGTTGATGACATAAGCGAGCGACATCGCCAGCATCAGGCCGGCGAGCAGCACCCGCTCTATCGTGCGCAGTATATGTAGCGCGGTATGCAGCATGGAAACCCCGCAGGAACGCTGCCGCCGGCCAGCCCGGCGGCAGCGGCAGGAGCGCTAGTTGCCGACCTTCTTGATTTCCGTCTCGTAAAGGGCGATGAGCTTCTGACCTTCCGCGGCAGCACGGTCGAGATACGCGGCCTTGGCCCGTGCGTACATCGCCTGGCCGAGCCGCTGGCGCTCCGCTTCATCGGCGATGCGCACCTGCACGCCGGCCTTGCGGATCGTCTCCAGCGCCACCTGTTGCGCGGCCTCCTTGTTCTTTTCCACCTCGGGACGCACTTCGTCGAACGCCCTGGCGATGACCTGCTGATAGTTCGAGGGCAGCGACTTCCACCAGCCCGGATTGAACAGCACTATGTCCTCCATGACGCCATGCTCGGTGACCACGAGGTTCTTCTGCACTTCGAAGTACTTCATGGTCGCGATGGTATCGAGCGGATTCTCCTGGCCATCGACCACGCCGGTCTGAAGCGCCGTGTAGAGCTCGCCGAACGCGATCGAGACCGCCGAAGCGCCCACCGCGGCGAACTGCTCCTGCAGGATCTTCGAGTCCATGACCCGGAACTTCTGTCCCTTGTAGGCATCCAGGTTGGCGAGGGGCTTGTTGGAGGTCATCGACTTGCGCCCGTTCGGCCAGATCGTGAGCGCCACCAATCCGCGGCTGGAGAAGCTGTCCAGGATCGCCTTGCCCAACGGGCTGTCGCGCAATTTCTGCGAAGCGGCGCGGCTCGAGGGATAAAGATAGGGAATGTCGAGGATGGATACGGCGGGGTTGAAGCCGCCGAGGAAAGCCGCCGGGGAGACCGTACCCTCGATGTTCCCCATCTGGGTTCCTTCGTTCATCTGCCGGGCGTTGCCGAGTTTCGAGGAATCGAAAATCTGCAATTCGACGTCGCCGCTGGTGCGGTCTTTCACCAACTGCGCCACCTTGAGCAGGCCCTGGTGACGCGGCTGGATCGGCGCCTCGAGATGGCCGATGCGTGCAGTGAACTTGGCCTTGGCCTGCGCCAGGCCCTGTTGCGGCATCACGGTGACGAACGAAACCAGCATCAGGCTGGCGAGCTTCAATACGGTGAAACGCCTCATGGACCCTCCTGGAAAATTTACGCTTCGGGAAACTTCGATACGCCGCCGTGCTCGGCCGACCACTGCGCCGGCGCATGCAGGAACTTTTCCACTTCCGCGAGCGTCGACTTGCTGAACGTCTTCTGCTGCTTGGCTACGCGAAGGACGTCCCACCAGGTCGCGAGCGCGTGCAGCTCAACCTTGATGTCCGTCATGATCCTCTTGCTCTCCGGGAAAATGTCGTAATAGAAGATCACGAACACGTGATCGACGGTCGCCCCCGCGTCGCGCAGCGCCTTGCAGAAATTGATCTTGCTGCGCCCGTCGGTGGTGAGATCCTCGACCAGCAGCGCCCGCGCGCCTTCCAGGAGGTGGCCTTCGATCTGCGCGTTGCGCCCGAAGCCCTTGGATTTCTTGCGTATGTATTGCATCGGCAGCATCAGCGCGTCGGCAATCCAGGCGGCAAACGGTATGCCCGCGGTCTCGCCCCCGGCCACGGTGTCGATGGTCTCGAAGCCGATTTCCCGGATGATCGTCGAGGCCGCGAAGCCCATCAGCGTGCGGCGCAGGCGGGGGTAGGAAATGAGCTTGCGGCAGTCGATATAGACCGGGCTCGCCCAGCCGGAGGTGAAGATGAATGGCTTGTCCTCCCTGAAATGCACCGCTTGCACCTCGAGCAGCGCTTTCGCGGTCATCTCGGAGATGAGACTCTTGTCCTGCAGCGTGATGCCTTCTATCATGGGTCGGCTCCCGGACGATTGACGGTCGTGCAACGGACAACTGGAACGGACAACTGGGACAGGTGCCGCGCAAGCACAGGCGCACTGCCCCGGAGGCGGCCCGGGCGGCGTTCCTGCCTGCGGCTTCCTTCGCTTGTGATCCCCCGTCCGATTGGCGCAGAATGCTAATATTTTAGCCTCATTCGTGACGCTCGCCCGAGGGATATTGTGAAAACACTTC